>Ga0307305_10001103_pt1 | contig 10517 bp, 9 predicted proteins | sample ER_DNA_186_FD_194512 | JGI IMG/M metagenome (GOLD analysis project Ga0307305, IMG submission 194512) | Bulk soil microbial communities from the East River watershed near Crested Butte, Colorado, United States - ER_DNA_186 | ecosystem: Environmental > Terrestrial > Soil > Floodplain | place: USA... | reverse complement strand
CTGATGTGAGACCCACACCGCATACTCTTGAACCCGTAACCGCGTAAAGTTATTGGCACTTAGCCGACATGCGGCCGATCAATGTCCGCTTTCGGGGGTAAAGCGGACATTCGTTTCGCCAGCTCCAATGTCCGCTAATGACCCATAGCGGACATCCCATACGCTTCTGACGGCCCCTGCTTCCTCAGCAAGAAATGGTAGCCTGTCGTTGCGGCTTGGACCCAGGAGATGGGCAATGCGCATCCATAACATCTATGCCGATGAGAATGGCGAAACGCACTTCCGCGATGTTGAAATCGAATTGTCCGAAGCAGGCCCAGACGGAACAACCTCAAAGTGATTTCCGGCGACAGGAATCATATTCCGCACCACCCCTGCGGATTGGTTCTTCGATTGGCATCCAGCGTCCCGCCGACAATATGTCATCAATCTGGATGCGCCGCACCGCGTCACCGCGAGCGATGGTGAAACGAGAGTGATCGGGGTTGGCGAGATTTTCTTGATCGAGGACGTTCACGGCAAAGGTCATCTCTCTCAAGCTCTGGGAAAGTTTCGTCATTCGGTCATGACCGATTGATTAGCCGCGTCCAGGGGGATCTCCATGCCTGAGATCAACACCGAGTTTCTGTTTACGATCGCCCTCGAAATTCAAGTGTCCAGTCTCGGCGACACGCCCTATGGCAGCCGACGCATCTTCCATTTTGATGGCGGCAGCTTCGAAGGACCAAAGCTCAAGGGCACGGTGCCGCCCGGCGGCGGCTCGTCGCTGATCCGCCGCGACGATGTGCTCGAGGTCGACGTGCGGTTGATCCTCGAGACCGACGACAAGCATCAAATTTATATGGCCTGGAAGGGACTTCGCCATGGTCCGAAGGAGGTCATGGACCGCCTTTATCGCGGCGAGATCGTCGACCCGCGAGCCTACTATTTGCGCCTCAGAAAAGTACGGCTGGATGAACCGCATCTGTGCGATTGCGACCGGCTCGCTTGGGGCGAACGCACGAACGCTAGATGTTTTTCAAGTGTTGAAGCCGTTATGTCTGCTTTTGGCACATAGCGGACATTCCGCTCGTACCTAAGAATGCTTGCTTTAGAGGTAAGCGAAACTAGCTGTTAGTGTCGTTTGCCGACTACAAGCACCGTCGAAGGACACCACCACGCCATTTCACGTGATTCCATCAGCGGGACATGCCCAACTCGTTCTCGATGTCGGCCATCATCGGGTGCGTCAAGCCGCCTTGCGGAATTCCGCGAGGTCCTCAACGATGAACCCACGTAATATTCGACCAACTTCGCCTATCGCTGCAGGGGAGATTTCCCGATGCAAAAGCCTGGACTGATCGTTGCGCCGTTGACACCGTTTACACCCGATCTCAAGCAGGACGAGCCCGCCCTGCAACGTCAGATCGATTACGTTGTTAAGGACTGCGGTGCGACCATGGTCGTCGCAGCAGGCGTTGAGACGCAAGAATACACATATCTCAGTTTCGAGCAGCGCAGAGTTCTAATCCACCGAACCATCGAATTCGCCGACGGGCGCGTCCCGGTTATGGTCGGCATCTCCCATCCGTCGTTCAAGACTGCGATCGAGCTCGCACACGAAGCAGAAAAGCTTGGCGCCGCCGCGGTGCAATTGCTTGCGCCGCTGCGGCCGTTTGCTGGCCCACCAAGCCAGGCCGACCTCATAGCCTACTTTGAGGCGATTGGCCGAGAGACCGGCCTTCCGATCACGCTCTATCTTAATACTGGTCCCGGTGCCGATGTCCCGATCCCGGATACCGTCGCACTCGCGAAATTGCCCTGCGTTCAACTCATCAAAGAGAGCACACGCGATCTCGCGCGAGTGTCGCGGTTGATCGTAGAGATCGACCGCGCCGGTCACGCCCGCTACTTCACCACAATGCAGATGCTGCTCGCCACGCTACAACTGGGCGGCTCCGGTGCAACCATGCCGCCCCCCGGCTCGGAAATCGCGCGGCATGTCATCGATGCCTTCCTTTGCAAAAGACTACGAGCGCGCGACGGAAATTCAGCTTCAGTTCGCACTATTTCCATCGAAATGGATGCACCGCGGGCTTGCGCCGACCATGAAGGCTGCGATGAATTTGATCGGGCTGCCTGTCGGCGAACCCTACCCGCCCTATGCCCCGCTCAGTCGCGATGAGATAGCGGCACTGGCGGCGGTTCTGAGCACCACCGTACTGGCCGGCCGGCTACTAGTGACGGCGGCAGTCTGAATTTGGAAAACCACCGAAGATGCCTGGTATTGGCCCTTAGCGGACATAGTGCCTGTGCTGCGAACCGCTTTCGGGGGTAAAGCAGATATAGCTTTCGTATCGCAGATATCCGCTAGTGACCCAAATGAGGATGTAAGCGTCCGGTTTGCGTAGGATCCGGCGCGGCTCCTCAATGCAAAAATCCTATTCTACATTCTTTGCGTTGGTGGTTGGCGCGGCGTCTTTCCACGAACGCCTGAAGCTTATTTTGAGTGGCATCCGTCATAGCGACGTTGCAAAAGTCCTCAACCGCATTAGCGATACTTCGGCGGCAGTCAAGGTCGTTTTGGCGCATAAATGCAGCGCGGCCGAGGCGCATCACGACAGCTGATTTTGCAGCAAATGTTTCGGCCATTGCTTGCGCGTGGGAAACCAGTTTCCTCGTCGGCCACGATCCTGCTGACAAGGCCGAGACGGTATGCTTCTTCGGCGCCGAAGCTCCGCCCAGAAAACAACAACTCGAAAGCACGGTGGCGACCGACGATGCGAGGAAGGTGAGTGAAATGTATCGCCGGAATAACGCCAGCATCGATCTCTGGGTATCCAAACGTCGCGCTTTGTCCCGCCAGGATGACATCGCATGAGATGGCCATGGTCATTCCACCACCGCGCGCCGCTCCTCCGACCGCTGCGATGGAAGGTTTGCCCAGATTGTACTGGGTGTCATAAAGCCGGACGTAAAGTTCCTGAAGCAGTTCGCGGACTTTTTCCTCTGATTTGCCGAGCAAGATGTTGAGGTCGAGTCCGGCCGAAAAGGCTTTAGAAACTGCGCTCGTTAAGACGATTGCACGAATACCGTCATCGTCCCCAGCAATTTCGAATGCTGCGGCAACGCCCTGTATCATCTCGAGATTGAGCGCGTTTACCGTGGGTCTATTCAGGATGATGCGTGCGACGCCGTTTGAAACCTCACAATCAACCGTTTTATCGGTCATGCGCCAGCCCTCCTATTGTAGCCACCAAACTATTTGGTAGGCGACACGATACCGCGACGCCACTAAACACCTGCGCAATTTCCGCTAGCGATCGCGAGGTGCGCCTCAAGGTGCGCACAACGATATCTGGTGGATGGTCTTGATGGCATGTGTGCTGCGTTGCAGCAGGCGGCTGACTCACAGCGGCGTGACGCCTCACTTAACGCCCCTTGAAATTCGGCATGCGCCGCTCGGACACCGCGTTCACGCCTTCCTTGAAATCCTCCGTCTTGCGCAAGCGGGTTTGCTCTTCGAGTTCGTGGTCGGTTGCCTTGAGCACGCGGTCGGCGATGCCATTGCGCATGGTCATCCGCGTGGCGATAAGTCCGAGCGGCGAATTCTCGCCGATCTCGGTAGCGAGCTTGATCGCGGCGTCGCGAACTTGATCCTGCGGGACCAGAACGTCGGCAAGACCCATTGCGTAAGCTTCCTCGCCCGACACGCGACGGCTGGTATAGAACATCAACGCGGCTTTGGTTTCGCCGATCACTGCCGGCAATGTGACCGTCAGGCCAAAGCCGGGATGAAAGCCGAGGCGGGTGAAATTCGCGCAAAAGCGCGCCTCCGGACAAGTCACGCGGAAGTCAGCCACCATCGCCAGCCCGAGGCCGCCGCCAACGGCGGCACCGTGTACGCCAGCTATAATCGGTTTTTTGGTGCGGAAGAGCCGGTTGCCCTCGATATAGAGCGGGGCGACGCCTGGTTCGGGCTCGTCGCGGCGACGGCCCTGCGCGTCAAGCTCCGAACCATTGCCGAAATTGGCTCCGGCGCAGAAGGCTTTTCCTTGCGCTGCCAGCACGACGGCACGAATGTTGCCGTCTTCGTCGAAGCCCTCGAAGGCGCTGGCAATGTCCTTGATCAACGGGATATCGAAGAAATTGTTTGGCGGCCGTCTGATCTCGACCAAAGCGACGTGGCCGCGCTTTTCGATGCCAATGTCGCTCATGGTATTTTTCTCCTATTCGGCTGCGCTGCGGCGCTCCGCCTGGTGTGCGGCGTTTTTGATGATTAGGGCATCCACGACGCTCACTCCGTGACCCTTGCTGTGCACGATCACCGGATTGAGATCGATTTGGGCGATGGCCTCGGCGTGATCGAGTGCGAATTGCGAGAGCCTCACCATGAGATCAGCGAGCGCCTCGGTGTCGGCCGCCGGCATGCCGCGATAAGGCCCGAGAACGGCCGCCCCCTTCAGGCGGGCCAGCAAAGCCATTGCCGCATCGCGATCGAGCGGCAGCGGCGCCAGCACCACGTCGCGCAAGACCTCGACCAAAACGCCCCCAAGGCCGACCATCAACAGCGGGCCCCAGCAGGGATCGCGGTTGATGCCAAGGATCAGTTCGCGCCCGGCCGGCGCCATGGCCTCAACCAGAACGCCCTCGATATGCGCGGTGGGTGCGTGGCGCATGGCATTCGCAAACACGCGCTCGTACGCAACATGTGCTTCGTCAGCACCAACATTTAGCAAGACAGCGCCAGCCTCGGTTTTATGCGGGATATCGGCCGACTGGACTTTCAGCGCAACCGGGCGGCGAACGGCCTTGGCGGCCGTTTCTGCCTCGGCAGCCGAACGGGCAAGCGTGCGCGCGCCGCCGCCAATACCGTAAGCCTCGAGCAGGGCACGCGTGTGCCATTCCGTCATGACCGTGTCTTTGGTAGCGAGCGCCGCGCGGACTTTGGCGCAGCCCGGATGCGGCGCCGGCATCTCCGCCGGCTTCTTTCTTATCGTTCGCTCGTGCAGGTCACGGAAGTCGACCATGGCGCGCATTGTGCGTGCGCATCCGATGGCGCTGGTGAAAAGCGGATAGCCGGCCTCGTTGAGGATTTCGACACTGCGATCGGCCGGCAGCGTGTAGGTCCACATGAATACCGGCTTGCGGACATTTTTTCTTAGCTCTTTGAGTTTTTCCAAATCGCCTTCGAGGAACGCAGATCGCCGCGCGGTGACCACGATCACGACACCATCGACGAGCGATGATTGCGCCACCAACTGTGCAAATGTGGCATAGCCCATTTTGTGCACGCCCTGCGCGGTAGAATCGACTGGATTTTGCGAGCTGCCATAGGAAGGGATGCGCACGTCGATCGATTTGCGCGTGGTCTCGTCGAGAACTGGCACTTCCAATCCCGCCGTTGCGCACGCGTCCGTCATCCAAACGCCGGCGCCGCCCGACGAGGTACAGATGCCGACGCGGTTGCCCGCCGGAAGGCGGTCGCCGCAGGCCAGGAAGCCGACCGCAAGATCGATCATTTCATCGAGCTCGTGCGTCTCGATCAATCCGTAGCAATCAAACATAGCGCGATAGGCGGCCTGCGAACCGGCGAGCGCCGCGGTGTGCGAAGCAACCGCACGCGAGCCTGGCTCCGACTGGCCGATCTTGCTGACGATGATCGGCTTGCCGGCGCGAAGCGCTTTTTCGGCCGCGCGCCTGAATTTCTCCGGCGACTTCACGTCCTCCAGAAGCAGCAGGAAAACATCGGTCTCACCTTCGTCGAGCATGTAGTCGACGAAGTCGAAGACCTCGAGCGCCGCTTCATTGCCAGTGGTGACGACGTGACGGAACGTAAGGTTGCGCGGTCGCGCACGGTCGAAAAAGGCAAAGCCCAAGCCGCCGCTCTGGGAAATGACCGACACCTGGCCTTTGCCGAGCGCGCGCGCCGGTTTGATCGGGCCGGCATTCTTGTCCATTGCAGGGCTGAAGGTGGGGCAGAACGAAGCTGGGATATTGGCGAAACCTTCGGTATTTGGGCCACTCACGGCCATGTCATAGCGGTGCGCAATTGCGGCGATTTCGTCCTGCATGCGCATGCCCGTCTCACCTTCCTCGGCAAAACCGGACGAGAGAATGACGGCCGACTTGATGCCGGCGCGCCCGCAGCGCTCAAGCTGCGCCGGCGTGTATTGCGCCGGGATGATGAGAATCGCGAGGTCGACAGGCTCGGGCAACTCCTCAATCGATGCATAGGCTTTAAGGCCTTGAACCTCCGTCGCGCTGCGACTGACGGGATAGACCTTGCCGCCGAAGGGGTGGCTCAGGATGATTTCGAGAATGCGCCCTCGCAATCCGTGAACGTCGGAGGAGGCGCCGACGACGGCGACCGATTTCGGCCACAGCATTTTTCCGATATCGGGCATGGTCGCGCTACCTGAGACCCAATCCGCGCGCGATGATGCCGCGCAGGATTTCAGTGGTGCCGCCTTGAATTGTCAGCTTGGGTGCGACAGTCGTTGCGAAAACGAGTTGCTCCTCGAGCGTCGCGCGATTGCCGATTTCAGGCGCAAGAAAAGCGGTAAGCTCGCGCGCGCGGTGCGGCAATTTCTGTTCCCAGATCGTGCCAAGGTCTTTCACGATTGCGCCTTCGACCATCGGCTCCTTGCCCGCCTGCAGCATGCCGGCCACCGAAACCGACATGCGTCGCAACGCGTGCAGCTGCGCCACAAGGCGGCCCAGGCCCTCGGCGCTGTGGATATCGGGCTCGGGCCCGAGCGCGCGAATGAGTTCAAGCATCACGTAGAAGGTCTCGAGAAAGCGTTCCGGTCCGCTGCGCTCATAAGCGAGCTCGCTGGTCGCCTGTTTCCAGGCGGAGTCGACTTCACCCATCACGTGATCGTCCGGAACGAAAGCATCGTCGAACACCACCTCGTTGAAATCGTGCTGCCCGGTCATCTGATAAATCGGGTTGACCGTGATTCCCGGCGTCTTCATGTCGACCAGAAACTGCGTAAGGCCGTGACGCCGGTTGTCCTTGGTCGCAGGCGAGGTCCGGAACAGCCCGAGCATGTAGTCGGCAACATGCGCATTGCTCGTCCAGATCTTTGAGCCGTTGATGCGCCAACCTTTGTCAACTTTCGTCGCCTTGGCCTTGGCTGCGAACAGGTCGGAGCCGGAGCCGGGTTCGCTCATACCGATGACGAAGCACAACTCCCCGCGGCATATGCGCGGCAGAATGTCTACCTTGATGTGCTCGGGCGCGTATTTTAGCAAGATGGGCCCACTTTGGCGGTCCGCCACAAAATGCAGCCGGACCGGCGCATTGGCGACGCGAAATTCTTCCGTCACGACGTAGCGTTCAAGGAAACTGCGTTCGTGGCCGCCATATTTTTTCGACCAGGTCATACCGATCCATCCCCTGGCACCGATGCGTTTGCTGAACGCGCGATCGTGCGAGTCGCCGTGGCCGGGCCGGTGCGGATCGAACGTGCCGTTGGCGATCTCCTCCGCGAGGAAAGCCCGCACATCGCGGCGCAGGCTCTCGCATTCTGGCGGAAGGCGGATCTGATCGAATTGCAAGCTGGTGCTCATCGTGACGCAACCAACGGCCAGAACTCGTCGGCGCCCTGCCGGGCAACACGCCTACCAAGCTCGGCCGCCCAGTAGCTTTCGTTGCCGAAGTCGTCACGCCACGCCAGCAGGCGCAATGTAAAGCGGTGCAGGACGTGCTCATCGGTAAAGCCGATTGCGCCGAAGACCTGATGAGCAATGCCTGCGCCTTCGGTTGCGGCTTCGGCGCAGCGGATCTTTGCCGACGTCGCCTCAAGAAACACCGCGTCATCGAAAGCGCTCTCTTGTGCGAGCGCGTCGGCGGCAGAGCCGGATACAGCAAGCGCCGCCGCGACCTCACCGGCGAGCCGCGCGAGGTTTTGCTGCACAGCCTGGAACTTGCCGATCGGCCGCTCGAAAGCGATGCGCTCATTAGCGTAAGCGACGCTAAGCGACAGGATCGCTTCCAATGCGCCAGCGGTCTGCACGCTGCGGATGACCGACCCCATAAGCATCAAGGCCGCGCCGTCAAGGCCCGCCGGCGCGCGCGCGTGACGCAAGGGCTTCACGCGATCGAAAACCACGACATTCGACGCATCGCCCGCCGGCGTATGTCCTTTATCGATCCCGCAATCTTTCGCGGCGACCAGGACAACGGCGGCGTCGGTTGCGTCTTCGGCTATGACAGCAATGTGCGTCGCATCGGACGCGAAGGGAACGCTGAGCGCCCGGCCGCTCAGCGTGCCATCGTTGCCAAGCGTGATGCGGTTGAACGGGCGGGCAGGGGCGACGGTCATGGCGCCATTCGGCGACGCCAATCCGGCGCGCGCGAGCAACCAACCGGCCAGCAGCGTCTCGGCAAGCGGCATCGCCACGGCGAAACGTCCGGCGGCGCCGAGCACCGCGAAGCCGTCGGCAAGGCTCGCGCCCGAGCCACCCAATTGCTCGGGCACCCAGGCGAGCGGCAGGCCGGCGTCGGAGACCGCGCGCCAGAGCGGCCCCCTCCAAGCGCCGTCCTTGGCCCGGTTGATGGTCTGGGGATCGGCGAACTCGGCAAGAATCCGTGCCGCCGTTTCGGCGACTATATGGTCGCTTTCGCCCACGATCGCTACTTTTGGCGGCTCCCGGCCGGCGGTTTGGCTTGCGGCCATTTCACATTAGGCCATGGTGGGGCCAAGCGTCAGCCTTGGCAAGGATCTCATCCTCGGCTTGCGTCGTGCCGCGGGTGTGCCTGCCTGCGCGGTTGATCGGCAAAAACACACCGGCTAGCGTGACAGCCAAACAATCACAGCACCGGGACCAAAGACGCAGCGGTGCGACATCTCGGGAAGATCTTTGATGACCACCAAGCTCGGTGCGTTGGTCTTTGGCATCTTCGCCTTCGCCACGCTCTCGATTGTACAAGCCGACGAACCCAAGCACGGCGGCATTCTGAGGATCTATCATCGCGAGACGCCGCCCTCACTCTCTATCCATGAGGAGGCGACCTTCTCGGTCAACATTCCGGCGATGGGCCTCTACAACAACCTGGTCGTCTATGATCAGCACAAGCCCCAGAATTCGATGGGCACGATCGTTTCCGAACTGGCGGACAGCTGGAGCGTGAGCAGCGACAACCTTTTGCTGACATTCAAGCTGCATCAAGGCGTCAAATGGCACGACGGCCAGCCGTTCACGTCGAAGGACGTGAAATGCACGTTCGACATTCTGCAGGGCAAGGCCAAAGACAAGTTCCGCAAGAATCCGCGCAAGGACCTGTTCAACAACATCATCGAGGTCACCACCAATGGTGACTTGGAGGTCACGCTGCATCTCAAGCGGCCGCAGCCTTCGCTGCTTGCGATGCTCGCGTCCGGTTATACGCCGGTCTATGCGTGCCACGTCTCGCCGGCGGGAATGCGCACGCATCCGATCGGCACTGGGCCGTTCAAGTTCGTCGAATTCAAGCAGAATGAATCGATCAAGCTTGCCAAGAACGAGAACTATTGGAAGAAGGGCTTGCCCTACCTCGACGGCATCGAGCTCACTATCATCAGCAACCGGGCAACCGCGGTGCTCGCCTTCGTCGCCGGCAAGGTCGACATGACCTTCCCGACCGAAATGACCAAGGCGCTGATCGCCGACATCAACAAGCAGGACCCGACCGCCACCTGCGAGATCGGCCCGATCAACGTCAGCACCAACCTCATCGTTAATCGCGAGAACCCGCCCTTTAACAATGTGGAGTTGCGCAAGGCGATGGCCCTCGCGCTCGATCGCAAGGCGTTCATCGACATCATCTACCAGGGTGCCGGAGACTTGGGCGGCACGCTGCTGCCGCCGCCCGAAGGCGTCTGGGGCATGCCGCCCGAAATGCTCAAGACGATTCCGGGCTATGGCGACGTGCAGAAAGACCGCGAGCAGGCGCGCGCGATCATGATCAGGCTTGGTTATGGGCCGAATAATCCGCTCAAGATCAAGGTATCGACACGCAATCTCGCCTCCTATCGCGACCCCGCGGTGGTGCTGATCGACCAGCTCAAGACCATCTATATCGACGCGGAGCTCGACCCGGTTGAGTCGAGCCAATGGTTCGCGAAGGTCGCGCGCAACGACTATTCCGTCGGCCTCAACCTCACCGGCAACGGCATCGACGACCCTGACCAGGCCTTCTACGAGAACTATGCCTGCGGCTCCGAGCGCAACTACACGCACTACTGCAACAAGGACCTGGAGGCGCTGTTCGACAAACAATCAGTCGAAACCGACGTCGAGAAGCGCAAGAAGATGGTGTGGGACATTGACAAGAAGTTGCAGAAGGACGTGGCGCGTCCGATCCTGATGCACGCGCGATCGGGCACGTGCTGGAAGCCGTACGTCAAGAACATGACGATCATGAGCAACAGCGCCTATAACGGCTACCGTTACGAGGACGTCTGGCTCGACAAGTGACGCTGAGCGTCGCGCGCGCTGTGGGGCGCGCGCCGCCTACTTTCGACGGGAGGTGAGAGTGGGCACCTACTTGA
>Ga0307305_10001099_pt1 | contig 10535 bp, 10 predicted proteins | sample ER_DNA_186_FD_194512 | JGI IMG/M metagenome (GOLD analysis project Ga0307305, IMG submission 194512) | Bulk soil microbial communities from the East River watershed near Crested Butte, Colorado, United States - ER_DNA_186 | ecosystem: Environmental > Terrestrial > Soil > Floodplain | place... | reverse complement strand
CCGAGGGCGAGGGCGGCGGGCTACTCGTTCTCCTGGTCGTTGCCATCGGAACCGCACTGACCCTGCTGGCGATCGGTCTTGTCCAGGCAGCGACCGCGCGGGCGCTCGTCGAGATCGAGCAGCGGCGGCCCGTCGGACCGTTGCGTGCCTACCGCATGGTGCGTGGCAGTGCCTGGCCGCTTCTTGGCGCGCTCGTGATTGCCGCCTTGACGGTGCTCGTCCTCGCCGGCTCGGTCTTCCTGCTTCCGATCGCAATTTGGTTGACGATCCGTTGGGCGCTCGTCGCCCCGGCGATCGAGCTTGAGAATCTCTCCCCCGTCGAGGCGTTGCGACGAAGCAGCCGCCTCGTCCGTCAGGAGTGGTTGAAGGTGGGGTCGCTCACCATCGTCGGTGCTGCCGTCGCACTGGTGGCCGGCCCACTCGCGGGATCCTTCCTGATCGTGCTGACAAGCGCGCCACTGCCCTGGCTCGACGTGGTGGCAGGAGTCGTGTACGCCCTGGCGATGCCGTACGTCGCCCTGACGACAGCGTACGTCTACTTCGACACCAGGGTTCGCGACGAGCTGACGACGGAGTCGGGGCCCGACCAGTTGGCTGCGGAGATCGAGCTGGGCAGCGGACCAGTTACAGGCCGGTCTGCGCCGTGAGCCGTCCCGAGTTGACGGCTTCGGCGAAGGCTTCGAAGTCGCGCTCGTTCTGGTCGGCGTACGCGGCGGAGAAGTCTGCGATCGCCCGGTCGAACGCGTTGCCTTTGCCCAGGTACGACGCGATCGCGATTCGGTCGCCCCAGCGGGCGTGCGCGCGGGCGAGCGTCGCTCCGCACAGCCGGGCGTAGGCCGTCGCGCCCGGCACGAGCAGGCTCTCCACCTCGGCGCTGCCCTTCCAGTCGTGGAGCTGGCGTACGTAGTAGTCGCGGGTCTGCCCGTCGATGCCCTTGACGCGGAACCAGCCCAGGAAGATGTCGCTGGCCGCCTGCATCAGCCGCTGCCCCACCACCACTCGCCGGCCGTGCTGGGGGTGCTCGCTCTTCCCGACGAACCGCTCCAATACCGAGGCTTCCGCCTCCTTCGACTGGAGGAACAGGGGATCCCGGTCGTCTCGGCCCACGAAGAGATGGATCCAGGCGCGGGTACCGACGCTCCCCACGCCGACGACCTTGCGTGCAGAGTCGACGTGTTCGAACTCCTCGAAGGGGTGGTGGTAGTCCGCAAGCGATCGTCGGTACTTCTCGACCAGTGAGCGGATCCATTTCTCCACTTCGCTGGGGGACATATCGGGGAGATTTAGATCGTCGACCGGCACGACCAGCGGTGGGTCGGCGACGATCTTCAGCTTTCCGTCGACCTCGTCGGCCCGTTTCGCGAAGACCCGCGTACTGTCGCGGGTCCTGGCCTTTGCGACATCCTTTTCCGCCTGCTTCGCCTCCTTCTTGCCGAGTCGCTTCTCGGCAACCTCGGTGCGAACCCAACCCATGACCTGTTCGATGTCAATGTGGTCGTACCAGGCATCGAGTGTCCCTATGGTTGCCGCGTGCCTCATCACGGTCCGGTATTCGCGGACGCAAGCAGTGACGATCGTGCGTCGGTCGGCGGGGGCGAAGCCACGGTCGCGACCCATGATCTCGACGCTCGCAGCGAGACGCTTCACGTCCCATTCCCACGGGCCGGGAAGTGTCTCGTCGAAGTCGTTGATGTCGAAGATCATCTCGCGCTCGGGCGACCCGAACACGCCGAAGTTCGATAGGTGGGCGTCGCCGCACAGCTGCACGTTGACGCCCGATTGCGGGGTCGACGCCAGGTCGGCCGCCATGATCAGCGCCGCCCCTCGGAAGAATGTAAACGGCGAGACGAGCATCCGCCCGTAGCGGATTGGGACTAGCTCGGGAACCCGGCTCTCAGCCTGCTCTTCGAGCAGCGCGATCGGGTCCAACCGGTCCGCCGCCGGCTCCCACGTCCCATGGCTCGACCTCGGCGCCTCCTTGCGCGCAGACTTCCCTCGTGCGACCCGTTCCGGCACGCTGAGGTGTACGTGCCGCCTTGCCTGCGCCAGCGACTTGGCGCCCTCGGCTCGGTGGCGGCGATCCGCTGTCGGCTGACGACTCACTTCGTGGCTGAAGGCAGTGTCCTGCGAATCCGCACCGCATCCTTCATCCGATCGGGGTGATCGACGCCGACGGCGAGAATGAACGACGCGACTTTACGCGGTCAGACTGTAGGTACCACGTGCGATCAGGATGGCGCCGATGACCATCAGCATGATTAGCACGATCGCCCGGGAGTTGCCGAGGAGCCAAAGCTTCCACCTAGCAAGCGTCTGCTCAGAACGATCCGGCGCAGCGATGGCAACAGTGATGGGAGCGACAATCGTAATGATCGACGCCACAGCGAACACCACAAAGGCGACACCCTCATCGAACCTCGTGACGTTGGCCTTGAGGATCTCGGCAACCGCAGCCACGCAGAGCGAATACGTGAGCATGAACGACCCGACCGCGACGGCGAATAACCAATGTGTCCGTTCGACCCGGTCGAGCCACTTGGGCGTCGACTGGGCCGACCCTTTTCGTCGGCGATAGCCGAACGCGGATCCGAACAAGAGCAGGCAGCCGAGCAAAATTTCCGCCGCAGATGCACCCCGCGACGGATCTGTCTGCTTCGAGCTGAAATCCTGTCCATGGAGGACGGTAACCGTGAGCACGCCGATGACTGCGATCGCGATCAGCCACCCGAAAACGAATCCAAGCGCCCGCCGCTTGCCGTTCGACATGCTCAGCAAGAGGATCACCGTCACTACGGACACAGGGCTCGTAAACGCAATCGCCAGCCCGAGCGCGGCGACTTCAGCGATCAGCGGCCCCACAGCACCTGACCATTCAGTGCGAAGCCTGGGCGAGCACGGCGTCCATGGTCTGCATGATCGAGACGCTCTCGTCCAGCGGCATCAACGGGCTCTCGAGAAGCCCTTCGCGTAGACAGTGGGCAACCGCCTCGGCCTCATACCAGAGTCCACGCCCCTCGCGCTCCGCGTCGAAGTAGGTCCGCTCACCCGTCCGTGAAATGAGCGTGAACGACGTCGGCGCATAGAACTCCCCGTCGATCTCGATGCGCGCGTCGGTGCCGACGATGGCCCCGCGCGTCGGGCTCTGGGCCGACGACGTGCACGTCAAGACAGCCTGTGCGCCGCTTGCATAGCCGAACAACATCGAGGTTTGACCGTCGACACCGGTGAAGGCCGGGTCGATGAGGGTCACGATCCGGTCTGGCTTGCCCAGCACCATTGACGCGAAGGAAACGGGATAGACGCCCAGGTCCAGCAACGCGCCGCCACCGAGTTCCGGGGCGAACAGCCGAAACTCGGGATCCTTCGCAAACCACTGCCCATGGTCCGCAGTGACCGTGACGATGTCTCCAAGCGCTCCCTCGGCGAGCAAGCGGCGGATCTCTGCGATGTGGGGAAGAAACCGCGTCCACATCGCCTCCATCAGGAACAGTCCCTCTGCACGGGCGGTGGCGACCAACTCCTGGGCCTCGGCGGCGTTCATCGTGAACGCCTTCTCTACGAGCACCGGTTTGCCGGCGCGGAGCGCGAGTAGCGCATTGGCGTGGTGCATGGGGTGCGGAGTCGCGACGTACACGACATCGACGTCGGGGTCAGCCACCAAAGCTTCATAGCTCCCGTGCCGATTGGGGATGTCGAACTCATCGGCAAATCGGTCCGCTGAATGCATATGTCGGGACCCGACCGCCACGGGCCGACCCGAGTCGGTGAACATCAGGTCGGCAGCGAAAGTCTCGGCGATCCCGCCCGTTCCGATCAGTCCCCAGCCCAATGGTTCGCTCATCCGGCGAATGAGCCTATCCTGACCCCTGACCTGCCAGTCGTGCGTTCGCGACTGCCTCTCCTGCCGCCTGAGCCGCGGCATGTCCGGTAATCGCCGCGAGAAAGTCATCGCGTTGTAGCGCGTAGAGCTGCGAGTCGATGGCTGCCTTCACGGTCGCGGTTCGCGGAACGTCACGTAGCAGCGCGATCTCTCCGAAGTAGTCTGCTTCTCGCGCGGTCGAATGATTGCCGCCCGCGTCCACATCGAGCTCGCCCGCGGCTACGAGATAGAAGCGGTCTCCGTGATCGCCTGATTGGATCACGACCTCGCCGGCACGGACAGACACGGGGGCGAGATTCGAGGCGATGCGTTCCTTCGTCGCGATCGAAAGCGGTGCGAACATCGGCACACGATCGATGAATTCGAGCGCGGCAGGCGGTGCGACCGTTCTGTCCATTTCGACGAGTCGACGGTAGGCAAGGACCGTCAGCAGGGGCAAAATCGATCCGACGAGAACGAAGGCTGGACGCGGTCCGATGGCATGGACAATGGCCGGCGCCACGATTGAGCCAATTGCGACGCCACCCATCGCGAGGCCCCAGACGAGGCCGAGTATGCGAGTGAGCATCTGGTCGGGGATGATCCGTTGCAGGAGGGTGAAAACGGCGACATCCTCGACGCTGTTCGCGGCGCCGACGATCGCGAGCAGGAGGAGCGCCGCGGCGAAGTAGGGATGCGGTGCAATGAGTGCGATCGGAACTCCCCAGAACACGAGGGATAGCCCAAAGGGAGCGGCGAGGCGCCTGCCGTCGAGCGTCATCGCTCCCATCGCCCCGATCAACCCGCCGACGCCAATGGCTGCAGTCATATAGCCAACATCGGCCGCGCCGCCGTCGAGGACGCGAAACGCGGCCACGACAATGAGAACGTTGAGGCAGCCTCGAACGAAGGTCTGGGCAATGATCAGACCAATCACGAGTCGAGTTCTGGGAGTACGGACTACCGTCTGAACCCCGGCCGCAATCATTCGGCCTACGCTCTCCCGATTCCCCCCTGAAAGATCGACGCGACTCTCGACCTTGACCCTGGCGAGGAGGGCAGCGCCGGCTACGAGTGACGCTGCGCCGACGGCGAACACGAGCGCCACGTCTGCAAGCGAAACCAGTACGGCTGCAAGTAACGGGCCAACGAGAGTCCCGAGGCTTTCGATGGTTGATGTGGCCCCATTCGATGCGATCAATTCCTCGGGGGTGCGCGCCAGTGAAGGCAACAGTGCTTGCAATGCAGGTCTGGTGAGAGTGGACGAGAGCCCGACGATTGCCGCCAGGACGAAGACGAGTGTCCGTTGGTCCATGGCAGCGGCCACAGCCGATCCTCCGAGGGCGGCTGCCCCGACGAGCGTCATGACCAGGAGGAAGCGCTCGCGCCTGAAGCGGTCGCCGAGTGGAGCTGCGAGCGGCGCGACGACCGCAGCGGGCAACAAGCGAACCAGCCCGGCAATCCCCACCGCGGCGGTGCCGCCCTGCTGGTAGGCAAACACTCCGAGCGCGACGAAGTGCGCCCATTCGGCCGCGATGGCAGCACCCCAGGCGAATTCGGCCCGCCGAACGTTCTCGTTACGAACCGCGGCGACGAGAGAGGAGACCACCTGGCGTGGTCCGACCACAGGCGAATTGAATCCCTTCTCTTCGATTTGGACAAGCTGCGTTGAGCCCTGTCCCTCAGCGGCGCGGTTGTTCAGTCAGCCCGGTAGTACGGCCACCCCGACAGCCACGCACGAAGGGCGCGCCCATCGATCACCGTGTCGAAGCGGAGCGTTTCGGGATTGCCCGGGTCGTCGCTCACCCGAAACGTGCCGTCATCCGAGGGGATCAGAGGCTGCTCTGTGTCGAAGCCATCGGGGGCTGCTGCAAAGACGAGCCACGGTTGATCCCCTCGCAGGACGACGCGGAAGTTCGTCGTCCACGGATTGTGCGAGCGGTAATGGCCGGCCATGACCTGCAGCTCGGGAGACGGGTCCGGCAGAGCTCGCGCCGGGCCTCCTGCGCGGACATAGCGGTCGCCGCCGTGCCACAACACCGGAGCGCGGTTCGCCGAGCGGTCAACCCGAAAGGGAAACTGATCGAAGGTCGCGTCTGCCGCGACAAAGAGGTCGTCTCCCAGTTCCTCGAGCGCGATCTCCCTCCCGTCGTGGCGAAGCACCGCCCCGTCCTCGGAGGCGACGATCTCCAGAGGCGGCTCGTACAGGCCGGCAAGATCCTCGTACTGAGTCACAGCGGCGTCCTCTGGCTCCGGCTCGCCGTCGACAATCCGAATCACCGTGCGGGCGAGCCCCATCGGGTTCATGCCCATGCCGTTCTGCAGGACGATGACGCCGAGATTCACTTCCGGCTGCGCCTGCATCGCGGCGAGGTACCCGACCATCCCGCCGCCGTGTCCGATGAAACGACGACCGTCCAGCTCGCGCAGCAACAGCCCATAGCCGTAAGCGACTGTCCCGTCCTCCCAGGGATTCCCGGTGCTCATCTGAGCGAATGCCTCCTCGCTGAGCAGCCGTCCCCGCGGGCCTTCCCCTTCACGCATGAGCATCCTCACGAACGCGCACATGTCTGCCGCCGTGGATGCGATCGAGCCGTCCGCCGTCTCGGTCTCGAGCCAGGTCGCCGGAGCGAGCTGGGAGCCGGCATGGCTCAGCCGGTCGTCGTGGAGGTACTCATAGCCCGCAGCGAGTCGGGGACGGATGTCGTGCGTGATCACGGGTTCGGTCGCGGACATCTCGAGCGGATCGAGAACGCGAGCACGGATGATTTCGCGATACGGCCGCCCTTCGACTGTTTCGAGCACGAGCCCGAGTGCCTTATAGCCGACGTTGGAATAGTGGAAGCGCTCGCCCGGAGCAGAGAACGTCGGCAAGTCGCGCAGCGACCACACCTGGAACGCGGCTTCCGGAGTTCCGTCGATGCCGGCCACGATCCCGGCTGTATGCGACAGCAGATGGGCGATCGTGATCGGCGCGTGGCCTGCAGGTTGCGGCACAGCGAACCACGGGAGGTACCTATCCACCGCCGCGTGCAGGTCGAGCCGTCCTTCGTCGACGAGCTGGAGGATCGCCACCGCGGTGAACGTCTTGCCGATCGAGCCTATCTCGAACAGCGTGTCGGAAGTGACGGGCTGCCGCGACGCGAGCTCCGCGTAGTCGTAGCTGCGGATGAGAAGCGTGCCGTCCCGGTCGGTGAGGCCGAGAGTCAGCCCCGGTATTCGCCCGCGCTCCATTCTGACCCGGACCGCGTCGTCGATGGTCTCGAGACGAGCGTCATCGATCACGCGAGCATCGTAGTGACGTCTGCAGCCACATTTCCGGCGCAGTCCTGTGTCGCAGCCGTCACATTTTGGGGTCTGACCCTAACGGGTGCCCGTTTCGGCCGGGGAATTCGTGCCTGATGTGTAACGATTGATCGCCGTCCGCCGGCTTGTTCAAGCTATCCTGCACCCATCGACAGAGAGGAAGGGCGCATTGGGCTCTAAAAGACAGACGACGATGGCGAAGCTGACGCGCGAGCGCAAGGTGAAGGAAAAGCGCGAGCTGAAGGAAGAGAAGAGGGCGGCGGCCGCAGCGGCCAAGGCCGCAGGCACCTACTCGTACGACGGTGAGCCGGTCGAGGCTCCCGACGTGATCACAACCGACGCGACTGACGCAGCACCTGCCGACGACTGACGTCGCAAACGCCCGATGAAGCTTGGCGGCGAGCTTCAGAGGCGCCGCCCGGAGCGGGTGAAGCTACAAGATCAAAACTCGTCGGAGAAGTCCCACGCCCTGACGTCGCCCGGCTCGAGCCGGATCAGAAGGTCGTCGCCGCCGGCCTCGGCGTAGGCGCCGCCGTCCTGCTCGCCGAGATAGCGCACTGCGATCCGTCGCACCGCGGCCTGCACGTCGTCAGTGACCAGGCGCGGTTCGCACCGGACATCCACGCCACGGTACGGTGGCGAATGCTCGGCGACGACGATGCCGGCGCGGGGATCGCGACGGAGGTGTCGTGCCTTCACCCCGCCGCGGCCTGTGACGACGTTGAAGCCCTCGTCCCGCCACTCGTGCCACACGGGGGAGAGCAGGGCCCTCCCATCTCGCCTGTAGGTCGCGAGCACCGCAAGCAGGGGCAGCTCGACCAGATCACCGAGATCGGCGATCGTGAGATTCCTTCGCATCAGACGGAGACTAATCCAGCGAAAGCGTGATCCACACATCGGCCCCGCCGCCGTTCGCGTTCGCGGCCCGCGCGTAGCCTTCGTGGGCGTCGGCGATCGTCTGCACGATTGCGAGCCCGAGGCCGGTCCCGTCCGCCTGGGGCTTCTGGCCCCTACTGAATCGCTCGAACGCACGGTCGAGGAAGTCGGCCGGAAACCCCGTGCCGTCGTCGAGCACGTGCAGCTCTGCCGAGCCGTTGCGCTGTTCGGACATGAGGGTAACGCGGCCCGCGCCGTGCGTGAACGCGTTGTCGACCATATTCGCGAGCGCCTGTTCCAGAAGCACGCGGTCGGCCGAGACGACGAGCGGATCGTCGTCCGTTGTCACCGATAGATCGCGTCGCTCTGATTGGGCGCGAGGCTGGAAGCGCCCCGCCACGGTCTCGAGGACGTCCGAGACGTCGACGGGCTCGCGACGCAGCGGCACCCGCCCTTGCTCTGCCCTGGCGAGCAGCAAGAGGTCGTCCGCGATGCGGGAGAGCCGCTCCGTGTCTTCAGCGGCACTGCGAATTGCCGCCTCGAGCTCGTCGGTCGAGCGGGCACGTCTGAGCGCCAGCTCGAGCTCCGTCTTCAGCAACGCGAGCGGCGTCCTCAACTCGTGACTCGCATCCGCGACGAACCGCCGCTCACGGGCGAGACCATCGCTGATGCGGGTCAGCATCTCGTTGAGCGTCTCTCCCAGCCGCGACACTTCGTCACTGCTCGCCGGAACGGGCAACCGGTCGTCCAGCGACGACGCCGAGATGTCCGCCGCTCGTCGCCGCATCGCTTCGATCGGGCGCAAGGCTGCACCCGCCAGCCCGTAGCCGGCGAGTGAGGCGAGGATCAGCGCAAGCGGGCCGCCGATCAGGAAGGCGTCGCGCAGGCTGAGAAGTGTTTCCGTCCTATTCGCTCGCGTTGCGCCGACGACCAGTACCAGCCGGCTCTGCCCGCGTTGGACGGGCAGCGCGAGCATGCGCGCAGACTCGTCGACCCCGGGAACGGAGTTCCGGTCGATGAAGACGGGGCCGCGGAGTGCGCGCGCGAATTCGCGAGGAGGGAGGAGGGATGTCTGGCCGACCGTGTTCGTCGCATCGACGACCGAGCCACTCATGTTCAGCAGCTCCGCAAACGTCTCGCCGCGCTCGATGAGGGTGCCGCGCGTTGACTTGAGGGAGCCGTCGCGCCGCACGAGCGCCGAGACGTCCTGCGCGCGCGAGCGCAGCTGCTCGTCGAGCGCATTGTCGAGGTCGGTCGAGACACGCGCGTAGACGAGCCAACCCGCAAGCAAGAGGACGACTGCCATGGTCAGCGCGAAGACGAGCGTCAGCCGCAGCCTGATCGGGAGCCGGTTCACTCCTCGTTATCCTCGCGCAGCCGGTAGCCGACTCCGCGCACGGTCTCGATCGACTCGGTCCCGAAAGGCCGGTCGACCTTCTCGCGGATGTACCGCACGTAGACGTCGATCACGTTCGACCGGTTCTCGTATGCGAAGTCCCAGGCATGCTCGAGCAGCTGCAACCTCGAAAGGACCTGTCCGGGGCGGCGCATGAACGCCTCCAGCAGTGCGAACTCCTTGGGAGAGAGACTGATCTCCGTCCGGCCGCGCCACGCTCGTCGCGCGGCGGGATCGAGGCGGAGCGTTCCAACAACCAGCTCCGTCGGCCGCTCCCCACCGCCGCGCCGGACGAGGGCGCGCAACCGCGCAAGGAGCTCGGCGAAAGAGAACGGCTTCGTCAGATAGTCGTCGGCCCCGACATCGAGCCCAGCGACCCGGTCCTCGACTCCGTCGCGCGCCGTCAGCATGAGAACCGGGGCCCACACGCCGGCGTTTCGGAGCTGCCGACACGTCTCGAAACCGCTCAGCCCAGGGAGCATGACGTCGAGCACGATCGCCTGGTACGGATGCGCTTGCGCCATCCACACGGCCTCCTCCCCCGTTGGGGCGACGTCCGCAGCATGTCCCTCTTCGACCAGGCCCCGGCGGAGAAGGCTCGCCATCTTCAACTCGTCCTCGACGATCAAGACACGCATCGGTTGAAGTCTGCCCACGGTCCATGAGAGTGGGATGAGAGGGCTCCTCGGAGCTCTCATCTCCCGCTCAGATGCCAGGTCTACGTTGAAATCGTGAAACGGGTCTTGATCCTGCTGCCTCTCTGCCTGCTCGCCGCCGCCTGCGGCAACTCGAAGAGCGCCGCGCCGACCACCTCGGCGGCCGCACAGCCAAAACCGGCGGCCACCACGACCGCCGCGCAGTCTCCGAACGCGCTGCAGGGGGAGGCGAAGGCCGCCGCGACCGGAGTCATTCCAGACAACCAGGTCTACGTGGTCTTCAGCGATCCTCGAGCCGGCTACTCGATCAAGTACCCCGAAGGTTGGGCACAGAGCGGGTCCGGCAACCGCGTCACGGCAAGCGAGCCGACGTCCTCCTGCCAGTGGTCATGGAACGCGGTCCAGCGGCGCAACCCGAGTGCGGTCTCGAGCATTGGCGCAA
>Ga0307305_10001094_pt1 | contig 10547 bp, 9 predicted proteins | sample ER_DNA_186_FD_194512 | JGI IMG/M metagenome (GOLD analysis project Ga0307305, IMG submission 194512) | Bulk soil microbial communities from the East River watershed near Crested Butte, Colorado, United States - ER_DNA_186 | ecosystem: Environmental > Terrestrial > Soil > Floodplain | place: USA... | reverse complement strand
TAGACCTCGCCGACGTCCCGCCGCACCCACTCCTCGAAGACGTCGATCAGGAAGCGCCCGTACTGCTCGGCGGTCACCGACCGGCCCGTCACCGCGTCGCCGTCCTGTACGTACAGCGGCCGGTCGCGCCACGAGGTCCACGGCACGGTTCCATTCGCGTCCGTTTCGGCGACCCGTTCGATGATCGGGATGAACTGCACGAACTTTGCGCCGAGCTCGTCGCGGAGGAAGCAGTAGACCTCCCGGCCGTGCTCGGCATTCTCCGCATGGATCGTCGTCAGCGCGTTCCAGTCGACCCCGGCCTCGCGCAGCGCGTCGAGCCCCTGTACGACCTTGTCGAAACTGCCCTTGCCGCCCTTGTCCACGCGGTAGGCGTCGTGCAGCTCACGCGGCCCGTCGATCGAGACCCCGACGAGGAAGTCGTTTTCCTTGAAGAACGCCGCCCACTCCTCGTCGAGCAGCGTCGCGTTCGTCTGGATCGTGTAGACGGCGCGCTGGCCCGTCAGCAGGTGAGCATCCGCCAGCTCGACCGAGCGCCGGAAGAAATCGAGCCCCATCAGCGTCGGCTCACCGCCCTGCCAGGCGATCGTCACCTCCGGGACCCGCGAGTGTGCCTCGATCAGCTGGCGCAAATACTCCTCGAGCAGGTCGTCGGCCATCCGAAACCGGCTGCCCGGGTAGAGCATCTCCTTCGAGAGGAAGAAGCAGTAGCTGCAGTCGAGGTTGCAGACCGCACCGGTCGGCTTCGCAAGCAGGTGGAAGGCGGGCGGCGCCTCGGGCCTGCCGGGCGCCTGCTCACCCGCTATCTGCGAAACCGACATCGTCCTCTCCGGAAAGACCCCGTTCGCCGGCGCCGTCCCCGAGGCGCCGGCGAACATCACAGGGTCAAGTGACCGTTCGAACCGTCAACTCGTCGTCTACCGGCGGCCGGGCGATCATGTATACGAGCACTCCCAACAGCGGCGTGAAGATGACGAAGAGCGTCCACATCGCCTTCGCAAAGCCGCCGTGGTCCCGGCGTCGGAAGTTGTCCGAGAGCACCAGGATCAGCAGCCAGATCCAGATCACCCACGCGAAGAAGATGGCCATCGTCCAGAAGATGTCGAGGAACGGGTAATCAGTTGCGAGCACTACACCTCTCCCTTGTCGGGGTCATTTGCTGCTTGCAACCGTCCCGCGTCGAAGCATCCGCGGCATCGTCCCAACGGGATGAGGCGCCGTGTTTCCTTCGGGGGCACGATCTCCACGAGATGTGCCGCTGGCTTGCATATTCCGGTTCGCCTGTCCTGCTCGACGAGCTCCTGTACGGCCGGCAGAACTCGCTGATCGTCCAGAGCCTCCACTCACGGCTCGGAGCCGAGGAGACCAACGGCGATGGCTTCGGCATCGGCTGGTACGGCGAGCAGGAGAGCCCGGCGGTCTTTCACAGCATCGAGCCGGCCTGGAACGACCGCAACCTGCGCGAACTGGCCGGTCACATCACCTCGCCGCTCGTGTTTGCGCACATCCGGGCCTCCACGGGCTCCCCGGTGCAGCAGACGAACTGCCACCCGTTCCGCCACGGCCGCTGGCTGTGGATGCACAACGGGTTCCTCGACGGGTTCACCAAGGTGAAGCGAGACCTCACGGTCGCAGTCGACCCGGAGCTGTACCCGGAGATCGAGGGCACGACCGACTCGGAGCTGATGTTCCACCTCGCGCTGACGTTCGGCCTCGAGGACGATCCGCCCGCGGCGGTCGCACGCACCATCGGCCTCGTCGAGTCGGTGGGCCATGCGCACGACGTCCAATTCCCGTTCCAGGGAACGATCGCGGCGAGCGACGGCGAGCGCGTCTGGGCGTTCAGGTATTCGAGCGAAGGAAAGTCGCGCTCCCTCTTCTTCAGCACGGACGTCCGCACGCTCCGCGCCCTTTACCCGGACAACGAGCTGCTGCGCGACCTCGGCGACGAGTCGCGGCTCGTGGTTTCCGAGCCGCTCGGGGACCTGCCCGGAGCGTGGAACGAGGTTCCCGAAGCCTCCTACGGCGTGATCCAGCCGGGCCAGGACGAGATGCGCCCGTTCGCGCCGACGACCGAGGCGGTCGGCGCGGGGCGAGCCAATTGACACGGACCCGGCCGCGCCTGCGATGATCTCGCAGTCGCACGCGGAGAAGCTATGAAGAGCTCAAGTCGAACATGAGCAAGAAGCGTGGATTCCTGGTCTGGGGCCTGTTCGTGCTGGCGACGATCCTGATGTTCGTCTCGTCGCTCACGGTCTGGTCGAAGCGTCAGCTGCTCGATGACCAGGCCTGGGCGGACTCGTCGACTCAGCTACTGGCAAACGACGAGGTTCGCGGTGCGATCGCGCAGAAGCTCACTGACGCACTCTTCCAGCGAGTCGACGTGGAAGCCCAGCTGCGCGAGCGGCTGCCGGCACAGAGGAAGGGAACTGCCGTCGCGCTGGCGGCGGCGCTCCAGAACACGGTCGTGCCCGCGGCCGCCGACAGGCTGCTGCAGCGACCGAGGGTGCAGACGCTCTGGGAGAACCTCAACAAGCGTGCCCACGCCGGTGTCGTGAAGGTGCTGGAGGGCGAGGACCTGGGCAAGAACGGAAACCTCTCGACCGCGAACGGAGCTGTCACCCTGGACCTGAGACCGGCGATTACGAGGCTGGCGACACGGCTCGGGTTGGAGGACAAGCTGAAGGCAAACGCCGATCCGAACGCTGGCCAGCTCGTGATCATGAAGTCGGACCAGCTCGGCGCCGCCCAGACGGCGGTCAAGATCCTCAAGGCGCTGAGCTCGCTGCTCCTGCTCGCCGTCGTCGCCCTCTACGCGCTGGCGATCTACCTCGCGCATGGGCGGCGCCGGCTGCTGCTGGGCGCGACCGGAGCGAGCCTCGTCTTCGTCGGCCTCCTGATCGCCTCGCTCAGGCGCTTCCTGGGTGACGCGATCGTCGACTCGCTCGTCAAGACGGAGGCGAACAAGCATCCGGTGAGCGTGATCTGGGCGATCGAGACGAGCGTGCTGCGAGACATCGCGATCATCCTGGTCGTCTACGGCGCCTTGGTACTCCTCGCGACGGCCTTGGCAGGCCCGAATCGACCCGCAGTCGCGGTCAGGCGCTCGCTCGCACCTTCCTTCAGAGATCATCCGATCGTCGTCTGGGTGGCCGCTCTCTTCCTGTTCCTGATTCTGCTCGCGGTGGGACCGACGGCAGGCAACCGGCAGCTGCTCGGGGTCGCGCTCCTTGCCGCCACGACTGCAATCGCCATTGAGGCGCTGCGCCGGCAAACCCTGCGGGAGTTCCCGGAGACTCCGCCCCCGGCACTCGGGAAGACCCCTGGACCAACCTAACCGGTGTTCATCGCCCGGCTAGGGTAAGCGGCAGGCGACTTTTCCGCTGAACTTGTCGCTGTCGGGCAGCGGCTCCACGCCGGTCACGACACAAGGCCCGTACTTGGTGTTGATCATCTCGCCTTCCTCGGGCAGGCGCAGTACTTCCGCCTCCTCTCGATCCTGGAAGTTTGGTCCCTCGATCGTGATGATGATGCGGTCCACCCGCTAGTCGCTACTGGCGCGCCATTGCGATCTTCAGGCGCTCGTCGGGGGTGATCAGGTGGTCGGAGTCCTCCGCGTCCTCGCCCAGGTCGATCTCGACCCAGCGCACCTTCCCGTTGAACTCGAGCTCGTCCACTGGGAGGTCGTCGGACACCGGAGTGCCGCTGTCGGAGCCGATGTCGAGGGTCTCGTCGGCCGAGAAGGCCATGGGCACAGTCGCTTCGACCCGTCCCTCGCCGACCTTGTCGCCATCGAGGAAGAGCGAGGCGGTGCCTCCCTTGCCGAGCCCGCCGCCGTCGTAGGCGAACTCGACCCGAACCTGGTGCGTGCCCTCGGACAGCGGCGCGTCGCCGTAGACCTTGAAGAGCTGTAGGCCGAAGAGGTTGTAGCAGTACGCCGGCTTGCTCTCCCTGGCGTAGAGGCTCCAGCCGCCGAAGGCGCCGCCCTGCGCGACGATGACGCCCTCGGCACCGTCCGCGGGAACGTCAATCTCAGCCGTGACCGCATGTGACTTGTTCTTGATCACGACGATCGAGTTCTCGGACAGGCGGCTCATGCCGCCGAAGAGCAGCTGCCGGTTGCCCCGCACGAGCTGGGGGCGGCCGGCGAGGTCCGAGTTGAAGCGCTCCGCGCGCCGGTCGTCCAGCGGCAGAACGTTGTATTTCGCCGCTTCGATCAGGAACAGCGTCTGCAACTCGCTCAGCTTCTCCGGCTGCTCCTGCGCCAGGTCGTGGGCCTGCGTCCAGTCGTCCGGCGCGTAGAGCTCCCAGACGTCGGCGTCCAACGGCGGGTTCTCCGCCATGACCCACGGTGTGCTGTGCCGCGTGACCGCGGTCCAACCCTTGTGGTAGATGCCGCGGTTGCAGAACATCTCGAAGTACTGCGTCTCTCGCATCTCAGGCGCGGACGCGTCACCGAATGACGGCGCCATCGAGACCCCGTGCAGCGGCATCTGCTGGATGCCGTGGACGAAGCTCGGCTCGGGGAGCCCGGCCACGTCCAGCACGGTGGCGGCGACGTCGATCACGTGATGAAACTGGGTGCGGACCTCGCCCTTTGCCTTGAACCGGCTTGGCCAGTGGACGATCGCGCCGTTGCGCGTCCCGCCCCAGTGTGAGGCGACCTGCTTCGTCCACTGGTACGGCGTGTCCATCGCATGCGCCCAGCCGACCGCGTAGTGGTTGTAGGCCTTCGGCGTGCCGAAGTCCTCGATCCGTGAGGTCATGAACTCGACTGTCTCGAGGCCGGCGGCGCCGTTGAGGACGACCAGCTCGTTGAAGCAGCCGTTCGGCGTTCCCTCGGCCGAGGCGCCGTTGTCGCCGACGATCACGTAGACGAGCGTGTCCTCGAGGAACTCGAGTTCCTCGAGCGCATCGATCACGCGGCCGACGTGGTGGTCGGTGTGCTCCATGAAGCCGGCGTAGACCTCCATCTGGCGGGCGAAGATCGGCTTCATCTCGTCCGGCGTCTCGTCCCAGCCGGGGATCTCCTTCGGCCGAGCCGTCAGCTCTGCGTCCTGCGGGATGACCCCGAGCTCCTTCTGGCGGGCGAAGGTCTCCTCGCGGAGCTTGTCCCAGCCCTGATCGAACTTGCCCTTGTACTTGGCCGACCACTCGGCCGGAACGTGGTGCGGGGCGTGCGTCGCACCCGGCGCGTAGTAGACGAAGAACGGCTTGTCCGGCATCAGCGCCTTCTGCTGGCGGATCCAGTCGATCGCGTGGTCGGTCATATCCTCGGAGAAGTGGTAGCCCTCCTCCGGCGTGCGGTCGGGCTCGACCGGGACGGTGCCGTCGTAGAGCGCGGGCGCGTACTGGTTCGTCTCGCCGCCGATGAAGCCGTAAAAGTGCTCGAACCCGCCCCCGTTGGCGGGCCACGCGTCGAAGGGGCCCATTGGACTGGTCTCCCAGACCGGCACCTCGTGGCATTTGCCGAACTGCGCCGTCGAATAGCCGTTCAGCTTCAGCGTCTCCGCTAGCGGCGCGGCCGCCTTGGGCCGGATCGAGTTGTAGCCTGGAGCGGAGGTCGCGATCTCCGTGATGCCGCCCATGCCGACCGCGTGGTGATTCCGGCCCGTGAGCAGCGCCTGCCGCGTCGGCGAGCAGAGCGCAGTCGTATGGAAGCGGTTGTACTTGAGCCCGTTGTCCGCCAGCCGTTCGAAGTTCGGTGTCTGGCAGGGGCCGCCGAAGGCGCTCGACGAGCCGAAGCCGGCGTCGTCGATCAGCACGACCAGCACGTTCGGCGCCCCTTCCGGCGGCCGGAGCGGCTCGATCGGCGGAAAACTCGTGTCGGGGCTCTTGGCGTCGTAGGTCGTGACGCCGACGTGGTTCCGGTCGGGAATTGGGAGAACGGCGCGCTGGCGGCCGTTCGTGGGCTCGGGCATCTCATTTCCTTTCCGGAGCAGGGGATCGGCGGTTCACGGCGCATCTTCTTGGTATGGCGGTGTTTGCTCATCGCCCTATCGGGATGAATCGAGCCGCAGCGCGACTTGGGTTCCACGCGGCCATGGAGCGGCGAAGACGGTGTAGATGACGGAGCCGTGGACACCCGCGCTCTCGATCCGGGAAGTCGCCGGCCGCTGCCGCCTGAACCTCGGCGGCTACGTACACGGCGAGGGGACAACGCTGCAAGAGGCGGCCGACGACCTGGTGCGCCGGCTGCTGGCGCTTGCGATGTCGCTTCGCTCGGGCGCGGGCTTCCGCGTCAGCCCGGAGGTGCCCGGCGTGGACCTGCGCTGGTTCGAGTTCCTCTACGAGCTCGGCGCAATCGCCGCACGCGGCGAGGACATCCGAGACCGAGTCTTCGAGCGCGCTGCCTAGCCAGCCTCACAGAGGAGCTGCCCCTGGTTGCCTGGTCGGGATGCGCTGAGCCAGGAACAGGGCGACGATCGAGAGCAGCGCGAGGATGGCGAGCGCCGACCTGAGCCCGTCGATTCGCGCCTCGCGGTAGGCGTCGAGAGCCTCGTTGGTTGCCCTCGATCTGACGTGTGCTTCATTGAGGGCGGCCTCTAGGTCGGCGTCCGAGATGAAGGGGGCTCCGCCGGCGAGCTGAACCTTTGCCTGGGACTTGACCCGCGACGGGATCGCGGAGCTCTGCTCGATGTTCGTGAGGAAGGCGGAGGTGAGCGCGGCGATCATGATCGAGCCGGCGAGCGCGGTGCCCAGCGAGGCGCCGAGGTTCGTCGCCGTGTTCTGTAGGCCGCCTACCTCCGGGCTCTCGTCGTCGGATACGGCGGAGACGGTGACGGCGCCGAGCTGGGAGGCGAGGGCGCCGATCCCGAGCCCGATCAGAAGCATCGGGACGAAGACGATCTCCGCGCCCGCGTCCTTGTCCAGCGCGCCGAGCAGGACGACTGTGCCTGCAAGCAGTGCGAGCAGACCGCAGCGGACGACGAGGCGCGGCGAGACCTCCGGGAGGAGGCGTGGGATACCGATCGCGGCGGCGAGCAGCGTGATCGAGAGCGGCAGCAGCCGAGCGCCTGTGGCGAGCGCCGAGAGGCCCAGGCAGACCGAAAGGAACAGCGGCACGACGAAGAAGAAGCCCGCCTGAACGAGGTACTGGAAGAAGAACATGATCAGGCCGCCGCCCAGCTGCTTGTTTTGCAGCATGGCCGGGCGCACGAGCGGCTCTTTGCCTCTCGCATCGAGGCGGGCCTGCCAGCGGAAGAAGACCCAGATCACGAACAGGCCCGCCAGGATCAGCCAGATGGCCGGCGACAGGCCCGCCCACGAGAGCCCGCCCTGCTTGGGCTGAATCCAGCCCCATTCGCTCGAACGGAGCACGCCGAAGACGAGGAGCCCGAGTCCGAGCGCCGAGAGCACTGCGCCGACCACGTCCAGGCGTGGACGCGCCTCGACCGGCGCGTCGGCAATTCGCCGGGTCAGGAGGAGAATGAGGAGGACGAGCACGACTTCGCCGGCGAACACCCACCGCCACGAGAAGTACGTCGTGCAGAAGCCTCCGATCAACGGCCCCACCGCGACCGCGATCGCCCCGGCGGCGGCGACCATGCCGTACGCGGCGGGTCGCCGCTGGGCCGCGAAGTTCCCGGCAACGAGGGCCACGATCGCCGGCAGGATCAGCGCCGCGCCAACTCCCTCCAGGAACGACCATCCGAGCAGCAGCACCGGCAGGTTGGGCGCGAGCGCAGTCGTGAGCGACCCGCAGCCGTAGATCACGCATCCGATCGCGAACGCCCGCTTGCGCCCGATCATCGCCCCCACCTTGGCACCGGTGATCATCAGCGCTGCCATCACGAGCGTGTACGCCGTGATCGCGCCCTGGATCCCGGAGACGGTCGTGTCGACGTCCTTGGCGACCGTTGCGATCGAGACGTTCATGACCGAGCTGTCGAGCGTCATCAGAAACTGGCCGGCCGCCAGGGTGAGCAAGACGACCGTCGCTCCCCGGGCGGGCCTGGACGGGGCGGTCTCCGCCGTCAAGGCTTTCGATTCTCCCAGATCGCCTGGCGGCCTTTCGATTGCATCCCCGACGGGCTCTGCCGCATGATGCGCCTGTGAGCCGAGCTGAGGCGCTGACGCGGCTTGTCTTCGGATCCCGGAGAAGCATCGCGGGAACTGTCTACGGAACGATCGTCGTCCTTGCCGCCCTGTCGGCTGGAGGGAAGGCCTTCGAGCACGACCTCTGGCACCTGGCCGCGATCGTCGTCACCACCGTGCTCGTCCTCTGGATTGCACATGTGTATGCGCATGGCCTCGGGGAGAGCCTCCAGCTCGGTCGACGGCTGGACGCCGCAGAGCTCGGCGCGGTCGCCGGGCGAGAACTGGCGATCCCGTTGGCCGCGGTCGCCCCGACGACGATACTCGCGCTCGGCGCCGTGGGGCTTTTTCGTGGCAGCACGGCCGTATGGCTCGCGGACGGCATCTGCGTCGCCACCCTCGCGGTTCAGGGCTTGCGGTACGCCGCGCTCGAGCGCCTCGGCCGCCTCGGCACGCTCACTTCTGTCGCGCTCAACCTCGCTCTCGGTCTCACCATCGTCGCCCTGAAGGTGGTCGTAGCGCACTGACGGACCTGTCAGGGCGCGTCCTCCGCGTGGTACCTGACAAGTAGGCGTTCCTCTTCCTCCTTCTTCGGGAAAAGGAAGAAAACGATCGCGGCGCCGATCAGGATCGCGACGATGCCCGCGGTGTAGGCCCACTGGTCGCCCTGCAGAAATGCGGTCTTCGCTCCCGCGGTGATCTGCGCCGCGTACTTCGGGTGCTGCTCTGCGATCGCCTGCGCCCCCGCGAAGGACTTCGTCAGCTCGCTCTGGACGCTGTCCGTGATGTGCTTGTTGGACCCGGCGATCGCCGCGGCGGCGGCCGCCGCGTAGCCGGCCGTGAGCAGCGCCCCGAGGATCGACTGCATGATCGCTCCGCCGAGGTCACGCTGCAGGTCGGCGGTGCCTGATGCCATGCCCGCCCGCGCGACCGGCACGGAGCCGGTGAGCGAGTGAGACGCCGGCGTTCCCGCGAACCCCACCCCGATTCCGATCAGCGCGTAGCCGAGCCCGACCTTCCAGTACGGGATGCCCTGCTTCCACAGAAGGAGCATCACGAGGAAGCCGAGCAGGCAGAACAGGTAGCCGACGAGCAGCGTGAAGCGCGCTCCTCGTGCCTCCACGAGCTTGGCCGAGCGCGGCGCGATCGCGACCATGAACAGGGCGGCGGGGATGATCGAGAGCCCGGCCTCGAGGGTCGAGTAGCCGAGCACGTTCTGCAGGAACTGCTGGCCGATGAACATCGCCGCCATGAGCGAGCCGAAGACGATGATCCCGGCGACCGCCGCCACCCAGAAGACTCGCCTGGCGGCCACGTTCAGGTCGTACAGCGGATTTGCCGCCCGCCGTTGGCGGATGTAGAAGGCGACGAGCCCGGCCAGCGCGATCGCAGCCAGGCCGAGCACGAGCGTGCCCTTGTTCGGGACCGGCGCGAAGTTGATCGACAGCACGAGCGCCCCCACGAGCACGACGGAGAGGATCCCGCCCAGATTGTCGACCGGTTCGCTCGCCTCGTTGACGTGGCTCGGAATCAGGAAGATCGCCATCACGAAGGCCACGACTGCAAGCGGCAAGGTGATCAGGAAGACGGAGCCCCACCAGAAGTGTTGAAGCAGCAGGCCCGAGAGCAGCGGCCCGAGTGCGGAGATCGCGCCGCCGCCGGCCGACCAGAGCGCGATCGACTTCGTCCGCGCCGGCCCCGACCAGAGAGCCGTGATCAGGGCGAGCGTCGTGGGGAACGCCATGCCTGCCGCGAGCCCGCCGAGCAGGCGGGCGACGACGAGCACGTTGTCGGAGGGCGCCCACGCGGCGAGCAGGCAGGCCGGGACCGAGAGCGCGACGCCGAGGATGAGCATCAGCTTCCGGCCGTACCGGTCGCCGAGCGCGCCGAAGTAGAGCACCGAGGCGGCAAGCCCGAGCGAGTACGCGACCGCGACCAGGTTGAGCGTCGTCTGGGACGAGTTGAACGCCTTGCCGATGGCGGGCAGAGCGACGTTGGCGACGGCCAGATTGAGGTTGGCCACGGCCGCGACGAGGATGAGCGAGAGCAGGACGAGGGGCGCTCGCGCCGGAACCGTCGATCCCTCGAGGCCGGCCACGCTCGGCGGGACTGCGGCAGCCGGGGTCGCCTCGTGGTGCACGAGGCGAGGATCGACTTGGGGCTCCGAGCCCGCATCGTCCGGTTGGGATGAACCAGTTGGGCCTCGCGCGTGCGACCTTGGCCGCGTGCCCGAGACGCTCTCGACTCCCGAGGTCGCGCACGCTGTCGGACACCACCACGGCGCGAAGTCCGAGGGCGGGAAGCATGAGACGCTGATCGAGATCCTCGAGGCGATCCTGCTCGCGATCGTGGCGGTATCCACCGCCTGGAGCGGCTACCAGACCGCCCGCTGGGACGGACGGCAGGCGCACCTCTACGGCCTTTCTTCCAAGGCCCGGGCGGAGGAGAACAGAGCGGCCACCCTGAGCGGCCAGCAGCGCCTGTACGACACCAGCACGTTCGGCTTCTGG
>Ga0307305_10001093_pt1 | contig 10552 bp, 7 predicted proteins | sample ER_DNA_186_FD_194512 | JGI IMG/M metagenome (GOLD analysis project Ga0307305, IMG submission 194512) | Bulk soil microbial communities from the East River watershed near Crested Butte, Colorado, United States - ER_DNA_186 | ecosystem: Environmental > Terrestrial > Soil > Floodplain | place: USA... | reverse complement strand
CACGGAGAGGGCGGCAGCGAGGGGCGCTGCGGTGTCACGGGCCCGGGCGAGTGGGCTCGACACGACCCGCACCGGTGCGGGAGCGGCCGCCAGCCGCTCTGCTACTGCGTCGGCGGCATCGTGCTGGTCGGGCTCGATCGACTCGTCTGCCCATCCCATCACCAGCCCCACACGGTTCGAGCGAGTGCGCCCGTGGCGCACGACGTGGATCACTAGCGGGTCACGCATGACCAGATGCTGCCTCACCCCCGGCCTTGTCCCGCCTCTACCTCTACCATCTGCGAACCGCGGCGGATCGGACCGGTTTGGACCTTCTGAACCGCCGGGGGCACAAGCAGCGCAGTGAAGTCCGAATGAGACCCGCCAGATTCGCGAGCGGTTGTCGGTGTTCCACCGAGAGCCGTATCGGTGAAGGGTGGAGCCAAGGGGACTCGAACCCTAACCCCTTGCTTGCAAAGTGGCGGAGCGGGCCTCATTGAGCGTCATTCCTGCCTGATCTGCCGCGAATAGGCGCATCCGGAACCGCCAAGTCGCGCGTTCGTTGCTGCAGGTTTCTGCTGCAGGTTCGCAACGTGCGCGAGCCTAATCCGGAGGCTGCCAACTCGAATCGAGCGCCCGAGATCGAGACGGTTATGGACCTCGATAACGCGCTACTGTGTAGTCTGGCTCGACCCCGGCATTCGAGCCGGAGGATCGTGCGCAGATGACGGATAAGCCGATCGTGGCGGTCCTGTGCGACGATCATCGGCCTCCCGGTATGAGCGCGGTCGAAGCGACCGCGGAGGTTAGGTATGCCGGCGCGGCCAACTGCTGCAGGCATTGCCCGGCGCTGATGTGTTATTCGTCTGGGACTTCCTGTCGACTGCAGTCCGGCAGGCCTGGCCCCACGTGGATCGCCTTCGATGGGTTCACATCACCTTTCTTTTGGAATGACCAGGACCGCACTCAGCAGTTGGTATCGAAAGACTAGGTGAGAACCTGAGTTCCGATCCTTCTTATGGACCGCGGAGGCCGCGGGCGGCGTAGTAGCTGCAGGTGCGCGTGGCGACCGCAAGCGGTTGACCGGCCGGGGCGGGGTACATGTCGTGTTCGACGATCGCCCACAACGGCAGGCCGAGGCCGTCTAGATCTGCCAACAGGGCCGGCATCTCCGGCTCTCCGCCGTCGGGCTCGACCATGGCGCCAAGCTGGACCGCGTCGGCGAAGCAGATGTGCTCGGCGCGGACTCGGGCGATCACCGCGGGGTCGACGGACTTCAGGTGAACGTAGCCGATCCGGCTCGGGTGTTTCGCGACGATGGCGCGGTTGTCACCACCGCCGTAGGCGATGTGCCCGGTGTCGAGGCAGAGTGAGACCGACGCAGGGTCGGTGACCTCGAGAAATCGGTCGATGCTGGCCTCGCCCTCGACGTGCGCGTCGGCGTGCGGGTGGAACATCTGCCGGACGCCGAACTCCTCGAGCACCGCCCTGCCGAGCTCGGTGTGGCCGTCGCCCAGAGATTTCCACTGCTCGGAGGTGAGCTCGGCTGGTTCGAGCAGCTCCCCAGTGTAGAGATCGGTGAACATGGCGGGCAGTGTGATCAGGTACGGCGCGTCGAGAGCGGCCACCAGCGCCGCAACCCGACGGCACTCCTCGAGCGCCTCCGACAGCGCACCCGGGCCGCGGTGCAGCGCCGTGCCGGCGGTTGCTCCGGAGAGAATGAGGCCTCGTCGTCCGAGCTCGTCTCGCAACTGCTCCGGCTCCGTCGGAAGGTAACCGAACGGGCCGAGCTCGACGGCGGTGTAGCCTGCGGCTGCCGCCTCGTCGAGGAACTGGTGCCAGGGCACCTGCTTGGGGTCGTCGGGGAACCAGACCCCCCATGAATCGGGTGCGGTACCGAGTCGGAGGTTCGCCAGGGCCGGTGCTGCGGAGGGCGGCATGGACAATGGAGCGGCGTTGTTGGTCATGATCAGGTCCTCGGGATCGTCGAACTGATGTCTCCAGGAGTGGTGGGGTGTGGCCGACGGCGACCACACCCCCACCGGCGTCACCGGGTGTTGTTGGTGGCGAATCCGGCGATCTTGTCGATGTTGGAGGAGTCGACGAACGACGGTCCGGTGAGCACGGCCTTGCCGCCGCCGATGTCGTTTCCGTTGGTCAGGTTGAGCCACAGCGCGTCGACCGCGAGGTAGCCCTGCAGGTAGGGCTGCTGGTCGATGCAGAACTCGATGGTCTTGTCCTGGATCGCCTTTACCACGTCCTGGTTCAGGTCGAAGGTGACGATCTTGGCCTGGCTGCCCGCGGCCTGCTTCGCCTGCATGACGGCGCCAGCGACACCGGCGTCCAGTGTGACGATGTCGGTGATCGACTTGTCCTGGGCCAGCTTGGCCTGGAGGGTGGAGGTGGCCGCGGCGAGGTCGGCGCCGTTGACCTGGAGGTTCTCGGTGTTCGGGAACCCCTTCTTCACCCCGGCGCAGCGAGCCTCGAGGGAGGAGACTCCTTCGGCGTGCACGATGCAGAGCGCCTTCTTGCCGCCCTCCTTTGAGAGCCGGGTGCCGGCGGCCTCGCCGGCCAGGCTCTCGTCGGAGCCGAAGTACATCAGGGCGCCGTACTTCTGGTACGTGTCGAGACCCGCGTTGAGAGCAACGGTGGGGATGCCGGCCTGGGCTGCTTTCTGCAGCATGGGTCCGACCGCGTCCGGCGCGGCTAGCGTGACGGCGATGCCGTCAGCCTTGCTGTCGATGGCGTTCTGCACAAGGGTCGCCTGGTTGGCCTGTTGCGGGTCGTTGGAGTACTTGAGCTGGACGTTGTCGTTCTTGGCGGCCTGCTCGGCCCCCGCGCGAACCCGGTCCCAGAACGTGGTGCCCGGCTGCTCGTGGGTGACCATTGCGATGGTGTAGCGGGTGCCGCCGGCGTTGCCGCCCTGCGATCCGCCGCTGGCGTTGGTCTTCGGTGCGCCGCCGCCACTGCACGCCGTGGCGGCGATGGTCAGGCCAGCGACGGCGGCGATCAGGAGTTTGCGTGTGTGGAGCATGGTTGGCCCTTTCGGTACGGAGTGGGAACTAGACGTTGGCCGGCACGCGCTGGCCGGCTAGGGCGGTCTCGACGATCTGCTCCTGCACCTGGAGGGAGTGCAGGCCGTCGCGGAACGTCGCGTTGCGGGGAATCTCGTCCAGACCGGCGAGCTCGTCGAGGAACGCGCGGGCCTGGTACACGAAGCTGTCGTTGTGACCGGTTCCGATGCCGGTGGCGTCCATCGCCAGACCGCCGGTGATGTAGGGATGGTCGTTGCCGAGGATCACCCGGCGGAACCCGTTGGTCTCTGAGGGTATGCCGCCGGTTGCGATTTGGAACTCGCCCGGCCGCGTCACGTCGAAGGCGAGTGCGCCCTGCTTGCAGAAGACCTCGAAGCGCAGCGAGTTCGGGTGCCCGAAAGCGACCCGAGACGCGCTCAATTCTCCGGTCGCGCCGTCGGCGAAGCGCAGCGAGTAGCTGGCCCAGTCGTCGTTCTCGACCGGTTCGAGCTGGTCGCCGACGGTGACCTGGGCGTGCCCAATTACATGTCCGAGCGGCACGGGACGCTGCGTGATCACCGTGGTCAGGGTTGCGCCGGTCACGGAGGTGACCGGGCCCAGGAGGAACTCAGCGGTGTCGGTCAGGTGGCTGCCGAGGTCCGCAAGCGCGCCCGAGCCCGGTCCGCCGCGGTAACGCCAGGTGATCGGGGCAGAGGCGTCGCAGCCGTAGTTGGTGAGGTATTGCGCGCTGAGGTAGATCGGCTGACCGAGTCGACCGGACTTCAGCTGCTGGCGCACCGCGGCGATCCCCGGGGCGCGGCGGAAGGTGAAACCGACCCGGGCCACCACACCGGCCGCCTCCACGGCGTCGATCATGGCCTGCGCATCGGCTGAGGTCGGCGCCAGCGGCTTCTCGCACAGGATGTGCTTTCCGGCGGCGGCCAGCTCGGCCACGATCTCACGGTGCAAGCTATTGGCGACGACCACGCTGACCGCGTCGATGTCGTCGGCAGCGACGATGTCCTGCCAGCTGGTGTCACTCCGCTCGAAGCCGTAGCGGCGGGCCGTATCTACTGCCAGGTCAGCGTTGATGTCGGCCACTGATACGAGACGTACCGACGGCATGTCGGGGCCGAACACCGTGCCCGCCGAACGGTAGCCGTGGGCATGCGCCCGCCCGGCCATTCCTGCGCCGATGACGGCGACCCTGATCTCTTGAGGCATCTGCCCTCCCGCTGGTCGAGGTGCCTACGGCACCGGATAGATCGTATTACTAATACGTATTACTAGTACGTACTAGTAGTACGTGATAGGCCATACAATAGACATCCGGAACCTGGCGCGTCAAGAAGGTAGGACAAATGACCGAACAAACTTCCTCCGCTGGTTCGCGAAGGCCGGTCCGGGCCGCCAGGAACAGAGTGAGGCGTCCGACGATGGGCGATGTCGCCAGTCGGGTCGGCGTCTCCCAAGCCCTGGTGTCGATCGTGTTCCGAGGCGCCGAAGGCGCGTCGGACGCCACCCGGCAGCGGGTCTTCGAGGCGGCCGCCGAGCTCGGTTATCGGCCGGACTCGCTGGCCCAGGGGCTGCGACGCAACCGCAGCCGCAATCTCGGCGTGCTGTTCTCGTTGCGACGCCCGTTCGAGGTCGAACTCGTCGAGAACATGCTTTCGATAACCAAGGGGCTCGGGTACGACCTGCTGCTCGGTCCGTTCTCTCCCGGCCGCGAACAGGACGACGTCATCGACGAGTTGCTGCGCTATCGCTGCGCCGGGCTCGTTGTGGTCGGACCCCAACTGCATGCCCGAGACCTCGAGCCGCTGGCCCGCGAGGTAGCCATCGTGGAAGTCGGTCGCGACGTCACGGGTGGATTGCTGGACGTCATCCGCAACGACGACGCGGTGGGCACGCGGCAGGCCGTCGACCATCTCGTCCAGCTCGGTCATCGGGCTATTGCCTACCTTGACGGCGGTGACAACCCCGGCGCCCAATCCCGCCGCGACGGCTACCGCGCCGCAATGTCCTACCATGGGCTCGACGACCAGATTCGGGTGGTCCCCGGAGGGTACGACGAGAACGATGGAGCCGCGGCAGCCGCGCCGCTGCTGGATGATCGGCTCCCGACCGCGATCATCGCCGCTAACGACCCGTGCGCCATTGGCGCGCTGGACACACTCGTGCGCCACGGCATCGCCGTCCCCTCAGACATCTCCCTGATCGGCTACGACGACGCGACCTTCGGCCGGATCCCCGGCGTCGACCTCACATCCGTCCGCCAAGACATTCCAAAGATGGCGAAGTTGGCTATTACCGCCCTCGTCGATCGGCTCGACCGACCCGACCGGAAGCCGGTGAACAAGGCCCTTCGGCCGAAGCTGATTGTGCGTGGTACTACCGCCGGACCGCGGGAGCGCTCAGTTGAGTTTTCCCTTGTTTAGCTGCGCTATATCGAAGTCCATATACGAACATGTGATCGGGTGTCCTGTGGGAAGTCAGCGGAATTCGGCCTTGCAGCCGCGGCAGAGGATCCGGTCACGGCGGACCGGGTCAGATGCGTCTGCGCAACTTCATTTCCCAAGTTTCACGACTGCGGTGGTGCTAGCGGCCGGGTGCGGACGGCCCCCTTGGACGCCGTCCGGGTGTTTGGTACGGGCGTTGGCTGTCGTCGTAGTTGCGATCACGTGTGGTGCGAGCTGCCTGTCGCCCTTGGAGCTCCGGATTCCCCGGCAGGTCATTAAGACGGGCGACAGCTCGGTCGAGGCGCTGTTGCCACAGGGTAGGGGCTGTTTCGAGCTGGACGCCTCCGGTTGGTCGTGGGTCCCGTTGATCGATGCCGTTGGCGGCCCGCCATATCGCAACTTCGCCAATGAGGGCGGTGCTTGGGTGGCGTCCCGCCGGGGCCCAGGCCGGCTGGGCGTCGTCCTGGCAGGCGTGATCTCGAATTTGTTGGGCGAGGTCGGCTACTAGTTGGGACCGCTTTGCCAGATAGTCACCCCAGGCGGGATGCTCATAGAGCTTCTCTGGGATGCCGGGCAGCCAAGGCAACGGCCCTGGGCCGGCGGGCGTGAGCTCGGGGAGACGCCAGTAGAGGACGGCGGCCATGTCTCCTGCGGTGCGGAGGTCTCGTCCACTGGCGGCAATCTGCAGGTGGAGGAGCGGGTGCTCGCCGGTCTCAGCCGCCAGGCTGAGCAGGTGTGCACGCAGCGACGGCCAGGCCGGCTCGTTGGTGAGCCCGGGCACGAGCTGGTCTGCTCGGTCGAGCGCCGCCACGGTCTGGGGGCCGACGAGCTGTTCGGCCGCGACATGGAGCCCGTCAGCGTAGCGCTGGACCGCCTCATGGAGCCGCACCGCCGGGTCATGAAGCTCACGCAGCAGGGTGGTGGCGGAGATGGGCGCGTCGTCGCGGGCGAGGATCTGCTGCAGGGTCTCGCTCGGAGTTGGGGGTGCGACGGTTTCGGGCCGGATCACAGTGTGCGCGTCACCGTCGCTGACGACCTGGAGGTAGAGGTGGTTGGCGTGCCGGCCGCGGCTGAGCATGGTGTAGAGCTGTTGGCGGCACTCCTGCCCTGTGAGCAGTCCGTGCATGGTGTCGGCAGAAACCCCCTGAGCGCCGTGGATCGTGGTGGCGTAGCCGAGACCGGTCGATTCGCGGACGTAGTCGGCGGGAAGCTTGACGGTGCGGTGGCTGCGGTTGTGCCGGACGGTCAGAGCACCTTCGCGGCTGACGTGGGTGACGGTCCAGCGATCGCCGTTCTTTACCCAGTCGGCTGCGGACATCCGCAGCCGACGGTCGTTGGTGCGGGTGATGATCACATCGCCGACACTGGCGTCGTTTCCATCGGCCAGGCGCACCTCGCGTCCAACCTTGGCGCTCCCGAGACGACGGGCGCGTGCTTTGCGGTTGAGGTCGGCGACGAGGTCCCGGGTGGGGGCGAGCATGATCGCGTCCAGCCCAGCGGCCTGGTCGAAAACCCACGCGTGAAAGGCATCCTCGATGGTTTTGGCCAGGTCGCCGACGTGGACGCGGCCGTGATCAAGGTAGAAGTTGATTGCCTCTGGTTTGCCGTCGCGGAGGGCGAGCGATGCAGCGGCCTCGGCGGGGTTGGTGAAGCGGTGCAGCTCGGTCAGGTGGAGGGCGCCGTGGGTGTGTTTGATGTCGCGGAGGACGCCGCCGGCGCCGACCGCGGCGAGTTGTTGATCATCGCCGATCAGCCGGATACTCGCACCGCGTCCGATGGCGAACTGGATGGTGGTGTCGAGGGAGAGGGTGTCGGCCATGCCGGCTTCGTCGATGATCACCAGCGTCGACGGGCCGACCGCTGCCGCCCAGTCCGGCAGTTCGCTGTGCTGTAGTGACCAGGTGAGTTTGGCGAGGGTGTCGGTGCGGATGCCGGTTTGTTCTGCGAGGACGGCGGCCGCGGCAGCCGACGGGGCCAGGCCGAGCACCTGACCGCCGTCTTGGGTCCAGGCAAGAGTCAGTGCACGCATGGCGGTCGTCTTGCCGGCGCCGGCAGGGGCGATCGCGAGCTGCAGCCGGGCCGCGGAGCTGCACATCCGGCGGACCAGTGACGCCTGCCCGGCATCGAGTGCGGTGCCGTTCGCCGCCATCTCCAGCAACGCTAGATCGACCGCCGTCTGCTCGACCGACGCACCGTCGTGTCGCCCCGCCGCGATGACCAGGCGCTGCTCGGCGTCGAGAATCCGCTGCGAGGTGTACAGCTCCGCGCCGGCCACTGTGTAGACCGAGGACCCGTCGATCCGCCGCAACGCCTCCGGTTCGTCGACGGTGTCAGCCGGTGCGATGAGGGCAACGGACCGGTGATCGAGCACCTCGTCGACGAGCAGATCCACCAGCGCCGCGGCACGGTCAGCGGGCAGGTCGATGGTGCGGACCTGTCGTAACGCTTCGGCCCGGACATGCCACATCTGCCAGGTCGAGCGGCTCTCCTCCATAACGGTCAGGATGTGATCAGCCGTCTGTGCGACCCAGCGGGCGTCGACGATCGCGGTCGCCTCGGCGGGTGGCGCCAGCACCGTCCGCACCATCGCCGCGACGCCCTCGGGCCCATCCAACACGGCTGCGGCCTCATTGAGCCAGGTCGCGTGTTGCTCGGCCAGGGAACGGGGTTCGTGTTTGGCGTCGCGGGTTTCCAACGTCGCCTGCTGGGCCAGATGCAACGCTTCGACCGGTGTCGGCGGCCGGCCATGATCATTTTGGAACTGGATGGCCAGCTCGCCGCGGCGGGTCTCGATGTGGGCACGCCGGGTCGACCAACGTTTGCTCAGTCGAGGGTCGACACCGACGATCTCCCGGATCGGCCGCTTCGCCGGTTCGGCGCCGGGCCGTTCCGCAAACCGCACCCCCAAGCTGTCGCGGAGGTGCTGCTCCAACGCGGTGTTGTAGGTTTCCGAGGCTGCCACGTTGGCCTTGAACAACACACGGCCGTCGATCGACAGCCACCGTCCGTCGAGAGTCTGAACCTTGTTCGCGACCGCCACGTGGGTGTGCAAATCAGGGTCGCCGGCCCGGCTGTCCCGATGGGTGAACGCGGCTGCCACGAGACCGCAGACGTTGACTTGCCGGATCCCGTGCGGCCCGGTCCGGGTGAACAGGGCATGCTCCTCGATGAACGCCAAAGCGTCCTTAACCGCGGCCTGATGGGCCCGTTCGATCACAGCCGCCACCGCCGGATCAGCGACCGCCCACAAGGTCGACACCGACTTCACCGGCGAGAACGTCAGGTCGTAACCCGCGACCGTCTGCGTGCGTGGCCGAGAGTCCTTGGCGATCTGCCCGGTCAGTTCCCGCGCGTCAATGGGTTCGCGGCCATGCTCGGCGAGGAAGAACTGCCGGGCCACCTCGGTCCGCACCTGCGCCCGATCTGCGGTCGGCAGCGGCGCACCGGCGGGCAGGCCGGCCGTGAGGTTGATCGCCGCGATGCGTTTGGCGACCTCGTGCCGGAACGAGCTGACATCGCCGTCGACGATCTTGAACGGCACGCCCAGCCGGGTCACCTCCTGGAAGTCGCGGACAGTGAGGTCAGGTCCTTCGAGCTGCTGCTGCCGGAGCTCGGCAAGCGGGTGCAGGCCGCACCCGAACAGGGCCCGCATCTGCTCGGCGGTCACCGGGTCGCCGGCGCTCAGGCCATCGATCCCGTCCAAGCCGGAACCGATCCATATGCCCGGCGTCTCACCCCGTTCGGTGTAGTAGGCGGCCAGCCCGGTATGACCTTTCTCTGTGGCATCCAAGGCAGCCACCTGTCGGGTCAGGTAGTCATACCCGGACCCTGCTGTGAGCTTGTGGAGGCTCATCGTCACACCCACCCAAAGGGGTACATGCCGCCAGTGCGGTCAGTCCGACCTGAGCTACTTCCGGTGGTGCATGGGGTGTGTCGGACATGAGGGTCGAGTGGATTGAGGGGGTACGTTCGGCGGCTGGGTGACAGCGTTCGTGACCGCCAAGCGACGGTGAATTGCCGTTGGGCTGGTGGAAGGTTCAGTCGCAGAGAAGGCAATCGATGGGCAAGCGGGCGGGCGCGGATTTGGGTTCCGGTGTGTGCGCTGAGCGGCGGCACAAAGCACGGCGTCCCGCTGTGGGAGCGACGCTGGCCCCGCCGATCGAGCGTCGCACTGGTGAGGCGAGTGTGATTGTCGCAGCAGACGGGTTAACCGCGTCGGACGCGGTCAGCTGTCAGCTCAACCTCCGGGCGCATCCACGACCGATAGCCGGGTACCTGGGCGAGTCTGCGAGGACTCAGTCGAGCAAACTCTCAATACGGCGAACCGGTCAGCACCCGGCCGACATGGGAGTTGGTATCGGCAACGGACGGTCAGGTCCCAGCGGCAGATCCACAAGCGTCGCGACAACCGATGTTCGATTTCCACGCCCGCAGTACCTCCGCTGGGCGCCGCTCGCGGCAGAGCCGACCCGCGCCTGCTACACGGACCGGACGGTAATGCGGGCATTTCCCCTCTCAGCCCGTAACCAGCGGGGCCTCAGAAGTGGGTCTGGCCCCACGGAACGCCGTTCGGCGCTGTTGGGCTTGTGAGCTCTGCACGTCGGCGCGCCATATTGTTGCCAGCATCCTTTCGGATCCTGCCCTTCTGATGGTTCCGATACAGAACCTCAAAATGGCTGGTCATCAATGACCGCCAACCTCGCCTTTATGCCCTTGGGGACAGTAGGGCCTCGTCATCCACAGGTCAGGGTTTGTGCGTGCGAGGTGCCGTCGTGACTGGCTTGATGGGCATGCCAGGCGGTCGAGCGTTCGGAGGGCCAGATGTCAGGGGTGAGCGGAGCGAACAACGAAGTCACGCCGCAGTCGCCCTTGAGGCCCGGACCGCAGACCCCACACTCGATTTCGAGGGAGGCCGGCGGCCCAGCCAGGCATGGCTTTCAAGAGGATCAGCAAGTCAGATTGCCCCTTGTCCTTACAGTGGAAGAGGCCGCCGATCGACTTGGGGTCGGAAGAACCGTCATGTACGCGTTGGTCAGTTCGGGCGCCGTTGAGTCCGTCCGAATCGGTCGCCTGCGCAGAGTACCAGCCGACGCTTTGGTC
>Ga0307305_10001092_pt1 | contig 10557 bp, 10 predicted proteins | sample ER_DNA_186_FD_194512 | JGI IMG/M metagenome (GOLD analysis project Ga0307305, IMG submission 194512) | Bulk soil microbial communities from the East River watershed near Crested Butte, Colorado, United States - ER_DNA_186 | ecosystem: Environmental > Terrestrial > Soil > Floodplain | place... | reverse complement strand
CGGTGGTCGCCGTATCATGCAACTCCACGTCCTGACGCGCGCGTACCTCGCCGGCGAGGTCGCACACTGCACCGCGCAGGAAGCGCGCCCCGAGGTCGAGCCCGAGCACGTAGGCGGCCTCCGGAACCGGTTCGAAGAACACCGCTCCGTAGCTGGGGCCGCTCGGTCCTCTGGCCGCCTCACGCACGAGCCCTGCGTCGACGAGCGTCTGCAGAGCGAGCGACACCGTGGGCTTCGAGATGCCGGCCCGGCGCGAGATCTCGGCCCGGGAGATCGGAGCTCCCGCGCGAATGGTCTCGAGCACGGTCCGCTCGTTGAGGTGCTTGAGCAGCGGCGGCGTGGCTCGGGCGGCCTGAGGGACGATTTTCGCCATCTTGTCAAGGAAGTTAACTCAGCTACCGGGGTTCTCGTCAAGACTTGACTCCGTTTGGACTCAGTCGTAGAGTCCTCGTTCGGAACCTTTACGAGATTCCAGATAGTCGGCGCACTCGGCGACGGCGCTGGATGAGGAAACTGGGGTCGACGACAATCACCCCAAGGGAGGCGAGGGTATGAGACGCGTGGGGATTGGGTTGCTCGTGGCGCTCGTGCTCGGTGCGGCGCTCATCGCGGCAACCGCGAGAAACTCGGCTACCGCCGGCACGTCCGGCGCGAAGGCCGACAACATCACGATCTGGGTGGGCTGGAGCGCGGCTGAGCTGAAGGCCTTCAAGGGCGTGGTGGCGGAGTACGACAAGAAGCACTCCGACGTGACGGTGAAGGTCGTCGGCGGCATCAACGACGACAAGATCACCGCCGCAATCCGCAGCGGCAAGGTGCCAGACGTCGTCAGCTCCTTCACGTCGGCGAACGTCGGCCAGTACTGCAACTCGGGTGCCTGGATCGACCTGAAGCCGTTCCTGTCGAAGGACAAGATCGACGTGAACATGTTCCCGAAGACGTCGCAGTACTACACGCAGTACAAAGGCAAGCGGTGTGCTCTGCCGCTCCTCGCCGACGTTTACGGCTTGTACTACAACAAGAAGATGTTCAAGGCGGCAGGGCTCACGAGCCCGCCGAAGACGATGTCGCAGCTGACGGCATACGCAAAGAAGCTGACGAAGAAGAACTCCGACGGCTCGATCAAGGTCGCCGGGTACAACCCCTTCCTGGGCTTCTACGCCGGCAACGCTCCGGACATGAGCGCCTATGCACCGCTCTTCGGCGCGAAGTACGTGGACGGTGGCGGCAAGTCGGTCATCTCGAAGGACCCGGCCTGGTCGAAGATGCTGAAGTGGCAGAAGAGCCTCGTCGACTGGTACGGGTACAAGAAGCTCCAGAAGTTCAATGCCGGTGCCGCGGACGAGTTCTCGGCCTCGCATGCGTTCGAGATCGGGAAGCTCGCCATGATGATCGACGGCGAGTGGCGGGTTGCGTTCATCCAACGTGAGCACCCGAGCCTCAACTACGGCACTGCGCCCGCCCCGGTGGACGACGCTCACCCCGAGCTCTACGGTGCGGGCTACGTCAACGGCACGATCATCGGGATCCCCAAGGGCGTGAAGCACAAGGATCAGGCGTGGGCGCTGGTCAAGTATCTGACGACCGACAGTCACGCTCTGGCGATCTTCTCGAACGGTGTGCGCAACGTTCCGACGACGAAGGCGTCGCTGACGTCGCCGGACATCAAGCCGGACGCGCGCTTCAAGACGTTCCTGAAGATCTTCGCGAACCCCAACTCCAAGACGACGCCGATCACTGCAGCCGGCAATGCATACGGCTCGCTGATCCAGGCGTTCGCCGTCAAGTGGCAAGCCGGGCATGCCGGTGACCTCACGAAGGGCCTTCAGAAGCTCGACAAGCAGATCGATGCACAGTTGAAGCAGGCGCAGGCGGGCGGAGTGCCGTAATGGCGAGCGCCGCAACGGCGGCTGTTCAACCGTTGGACAGGACGCGGGCGAGGCGGAAGGCGGCATGGCGCCGCCGCCGCCTCGTCCTCCTGCTGATGGCGCCGTGGCTGATCGGCTTCTCGGTCTTCTTCGGCTATCCGCTCGTGATGAGCGTCTACCTGTCGTTCACGCACTACGACCTGCTGTCGTCGCCGAAGTGGATCGGCACCGCGAACTACCGGTATCTCTTCACCCAGGATCCTCAGGTTGGACAGGCGGTGAAGAACACCCTCTGGATCATCGCCGTGATGGTTCCGCTGCAGGTGGTGTTCGCGTTCGGCGTTGCGATGATGCTCGCGCGTGCGCGGCGCGGCGCGGGCTTCTTCCGGACGATCTTCTACCTGCCCGCGCTGGCGCCGCCAGTGGCTGCGACTCTTGCGTTCGTCTACATCCTCAACCCGGCGACGGGCCCGGTGAACATTCTGCTGAAGCACCTCGGGATCGAGGGGCCGCTGTGGTTCCAGTCGCCCAGCTGGTCGAAGCCGTCGCTCGTCCTGCTGGGCATGTGGGGTGTCGGGAACATCATGATCATCTTTCTCGCCGCCATCCTCGACGTGCCGAGACACCTGTACGAGTCGGCGGAGCTAGATGGGGCAGGCCCGCTGCAGCGCCTGCGCTGGGTGACGTTGCCGACCATCAGCCCGGTGATCCTCTTCTCGGTCGTGATCGGCGTCATCGCCGGGCTTCAGTACTTCACGCAGGCCTACGTCGCAGCCAACGTCGCGTCGGGACAGGCCTCGCAAGCCGGCGACCAGACCGTCAACAACCTCGGCTATCCGGAGGCCTCGACGCTCTTCTATCCGGTGGAGCTGTACCAGCACGGGTTCCGCTACTTCAACATGGGTTACGCGTCCGCGATGTCGGTGCTGTTGCTCGTGGTCGCGTTCACGATCACGGTCCTCATCATTCGCAACTCGCGCCGCTGGGTGCATTACGTGGGATCGGCCAAATGAGCGCCACGACCGCCCCCGCCGCCGCTGCGCTCACGAGAAGGAAGCTGCCTGCGAGCGTCCGGCGACGACGGTTTCTGCTCGCCGTCGCGAACCACTCGCTGCTGATCGCGGCCGCGATCGCCTTTCTCGCGCCGTTCGTATTCATCCTGCTGACCGCATTGATGACGAACGGTCAGGCGCTTTCGGAGCATCTCTGGCCCAGACCGTTTCGCTGGCAGAACTTCGTTGATGTGTTCCATCAAGCGCCGATCTGGCGCTGGGCACTGAACACGATGATCTACGCCGTGCTCGCCACGCTCGGCGTGCTCCTCTCGAGCATTCCGGTTGCTTACGCGCTCTCGCGGATCCGCTGGCGTGGACGCAACTTCGCGTTCGGGCTCGTGCTGATCGCGTTGATGCTGCCGCCGGTCGTCGCCGTCGTGCCCCTCTACGTGATGTGGGCGAAGCTGGGCCTCGTCGGCGGCCTCGCGCCGCTGATCATCCCCAGCTGGTTCGGCGACGCATTCTCGATCTTCCTCCTGCGCCAGTTCTTCCTGACGATTCCCGAGGAGTACCTCGACGCGGCCCGTGTCGACGGCTGCGGCGAGCTGCGCATCCTCGCCACGGTCGTCCTCAGGCTTGCAAAGCCCGCGATTGCGGCGGTTGCGCTCTTCTCGTTCCTCTACACCTTCAATGACTTCTTCCTGCCGCTTCTCTATACACGCGAGAACCCGAGCAGCTGGGTGCTCCAGATCGGGCTCGCGGAGTTCCGCTCTCTGCATCAGGTGCAGTGGAACCTCACCATGGCGGCGACGCTGCTCGTGATGGCGCCCGTGATCATCGTCTTCTTCCTGGCGCAGAAGGCGTTCGTGGAAGGCGTGACACTGACAGGAGTGAAGGGATGAAGATCGCGGTCATCGGCGGCGGCTCGACCTACACGCCCGAGCTCGTGTCGGGGCTGTCGCGTGAGCGTGAGCGGATCGACGTGAGCGAGCTCGTGCTGCAGGACATCGATCCGGAGCGGCGTGAAGTTGTCGGTGGGCTCGCGCAGCGCATGCTCGACCGGCAGGGGTACGAAGGGCGGCTCGAGGTCACTGACGATCTCGACCGGGCGGTCGACGGCGCCGACTTCGTGCTGATCCAGATCCGCGTCGGCGGCCAGGAGGCTCGGCTCTCGGATGAGACCGTGCCACTCGCCTGCGGCTGCATCGGGCAGGAGACCACCGGCGCCGGTGGTCTCGGGAAGGCCCTGCGCACGGTTCCGGTCGTGCTCGGGATCGCCGACCGCGTACGAGAACGTGCTGCGGACGGCGCCTGGATCGTCGACTTCACGAATCCGGTCGGGATCGTCACACGGTCGCTGCTCGATCACGGGCATCAGGCGGTCGGTCTCTGCAACGTCGCGATCGGCTTTCAGCGGAGCTTCGCGCGGATGCTCGGCGTCGAGCCGAGCCGCGTGCAGGTCGATCAGGTCGGGCTGAATCATCTGTCCTGGGTTCGCCACGTCCGGGTAGACGGTGAGGACGTGATCGCCGATCTCATTTCGGCGCACGGCGACGAGATCGCGCAGGGCGCCGGGCTGTCACGGCGGCTGGTGGACGAGCTCGGCGTGATTCCCTCCTATTACCTGCACTACTTCTACTCGCACGACGCCGTGCTCGCGGAACAGCTCGACGGCGTCCCTCGCGCGACGACGGTCGCCGAGATCGAGCGCGACCTGCTGGAGATGTACCGCGATCCGAACCTCGTCGAGAAACCGCCGCTGCTCGAAAGGCGCGGCGGCGCCTTCTACAGCGAGGCGGCGATCGGATTGGTCGGCGCGCTCGCCACAGACAGCGGCGAGCCTCACGTCGTCGACGTGCGCAACAACGGGACCGTCGAGGGCCTCGCCGACGACGACGTGATCGAGGTGCTGGCCGAGGTCGGTGCGGGCGGCGCGAAGCCGTTGCCGCAGGCGCCGGTCGCGCCGGAGCTGCTCGGCCTGATGCAGCACGTCACCGCATACGAAAGGCTCGCCGCGCGGGCGGCCGTCAGCGGCGACCCGGCGATCGCGCGCAAGGCGTTGCTGACGCACCCGCTGATCGGCCAGCATCCGCTCTCCGAGGAGCTCGTCGACCGGCTGCTCGAAGCAGGCGCCGCGCATCTGCCGCAATTCCACGCGGAGATCAGGAGATGAGCCAAGCAGCGGTGCTCGCCGTCGACGGCGGGAACTCCAAGACAGATCTCGCGCTGGTCAACACCGACGGCTCGGTGCTCGCACTCGTTCGCGGCCCGTTGAGCTCCCCTCACCATCTCGGCGTCGATGGGTGCCTTGCGGTGATACAAGAGCTGTTGGCGAAGGCAGTGCGCGAGGCCCGGCTCGGTGATCATGCGGGCCGGATCGCGGTGGTGGCCGCGCTGTTGATGGCCGGAGTCGACTTTCCCGCCGAAGAGGACGCGGTTCGAATCGCCGTCGAGCGGCGCGGGTGGGCGGGAAGCGTTCACGTCGGCAACGACACGTTCGCCGTGCTTCGTGCCGGCACTGAGCGTGGGTGGGGCGTTGCAATCACATGCGGCGCCGGGATCAACTGCGTCGGTGTCGCGCCGGATGGAAGGCATGCGCGGTTCCCGGCGCTCGGCGCGATCACGGGCGACTGGGGCGGGGGCTACGACCTCGGCCTGGCGGCCGTGTCCGCCGCTGCACGGAGCGAAGACGGACGCGGCCCGCGAACGAGCCTGGAGCAGGCCGTGCCGTCGCACTTCGGCCTGACCACGCCGAGCGAGCTTGCAGAGGGAATTCACACCGGGCAGATCGGGCAGCGCCGCGTGATCGAGCTCGCGCCGCTGGTCCTCGCGGAAGCCGCGGACGACGCGGTCGCGGCGGAGATCGTGGCGCATCTCGCGTCCGAAGTCGTCGCGCTCGCGCGTGTGGCACTGGCGCGACTCGAGCTCACCCAGGAACCTGTCGAGGTGCTGCTCGGCGGCGGAGTTCTGCAGGACGTCGACGGCGACCTGCTCGCCATGATCGACTCCGGCTTGCGCCGAGCCGCGCCGAACGTCACCGTCCGGCCGACCGCGTCCGCCGCAATCGTGGGCGCAGCGCTGCTCGGGCTCGACGAGCTCGAGGCCGGGCCCGATGCCCAGGCGCGGCTCCGCCGCGAGCTCGGGACGGCGTTTTCCCAGCTGGAAGGAGTGGCAGCCGTTGGCTGAAGTTCGATACGTCCAGGCAACCAGGCTCTACCCGGGGACGGACGCGCCTGCCGTCGACGCGCTCGACTTGCGCGTTCACGACGGGGAGTTCATGGTGCTCGTCGGGCCGTCGGGGTCGGGTAAGACGACAGCCCTCCGCATGCTCGCCGGTCTGGAAGAGGTCGACGCAGGTGCGGTCTACATCGGCGATCGCGATGTCAGCGACCTGCCTCCCAAGGAACGCGACGTCTCGATGGTGTTCCAGAACTATGCGCTCTACCCGTATCTCACCGTCGCCGCGAACATCGGTTTCCCCCTGCGGATCGCGAAAGTGAAGAAGACCGAGCGTGAAAGGCGAGTCAAGGAAGTCGCGAAGCTGCTCGGCCTCTCCGACTACCTCGAGCGCAAGCCGGGCCAACTGTCAGGAGGTCAGCGCCAGCGAGTCGCGATGGGCCGGGCCATCGTGCGCGTCCCCAGCGTCTTCCTGATGGACGAGCCACTGTCGAACCTCGACGCAAAGCTGCGCGTGCAGATGCGGGCCGACATTGCCGCTCTGCAGGCCGACTTCGGCATTACGACTGTGTACGTGACGCACGACCAGTCCGAGGCGATGACACTGGGCCACCGCGTTGCCGTCCTGCACGAGGGACATCTGCAGCAGTGCGGGCCGCCGCGGGAGCTCTACGAGCACCCGACGAACGTGTTCGTGGCCGGGTTCATCGGCTCCCCGGCGATGAACCTCTGCACGGTGCCGGTGTCCAACGGCGCCGCATCCTTCGGGGGGGTCGACGTGCCGCTACCGCAGGGCGTCGTCGCGAACGGGAGAACCAGTCTCGTGATCGGGGTCCGGCCTGAGTCGCTCGAGGTCGCACCGGAGGGAATTCCGGCGAAGGTCGACGTCGTGGAAGACGTCGGCGCCGACGCGTTCGTGTTCTGCAGCACCGAGCTCGGAGGCGAGACGACGAAGCTCGTCGCGCGTTCCGAGTCGCGCAAGGCACCAAAGCAGGGCGATCGAGTGACTTTGCGGCCACGCCCCGACGAGGCCCACCTCTTCGACCCGGCGAGCGGCGAGCGGCTGGAGCGCTGATGTCCGCAGCACCTGGCCCGCACGGTCCGGGCGAACTGTTCCTCGGCGAGATCCGAGAACAGCCGGAGGCGCTCCTGCGTCTGGTCGAGCAGGAGGCCGAGTTCGAGGCCGTCGCCAAGGCGATGCGTGAGCGGCGCCCTGCGGTCGTCCGCCTGGTCGGCCACGGGTCATCCGACGCAGCCGCCTCCTACGGCGTGTACGCGTTCGGGTTGTTGCCGGGGTGGACTGCTATGCGGGACTCCATCTCGCTCACCGTCTACTACGACGCGAAGCTCGATCTCTCGGACTCGGTCGTCATCGCCCTCTCGCAGTCGGGCGAGACACCGGACGTCGTCGAGTACGTGAAGCGCGCGCGCGGAAAAGGAGCGTTCACGGTCGCGATCACGAACGGAACGGAGTCGAGTCTCGCGGACGCGGCCGACGCGACTCTCGGCCTTGCGGCCGGGCCCGAGCGCGCCGTCGCCGCGTCGAAGACGTTCCTCAACACGTTGGCGGCAATGGTGTGGGTGGCCGGCGGTGCAGCGGGGCGGGGACGCGAGGTCGCGGAGGGGCTGCGCCGCGTCGCGGAACAGCTGGCAGGTTCGCTCGGTCCGCTCGAGCAGGCGGTTTCGAACGTCGCGATGGCATTCGCCTACGTCGGGCGGATGTACGTGATCGGGCGCGGCATCGAGTTTGGCACCGCACGCGAGGTCGCCCTGAAACTGACCGAGACGTGCCGGGTCGCCGCGGAGCCGCTCACTGCGACGGATCTCGCGCACGGCCCGATCGCGGCGCTCGACTCGATGTTCCCGGTCTGGACGATCGCCTCGCGGGACGAAAGCCTGCCCGCCGTACTCGAGGCCGCAGCGCGCGTGATCGAAGCGGGAGCGACGGTCGTTGCGAGTGGCAATGCAGCAGCGGAGATCCAGGGAGCCGCCTACATTCTTCCCGTCCCCGAGGCGCCCCTTCCAATCCTCTCCCCGCTCCTGTCGGTGGTGCCGGGGCAACTCTTTGCGGGCGCTCTGGCGCATGCAAAGGGGCTCGATGCCGACTATCCCGTGGGCCTGAGCAAGGTCACCCGCGCGCGCTGACCCGCTGAGGGACACGGGATCGCTCAATCGAGTTAGCTCTTTAGGGGGTAGACCCCGAGCCGCAATCTGACGAAGTTGTGCGTGGAGAACTGCGGCACCATGACTATGTATGAGTCCAGCCAAACAGCGTCGGCTTCGCCGACCATCCCCCCATTCAGCACTGCGGAGATGCGGAGCTATCCGCTTGGCACGCTCGTGTATCGCTCGGGCCTGATGCCACTCGAAGCCGTCAACCGCGCGCTTGCGGAAGCGGCGGAAAGCGGGCGGCGGCTAGGGGAGGTCCTCCTCGACTACGGCCTGCCTGAGCGCGACCTCACCCGTCTGCTCGCGGCTCAGCACGGACAGGAGTTTGTTGACCTCAGCGAGTACCCGATCGATCCCGAGGTCGCGCATCTGCTACCGCGGTCAGTCGCGGAGACCTACTGCGCCTTGCCGCTCAGCCGCGAGGGAGACTGCATTCTCGTCGCGGTGCCCGACGCCGACAACGCGTCGCATCTGACCAGGCTGCAGGAAGCGCTGCACAGCCCGATCAGGCAGGTGACCGCGGCTCGCTCCGACATCAAGGACGCAATCGAGCGGGTGCACATCGAGCCGCAGGGGATGATCACGCGGATGGCACTGGCCGAGGCGGCCCAGGCAGTCCCCGAGCCGGAGCCGAAGCCGACGACCGTCTACCGCGTCGAAGTGACGCTTGCAAGCGGCGCGACGCTCCTGGTGGCCGAAGCGACAGATTTCGAGTACGCCAAGCAAATGGGCATGCGCGTGATCGACGAAGCCGAGGCCGGCGGAACCGTCGCCATCGGCGATGCAACGATCGACGGCCGGCAGGTCGTGTCGGTCGACGTCCTCGGTCGTAACAGCGCGTGAACTTCCCGGTCGCCGCCGTCCGCGAGCTCATTTCGGCGGTGCGCAAAGACGGGAGACCGGTCGTGCGCCTGACCTGCTCCGATTACGGGACCGAGTGGGTCGTGGCTGCCGACGTCTATCCGGTCGACGAGCTGACGGTGCAGCCCAGGAGCGCAGGGCCGTACGTGTTCGACACAGCACAAGAGGCCCGAAGCTTCATCGAGAGCTCGCTTGCCGCACTGCAGCTTCTCGGCTGCGAAGTCGCGTAAGCGCTACGGCCTCGACTTCTGCCTCGCGACGGAGGCCATCTGCTTCCAGCGCTTCTTCCGCGCGATGCGAAGACGCGTGTCCGTGCGCGCAGCGATCGCCTCGAGCTCGCGTTGCAGCTTCCGCCAGGAACGCAGCCGGTCGAGCTCGAGCGTGCCGTTGTCGACCGCGGCTTGGACTGCGCAGCCAGGCTCACTCATGTGTGCGCAGTTCCGGAACTTGCATTCCAGCGCGAGGGCTTCGAGGTCTTCGAACGCAGCACTGAGATCGCCTTCCCAGAACTGAAGCTCGCGCAGGCCGGGAGTGTCGATCACCATGCCGCCGACGGGCAGTTGGACGAGCTCACGATGCGTGGTCGTGTGGCGCCCGGTTCCATCGGCGGCGAGCTCACGCGTCAGCATTACCTCTGCCCCGGCGAGCCGGTTCAGCAGCGTCGACTTGCCGACGCCCGAGGACCCGAGTAGGACGACAGTGCGACCGGTCTGCAAGTACGGCTCGAGCGTCGTGAGCCCGTCACCCGTCACGTTGGAGATGGGATGGACCGGTACGCCGATGGCGACGCTCTCGACTGCGAGCACTGCCTCGGCGACATCCAGGCAGAGGTCGGCCTTCGTGAGCACGACGATCGGTTGAGCACCGCTCTCCCACGCAATCGTGATGTAACGCTCCAACCGGCGCAGGCTGAAGTCGTCATCCAACCCGGCGAGCAGGAAGGCAGCGTCGACGTTGGCCGCGAGCACTTGCTCGGTGGAATCCTGACCGGCGTTCTTGCGGATGAACGCACTTCGACGCGGGAGGATCGACGCAATCGTCGCCGGCGGTGCCACCGCGACCCAGTCGCCGACGGCAGGCAGCTGCCCACCCACCTCGTGGTTGTAGAAGAGGCGCCCGGCGGCGCGCGCTCGTAGTTCTCCCTCTTCGGAGAGGAGCACGAACTCGCCTCGGTGCTGTGCAACGATGCGGGCCGGAAATAAATTGTCGTCTTGCAGTTGCTCGAACGCGGACGCCAGTTCGGCGTTCCATCCGAGCGCATCAAGAGCAGGCAAAGCGAGTCTCCTTTTTGAGTGTGAGTGAACGACAAAGACCCGCCCAACGGGCGGATCAGCTCACGGACTCGCGCTAGTTGTGTTGTGTGCCGGCTAGACGACGAGCCGCGTGGCTCTTCGGAAGGAGGCAAGCGCAATCGTCATTTGTTCGACCTCCTTATCGCCGGGAACGCACTGACGGTAGCACGCGGTTACGGACAGCACCAGCCCACG
>Ga0307305_10001091_pt1 | contig 10563 bp, 11 predicted proteins | sample ER_DNA_186_FD_194512 | JGI IMG/M metagenome (GOLD analysis project Ga0307305, IMG submission 194512) | Bulk soil microbial communities from the East River watershed near Crested Butte, Colorado, United States - ER_DNA_186 | ecosystem: Environmental > Terrestrial > Soil > Floodplain | place... | reverse complement strand
GGGCGTCCTCCTCGACTACGGCTGTCTGCGGGACCACAAGGTGCGGCCGCTCGGCTTTCTGAACGACTCGAAGCAGTGCTCGGCGGAGCGGCGCGAGGAGCTCTTCCACGCCGTGCTCGGCTGCGCGGAGCAGGTGGTCGTGCGTGTCATCCCGCACGGCGCGATCGACCGCAATGGGCTGCACAAGTCGAATCTGGCTGCGATGCGGGAGATCCTGCACGCCCTCTCGCCGCCGGCCGAGGCCTGTCTCGTCGACGGGTTCCGGCTCGGCCCGACGGCGCCTGCTCATCAGGCAATCGTCGATGGGGACGAGAAGAGCGCGGCGATCGCGGCCGCCTCGATCGTCGCCAAGGTGACGCGTGACCGTGTGATGCGGCGGATGGACGCGCTCTTCCCGCACTACGGCTTCTCATCGCACGTCGGTTACATCACGCCCGGTCATTCGAAGATCGTCCGCGAGCGCGGCCCTTCGCGCATCCATCGCCGTTCCTTCCAGGCTCTCTGCTACCGGAGCGAGGAGGAGTTGGCGGCGCTGTCCGCCTAGTCGCCTACCCTCGGTAGCCGTGTCCGACCACGGCGCCTTCGGCCAGGATCCGTTCGGCCGTGCGGCGGAGAAGGCTGCCCGATTCTTCGGGACGCCGAAGTACATCATCGGACAGACGGTTGCCGTCGTCCTCTGGATCACGCTCAACTCTGTTGCGCTGATCGCGCACTGGGACCCGTATCCGTTCATCCTTCTGAATCTCGCCTTCTCGACCCAGGCGGCCTATGCGGCGCCGCTGATCCTGCTGGCCGAGACGCGCCAGGCCGAGCGGGACAAGACCATGGGTGAACGGACGGAAAGGCGACACGACGAGATGGAGCGCCGGGCCTCCGAGCGGGTCGAGCTGGTCAAGAGAGAGACGGACAAGTTGACGGCACTACTCGAGTCGAATACGGATCTCACGAGGCAGGACAAGGAACTGACCGAGCAGGTCGCCAAGCTGACGCGCGAGATCCACACGGCTCTGACCAAGCGCACCTGAGTTTCGTCGCCGATTCGTTACAGACATGCGCAGCGGGTCCGCGTAGCGTCGCCCGATGGACAGACGGCGAGGCAAGCGTGCTGAGCGGCGCGCGGTCTGGTGGTACCGCCTGCGCGGCTATCGGATCTTGGCGCAGAACGCCTGGGTGGCCGGTTACGAGCTCGACATCATCGTCCGGCGCGGCCGCAGGCTGATCTTCTGCGAGGTCAAGGAGAAGCTCGGTCCCCGCTTCGGCGACCCGATCGAGATGGTCGACGACGAGAAGCAGCGCCGGATCCGGTGGGCCGCGGAGGCCTGGCTCGTCCGGCATCCGGAGACAGCCGGGCTCGAGGTCTCATTCGACGTGATCGCCGTCCGGAGCGGCCGGTTGGAGCGTCTGGCCCAGGCTTTCTGACCTCGGCGTCGAACTGGCGCGAGTGGCCCCAACCCAGGACGCTCTCTACGCCGACATCGATCTGGCCCTCTCGTGGTCCGAGCGGGAGCTGCCCGAGCGCGAGCGGACGAAGCACGTGCACCGGCTTCATCCCTATCTCGGCAAGTTCATCCCGCAGCTCGTCGAGATCCTGCTCTCGCGCTACTTCCGCCCGGGCCAGCACGTGCTCGATCCGTTCGCCGGCTCCGGGACGACGCTCGTTCAGGCTCTCGAGAGCGGGCTCGATGCGACCGGCGTCGACGTGGCTGCGTTCAACTGCCTGCTCATGGAGGTCAAGACGCTGTCGTACAACCCGTTCGTGTTGGAGCAAGAGCTGCGGGCAGCGCATGCGCGCATCGGAGAGACCACGAGCGCGCGGCCGTCTGCGTACCTCCGGCGGTGGTACGCACCTCAGGCGGCGCGGGAGCTCTTGGGATTCCGCACGATCGTCGACGACTACGAGCACGCCGACGTCCTGCGCGTCGTGCTCGCCCGTGCGGCGAGGTCCGCCCGTCGCACGACGCACTTCGACCTGGAGTTTCCGCAAGAGCCACAGCTCGAGCCGTACTGGTGTTACAAGCACCGGCGCGAATGCCGCCCCGTGGAGACTGCCGCGCAGTTCCTTCGTCGTTACACGCTCGACACACTGGCGCGGTTGAAGGAGTTCGCTCGCGTGCGAAGTCGCGGGTGCGAGGCGACGGTGATTCACGCGGACGTGCGCGCGGAACCGCTGCCTGGACAGTTCGACGGCATCCTCACGTCGCCCCCGTATCCGGGGTTGATCGACTACCACGAGCAGCATCGGTATGCCTACGAGCTGTTCGGCCTCGACGATCGCCGCGAGCTCGAGGTCGGTGCCGCAGCCGCCGGGTCTTCGCGTGCGGCGCTCGCGGCGTACGCGGACGGAATGGTGCAGGTGTTGCTCAACGCCAAGGCGAGCCTGCGCGACGGGGCGCCGGTGTTGATCGTCGTCAACGACCGGCGTGATCTGTATCCGGAGATTCTCGACCGCGCGGGGCTCCGGTTGGAAGAGCGCCTGCGCCGTCATGTCAATCGCAGGACTGGGCGACGGGCGGGGGAGTTCTTCGAAGACGTGCTGATCGCGCGCTGAATCGACACAGAGACGTCACACCTTCCCGCGTAGCTTCTCGAGGTGCTCGCGCGCGCGGTCACCTTTGCCCTCGTCGGACTCGAGCCGCGGCGGGTCGAGGTGGAGGCGCATATTCAGGGCGGTGCGCCTTCGCTGACGATCGTCGGCCTTGCCGATCGTGCATGTCAGGAAGCGAAACAGCGCGTGCGGAGCGGCATCCTGTCGGCCGAGCTCGAGTTCCCAGGAAGTCGCGTCACCGTCAACCTCGCTCCGGCGGAGCTGAAGAAGGAAGGCTCCGGCTACGACCTGACGATCGCACTCGCGTTGCTGGCCGCGTCGCACCAGATTCCGCGTAACCGGCTGGCCGAGCACGCGTCGTGCGGAGAGCTCGCGCTCGACGGCCGTCTGCGCCGGGTCGGTGGTGTGCTCGCGGTGGCCGAGGGAGCTCGGCGTGCGGAGCTCGAGCGGATCATCTGTCCGTATGACGCGTGCGCCGAGGCGGCTCTGGCCGGTGTCGAGCCGGTCGGGGTGCGTCATCTCTCCGAGGCGGTTGCGTACTTGAGGGGCGAGCTCGAGCCGCCCGAATTCCTCATCGGGAACGGAAAGCCTCGGCGCCGGCCGCTCGATCTTGCGGACGTGCGTGGCCAGGAGCGTGGCCGCCGTGCGCTCGAGCTCGCGGCAGCCGGACGGCACAACCTCCTGCTCGGCGGCCCGCCGGGAACCGGCAAGACGATGCTCGCACGCAGGCTGCCGGGGATCCTGCCGCCGCTCGAGGAGGAGCAGGCGCTCGAGGTGACGCGCATCCATTCGGTGGCGGGGCTCGTCGATCCCGATCATCCGCTGATCGGGTACGCGCCGTTTCGCGCGCCGCACCACAGCGCGTCGACGGCGGCGATCGTCGGCGGCGGGCCGCGGCTGCGCCCGGGTGAGGCGAGCCTCGCGCACCTCGGGGTGCTGCTGTTGGACGAGCTCGCGGAGTTCCAGCGCCCTGCGTTGGAGGCGTTGCGGCAGCCGCTCGAGGACGGCGAGCTCGTCGTTGCCCGCGCGGCCGGGAGCGTGCGCTTTCCTGCGCGGTTCCAACTGATCGGGACGATGAATCTCTGTCCGTGCGGTGCGCGCGGCGATCCGGGGGCGCACTGCTCGTGCTCCGCACAGAGGTTGGCTCACTATCGCGACAAGCTCTCTCGGGCGCTCCTCGACCGCTTCGATCTTGTCGTCACCATTCCGCGGGCTCGGGCGCTCGAGCTCCAGGGCGGACCGGGGGAGGCCTCCGAGGGCGTTCGCGCGCGCGTTGTCGGTGCGCGCATGCGTCTTGCGGCTGCTTGTCCGAAGCGAACAGCGGCTGCCGACGAGCTCTTGACCCGTGCGGTTGAGCGGCTACCGCTCTCGGGGCGTGGTCGGGCGAAGGTCGCGGGGGTCGCACGGACGATCGCCGCGCTCGCTGCATCGGACGAAGTGCTCCCGGAGCACGTTGCGGAGGCGCTTGCGTATCGCGCTCCGAGCGAGCTCGCAGCGCCGTGACGTTTCTCCGCAAGCGTGACCTGCCGCCTTTGCTTCGTGCGATCCACGATCCGCCGGCTCGGCTCTACCTGCGAGGCGAGGGCGACGCGGAGCTGCTCGCGCGCCCGGCGGTCGCGATCGTCGGCGCGCGCGCCTGCTCGCCGTACGGCGCGCAGGTGGCGCGCATGCTCGGACGCGAGCTCGCAGCGGCGGGTGTGGTGGTCGTCAGCGGTCTCGCCCGCGGGATCGACGGTGAAGCGCATCGCGGCGCGCTCGAGGCGCGTGGTCACACCGTTGCGGTTCTCGGCTGCGGCATCGACCGTGACTATCCGGCGGCGCACATGTCGTTGGCCCGCTCGATCGCCGAGCGGTCGCTGATCGTGTCGGAGTACGAGCCGGGTGTCGAGCCAGCGCCGTGGCGTTTCCCTGCTCGCAATCGGATCATCGCGGGTCTCTGCGCCGCGACGATCGTTGTCGAGGCGCGTGAGCGAAGCGGTGCACTCATCACTGCGGACTTTGCGCTCGAGGAGGGGAGAGAGGTGTTCGCGGTGCCGGGCGAGATCACGTCGGCGCTGTCTGCGGGAGCGAATGCGTTGCTGCGTCTCGGGGCCACGCCGCTGACGGCGGCGGGTGACGTGCTCGAGTCGCTGGGGGTCGAGCCGCCGCCGCCTGCCGAGCCGGAAGGCGGGCCGTTGCTCGACCTCCTGCCGGCGACGGCCGACGAGCTCGTCCGGACGACCGGGCTGAGCGCCGGGGAGGTGACGGCGGCTCTCGCCGAGCTCGACGTGGCGGGCCTCGCGAAGGAGGGCGACGGGATCTATCGCAGACTCGCGTAGCATCGCCCGGGTGGATACGCCCTTCTGGCTCGACGAGCCGACCTCGCCTGTAGAAGCGGATTCGCAGGGTCCGGTCGACGTCGCGATCATCGGCGCCGGGATCACCGGCTGTGCGTGCGCGCTCGAGCTTGCGCGGAGCGGTCTGCGCGTACGCGTGCACGATGCCCGCGGGATCGCGGAGGGTGCGAGCGGGCGGAACGGAGGGTTTGCGCTGCGTGGCGGCGCTGCGCGGTACGACGTCGCCCGTGAGACGTACGGTGCCGACGCCGCCAAAGAGCTGTGGCGGCGCACGGAAGATGCGCTCGATCGGCTTGAGTTGGTTGCGGGCGAATCGTTTCGAAGGACCGGCAGCCTCCGTCTTGCCGCCGATGACGAGGAGCGCGGCGAGATCCGGGATGAGTACGAAGCCCTGCACGAAGACGGCTTCGCTGCGGAGTGGCGTGACGAGCTGCCTCATCTGCGCCCCGAGTTCCGCGGTGCGATCTTTCATCCGCCGGACGGCTCCTTGCAGCCGGGGCGTTTCGTCCGCCGGCTCGCGAAGCTCGCCGCAGCGGAAGGCGTTGCGTTCCGCGAGCACGAGCGCGTCTCGTCTCTCGACGAGCTGGAAGCCGAGCAGATCGTCATTGCAACGGACGGCTCCGGGCGTGGGCTCTTACCGGAGCTCGACGACGCCGTGTGGCCGGCGCGTGGGCAGGTGGTCACGTCTGAGCCGCTGAGCGAGCGCCTGTTCGACTGTCCGCATTACGCGCGCCACGGGTTCGACTACTGGCAGCAGCTCGCCGACGGGCGCATCGTGCTGGGCGGCTTCCGCGACTTTTCGATCCTCACCGAGATGACGGACGAGGAGATCACGACGGAGCCGATCCAGGAGGCGCTCGACGCGTTCCTCGTCGAGCTGCTCGGCTACCTGCCGGAGGTAACGCACCGGTGGGCAGGGATCTTCGGGCTCACCCAGGATCTGCTGCCCCTGGTGGGGCGAGTCCCGAGTCGTGACGGCACGTGGATCGCCGCCGGCTATTCGGGACACGGGAACGTCCTGGGGTTCATGTGCGGCGAGCTCGTCGCATCGGCGCTGCAGGGTCGTGAAGACCCGTTGCTGGAGCTCTTCGCACCGGCGCGACTGCTCGTGTCCGGCTGATCAAGCAAGCCAACCGCGGCCATGTCCGGTACGGACGCGTCTTGGGGTCTGACCCCAGACAGTGGCCGAAGCGTACGACTATGGAAAAGGAAGGTTCCGCACTTGTGTGTGCCGTTATGCGGCCAACTTCGCGGGGTCTGACCCCAAGGCCGTGGCCGAAGCTGTCGCTTGTGGGAAAGCTCGTTACGCTCACGTTCGTGCCGTTATTGGGCCGACTTTTCTGTGACGAGAGGAGCTGACTATGGGATTCGAGCAATACCACGAGCCCGCTTCCGAGCTGAGTCCCGAGACGCGGACGTTCGCACGGATGATCGCCTCCTTGACCGAGGAGGCCGAGGCGATCGGCTGGTACCAGCAGCGCATCTCCCTCGAGCCGAATGCCGATGCACGGGCGATCATGGAGAACGCGCAACTGGAGGAGTTCAAGCACTTCGGGATGGATCTCGAGTTCCTGATCCGGCAAAGCCCGAAGTGGCGCATCGCGCTCGAGCGGATTCTCTTCAAGCCCGGCGACATCGTCGAGCACGGCGAGGAGGCCGAGGAAGCGGAAGACGCTGCGGGCTGATCCGGCCGGGCCCGGCATGGCGGTCTCCTTCCACTGGCGCGGCGACTTCGAGAACGCCGAAGTGAACGAGCTACACGCCGAGGCGTTCGGGCACCGCCTCCTCGACGACGATTGGCGGGCTCAAGTCCAGCAGCACAGCCTGGGCTGGGTCTGCGCGCGCGACGACGCCCGACTCGTCGGCTTCGTCAACGTCGCGTGGGATGGAGGAGTGCACGCCTTCATCCTCGACACGATGGTCCGGGCCGGAGCTGCGCGGCAGGGAATCGGGACCGAACTCGTTGCCGTCTCAGTCGCCGAGTCGCGCGCGGCGGGTTGCGAGTGGCTCCACGTCGACTTCGACGACCGCCTGCGCGAGTTCTACTTCGACGCCTGTGGCTTCGAGCCGACCAATGCAGGCCTGATCAAGCTCTAAAGAGGAATCGCCGGCAGATCGAGCTCGTCAGCGCGCTCGAGCGCGGCGAGTGCAATCGCGAGATCCTGGATCGCGAGCCCGGTCGAATCGAACACGGTGATGTCGTCGTCGGACGTCCGCCCCTCGGCCGCACCGATCAGAACGTCGCCGAGCTGCGACACGTCGTCACGCGCGAGCAGACCCTCTTCGACCGCATGCACGAGATCACCGTTGTGGCTCGCCTGCTCCCAGTCGTCGCAGAAGACCCGCACGCGCGCAAGCTCCGCGACCGCGATCTCGGCTTTCCCCGGGCCGTCCGCGCCCATCAGGCTCGCATGCTGGCCGCGAAGCAGGGACCCTTCATCGAGCACGACCTGCCGGCCCGGTGTGACCGTGACGAGCAGATCCGCGGCGAGCGCATCTTCCCGGCCCGCCGCAACCTCAGCCCCGATTCGCTCGGCGACCTCTTCGGCCCGCGTCCGGTCGAGATCCCACAGCTGGACGCGGCGTCCTCGTGCGATGAACGTCCGCGCGGCCGCCTCGCCGTTCACTCCGGCTCCGATCACCGCGGCAGTCTCCGCGTCCGGACGGCCGAGCGTCTCCGCCGCCAGCACAGCGGCTGCACCGGTGCGGAGCGCCGTCACCGCGCCCGCGTCGAGCACTGCCTTCAGCATCCCGTTCGAGGCATCCGACAGGAGCACGAGCCCGGTCACCGTCGGCAAGCCCTGCGCTGGATTGCCGGGAAAGGAGGTCACCCACTTGAGCAGTGCATGTCCGGCGCCGAGAGCGGGCATCGCACGAAAGTCTCCCTCCGGATACGCGGGCACGTAGACCTTCGGGGGCATCGTCCACTCTTCGCGTGCGTACGCGACGAATGCATCGCGAACCGCGTCGAGCGCCCGTTCCGGCGAGACTGCAGCGCGCACGTTCTCGCCGTTGAAGAAGGGAATCAACGCGACCAGCCTCCCGTGTCGCCCTTGTACGTCCCGGCGAAGAGCGCGCGCGGAGTCCGCGCGATGATCTTCAGGTCGAGCCACGGCGAGCGATGCTCGACATACCAGACGTCGAGCTCGATGCGCTCCTCCCAGGGCAAGCGCGCTCGCCCGTGGATCTGCGCCCAGCCGGTGATGCCGGGCCGCACGTCGAGGCGCCGCCGCTGGCGCGGCGTGTAGCGCTCCACCTGATAGGCGAGCGTGGGGCGCGGACCGACGAGGCTCATGTCACCGCGGACGACGTTCCAGAGCTGTGGCAGCTCGTCGAGTGACAGCCGCCGCAACATCCGTCCCGCACGCGTGATGCGCGGATCGCCTTCGTTGATCGCGAAGCCAGCGCCCTTCCGTTCCGCACCAACCTCCATCGTCCGGAGCTTCACCAGCTCGAACTCTTCGCCGTCGAGCCCGACACGCCGTTGGCGATAGAAAACGGGACCGCTGTCGTCGAGCTTGATCGCCACCGCCGCTACGGCCAGGAAAGGGCTCGCCACCGCCAGACCGAGACCGGCGGCGGCTGCGTCGAGCGCCCGGTTCACCGCGTTCCCTCGGCCTTGGCCCACACGGCAGGCACGCCGAAGCGGAGATAACGAAAGAGCGACACGACCGTCGCCCAGGTCACAAGCACGTAGTAGCGCGCGATACCGACGCCGACTGCAGCCGCCGCGAGTAGCCCGAGCTGTGCGCCGAGCACGGCCTGATAGACGAGCCCTTCGCCCACGAGCGCGATCGACGAGCCGAGCAGGACGAGGTGCAGCAGCCCGCTCGCATAACGCAGGTGCCGGTGTGACAGGACTTCGACGAGGTACGTCGGCCCGAGCCCGCGCAGCATCTTGCCGCGCAGGACGATCAGCCAGCAGTGCTCGAACATGCGCACCTTGCGCCGGTACTCGTCCTCGATGTCGCGCGACGGCTTCTCCGACGCGAGCGCTTCGGTGTCGTAGACCGCGCGCCGCCCGCGCTGCACCATCAAGTAGGGCAACGCAAGATCGTGGCCGAACCGCGGATCGACGTCGACGTAGTCGGAACGCCGCACCGTATAGATGGCACCGATCCCTCCTGTGATCGACCCGAGCTCCGATTCGCTTTGCCGCAGCCAGCTTTCGAAGCGCCAATAGGTCCCTTCGCGGTTTGTCCCGTCGGCGCTCTCGTAGACGCTCGAGCCGCAGACGTACGCGACGTCGGGATCCGCGAAGTTGCGCATGAGCTTCCGCAGCGCGTCCGGCTGCCACTGCGCGTTGGCGTCAGAGAACGCGAGAATCTCGCCCGTCGTCTCGCGCACCGCCCGGTTCTGGGCCGCGACCTTGCCTTCCCGCGGGCAGCGCAGGAGCCGGACGCGCGGTTCGGTCGCAGCGACGCTTTCGACGAGCGCGTCCGTGCCGTCCGCCGACGCATCCGACGCAACGAGGATCTCGAGCCGTTCGGGTGGGTAGTCGAGCGCCAGGAGGTTCTCGAGTCGACGCGCGATCACGTCCTCCTCGTCGTGCGCCGCGACGATCAGGCTCACCGAGGGCGTGAAGTCTCCCTTGCGCACCGGCCGCGAGCGCAGGCGCGCCAACCCCGCCGCGAAGACCGGATACCCCGCCTGCGTCCAGGCGAGCGCGCCCAGCGAGGACCAGAACAGAACCTTCGCGATCACCACGCGAATCGTAGTTTCAGAGGCCCTTGACGGCGCCGGCGAGCTTCTCGATCGAGTCCTTCGCGTCGCCGAACAGCATCACGGTCTTTGGGTTGAGGAAGAGCGGATTCTCGATCCCCGCGAACCCGGGGCTCATGCTCCGCTTGAGGACGACGACGGCCTGCGCGTTGTCCACGTTCAGGATCGGCATGCCGTAAATCGGGCTCCCGGCGTTGTTGCGCGCGTCCGGATTGACGACGTCGTTCGCCCCGATCACGAGCGCGACGTCCGTTCGCGGGAACTCCGCGTTCGCGTCCTCCATCTCCTTCAGCTGCGGATAGGGGACGTTCGCCTCAGCGAGCAGGACGTTCATGTGTCCCGGCATCCGCCCGGCGACCGGATGGATCGCATACGACACCTCGACGCCGCGTGACTCGAGCAGGTCCGCAAGCGCGCGCACGTCATGTTGAGCCTGCGCGACGGCCATGCCGTACCCGGGCACGAACACGACCTTGTGCGCATAGCCCAGCATCACCGCCACGTCGTCGGTGGTCGCAGAGCGCACCTGCCCGCCGTTTGCGCTCGCAGCGGCAGCGGCAGCGGACGGAGCGATCTGCCCGAACGCACCGAAGAGCACGTTCGCGATCGAGCGGTTCATCGCCTTGCCCATCATGATCGTGAGGAACGTTCCTGAGGCGCCGACGAGCATCCCGCTGACGATCAGGACGTTGTTCTCGAGCTCGAAGCCGGTTGCGGCGGCGGCGAGGCCAGTGAAGGCATTCAGCAGAGAGATCACGACCGGCATGTCGGCGCCGCCGATCGGCAGCACGAACAGGATCCCGAACAGCGACGCACCGGCGAGCAGCGCCCACATCAGCCACTGCTGCTCGGAGCCTGCGGCGATCGCGATTCCCGCGGCCAGCACAGCACCGAAGAGCAGCGCGTTCACGGTCTTCTGGAAAGGGAAAACGATCGGCCGCCCACGCACGAGCTCCTGCA
>Ga0307305_10001088_pt1 | contig 10577 bp, 10 predicted proteins | sample ER_DNA_186_FD_194512 | JGI IMG/M metagenome (GOLD analysis project Ga0307305, IMG submission 194512) | Bulk soil microbial communities from the East River watershed near Crested Butte, Colorado, United States - ER_DNA_186 | ecosystem: Environmental > Terrestrial > Soil > Floodplain | place... | reverse complement strand
GCCTGCTCTATCCCGTGTGGAGACTGGTGATCATCGCTTCAGGACTGGCGATCGGCCTGCTCCTTTACATACTGGTAGGTCACACCCGCGTCGGCATGCTGGTTCGCGCAGGTGCAACGAACGCGCGAATGGTATCAGCTCTCGGTGTCGATATTCACCGCCTCTTCATGATCGTGTTTGGCTTCGGCACCATGCTCGCTGCTTTCGCGGGGGCGATGATTGCGCCGATCCTGTCGGTTGAGCCGGGCATGGGCGATACCGTCCTGATCCTTGCCTTCGTCGTCATCGTCATCGGCGGCATAGGGTCCATGCGCGGCGCATTTCTGGCCGCGCTCCTGATAGGGCTGGTCGATACGCTGGGGCGCTCGTTTGCGATCGATATCTTGCGGCTGGTGATGCCACCCTCACCGGCCCGCACCGTCGGGCCGGCCATCGCGTCGATGCTAATTTACGTACTAATGGCGCTGGTTCTCTATTTTCGGCCCGCCGGCCTCTTTCCGGCGCGGGGGCGCTGATGACCCAGACGCTTGCCGCTTCCAGCGTCCTGCCTTCGCAACAAACCGGTCGCGTTGGCGCATTGCCCGCGGTGATTTTTCTCGTCCTCGCATTGGTTCCGTTCGGCGCGGCGTTTGGCCCGGAAAGTTATGTGCTGGGGCTATTTACCCGTGTGATGGTCTTCGCGGTCGCTGCACTCGCGCTTGATTTCATTTGCGGTTACGGCGGGCTGGTCTCATTCGGACACGCCGCCTTCGTCGGCATAGGCGCCTACGCTGTCGGAATTCTCGGCGCCCACGGCATTACGGAGACGCTTGTATCTCTCCCGGCCGCGATGCTGACCAGCGCGATTTTTGCTTACTTGACCGGAACGGTGTGCCTGCGCACCAAGAGCGTCTACTTCATCATGATCACGCTGGCTTTCGGGCAAATGGCGTATTTTATTGCGGGCTCGCTCGCGCCGTACGGCGGCGATGACGGTCTCACCGTCAGACTGCGCAGCACACTTCTCGGCTTCCCGATTCTGCAAAACGATCGCGCGTTTTACTATTTCGTGCTTTTCTCTCTGTTCGTCGTCTATTTCGTGTTTCGCGTTATCGTATATTCGCGCTTCGGGCGGGTCTTTCGTGGTGCACGCGAAAACCCGACACGCATGGCCACCCTCGGGTTCGACGTTTTCCGCTTTCAGCGCGTTGGATACGTGATTTCCGGCGCGGTCGGCGGCCTCTCCGGGTTCCTCCTCGCCAACGCGACGGAGTTCGTAAGCCCGGCCTACATGTCGTGGCAGCGGTCAGGCGAGCTGATCATCATGATCTTGCTCGGCGGGCTCGGCACACTGCATGGTGCCATTATTGGCGCAGCGGCCTGTGTCCTGATCGAGGAGGCACTGAGCGGGATTACCGAACAGTGGAAACTGATATTCGGCCCACTGCTGGTGCTCATCGTCCTGTTTGCGCGCGGCGGATTGCTAGGGCTTGCCGACAGAATTCGCGGAAAGCTCGGCCGTGACTGACCCCGTTCTCCAGCTGAACGATCTGCACAAGAACTTCGGCGGTCTCGTCGTAACCGACGGCGTCACGCTCGACATCGGGCCCGGTGAGTTACACGCGGTGATCGGCCCGAACGGCGCCGGAAAAACCACGCTGATAAATCAAATATCCGGTCTCCTCGCCCCTACGGCGGGGACAATCAGCTTCAACGGCATTGATGTCACCGGCTTGCCCGTCGACAAGCGCGCGAAGCTCGGGCTGGCGCGCTCCTTCCAGATCACCTCGGTGCTGCCTCGATTTTCCGCGCTGGAAAACGTTGCTTTGGCTGTGCAAGCGCGCGGTCAAACGAGTTACCGTTTTTTCGGCCGCGCGGACCGCGAGCGGGCGGTAAACGACGCGGCAGGCGCCGCGCTTGCCGAAGTCGGGTTGGCCGAGCGCGGACAGACTCTCGCGGCTCATCTTTCGCACGGCGAGAAGCGCGCCCTTGAGCTTGCAATCGCCGTCGCTATGCAACCCAAGTTGTTGCTGCTCGACGAGCCGATGGCCGGCACCGGACGCGAAGAAAGTGCGCGCCTGGTCGACGTCCTGAAAAGGCTGAAGGGCCGTTTCTCGATGCTATTGGTCGAGCACGACATGACCGCGGTATTTGCGTTGGCTGACCGGATTTCCGTTCTGACCTATGGCCGCATCCTTGCGAACGGCACGCCCGACGCGGTGCGCGCGGATCCGAAGGTGATCGCCGCTTATCTTGGCGAGGAGATGGAATAGCCATGCTCTCGGTCGAACGGCTCGCAGCATCTTACGGACCGGCACAGGTATTGTTTGACATAAGCTTTTCGGTCGACGCAGGCGAAGTCGTGACCCTGATCGGCCGCAACGGCATGGGCAAAACGACGACCATTTTCGCGCTCATGGGGTTATTGCCACCGGAGGGCGGTACCGCCACGTTCGATGGGCAGTCGCTCATCGGACTGCCACCGTTTCGTGTTGCTCAGGCGGGACTCGGACTGGTGCCCGAGGGACGTCAGGTGTTCCCGACATTGACGGTCGAGGAAAATCTCATCGCCACCGAGGCGACACGCTTCGGCACGAAGCAATGGACACTGGATCGCGTCTACAGCTTTTTCCCCGCCTTGGCCGAACGACGCGGCCACATGGGCAATGAACTATCCGGTGGGGAACAGCAGATGTTAGCTATCGGCCGCGCGTTGATGACCAATCCAAAGCTCCTGATCCTTGACGAGGCGACCGAAGGTCTCGCGCCGAAAATCCGTACGGAAATCTGGCAGTGCCTCACGCGGCTTAAGCAGGAAGGTCAGGCGATCCTGATAGTCGACAAGCATCTTGAAGCATTGCTGCGCTTTGCCGACCGCCATGTCGTGATCGAAAAAGGCCGCGTGGTCTGGACCGGTACCTCGCCCGCGCTTGCGGCCGATCCTGGCATTCGCCAGCGCTATCTCCAGGTGTGATCTCGCGACTACGACGGAAAGTGCTCGGCGTGCCAGTCCGCCTCAAGGTTCGGATTGATCTTGCCGTCAATCAGGAAAACGCCGGGCGCCCCCTCTTCAACCCAGGTCCGCACCGCATCCAGGTCGGCAAGCGTCCGCACGGTCGCCGCCCGGGCGCCGTAGCCGCGTGCAATGGCGGCGAAATCTGTTTCCGGAAACTGGACGATATCGATCGAATAACCCTGCCGGCGGAAGAAGTGCACCTCGGCGGCATACGAGCTGTCGTTATAGATCAATATGCACATTCGCAGGCCGAGGCGAATGACAGTTTCGAGATCGGCAATGGACATCATGAAGCCGCCATCGCCGGCGCCGAGCACAGCCAGCTTGCTGGGATTTGCAATGGCAAGGCCGATGGCCGACGCAAGTCCGAGACCCACCGACTGAAACGAATGACTGAGGCATGACGCTTTTGGATTGGGGACGCGCAGATAGCGTGGGACCCAACCGCAGAAATGGCCGGAGTCGGAGGCAACCACGCGATCCTTGGGCAGGATATCGTCCAGGGCTTTGCTCAGTGTCCGAGGGTCGATGTACTGCGCGGTCGATTCATCGGGATAGAGGCTGTGATGATTGTCGCCCGAACGAATGCGCTCGCGCGTACGATCATTGCGGCGAGCAGACTGCGGGCTCGCCGAGCCGTGTCGTTCAAGCTCGGTCAGCAAAGCTTCGGCCGTCGCCTTGGCGTCGCCGAGCACGGCAAATTGCACCGGCATCTGATAACCCAGCTTCGGCGCTTCAATATCGATCTGCGCGACAGTTGCATCCCGCGCGATCAGCTTGCCTTTTTTGGTGGTCCATTGGGTAAGGCTCACGCCAAAGCCAAGAATGAAATCGCTCTCGGAAATCAGCTCGTCCGCGACCGGTGAGGAAAAGCCACCGCTGATGCCGAGCGACCATGGGTTGTCCGCGAACAGTCCATGGCCACAAATCGATGTCGCCAGCAGTGCACCCAGGCGATCCGCCAGCGCGACCAGCGGTTCTTCAGCGTCCGACAGCACGGCACCACGTCCTGCCAGAATGAGCGGACGCTTCGCGCGCAACACGGCCTCTGCAAGCCGGTGCACATCCTTCTGATCAGGCTGCAAGCGCCCCGGCATCGGCGTCAATTCAAGTGGCGCGTTCGCACCATTGAGTTTTGCATCCTGCACGTCGAGCGGCAGACTGAGCACCACGGTCTGACGATCGCGCATGGCCCGCGTCGCCGCACGCAGCAGGTCGCTCCGTGCGGATTGCGGGGTGTACGTGCGCTCGGAAACGGCGCCGACCGACCGCACGAGCTCGGCCTGTTCGAAATAGAAATTCGATTTGACGTTGCCGGTAGGAACGTCTCCCGCCAGAACCAGCAGAGGCGTGCGACTTTTTGCGGCTTCGCCAATTCCTGTGATTGCGTTGGTGAGGCCGGGCCCGGAATGCACGCTTACGAGCGTCAATTCACCGGTCGCCTTGGCATAGGCGTCAGCCATGCTCGCCGCATTGCCTTCATGCCGTGCGGAAATAAGTTCGACTCCAGCCCGGACGAGTCCGTGCGAAATCTTGAAATTGGCTGTGCCGAGCAATCCGAAGCAGCGGCGCGCGCCGAGCGCCGCAAGATCCTTTGCCAGGACTTCTGCGACAGTGCAATCGTTGCTCAAAGCGCACCGGTAGCCATCGTTTGACACTCTAACCTACTCATAACAATATAGGAAATACATGACAAACGACCGAGCGCTCAATCTCGGCGAGGGGAGGAACATCATCATGCGCGCAAAGCTTGCGCTCGGTTTGATTACGACAATTTTTGTCTGCTCATCAGGCTATGCTCAGGAAGTCACTCTTCGGGCCGTCACCGCATTTGCCGAGAAGACGACTTATTCGCGCGGTTTCGAAACGTTTATCGAGCGCGTGAATGCGGACGGAAAAGGAATCATCCAGATCAACTATATCGGTGGACCGAAAGCGATGCCGCCTTTCGAAGTCGGCAACGCACTCAAGACCGGCGTCGTCGATATCGCCAACACGACAGGCGCTTTCACCACCAACGTCATGCCGGAATCCGACGCCTGGAAGCTCACCGAACGTCCGATGTCGGAGCTTCGCAAGAACGGCGGCTATGACTACATGGCCAAACTCTACGCAGAGAAGATGAATGCCATCTTCCTTGCGCGCCTGGTCGACAATAATCCGTTCCATCTTTACCTGAACAAACCGATATCGGGCCCCGATCTGACGGGCTTGAAGATTCGCATCACACCGGTGTACCGCGACTTCTTCCAGGCCCTCGGCGCCACGGTCGTGCAGACTCCGCCCGGCGAAGTCTATACGTCACTCGAACGCGGCGTCGTCGACGGATATGGGTGGCCCATCACCGGAATTTTCGATCTCGGCTGGCATGAGAAGACAAAATACCGCGTCGATCCCGGGTTCTACACCGCCGAGGTTTCGGTCCTGGTCAACAAGACGACCTGGGACAAGCTGACCGATGCCCAAAGGGCTGTACTGAAAAAGGCGGCCGAGCGTGGAGAAGCGGAAGCGATAAGCGAATTCAGCGCGGAAAACGCAAAAGACACGAAACGGCAGGCTGACGCCGGCATCCAAACCATCAAGTTCGAAGGCGCCGTTGCCGAAACCTATCGGGCGAAAGCCTATCAGGCCGGCTGGGAGGGCATCATCAAGCAGAGCCCCGAGCACGGCCCGAAAATCCGGGAATTTTTTTCCAAGAAGTAATCCTGCTCGTTTTCGTTCAGGTGAATCCCAGCATGGCGCGACTATCCGATTGGTATGGGCGCTTGCTGGACGCGCTTGTTTTCGCAGCGTGTCTCCTACTGCTTCTCATGACCGTGATGATCGGAGCGGATGTCGTATCCCGCAACATAGGTGGGGGTGGCATCCCGGTGAGCAATGAGCTCTCAGAGGACATTCTCTACCTGATGACACTGCTGGTAGCGCCCTGGCTGCTGCGCCGGGGTCAGCACATCCGTGTCGATATTATCCTTCGCGCCCTCCCTGACCGCGTCGCGTGGTTGTTGGAATGGGTGGGCGACATCGTCGGCCTTCTCTGTTGCCTCTATTTCGTCTGGTACGGTTATCTCATCACGAAGGCGAGCTACGCCGCCGGATCGGTCAATATCAAAACACTCATCACGCCGGAATGGTGGACGCTGGCGCCCCTGCCGGTCGGTTTCGCCCTTCTCGCGATCGAGTTCCTTTTTCGCATGCACCGACTGTCCGTGGCCGAGATCGGCTTGCGGGAAGACGCCGTTTCGGCAGCCTGAACGCTCGGCGCTACGGGAGGCACATCGTGATTATGACCTGGCAGATGGCCTCGCTGCTGCTTCTCGGAGGCTCGACGGTCCTTTTGTTCGCCGGCATGCCGGTCGCGATTTCGTTCATTGCGATCAACCTGATCGGCGCGTTTTTGTTTCTCGGCGGTGATGTCGGACTTCACCAGGTTGCACGCAACAGCGTCTCAGCAGCGATCAATTTCTCACTGACCCCCATTCCGCTTTTCATTCTGATGGGCGAGGTCCTTTTTCATACAGGACTGGCGCTGAAGGTCATCGACGGAGTCGAGCGCTTGATCCGCCAGGTGCCGGGTCGCCTCGCCGTCGTCGCTGTTGTCGCGGGCACCATTTTCTCCGCTATCTCGGGATCGACGATTGCTACCACGGCGATGCTGGGCTCGTTGATGCTGCCGGTGATGCTGTCACGCGGATACAATCCGGTCCTCGCAACCGGCCCGATCATGGCGATAGGTGCGGTCGATATGCTCATTCCGCCCTCGGCCCTTACCGTTCTCCTTGGCAGTCTTTCGGGAATTTCGATCTCCAAGCTGCTGATCGGCGGGGTTGTGCCCGGCCTGATGCTGAGCGTCGCCTTTGTCGGCTACATCATTGTCCGCGTGTTAACGCGACCTGATCTCGCCCCCGCCACGCCGATCGAGAGCAAATCCGGTTGGGCGCGTTACGAATTGCTTTTTCTTTACGTCTTGCCGCTTGCGTCGATCTTCGTCGTCGTGATCGGCGCGATGTCGGCGGGAATCGCAACTCCAACCGAATCGGCCGCTTTGGGCGCACTCGCAACGATGGCGCTCGCGGCCGGTTATCGCGCGCTAACGTTCGAAAACTTGATGCGGGCCCTGCGCGGCACCGTCGCGATCTCCGGTATGATCCTCTTCATCATCCTGGGCGCGATCACGTTTTCACAGATCCTCAGTTTTTCCGGAGCGACGCAGGGCATCGTGACCGCCATTCTCGGACAAGGATTGTCGACGCTGGCCATCTTGGCCGGGATGATGATGCTATTGATTTTTCTCGGAATTTTCGTTGATCAGGTCAGCATGATGCTGATCACGCTGCCGGTGTTCATGCCAATTGTTCAGCGGCTTGAAATCGATCTGATCTGGTTCGGGGTGCTCTATCTGATCTGCATGCAGCTTGGGCTGCTCCTGCCGCCGCACGGCCTTCTATTGATGACGATGAAGGGGGTCGCTCCGCCGGAGGTGACGATGGCCCACATTTTCCGGGCAGTAGTGCCCTACATCGCGATGAGCATCGGGCTTCTGCTGTTCATCATTTCGTTTCCGGCCACCGCAACCTGGCTACCGAATATTTTGGGTTGATCGGCCGAACCCGGCTCTACCTTCGCAGATACTTGCCGCAGGCCGGTCCGACGACATTTCCGTTGTTGTAGACAAGAGCACCACGCAGAAAAGTACTCTTGACCCGACCGGTTAGTTGGGCGCCTTCGAACGGCGAGTAGCCCTGCTTGGATTCAGATTCAGTAGCGCACACCACGAAGCTTTCGTGCGGATCGACAATTGCGATGTCGGCGTCATAGCCCGGAGCGATATCGCCCTTGGTCGGTAATCCGAAGCGCTGCGCGGACTTCCAGCTCAGAAGCTCGGCCATGTGATTGTATGACATCCCGCGCTTGCTGCCCTCGCTCAGGACGCCTGACAGCAGATATTCGGTGCCGCCAAATCCCGATTTGGCCAGCCAGATATTCGAGGGATCATCTTTCGACCACTTCTGCTCGGCTGAACAACAGGCGTGGTCGCTGACAATCCAGTCGATCTTGCGGTCCAGCACAGCCTGCCACAGAGCCTCGACATCCTCGCGCGGGCGGATTGGTGGATTGACCTTGGCATGTACCGCGCATTCGCAATCGGTATCTAAGAGAAGGTGACCGACCGTCACTTCGCGGCGGAATGCAATGTGCGGAAATACCTGCTGCATCGTCCACGCGGCCTCCACGGCCTTGCGCGAGCTCAGGTGGAGTAGATTGATGTTGAGACAATTGGTTTCGTTTGCGAGATACGATGCAATCCAGATGGCGAGACCCTCCGAATGCGGGGGGCGCGCCGCGCTATAGGCATGCAAACCGGTCAATTTGCCTTCGCGTTCCACGATCTTCGTATAGGCATTGAGGATCTCCGCGAGCTCGCAATGCAGACTGACACTGATATGCGCGGCCTGATCCGGAAATTTGTCCATCAGACGCTGTGCGGAACGCATGATGAATTCGAAATGCGCAATGTCGTAGCGCTCGTCGGGACCGATCATCAAAAAATCATTTTGCTGCGATGAACGTCCGTGCAGACCATATCCTCCGTAAAACATGAAGATCTTGAAGGACGTCACCCCATGTTCTGTGACGAGAGACTCCATCTCATCGATGTGGCTGGATTCGATCGGTGCGATATGAAAGCCGTAATCGACCCAGAACCGTCCCTCCGACTGCCTGAACACTTCGGGCATGAACTCGCGATAAGGACCGCCGCGATTGAGATAGTAATGACCGGTGCGCAAGTAATTCAGGCTGGACGTAACGCCGCCCATCGCCGCGGCCTTGCTCTCGGAAACCGCGTCCTGGGCGAGTGGCGCGTAGATGCCGATATGCATGTGCGCGTCGACGCACCCCGGGAATGCGAGACGGTTTCTCGCATCGAATACATCCTTGGCCTGCTCTGCCTGAATGTCCGGGGCAAGCCGGGTGATTTTTCCATCCTTGATCGCAATATCGAGGCAATCGACCGACGTCTTGTTCGGGCGAACGACGCGGGCATTCTTGATGACAGTATCGAAAACCTTGTCCATCCTGAAATTCCTGACTAGTTCGGTGTCGCGCCGGATGATTTGACGAACGGCGCCCAGCGTTCGATGTCCTCGCGAACAAAGTTCGCGAATTCCTTCGAACTGTTGCCAACGGCGGTGGCGCCCTCGTTTTTCAGCTGCTCGCGCAGTTTTGGTTCTGCAAGAGCGGCAACGATGACCGCATTGAGCCTCTCGGTAATCGCACTAGGGAGGTTGGCCGGGGCGAATACCCCAAACCATGCGCTGGATTCAAACCCGGGCACCGCCTCCCCGATCGCCGGCACCTCTGGAAAGAATGGCTGCCTCTGCACGCTCGTCACTCCATAGGCACGCAATTTCCCCGCGCGCACCTGTTCGGCTCCAGTAACCAGACTGATGAACATAGATCGATCTGCCGCCTAGCAGGTCACTCAATGCCCTCCGATTGTCAGCGTGTGCGGTTTTGCCTTTGCCAAATCGATCAAGGCCCGGAGATCTTTGGCGGGCAAGTCACCACGCCCCACCAACAGGCTCGTGACCTGCGCCACCATTGTGATCGGTGTGAAGTCGGCGACAGGATCGTATGGCAGCGTCGAATAGAGTGTCGCGTTGATCGTGTGGCTGCTGAAGCTGACGAGCAGCGTGTATCCGTCGGGCGGCGATTTCGCGACCGCAGCCGCGGCCAGATTGCCGCCCGCTCCCGGCCTGTTCTCGACCAGGAAGGGCTGCTTCAGCGCAGCCGTCATCGGCTCTGCGATGAAGCGCGCGATCGTGTCGGTGGTGCCGCCGGCCGGGGCACCGACCACCAATTTGATTGGCCGCGCGGGATAGTCTTCCGCGCAGAGCGCATAAGTCAGCGGCGAAGAGAGGAAGAACGCTACGCAACTTCACTTGTCATTGCCTTTCTTTGTATTCGACATTCCCGCTTCATATCGCTTGCCCAGCTCTATCAATTCGGGGGTCCCGATGACGTCATTGAGCGCGGCAAAGTCGTACATACGATCATGGAAGGGTTCAGAAGTCCCCTTAGCGGCCAGCGAAGCGTAATATTCGTCTGCGGCGCGCGCCAATACACGAACGATGGCGCCAGGAAAAATCACCAGCGAGAAACCGATTTCCTCAAGTTCCGCGGCCTTAAGCGGAGGCGTCTTTCCGCCCTCAACCATGTTCGCCATGAGCGGCATGTTGCTGACCGCGAGTGGGATGCGTTCGAGTTCCGCGCGTGTCTTCGGCGCTTCGATAAACAATATGTCTGCGCCTGCGTCACGATAACTGATGGCCCGCGCGACGGCGCGATCGAAGCCCTCAACCGCTATCGCATCAGTTCGGGCAATCACCAAAGTTTCGCGCGAGCGTCTTGCGTCGAGGGCTGCCTTGATTTTTCCGACCATTTCTTCCGCCGGAATCAGCGCCTTGTTGTCGAGGTGCCCGCAGCGCTTGGGAAATGCCTGATCTTCGAGCTGGATCGCTCTCGCCCCCGCGCGCTCGAACAAGCGGATTGTCCGAGCGACGTTAAGCGCGTTGCCGTATCC
>Ga0307305_10001087_pt1 | contig 10578 bp, 9 predicted proteins | sample ER_DNA_186_FD_194512 | JGI IMG/M metagenome (GOLD analysis project Ga0307305, IMG submission 194512) | Bulk soil microbial communities from the East River watershed near Crested Butte, Colorado, United States - ER_DNA_186 | ecosystem: Environmental > Terrestrial > Soil > Floodplain | place: USA... | reverse complement strand
CTGTGGCACTGGTCCTCGCCTCGCGGCGGACGGGCGTTACCCGCTACCCTGCGCTGAGGAGCTCGGACGTTCCTCACGCTCAACCGGCGAACCGGCAAGCGCGCAGCCATCCGACCGCCTCGTTGACCGACGCATTCTATCCGGCCCGCGAGACCCTCCCGAATCCGCGCCTCAGCCACTTGGCTGAATAGACGGCGCGGCGCCACTCACCGTGGGCGGCGAACCACCGACGCCGGTCCTCCGGCCTGGACCCGGTCGATCGCCTCATTGGCCAGGGCATCGGCCGCGGAGTTCTGGGCCCGTGGGACGTGCGCGGCGGACCACCGATCGAACGTTCGCAGTGTCGAGCGGGCCGCCTCCCAGAGCGGGATGAGCTTCGCGTCTTTCACCCGCCAGCGGCCGGCGAGCTGCTCGACGATCAGCTTGGAGTCGAGCAGCATCGCGACCTCGCGGGCGCCGAGCTCGCGGGCGAGAGCCAGGGCCCGGACGACAGCGGTGTACTCGGCGACGTTGTTCGTCTGGACGCCGAGGTAGTCGGAGATCGACGCGTCGGCCGGCGCCCGCGGATCGGCGGCGTCTGGCCTCGAGGCATCGATGAGGACCGCGCCGGCGGACGCGGGCCCGGGGTTGCCGCGAGCGGCGCCGTCCGTCCGGACGATGAAGCGCAGGCGCGACGAGGGCTCCGAGGGATCGGTGGGCTCGGCTTCGGGCGAGGCCGGCCAGAGCGTCGACGCGGAGGAACCGGTCTCAGAGCTCAGTCGGGGTCTCCGTTCGCGGACGCGTCGTCGGCTCGCGGACCGGGCATCGCAGCCGGCGGCGCCGACGTGGCCCGCTCTTGCGGCACGGTACCGGGCTGTATTGCCCGCTCGGAACGTCCAGGGAAGACGGGCGCCCCCGTGTCGACCTGACCGCCCTCTGCCGATCCCTTGCCCGTCAGCCTCCGCCAGACCATCTGGATCGGGTCGTAGTACTTGTCGGCGACCCGTTCCTTGAGCGGGATGATCGCGTTGTCCGTGATCTTGATGTGCTCCGGGCAGACCTCGGTACAGCATTTCGTGATGTTGCAGTAGCCGATGCCGCCCTCGTCCTTCAGATGGGCCGTCCGGTCCGCGGTGTCGATCGGATGCATCTCGAGACCGGCGCTGCGGACGAGGAAGCGGGGGCCCATGAACGGCCGCTCGGTCTCGTGGTTCCGCAGGACGTGGCAGACGTCCTGGCAGAGGAAGCACTCGATGCACTTGCGGAACTCCTGGACTCGCTCGATGTCCTCCTGCTGCCAGCGCCACGACTCCTGGGGCTGGTCGGCCGGCGGCTGGAACGGCGGAATCCGCTTGTTCACCTCGTAGTTCCACGACACGTCGGTGACCAGATCGCGGATCAGGGGGAACGCCCGCATCGGCTCGACCGTGATGGTCTCGCCCTCCTCGAAATCCGACAACCGGGTCTTGCAGGTGAGGCTTGGCCGGCCGTTGACCTCGGCGCTGCACGAGCCGCACTTGGCCGCCTTGCAGTTCCAGCGCACCGCGAGGTCGGGCGCCTCGTTCGCCTGGATCCAGTGAAGGGCGTCGAGGACGACCATCCCCTCCTCCGCCGGGACGTCGAACTCGACGAAGGTGCCCGGTGTGTCGGGCGTGCCGCGAAAGACGCTCAGGTGGGCTTCGGCCATCGGGTCACTCCGTCGAGATGAGCTGGCGCAGCTCGTCCGGCAGGGCGGGCAGCGGCGTTGTCGCGATCTTCATCTTGTCGCCTGCAAGGCGGGCCACAGTGTTCTTCTTCGCCCAGGCGGGATCGAGATCCGGAAAGTCGATCCGGCTGTGCGCGCCGCGGCTCTCGCGTCGGGCCTTCGCGCTCCGGGCGACGGCCTCGGACACGATCAGCATGTTCCTGACCTCGTAGACGAGGCCCCAGCTCGGGTTGTAGGCGCGCCCACCACCGATACGCACGTCATTCCAGCGCGCTCGGAGCTCGCCGAGACGGCGAATGGCTTCGTCGAGGTCCTCCTCGACCCGGAAGATCCCGACCAGCGATCCCATAGTCGCCTGGAGCGCCTCGTGGAGCCGGTAGGGGTCCTCACCCTCGCCGGGCCCGGCTTCGAACGGCGCTGCCAGCTCGCGCGCCGCGGTCTGGACCGCCTGTGGGTCGACGTAGGGAACCTCGGATTGATCCGCGGCGGTCGCGGCTGCCGCCGCCCCGGTCCGCTGTCCGAAGACGAGCAGGTCGGATAGGGAATTGCCACCGAGCCGGTTCGCGCCGTGCATTCCCGCCGAGACCTCGCCGACGGCGTACAGGCCGGGTCGCGTGGTGGCGCCCGTTTCGGCGTCGACGCGGATGCCGCCCATCATGTAGTGCGTCGTCGGCCCGACCTCCATCGGACCGCTCGTGATGTCGACGTCGGCGAGCTCCTTGAACTGCTCATACATCGACGGCAGCTTGCGCCGGACGTGCTCGGGCGGCAGGTAGCTGATGTCGAGGAACACGCCGCCGTGGGGCGAGCCGCGACCCTCGCGGACCTCCGTGTAGATCGCCCGCGCGACGTTGTCGCGCGTCGACAGCTCGGGCGGACGCCGCGCGTCGGTGGTCCTGCCGGCGCTCTGCGCCTCGACCCAGCGCGAGGCCTCCTCGTCGGTCGCCGCGTACTCGTTGCGACGATCATCGGGGAGGTACTTCCACATGAAGCGCTCGCCGTCCTTGTTGCGAAGGATCCCTCCCTCGCCCCGGACCGCCTCGGTCACGAGCAGCCCGCGGACGCCCGGCGGCCAGACCATCCCCGTCGGGTGGAACTGGACGAACTCCATGTCGATGAGCTCCGCGCCGGCGAGATAGGCCAATGCCTGGCCGTCGCCGGAGTACTCCCACGAGTTCGAGGTGATCTCATAGGCCCGACCGATGCCGCCCGTGGCGAGCACGATCGACTTCGCCGGAAAGACAGCGGGTCGGCCGGTCGTCCGCCAGTAGCCGAAGGCGCCCTTGACGCGATCGGGCCTCGACAGCAGGTGGGTGATCGTGCACTCCATGTAGACCGCGATCCCGGCGGCCACGGCCCGGTCCTGGAGGGTCCGGATCATCTCGAGCCCGGTCCGATCGCCGACGTGGGCGAGCCGCGAATACGTGTGGCCGCCGAACGGCCGTTGGAGGATCCGCCCGTCCCGCGTCCGGTCGAACACGGCCCCCCACAACTCCAGTTCGCGAACGCGATCAGGCGCCTCCTTCGCGTGGAGCTCGGCCATCCTGGGGTTGTTCAGGAGCTTGCCGCCGACCATCGTGTCGCGAAAGTGGACCTGCCAGCTGTCGCGTTCGTCGACGTGCCCGAGGGCGGCCGCCATCCCGCCTTCGGCCATGACCGTGTGGGCCTTCCCGAGCAGCGACTTGCAGACCAGCCCGACCGACGCCCCCTTGTCCGCGGCCTCGATCGCCGCCCTGAGCCCTGCCCCGCCGGCCCCGATCACGAGGACGTCGTGGGGATACCGCTCCGGAGCGTCGCTCACAGCCGGATGGCCGGGTCGACGAGGATCCCGAGCGCAAGCAGGCGAACGTAGAGATCCGCAAGCGTGACCGTGATGAGGCTCGCCCAGGCCCAGGCCATGTGGTGCGTGTTCATCGAGGTGAGGCGCTGCCACAGGCTGTAGCGGACCTGCGTGCGACGCGAGCACGAGAAGCAGTCGAGCTTCCCGCCGACGACATGGCGGAGCGAGTGGCAGGACAGCGAGTAGCCGGTCAGGAGCACGGCGTTGACGAACAGGATCGCGACACCAAGCCCGATCCGCAGGCGGCCCTCAGGCACAGCCGACAGCGCAGCGTCAACCCACAGGAAGAACAGCGGAATGAAGGCGAGATAGAGGAAGTAGCGGTGAACGTTCTGGAGGATGAAGGGAAAGGCCGTCTCCATCTTGTACCGGCGGTGGATCGTCGGCTCTCCGACCGCGCACCCTGGCGGATCCGCGAAGTAGAACCGGTAATAGGCTTTCCGGTAGTAGTAGCAGGTCGCCCGGAAGCCGAGCGGTACCCACAGGATGAACAGGCCGGGGCTGATCCACGTCGGCAGCCAGTCAGGCTTGATCAACGGCGAGAAGAGCGGCGACAGGTAGTCGTCGACCTTGTAGGCGGTCCCGAACAGGGGCGTCCAGATGATCCCGCTGAAGAAGAGATACGTCGCACAGACGGTGAAGAGCGTCGCCTGCGCGCCCGGCGCGACCCACCAGCGATCGCGACGACGGGTGACGCCCAAGCCGGCGGGTGCCGTACCTCGCGGCTTGAGCGTCGTCTGGGCAGTCGTCATCGCGGGACCGGGCCTCCGATCGGGATCTGATCCGCCTGGCTCTCGAGCTTGCTGATGATCGCGTCGGCGAAGGCACTCGTTCCGGCCGTTCCGCCAAGGTCATAGGTGACGGTCTCGCCGGCGGCGATCACGTCGCGGAGGGCTCGCTCGACGCGATCGGCGACATCCGGGTGCGCGAGGTGCCGAAGCATGAGCGCGCCGGACAGGATCAGGGCCGTCGGGTTGGCCTTGTCGAGGCCCGCGTACTTCGGCGCCGAGCCGTGGACCGGCTCGAAGACCGCCGCCTCGGTGCCGATGTTGGCGCCGGGCGCAACCCCCAGCCCGCCGACGAGACCCGCACACAGGTCGCTGACGATGTCGCCGTACAGGTTCGGCAGGACCAGGACGTCGTAGAGGTCCGGCTTCTGGACGAGCTGCATGCACATGTTGTCGACGATCCGGTCCTCGAACTCGATCTGCCCGTCGTAGTCGGCGGCGACCGTCCGGCAGCTCTCGAGGAACAGCCCGTCCGAGAGCTTCATGATGTTCGCCTTGTGGACCGCGGTCACCTTGCGGCGGCCGTTGGCGACGGCGTAATCGAAGGCATACCGGGCGATCCGCTCCGAGGCGACCCGGGTGATGATCTTGATGCTCTCGGCCGCGTCCGGCGTGACCATGTGCTCGATGCCGGCGTAGAGGTCCTCCGTGTTCTCGCGGACGATGACGAGGTCGACGTCGTCGTAGCGGGTCTGGAGGCCCTTGATCGAGCGAGCCGGACGCAGGTTTGCGTACAACCCGAGCGCCTGACGGAGGGTGACGTTCACGCTCCGGAATCCGCCGCCGACGGGCGTCGTGATCGGTCCCTTGAGAGCGACCTTGTTGCGCCGGATCGACTCCAGGACATGGTCCGGCAGAGGCGTGCCGTACTCTGCGATGACGGCCTCGCCGGCGTCGACCGTCTCCCAATCGAACTCGATCCCCGTGGCATCGAGGACGCGACGAGTCGCCTCCGCCAGCTCCGGCCCGATGCCGTCGCCGGGGATCAGGGTGACGCGGTGGGTCATGTCGGCATTCTAGCGGCGCGTCCGCCGCGGCGACCGCTGCTGCTGGACGGTCAGTGGGTGGGTCGCACCGTCCGGCGATCACTCGGCTGGGCGGCAAATGGCCTTCCCAACGAGGTCGGGGTCGACGCTCCAGAGCGAGGCCCAAGCGACCGGCTCCCCAAAGGAGAGAGCCGGCCGTCGAAAGGGAACCGGGTCGCTATCAGGCCCGGGTCGTCAGGTCAGCAGCCCACGCACTGGTCCGGCGCGTTCTTCGCAATCACGCTGTTCAGCAGCGTGACCAAGTTGTCGGTGAAGATCCCGCCGCCTTGAACGGTGAGGCCCGAGCTTCCGCTCACGACATTGCGGGTCACGTTGACGCGCGTCAGGCTCAGCGGCCCGCCTGGAGGACCGTTCTCGATCGCTGCATCGAAGATGCCGCCACCGAGCGCACTGCCGGCTAGCCCGGTCGCCTCGACCGAGTTCCGGTTGACCGACGAGTCGGTCAGGTTTACGCCTCCCCAGTCCTCAACCAGGCCGCCGCCAGCCGCAAACACGCCACCATTGGGAGCGGAGACGACGACGTTGTTGTCGGTTATCACCACGTTCCGCAACGCGCCTCGGAAGACGATCGCTCCGGCGATCGCACCGGCGAACACGCCCGAGGAACGAACGGTGACGGAGTTGCCGCTGAAGCGCGTGTCCGCGAGCGCGCCGCTGAGGATCTCACCCGCACCCGAGTCGCCCACGGCAAATGACGTGGAGCCGGCAAGCGTCGTCGAGATCACGTCGTTGTCGGCGATCAGGTCGCCGCGGAGCTCGGTCTCGATATCGGAGTGGAGGCCGCCGGAGAAGGCGTTCGAATAGCCCGTCGTGTTCGTCATGCTGATCGAGTTGCCCGAAATCGTCGTGCCGCTGATCGTGGCCGTCGAGACGCCGCCGGCGATATGCATCCCACCGCCGATCGCCGCCATGTCGACGCTGTCGGGCAGGGAGGCCTCGAGCGACGCGTGGTTGTCGATCACCGCGCTATGGGTCATGGTCAGGCCGCCACCGAGCGCGAAGACGCCGCCGGCCTCCGCGAAACGACCGTTCGGGGCGGTGGCGCTCGCCTGGTTGCCGCTGACCGTCGATTCATCGAGGACCAGCGATCCCTGCCAGCTCACGATTCCGCCCGCGTCGGCGTCGCTGGCAAGGGCGGACAGGCCGGAGGCCGTGCCGACCTTGTTGTCGGCCACGGTCGTGTTCGCCAGGGTCAGCGTGCCCCAGTTGTCGATCCCGCCGCCGGCTGCGAGAGCCAACGGGCAGGGTCCGTCCGGACACGCGGCACCGCCCGACGGGACGGCGTTCGCGGGAGCCACCCGGTTGCCCCGGATCACGCTGTCGGCGATCGTGACCGTGGCACCCCCACTGAAGTCGGCGTTCGACGGGATCTCGACGCCCCCACCGAGGGCGATGACCCCTTCCTTCCCTGTCCATGCGACGGACAGCGGGCTCGATCGGGAGATCCCGCCAGTGATCGTCACCCCGCTGATCAGCACAGTCGGCTCGACGGTCGCGCCATACGTCCCGATCGTCACGACCGTTCCACCGCCGCGGATGACGGTCGAGCGCGCGCCGCTCCCGAGGAGCCGGACGCTCTTCGCGATCGTGAAGCCGCCGGCGAACGTCCCAGGGCCGACGTGGATCGTGTCGCCGTCGTGCGCCGCGTCGAGGGCGGCCTTGATCGTCCGGAGGCAGTCGGCTCCGTTCCCGACGCAGAGGTTCGCCCCGCTTGCCGGGAGCGCGCGGACGTGAGCCGATCCGCTCGTTCGGCGGACCGCCGCGATGCGTCGGGCAAAGGCGAGCAGGCTCGGGGAGGCTTCAGGGTGGTGGAGCCCTTCGCGTGCCGGCACCGATCCGGCCGACAACCTCGGCGGCCCGGCAGCGACTGCCGTAGCCGGCAACGCGGAACAGGCAAGGGCTGCGACGGCGACGATAACGGCAAAGCGGCGCCCTGCCCGATGCGTTCGAGGGATCCGAACGGCGGTTTTGGCTTCCATGGCACTCAGGCTCCTTGAGCGGTGGGCTGCGGCGACCGGATGCCGGTGCCTGAGCGTGAGATGCGGGCCGAGACTCTTCGGTTGGCCCGATCGATCAGGGAGCGCCGCCGATGGCAACGACGCTGCCGAGATCCGTCGCGACATAGAGCCGCCCACCGACCACGGCGGGCACACCTGGCTGCCCAATCACGGGCTGTTGCCAGAGCAGCGCGCCCGTATGTTCGTCAACGGCGTAGACGGCCCGATCGCCGCCGGCCACATAGAGGACTCCTGCGGCGAGAGCATCTGCCGATCCGAGCACGCCGTGTTCGCCGAAGTGCCAGCGGGCCACCCCGGTGTTGCGGTCGACGGCGTAGACGTTGGCGTCGTCGCTCGGTGCGAATACCGACGTCTCGCCGACCGCCCCGATGATCAGTTGCTCACCAGTCGGAGCCATGAACCGCCACCGGTCGGTGCCCGTCATCGCGTCTATGCCGAACAGGACGTGGACGTTGGCCGAGTCGTCGAGACCGCTGCCCGCTACGACGAGACCCGCGGCGACAGCCAGGGACGAGACCTGGCCGGGGCCGAGGACCTTCTGCCAGCGCCGAATGCCGCTCGCGGCGTCGACCGCGTTGACGACTCCTCCCTCGGAGCCGACGTACACGACCCCGCCATCGATCGCCGATGTCCGGCTGACTGCTCCACCGGTCGGGAACGCCCAGCGCCTCGCGCCAGTCGCGAGGTCCAGGGCATACAGGTTGCCGTCGGCGCTCCCGTCATAGACGATGCCCTCGACGATCCCGGGGGACGATCGAACCTCACCTCCCGTGTGGAATGCCCAGTGGCGCATCCCGTCGCGGACATCGAGCGCCACGATGTCCCCAGCAGCGTCGCCAACGACGACCAGGCCACCGCCGACGGCCGGCGACGTGTTCGCGGCGCTCCCGAGCTGCCTGCTCCAGCGCTGGTCGCCTGTCGCGGCATCGAACGCGGTGACGCTCCCACCCGCGTCGGCGACGTACACGACCCCCGCGACGACGGCCGGCATGTTGGCGGTGATCGCGCCGCCGACCGATCGATCCCAGATGATCGTCGGGTGCCCGACCGGTCCGGGTCCAAGCACGAGACCCGTCCGGCTCGGTCCGCCGCGGAACATTGTGGCATCGGTGGGCAACACAGGCTTGGAGGATCGCAGCGCGCCAACCGCGATGAGCAGGCCGGCGAGCAGGAGCAGGCCGACGAGGCCGACGAGAACGAGGACGCGGATCGATGAGCTGGCCGGCGCCGGGAAGACCCACGAGATCCACCGTCGTCGTTGTGAGGTGACGTCGACGGTCGCCCGGATCGACGATCCGAGGTCGCTCGGGGCCACGACCTGCGGCGCGGGCGTAAGCGCAGTGCGGATGGCGTCGTCGGTGAGCGAGAACTGGGCGTTCATCGCCGTTCCGCCTTCAGCGCCTTCTCGAGCGCGGCGCGCGCACTCGAGAGCCGCCACTTGATCGTGCCGACCGGCGAACCCATGACCCGGGCAATGTCGGCCAGGGGCCGTCCCTCGACATAGTGCAGGACGAGCAGCGATCGGGCGGCCGGGTCGAGCCGCTCGAAGGCGGCCTGGATCGCCTCCGTCTCCCCGAATTGGTCGACCTCGGCCGCGTTTGTCGGCTCTTCGCGGGTCACCGGTCGCAGCGGGTCGTCCATCGAGATTTCGCGGACCGTCCCGCGACGATTGTGTCGGAGCAGCATCCGGCAGCTGTTGACCACGATCTGGGACAGCCACGGATCGAAGCGGCCGAGGTCGCGCAGTCGCGGAAGCTCGCGCCACGCGAGGACGCAGGCATCCTGCGTGGCGTCACGTGCGTCGGCCTCGCTTCGCGTGATCGCGACAGCGAGACGGAAGATCCGATCGAGGCGCGGCCGCAGGAGGGCGTCGAAGGCGTCGGCATCGCCCGCGGCGGCGAGCGTCAGCAGCCCGTCGTCCTGGACGACGGCCGACGCTCCTCCCGTCGCAATGGTCACCGAGGCTCCCTGCATCGGCACATGGCTCGGAGCTACTGTGCCGGAATGGCGTGGGCCTCGACGTACGGCCACGTCCACCCGGAGATGTACATCGTGTCGCCCTTCGCAGACAGGGCCAGATATCCGCCGGCGCCGGTCGACCAGGCGCGCAGGTTCCGCAGATCCGAGTCGAACTCCCAGGTCCCGATCCCCTCATACGGAGCGGTCCTGCTCGCGGCGCCGACGAATACGTGGCCATTCGGAGCAACGGCCACCCCGACGGCATCACCGATCGAGGACATGTCAAAGCGGGCGATCTCCTTGCCTGCCAGATCGAACTTCGCGACGGCAGGGTGTGGCGTTGACGGATTGGTCGCGTAGGCGTTGCCGGCCGGATCGATCGCAAGGAATGCGCCAAAGAAGCCGTCACCACCGAATGTCCGGAGATACCGGCCGTCGAGGTCGAAGGCCTGCATCCCCACGCGATCGCCGTCGCCGACGAGGACGGTCTTGCCGTTGGTCGCGACCGATGTGATCTGCGCGAACTGGCCATCGCCATGGCCGAACGTCCCCCATTGCTTCACGAGTCTCCGCTTCGAATCGAACTTCTCGATCCGGTGATTGCCGACGTCGCCCACGAAGAAGCTGCCGTCCGGGGTAAAGGCGATGGCCCCGAACCCATCCGGGTTCTGGAGGTGGTCGTTCAGGTCGAACTGGCCGTCGCCCGATCCGGCCCTGCCCCATGACTCGCGGTAATTGCCCTTCGCATCGCAGATCCAGAACACGTTGTCGAACGGCACGGTGGCCCAGACGTCGCCGTTTCGGGGGTCCACCGCCAGGGGCTGGAAGCTCGGCTGCGAGGACGTCGCTGCCGTGCATTTCCAGAGGAGCGGCAGAGCCGGAAGCGGCGACGTGCTCGGGGCGATCGTTGTCGTCGGGATCGTTGTCGTTGGGATCGTGGACGCACCGGTCAGGCCGGTTGCGAGGACCGAGGTTGACGCCGGGGCCGCGGAGCCGCTGCAGGCGACCAGGGCGAGGACTGCCGCTGTCAGCGACGCGAGCCCGGGAGTTGTCCGACGGTGCTTGAACGCTGGAGGTTGCAAGTGTGATGTCCATCCTGACGCTCGGCTTGGGACTGTGACTCCCTCGGTGTGAGATGCCGAGCGGATGCCGGCGGTTGGCTCGATTTCCACGCGGTACCATCATCTCCCCGCCTGCCACTCGAGTCGGAGTCCGCCCCGCGTGAAAATCCAGGAAGCCGACG
>Ga0307305_10001085_pt1 | contig 10588 bp, 9 predicted proteins | sample ER_DNA_186_FD_194512 | JGI IMG/M metagenome (GOLD analysis project Ga0307305, IMG submission 194512) | Bulk soil microbial communities from the East River watershed near Crested Butte, Colorado, United States - ER_DNA_186 | ecosystem: Environmental > Terrestrial > Soil > Floodplain | place: USA... | reverse complement strand
TGAATGGATATATGAATTATTTGAAACGGGCGCAAAAAAGCTCCCCCGGCAGCGGACCAATAACTGATAACGGATAACCAATTTCTGCCAATGAAATTGCTCCGCGACGCGGCTCGTTGGATTTTTTTGGCCGTCCTCATTTACGCTCCATGGGCCTACGGCGGCACAACATCGGCGAGCATTCAAATCATTAACTGGCTGCTGCTGGCCGCGCTCATTCTTTGGATCACTGAGCTGATCGTTAGCGGACGAAGACCAACCTTTCCGCGCCTTTTGCTTTTTTTGACCGGCGCTCTGATTGGAATCGGCGGCTGGATGGCCCTGAACGCGATTTCGATCTACGACTCGGATTTTTATGTTTTTGTGCCGCTCCGCAATTTCGCGTCGCATCTGACTGGTTCGGTTGATTACGCTATCAGCGGTGCCTGGATGTTGCGAGGAGCGCTGCTGCTTTGCGCAATTCTGTTCGTTGTCGATCTTTCTCAGAGCAATCGTTGGTTGCTTCGTTTATGGTACACAATTAGCCTCGTCGCCGGCTCGATTGCGTTTCTTGGTTTGCTGCAGAAAGCGACCGGTGCCCAGATGATTTTCTGGCAGACCGCACCCGTTTGGGGAGCAACCACTTTTTTTGCAACCTATTATTATCACGGAAATGCTGGAGCATACTTGAACCTGGTCTGGCCGTTAATCGCAGGTCTCGCCGTCCGCGCTTTCACGACACCGTCCCACCCCGGAATGCGGGCATTGTGGGTGAGCGTGCTTATTCTGACTCTTGCCGCAGTTCTCGCCAACACGTCGCGAATGGCCCAGCTGATTGCGGTTTTGTTGTTAATCGCCCTCTGCGTACAACTTCGACCGGTGCTTCTGCGAAGACTTTCGCGCATCGATAAAAATGTCGCCGTGGCTGGTGCGATCGCGGTTCTTTTGACTTTATTCGCGCTTGGGCAGGCGACCCACCTGGAGCAACCGCTCAACCGCTGGCAATCAGTGACTGCACGGATTTCAAGCGACGCCCGTTGGCGAGCATCGTGCGTCGCGCTCGACGCGCTGCCTGATATTGGATTTTTCGGGTTCGGGCCGGGAACTTTTCGTGTTGTCTTTCCGTCTTACAACAACGTGGCGAATAAACCCGCTCCGGGCACGTGGAGATTCTTGCACGAAGATTATCTGCAGACCGCGCTGGAGTGGGGCTGGCTTGGCAGCAGCTTATGGGCGCTGCTGTTCTTCGGAGGAATCGCGATCGGGATTCGCAGTTATAAAAAATTCGCAGCGCGAGAATGGACGCCGCGGAGACGACTGCTTCAACCGTTGGTTATCGTTGCGCTTGCCGGCGTGGCGCTGCATGCGTTAGTTGATTTTCCGCTTCAGATCGCGTCCATCCAACTCTATGTGGTTACTTATCTTGGACTTTGCTGGGGAAGCAGCCTTTGGGGGCGAGCAGGCTTGTAGGGCGTTTCTGTGAAACGCCGATTTAATCAGTTTGGCGTCTGACACAGACGCCCTACAATATCTACGATGCGCCGTTATCTTTGTGATCTGATCTAGATCGTCGATCATAGCTGACAGAATACGATCCTTCGCCCGCGCCGTAGCCGTGCGACGCGTAGTAGTAGTAATAGCCTACACCACGACCGCGCCGCAATCGATTCAGCACCAGACCGGCCGGACGAATCCCAGACTTTGCTAGCAAGGAAATTGCGCGACGAACGACTTGGCGGGGTGTCTTCGCCGCCCGAAGGACGATGCACACGGTCTGCACATATGAAGTCATGAGTAGAGTGTCGCTGACTGCGAGCACCGGTGCGCTGTCGATTACTACTCGATCAAAAAGTCTTGCCGCCTCAGCGACTAATTGACTGAAGAAGGGACCGGCAAGGATCTCGGCTGGATTAGGGGCGCGTCGTCCTCCTGCAAGGACCGACAGCTGCCCTCCCGTCGAAGTAAGAATCTTTCCCGCTGTGGCAACCTTGTCGGTGACGATATCAATTTCTCCGGCAGGAATCGGACGCGCTGCCGACGCAAGATCTGCTTCGCCGACCAGGCAATCCATGACGCCCGGAGCTCTGTCCTCCTCCGCGGAATTATTTCTTTTCGTCGACTCCGGGAAATGGAAGATTCTATGCATGTTCGGCCGGCGCAGGTCGCCGTCGATAAGAAGGACGCGGTAGCCTTGTTGGGCGAGTGCGAGCGAATAATTGGCGCTTGTGAAACTTTTTCCTTCATTGGGCAGGGCGCTGGTAAAGAGTGAAACTTTGCGTTCCACTTCGGGGCCCAACAGCGAAAGCGCGGCGCGCAAATTGCGAAAAGCCTCCGCCGCCGGACTTTCGGGAATTTCCACAACAACGCGATAGTTCGAACTTCCGAGGGGTCTGCTTCGCCGCTTTAAGCGAGGTACCGGGCCCTCGTCTGTCGTTTCTGGAACAGCCGCAAAGACCGGCAGTCCAAGTGTCGCTTCTGCTTGATCCACGGTCTTGACGGTGCGATCCAGCATGTCAGCGCCGAGCACAAAGGCGAGTCCAGCGGCCAACCCACCGATCAGACCCAGGGCGATCGCCTTAGTCGGGTTTGGACTAACAGGTGAATGCGCAAGAGGGGAATGCTCGATGACACTGACCGCATTCGTCTTCACGTCTTTTGTTAAATTTGTATCTTTGATCTGGCGGAGGACGCTTTCGTAAAGCGCACGATCGGTCTCGGCTTGCCGGGCCAATTCTTGATATCCGATCGCGGCGCGGTTTAGCGCGACGGCCACGCCCTGCTGGTCTTGCAGTACTCCTTGCAAACTTGCTTCGGTTGCCTCGGTCTGCTCAATCGCATTACGCAGAATATCAGGTTGCGCCATGACCGCTTGATGAAGCTTCTCCTTCGCTTCTGCCAGAGCGGCTCTAGCTGCCATCATTTTGGGATGCTTTTCCTTATATCGTAAAGCCAAAGTGGCAATGCCCGCTTCTACTTGCGTAACGCTGCGTCGCGCTTCGTTCACCAAGGCTGAGGACGAAATACTCGGAACCGCCAGCAAAGCGTCGATATTTTCGCCTGCCTGCTCGATTTGCTTGAGCTCGCCTTCAAGACGAATCTGGTCGGCTTTGGCTGCTGTCAATTTAGTGTTGAGGTCCTGCAGCTTGTCCTCGACCACTCCACCACGGGTTCCACCAGCTCCCGCGCCGGATCCCGTCTGCGAGCCGGTCGCGGCGGTGCCGCCGCCAAGTTGCAAGGCGTCTGGCGTTTTCGCCTTGTATTCAGCAACGGCCGCCTCACTTTTTTGGAGATTGATCTTCAATCGGTCTTCTTCTTCCAGCAAATAACGCAACGCATCCTGAGTGAAGGAAGCGCGGCGCTCGATCGAATTGCGGATGTACTCGCGACCGATCGCTTCGGCGAGGCGCTGTGCCATAGCTGGATCACGGTTCGTTACGTACAAATCAATCAGGCGTGTGCCGCGTCGAATCACCGGCTTTACCATGCCCGCAGCTGCACCACCCAAGGCTTCTTCGAGCGGCGTAAAAGTTGTCACCCCAATGGTATTATCGATTTTGTTCGTCGTGGGCGATGCGACCGGCCGCGGCGTCGCTTTGGATGCGTCACGACTCGTGATATTTTGGCCGAGAAGCGCGCGGCCACCATCTTCGGCCAGGCCTTCGGAGCGGACGACCCGCGCAAGGAGGGTTTGGTTCGTGAGGTTTTGCTCGATTGTGTGCATCGCCTCCTGGCTGCCTAGAAACGTTGAGCGCATGCGCGAAGCCGAGTCTTCCGTCGAGACGACAGTCGGTTCCTGAAACTCAACTTCCAGCACTGTATGTCCCTGATAGAGCTTCGGCGTTCGCGCGAGGTAACCAAGCGCGAGAAACAGACCGGCCAGAACACAAAGCGCGACGATCCAGATTTTCTCGATGAGCGAATGCCAGAGTTGCCGAAAATCAAACCCGTGCTTTGGCTCCGCAAACTCGGGAGGCAAATGCGATGACGCTGGGCTATTGGGCTTCGGCACAGCGGCGGCTGTCGTTGCAGAGGTTGGAGGATTGATCACAAAGGAATTTTTGGCCCCGAACGGGATTCTACATGCGAGAATGACGCTCGGAAAGGCGCGGTCGCAAAAATTTCGTTAAAAAATGCTTTCCCCGACGGTGACGGTATCGCCTGGCTCGACGAGAAAACTTCCGCCGCTCCCCTTTGTGAACCGCTTCGCGTTGACTTTAAAAAACTGATCGCTCCCTGTCGCGGGATGACGCCGCACGCTCACTCTCTCCGGGGCAGCGATGCGCGTGTAGCCTCCTGCCATGGCGATCGCTTCCAATAGATCGATACCACCGGGGCTCCCATCTGGCATTTCATAACTGCCCGGCCGACTTACCTGACCTAAAACCGAGAAGCGCCGCTTCGCATAACCAATAAGCATAACATTTACCTTCGGACTCACCAGATAATCGCGGCCGTAAAGTTCTGTGAGCCTTGAAGCGGCCTGGGTCAGTGTCAGTCCCGCTAAATGGATCGAACCGAGCAGCGGGACGCTCAAATTGCCTTCGCCGTTCAATCGCCCGTTCGTGCGCAGATCGTCTTCGCCGAAAACGTCGACTGCCACCTGGTCATTCGCGATCAAGACGTACCCAGCGGGCGCGCTAACGGCAGTGTTTGGCATCGGCGCGGAAACAGCGGGCGGCAATGTGGACGTCGGTAGGGAGGGCTGTGACGTGACGGGGCCTGGAGGGATTTGCGCCAATAAGATGCCCGGGAGCAACGAGACCGCGAGCACGATTGGCAACCACCGCCAGAGCGCTCTTGCTCGGAGTTGATTCAGACCTGGGCTAAAATCTAATCGTAGTCCGAACGCCGATCTGATTATCATAGAAACTGAAAAAATCGATCGAGCTGAAGTCCTGGCGGTGGAGATAATATACCCCGGCACTCCAGAATCTGGTGATCAGCACATCAAGAGAAGGTTCGACAAAATAGTAGTTGTCGTCCCGCGGTGCACTCACTCCACGGACGGTGGGGAAATAATCGGCGTTCTCATACCCGGCGGAGAGCCCGAGGTAAATGCGTTGGAGCAAACGTTGCTGAATACGGAGCACGACGTTTGTCGCCGCGAAATCTTGATTCGGAAAGAATCCGGAAGGAAACATATTCCGACTTCCCGCCAGGGTGATAGTGGTGCCGTCGAACGGGTGGTAGATGGCGCCGAGCTCAAAGACGGGGGATGTGCGTTCACTTCGATTGCCGTCGAACTGACGGAACTCAATGCCCGTGGAAGCGTAGAAGTTCAACTTGCCGGTCATCTGATAATTGAGGCGCACGTTCACCTGCTCGAAGGTTTGATCCGGATTCGGGTCGTCGACAAAATCATAGCCCGCGGTGACGCCAATGCCGACCACCACCTTTGGCGTCCAATTATAATTAATGTAAAGACCACCCGATAAAATTTCTGAATTGATGAAATCGTTGCGATAATCGTAAATCGAGGCGTCAAATTCGCCGGTTAAAAATAGTTTGCCGGTGAGTTCATAATTTGCTCTCAGACGTGTAACATAGAGATTCAGCCGCGTGCGCGCGCTCACGTCGATATTTGCTTGCTGTCCGGTCGTGTCGATCAGGCTGTTAAGGTTTGCGTTATCGAGTATGACCACGTCCTGGGCCACAAACACCGTCAGCCGGCTGAACTGATGCCGACCTTCGAGGTGGATCAGATGGTCAACAGCATTCTCATTCGAGTGATCGACAAACAGGATAATACTCGGCATGTAATCCAGACGGATATAGTCCCCCCCGCGCCCTTCGACGTCGCCGAACCCAATCATAATCGCCGGCTCAATCGCAAAATAATAGTCCGATACCCGGTCGGTATTACTGAGAAAGATGTTGTCGTCGTAAACCCCGCGAACGGTCAGCCGCAGGCTGTAGTGAAAGCGGCGCGGCTCGGCCGAGTAGCCTTCACCACCGACGGCACCGCCCTTTGAGTTGTACGTGTCAACGGCATACGGCAACGAGGGAGGCGGCGGAGCGGCATTAGTCTGCGCCACCGTATAATCGGTCGAAGAAGGCAACGGCTCTTCCTGAACAGTGTCTTGGGCTCGCACGATAAGGGTGCACGCAATAAAAACCCCCGCGACCAACGCCATGCGTGCGACCAATGCAGCTCCGCAACTGTCTCGAGAAATGCATAGGGATTTGACTCGCATAGCCGCGAGGTTAGTGAGCCGCTGAAAACGCGTCAATAGAAATTTTTTGCCTAAACGGACCCCGCTAAAACGGGCGGCGATTCTGCCAACCAGACTGCAATTCACGCAACTGGTCCTCAATTTCGAGCGAATTCACGACATCGATTTGCGCCTCTGGGTCATCGGTAGCGGCAATGGTTTCAAGACGAGCTGATGGCCGCTTTTGGAAGTAGCCGGCACCGATAGCGACAGTCGCCGGCTGACCACTATGCGACAGGTAGACTTTCCCTCGCACGCAAGTTAACCGCGTCGTTGTCCCGTCACTCTGGACACAAAACAAACAGTCCGAATCAGCCGTAATTGTTGCCTGCGGCGCGCTTATCGCAAATTGTGACGCGCTTTTATCGGATCGCCTGAACAGAACAGTGATTTTTCCGCGACTCAATCGTAACCGCGCGATCCGACTGCGCATACCGCCGTCGGTTTGGTTGCCGTCCTTGGATATCTTTAATTCTTCAAACTTGATTTCAGAATTACTCGAAAGTTGCAGCAGCGCGCCTGGAAGCAGTGCCAGATTGAGCCACGCGCCATCGAGTGTTCGCACCGTGCTGCCGTCCCGCAGTCGGCTTTCAGGCGCGACGGGCCGAAAATCCGTTTGTTCGTCAATTCCGAAAACGACCGGGCCATGCACGGAAAGCACTGTGGCCGCTACCTGCGTCGTTACACCTTCCCAGCAGCCGCTTGCTAGACCGCAGCAAAACAAGAAGAAAGAAATGAGTGTCGGAAATCGCATCAGCAATTCAACCAATGAGAAAGGATGGAAGACAAAATAGCCTGCGCGTAAACGCGGATCGGATCTGTCCAAAACGTTCTAGTGTTTTGGTGTTGCTCTTGGGCTAGCCCGCGGCCGTGTTTTCTTTTGTGCCTTTTCTTTCTCTGAAGCGATGAATGCGTCGCGTTGCTGCTGGCTGTATTCCTGAGCCCATTTAGCCGTCAATTCCGTAATCTGTGCTTGTGTGGTGTAATCAGCCTTGGCAACACTTGCTGCAAGATCCAGGTCATTAGTTAGTTGAGATGACTGAACCGTGAATTGGTACTGCCCATCTGTAACCGTACTGGCCGAATCGCCTTGCTCAACCAATGTAACCTTCGTTCCCGGCGCAAAACCAATAACCCCTGAATCAATCGGCAGAGACGCTCGCTGGAGTAGGAAAAACGTTCCTTCAGGTGCGAGGCGTCGTTCTGGCGTAACGGGACGAGCAGGCGTCGGCTTGGCAACACCTTGTTGCGCGAGTCGTTTAGGCGTGGTGGGACGAGCAGGCGCCGACGTGGGAGCGCTGCGTTGGGTTGGAGCAGGCCCAACAGCAGGATGTTGCGTTGGAGTAGGCGCAAACCAACGCCACGCCACGTACCCGACGATCACAACCGCAACGAATCCCAATATTATTTTCATGCTTAAAAACGCGACGAATTCGACCTAGACCGCAATCTTATCAAGGAATAAAAGCCGGGCGCGATGAAAAAGTGAACTCACGGCTCGTGGTTCGGGCGTCTAATTTGGAATTCTTAAGGCATCAGGAGAAGCTCAATCTCGCGGCAGATTGAATCCGTCACACTGCAAATGGGATCCTCGTTGTTTTCTGTAGCGATTGGTTATGATCGCACCAATCGCGCCGCATTTTACACATTGCTCAATTCTGAGCAATAACGCATGAATGTGGTTGGCAATGCGATGACGAAAGAGCACTACTTCGATGATTTGAAAGCCGGCGACCGCTTTAAGTCTGAACCGCTTGAAGTGACAGAGAAACAGGTGATCGAGTTCGCACACAAGTTTGATCCGCAAATGTTTCATCTCACTCGCAAAAGCGCGGAGCGAACGATTTTCAAAGGCTTGATCGCAAGCGGCTGGCATACCGGCGCAATGACCATGCGGCTGTTTGTGCAAACACTGAATTTCGCCGAGGGCGCGATCGGATTGGGTGTCGACGAATTGCGCTGGCCTAATCCAGTGCGGCCGGGCGATTCTCTCCGCGTCGAAACGGAGATTGTCGATCTACGGCCGTCGCGATCGAAACCAAACTACGGAATTGTTCGACTCCGCAATGTGACCACAAATCAGCGCGGCGAAATTGTGCAGATGATGACGGCGAGCGCAATGGTGCCGCGACGCAAACTCACCGATTGAGCAGGTCCAGCATCGCTTTCGGATAACGCGACCCTGCAAAAGCATCTTTCGGTGCAACTTTCTCGATGCGGGCCAGATCGTCGCTGCTAAGATCGACATCGAGTGCACCGACGTTTTCCTGCAGAAATTTGCGGCGTTTCGTTCCCGGAATCGGAACAATATTTTCGCCTTGTGCCAGCACCCAGGCGAGCGCGAGCTGTGCCGGCGTGCATTTCTTCTCGCGAGCAATCTCGCCAACTCGCTCCACGAGATCGAGATTGCGTTGAAAATTGCCTCCCTGAAATCGCGGTGTCGTAAGCCGGAAATCGTCTTGCGGTAAATCCTCCGGCTTCTTAATTTTACCGGTCAAAAATCCGCGTCCAAGCGGGCTGTAAGGAACAAAACCGATTCCTAGTTCGCGGCAGACACCCATTACTTCCTTTTCGGGATCGCGCGTCCACAATGAATATTCCGACTGTAGCGCGGTGATCGGATGAACGGCATTCGCGCGGCGGATCGTCTCGGCGCCCGCTTCTGACAAGCCGAGAAAACGCACTTTGCCTTCCCGCACCAGCTCCGCCATCGCGCCGACCGTCTCTTCGATGGGCGTGTCCGGATCGACCCGATGCTGATAATAGAGATCGATTACGTCCACACCGAGCCGACGCAAGCTGCCTTCGCATGCTTGGCGCACATAATCTGGTTTACCGCTGATTCCGCGAAACTCAGGCTTGGCCGGATCGCGCAAAATTCCAAACTTTGTCGCAATGATGACTTGTTCGCGATGAGCTCTTAAGGCGCGCCCGAGCAGCTCTTCATTTGTGTAAGGACCGTACACGTCCGCTGTGTCGAAAAATGTGATGCTCAGCTCAAGTGCGCGATGAATTGTCGCAATTGATTCTTCGTCATCGCGTCGGCCATAAAAATCCGACATCCCCATGCAACCAAGACCAATCGCTGAAACGACAGGGCCGCCCCGTCCGAGTTTTCGTTGTTTCATGTTTTGGTTCACCAAGACGCGAAGCGCTAATGTAGATTTTCGATTTGTGAAAAGCCAGAGCAGCCGCGCCTTATAAATTCATTTAAGATTCGCGGATCATCTTCATCGCGGTTGTGAAATCGTCGGGTAACGGCGCTTCGAAGCTTTTCCATTCGCCGCTGCACGGATGTCGAAATCCAAGTTTCCAGGCATGCAGCATGTGTCGGGGAAAATTTTTCGCTGAGTGCGTCGCATAAACTTTATCACCGAGCACTGGGTGGCCGAGATGATGAATATGCACTCGAATTTGATGGGTGCGTCCGCTATACAACCGGCATTCGACCAAGCTCGCCTGATCCCCTGAGCGAACGACGCGATACTCAGTTTTGGCCGGGCGTCCCCGTGGCGAAGCCACGCTCATTCGTTGTCGATGCACGGGGTGTCGGCCGATTTTTTCTTCGATCACGCCCGCCTCTTCGCGCAATTTTCCGGCGACGAGGACAAGATAAATCTTTTCGACCCTCCGCTCTGCAAATTGCCTCGACAATTCTCGATGCGCCCCATCGTTTTTCGCTACGACAAGACATCCGCTCGTCTCTTTGTCGAGACGGTGAACGATTCCAGGCCGTTCTTTGCCACCGATTCCCGAGAGGGTCGGGCAATGGCTGAGCAATGCGTTGACCAAAGTGTGTTGCCGATGACCTGCGCCCGGATGAACGACGAGCCCCGGCGGTTTATTGATGACAATGATATCTTTGTCTTCGAACAGAACCTCGAGCGGAATCGGCTCCGGTTGATTATCGATCTTTTCGAGCGGCGGCTCGGTTAACTCGATTTTATCCCCGCTCCGGACAAGATGGCGCGGTCGCGTTGTTGCGCCATTGAGCCGGACGAATCCAGTCCGGACCAATTGCTGGAGGCGCGAGCGCGAATATTCCGGAAGTTTGTTTGCTAAAAAACGATCAAGACGAACCTTGGCCTCATTTTCTGGCACGACGAATGTTGTTGAGCTTTTCGTGGATGTTTTCAAATGGCTGCCGCCATCTCGTTGCTCTGAGGTTTCTGAATGTTACAGTCGGTTTCGATGGCTGTTGAAGGGAGTACGCGATGACACAAACATGCCCAGCCTGTGGCACGGCGATTGATACAACCGACGCGGAACCTCTGGCGCGAGTGGTCTGTCCCAGGTGCGGTGAGAAAATGCGGGTGGAACGGACGTTCGATCATTTCGTACTGCTTGAGACGCTTGGCCTTGGTGGAATGGGCACGGTTTACAAGGCGCGTGACACG
>Ga0307305_10001082_pt1 | contig 10596 bp, 9 predicted proteins | sample ER_DNA_186_FD_194512 | JGI IMG/M metagenome (GOLD analysis project Ga0307305, IMG submission 194512) | Bulk soil microbial communities from the East River watershed near Crested Butte, Colorado, United States - ER_DNA_186 | ecosystem: Environmental > Terrestrial > Soil > Floodplain | place: USA... | reverse complement strand
GAACGTCGTCCGCGCAGCAGCCCGGGCCGACGTGCGACGGGTCGTGTACACGTCGTCTGCGGCGACGCTCGGAGAGGCCGGCGGGACGATCGGGTCGGAGGAGTCGCCGCACCGCGGCTGGTTCCTCTCCGATTACGAGCGCTCGAAGTTCGAGGCCGAGCAGGCGGTCTTCGCAGCGGCGCGCGAGACCGGGCTCGAGGTCGTCTCCGTCAACCCCGCGTCGGTGCAGGGCCCCGGGAGGGCCACGGGCTCGGCCCGGCTCCTGCTCGACTACCTGAACGGGCGACTCAAGGCGGTCGTCGACTCACAGCTCAGCCTCGTCGACATTGCCGACTGCACGGAGGGACATCTGCTGGCCGGCTCGCGAGGGACGCCTGGAGAACGGTACGTCCTCAGCGGCGCGACGCTGTCCGTCCGGGACGGCTTGGCGCTGGTGGCCAGCCTCGTCGGAGTCGACCGGCCCCTGCGCGCTCTGCCTCCCTCCCTCGCTATGGCGGTCGCGACGGCGGCCGAAGCGGTCGGCTGGGTTCGCCGCCGCAACCCGCGCATCTGCCGGGAGCTGGCGCGAACCCTGATCCACGGCCACGCCTACGACGGGTCGAAGGCAACGCGCACGCTCGGCCTGCGCTACACGCCGATCGAGGAGACGCTCCGCCGGACGGTCGACTGGTGGGTCGAGCAGCAGCTCGTCCCCGCCCGTCGGGCTTCGTGACCGAGAGCGGCCTCGTACAATCGTCGCTGCTGGGCTCTGCTGATGAGGGACGTTCTCCTGATCCTGAGCGGGTACCTACTCGGCAGCATGCCGTGGGGCTATTGGCTGCCGCGCATCGTCACGGGCGTGAACATCCGCAAGGTCGGCAGCGGCAACACCGGGGCTGCCAACGTCTGGCGCACGCAAGGCTTCAAGCTGGGCCTGAGCGTCGCGCTGCTCGACCTCGCCAAGGGCCTCGCCGCGACCCTCCTCGGGGTATGGCTCGGAAGCGAGCTCATCGGGCTCCTCGCCGGGATCGCCGCGCTGATCGGACACTGGCGACCGGTGTTCATCGGCTTGGGCCGTGGCGGCAAGATCGTGGCCACGACCGGCGGAGTCGCCCTCGCCCTGGCGCCGCTCGCAACTCTGGCCGCCGCGGGCGTCTGGATCGCCGCCTTCCTCGCGACGCGCTACACGTCGGTGGCGTCGCTGCTGTCGGCGGCGACCCTCCCACTCTTCGCCATCCTCTTCGGCGCGTCGTGGCTCGTCGTCGCGTTCACGGCAGGAGCGGCGGTTGCGATCTTCGCGCTCCATCGGGCCAACATCGCTCGGCTCCTGAACCGGACCGAGAACCGCTTCGAGCTGGGCCGCCGGACGACTTAGTTCCACTGCAGCGCCGCCCGCTCCTCCCAGTAGCGCTCGGGCTCTTCGGCCAGGGCCCCGACCTCCGGGTACAGCTCTTCGCCGAGCTCGAGGGCCGTCAGGTTGCTGCGCAGGGTCTCTACGGTCGTCGCACCGCTGAGCACGACGTCCGCCCACGGCTGCGCGAGCGCGGAGGCAAGGGCGACCGCGTCCGGGGCGACCGCGCGACGTTCGGAGAGCTCCAGCAATGCAGGGACATCGCCGCGAAGGGTGAGCCGGCCGTTGGCCAGCGCCTCCTTGACGATCACGCCGAGCCCGGCCGCGTGGGCTTCCGCCAGCATCGGCCCCGCGGAACGCTCGAGCAGGTTCCAGGTCGCCTGAACCGTGTCGAAGATCCGGGTCTCGAGGGCGCGCTCGATCGTCTGAGCCTGGTGAGGGCCGGTGACGGTCAGGCCGATCGCCAGGCCGGTCTCGCGCAGTCGCCTCAGCTCCTCGAGCACGGCGCGATCGTCGAGGACGCCGCTCTCGAGCGTCGCGGAGTGGATCTGGTAGAGGGAGAGGTGCGAGCCGAGCAAGTCTCGGCTTTCTGCGAGCTGCCGCCGGAGCGTTGTCACCGACAAGTCCTTCACCTCGTGCCGCTCGGCGTCCACCCGCCACCCGGCTGTGTAGGTGTAGCCCCACTTCGAGCCGACCGTGACCGTCCCCGGCGGAAGCGCGCGATGCTCGAGCCAGGAGGCGAGGAAGGCCTCCGCCTTGCCGTAGGACCGTGCGGCATCGAAGTAGCGGACGCCCGCTTCGTACGCGGTGTCAAGGACAGTGCTCGCGTGCCCCTCCATGGCCTCGACCTCGGTCCGGCCGGCCAGGTCGTCGTGGTGGCCGACGTTGATGTACCCGGGCCGGCCGAGCGCCGCCAGGCCGAGTCCGAGGCGGCTCACCGGCAGACCGGACCGGCCAAGACGGCGAAGGCCTCTTTCGTTCGTCAACTCCGCCTGATGAAGTCGATGGAGACCGGCACACCTTCCAGGCCGAACCGGTCGCGTAGCCGGTTCTCGACCCAGTAGCCGTAGTCGCGCGTGATCAGCCCGGGATCGTTGACGAAGAAGCGGAAGCGGGGCGGCCGCGAGCGGACCTGCGTCCCGTAGAGCAGGTTCAGTCGGCGGCCGTTGCGCGAGGGAGGCTCGCGGGACTCACGCAGCTCGGCCAGGAAACGGTTCAGCTCGCCGGTGCCGATCCGGCCGGTGTGCTTCTCGAACAGCTCCTCGATCCGGTCGAGCAGGCGGTCGATCCCGCGACCGGAGCGCGCGGAGACCGTGACGAGCGGCGGCCGCTGGCGGAGGCGGGCCTCGAGCCTCGGGCGCACGTCCTCGAGCTTCGTCTCCGAGATGTCCCACTTCGAGAGCACCACGATGGTCGAGCACTGCGCTTTGCGCGAGACGTCGGCCACGGCGAGATCCTGATCGACGAGGCCCTCGCTCGCATCGACGAGCACGAGCGCCACGTCAGCCCGTTCGGCCGCCGCGAGCGCGCGCAGCTCGGAGTAGTACTCGATTCCCTGGCGCTGCCGGCGCTTGCGGCGCAGGCCGGCCGTGTCGATGAGGACGAACGTCCGCTCGCCTCGGCGCAGGACGGTGTCGATGGCGTCGCGGGTCGTGCCGGGCTGCTCGGAGACGATCACGCGCTCCTGGCCGAGGAGCGCGTTCAGAAGGCTCGACTTGCCGACGTTCGTGCGGCCAAGGATCGCCACACGGATCGCCTCCTCTCCGATCTCCTGCCTTCGGCCCCCGGCATCGCCGAGCAAGGTGACGATCGCGTCCAGCAGATCGCCGGTCCCGTGACCGTGAACCGCCGAGATCGGGACGGGATCGCCGAGCCCGAGCCGGTGGAACTCGAGCGCGAGCACATCCTGGGCGGGATCGTCGATCTTGTTCACGAGCAGGAACACCGGCTTGTGCGCGCGGCGCAGGATTGCGGCGATCTCCTCGTCGCCGGGCATCACGCCGGCCCTGGAGTCGGTGACGAACAGGACGAGATCGGCCTCGGCGATCGCGGCATGAGCCTGCTCGGCCACGGAGCGCGTCAGCGGTGACGTGTCTGCGACGTCGACCCCGCCCGTGTCGATCAGCAGGAACCGGTGCCCGTTCCACTCGCAGACGAGCTCCTTTCGGTCGCGCGTCACTCCGGGCGTCTCGTGCACGACCGCGGTTCGGCTCTCCGTCAACCGGTTGATCAGGGTCGACTTGCCGACGTTTGGAAAGCCGACGATCGCGACCGAGCCCAGGAGGGGGCTCGCCGGGGATTCGCGTGCGTCTGGATCTCGCTCTGGCGCCTTCATCTTCTGTGCGCGCCGCGGGCGCGGGCGCCTACTCGGCGAAGGGTAGTCGCGTGGCGCCGGTCGCTATCTCCCAGAGGTAGCCCTCGGGATCGGCGAAGTAGCCGCTGTAACCGCCCCACTCCGTCCGCCGCGCCGGTTGCACGATCGTGCCGCCTGCGCGCTCGGCCTCGGTGAGCACCGCGTCGACACGGTCCTCGGAGCGAACGTTGTAGGCGAGCGTGACGCCGCGGAAGCCGCTGCCCTCGGCGGGGACTCCCGCGTCCTCGGCGAGCTCGTCCCAGGGGTAGAGCGCGAGCGCGGACGCGCCGTCGGCAAGGAGATAGCAGGCCCAGTTGTCGTCCTCCTGGTGCACCGGCCAGCCGAGTTGCTCGCCGTAGAAGCGTCTCGCCCGCTCGAGGTCTCTCATTCCGAGGGTGATCACGCTGACGTGGGCGTTCATCGCCACCTCCTTTGATCAAGATCCAATCGGTTCCGACCGGTCATTTCAGACGGACGCACGAGCAGAGCTCGAGCGTCCTGAAGTCGGCGTCGCAAGCGACGCCTCAGGCGGGCTGCCGAGCCCGGACGAGCTCTTCGATCTGGTCGACCACGTCCTCGACGTCGAGCTCGGTCGTGTCGATCTGGATCGCGTCGTCGGCGGGCCGCATGCGAGCGGCGTCGCTCTCGTCGCGGTAGCGCAGGTCGGTGGCGAGGGCGTCGGCGCCGATCTCCGGGCGCTCCGCCAGGCGCCTCTTGGCTCGGATGTCGCGGTCCGCGTTGAGATAGACCTTGACCTCCGCGTCGGGCGCGACCACCGTGCCGATGTCGCGGCCCTCGATCACGACGTCGCCGCCCTCGGCGAGCTCACGCTGGCGCGCGCGCATCACCGTCCGGACCGGTTGATGGCGCGCGACGACCGGCACCATCCGATCGATGTCCGACTTGCGGATCGACGAGGTGACGTCGGTGTCGGCGATCCAGGCGCGCCGCTGCTCGTCCATGGTGACCGGGTACTCGGCGGCGAGCCGGCCCAGGCGCGTGCCGTCGGCGAGCGGCAGGCCCCGCTGCAGGGCGAGCCAGGTCAGCGCGCGGTACATCGCGCCCGTGTCGAGGTAGCGGAAGCCGAGCCGCTCCGCGAGCCGCTGGGCGACCGTGCTCTTGCCGGCGCCTGCCGGCCCGTCGATGGCGACGATCATCGTTGTGTGACCGAGTCGAGCAGCTCGAAAAACCCGGGGAAGCTTACAGCGACAGCCTCGGCGTTCCCGACGTCGACGCCTTCGCGGGAGACGAGCCCCGCAACGGCGCCCAACATCGCAATCCGATGATCACCGCCCGACACCATTCCCCCACCCTTAGGGCGGGTTGGAACACCCCTCACCCCGAAGCCATCTTCGCGCTCGTTGATGCGCACGCCAAGGGCTCGGAGCGAAGTTGTCACGGTTTCGATGCGGTCCGTTTCCTTTACGCGCAGCTCTCGTGCGCCTTCGACCCTGCTCTCCCCGCGGGCGCAGGCCGCCGCAAGGGCGAAGAGCGGCAGCTCGTCGACCAGGCGGGGCACCTCCTCCGCATGCACGCTCGTCGCGACGAGCTCGGCCGAGTGCACCTCGAGATCCCCCACAGGCTCGCCACCGCTGCGGCGCCGGTTGAAGACGGTGACCCGCGCGCCCATCCGCTCGAGGACGTCCAGCAGTCCCGTGCGGCGCGGGTTGAGGCCGACGTCGTGGATCGTCAGCTCCGAGCCCGGCAGCAGCGTCGCGGCGACGATGAACGGCGCCGCGGCGGAGAAGTCGCGCGGCACGTCGACCTCGCCGAGCCGCAGCGCATCCGCCGGACCAATCGAGACGCGCCCCGGCCGGCGGGTCAGGGGTGCGCCCGCTGCCGCAAGCATGATCTCCGTGTGGTCGCGGGTGGGCAGGGGCTCGACGACCGTCGTGCGCCCGGCCGCGTAGAGGCCGGCGTGCAGGAGGCACGACTTGACCTGAGCGCTCGCGACCGGGAGCTCGTAGCGGATCGCGCGGAGCGAGCCACCCTCTACGACGAGGGGCGGCTTCCCAGCGGCGGTTTTGATTCGCGCTCCCATCTCGGCGAGCGGGACGGCGATCCGATCGACCGGGCGCGAGCGCAGCGACTCGTCGCCGGTCAGCTCGAAACGGCCGGTCTGCCCGGCGAGTAGCCCGGTGAGGAGGCGCAGCGTCGTTCCGGAGTTGCCGCAGTCGATCGCCTCCGAGGGTTGGCGGAGCCCTCGGAGACCGACGCCCTCCACGCGGATCGTGTCGATGTCGTCCTCGTGCACGGTCACGCCGACCGCCCGGACCGCCTCGATCGTGGCCTCGGTGTCGGCGGAACGCCCAAAGCCGCGCACGACGGTCTCCCCCTCGCAGATCGCTCCGACCATCAGCGCACGGTGCGAGATCGACTTGTCGCCGGGCACCGCGATGTGACCGACCAGCGCCGTGGCGGGCTGGACCTTCATCGCTCCCCCAGCACGGGCGTGACGACGACTCCGTAGCCCTGAGCCTCGAGGAGCTCAGCCGCTCGGCGTGCCTGCTCCTCGCCGCCGACGAGCAGCGTGAGCGTCCCGCCGCGATCCGGGGAGACGTGGTGCAGCTCGAAGTCCTCGATGTTGATCCGTTCGGCGCCCAGTGCCCGGGTGATTCCGGCGAGGACGCCGGGCCTGTCGGGCACGTGCACGCGCAGGCGCTGGAGCGCTCCCGGGTCCGGATAGGCGTCGCCGAGCATGCGGCGGCGATTGCCGGCGGCCTCGCCGATCCAACGGGCCAGGAAGCCGGCGTCACCCGAACGCAGCGCACCTTCGAGCTGCTCGATGCGCCGCCGGTACTCGGCGAGAGACTCGCGTAGAGGCCCGGCGTTCTCGAGGAAGATGTCGACCCAGATGCGGGGGTTCGCGCCCGCGACTCGAGTCATGTCGCGGAGGGAGCCGCCTGCGGCGGTCAGCGGCTCGTGCCCGTCGACCCGGCCCGAGCCTGCCTGGTTGACCAGCAGATTGGCCAGCGCATGCGGAAGATGGCTCGTCAGGGCGACCAGGCGGTCGTGTGCCTCAGGGTCGACCGCGACCGGTGTCGCGCCGAGGCCGGCGACGAAGCCGTGCACGAGCCGGTAGCGCGCGGGATCGGTCTCCGTGAGCGGCGTGAGGAACCAGGTCGCACCCTCGAAGAGGTCGGCGCTTGCGTGCTCGGGGCCGTGCGCCTCCGAACCGCAGACGGGGTGCCCACCGACGAAGCGAGGCGAGCCGTGGGCGGCCGCGCAGACGGCACGCTTGGTCGAGCCCACGTCCGTGACGGTGCAGTCCTCCCCGCTCGCCTCGAGGGCCGCCTGGACCTGAACGGCGAGCTGGGCTACCGGCGCGGCGACGACGGCCAGCTCGGCACCGCGCAACGCGTCCGAGAGCGACGCGGCCGGCTCGTCGATCGCGCCGCGAACCGCGGCGGTCTCAAGAGCCGCGCGGTCGGGGTCGAAGCCGGCCACGTGCGGCTCGCCGTGGCGCTTCGAGGCGAGGGCGACGGAGGCCCCGATCAGGCCCGTGCCGATGATCGCGATGCGCCGCGGATCCATGAGCTCAGGCTATCGCCGGGCGCGCGGCATCCGGCGGGTCCCATCCCAATCCCCCACCCACCCGGGGGAACTCGAGGGTAGCTGCGCACATGTCACGTATGAGTGACCGAAGCGTGCCGAGTTCGTGCCGATCTGCCCACAGCCACGGCGCCTTCCCGGCCCGCGGCGAGATGCGCCAACCTCAGCCGATCTGCTTGCCGAGCAGCTCGACGATCTTGCGTACCTCGCCGGCGAACTCGGCGAACTCCGCAGTCGGAATCTGCTGCGCCGCGTCCGAGAGCGCCTCCTCGGGACGCGGATGGGTCTCGACGATGATCCCGTCCGCACCGACGGCAGCCGCTGCGCGCGCCAGCGGCAGCACCAGGTCCCGCCGGCCGGCCGCGTGCGAAGGGTCGACGATCACGGGCAGGTGCGTCTCGTGCTTCAGCACTGCGACAGCGCCGAGATCCAACGTGAAGCGCGTCGCCGTCTCGAACGTCTTGATGCCCCGCTCGCAGAGGATGATCCGCTCGTTCCCCTCCTTGGCGACGTACTCGGCAGCCATCAGGAGCTCCTCCACCGACGTCGACATCCCGCGCTTCAGCAGCACGGGCTTGTCCGCCCGGCCAACCTCTGCGAGCAGCAGGAAGTTCTGGCTGTTGCGTGCGCCGATCTGGATGACGTCGGCCAGGTCGAGCACCGCCTCGACGTGGCGCGGGTCCATCAGCTCCGTCACCACCGGCAGCCCGGTCTCGTCGCCCGCCTCCCGCAGGATCGCGAGCCCCTCGTCCCCCAGCCCCTGGAAGGTGTAGGGGGACGTCCGCGGCTTGAAAGCGCCGCCGCGCAGCATCGTCGCACCCGCGGCGGCGACCGCCCGCGCCGTCTCCAGCGTCTGCTCCCGGTACTCGATCGAGCACGGGCCGGCGATCAGCCCGAACCAGGAATCGCCGAGCCGGTGGCCGTCGACGTCGATCACGGTCGGGTCCGGCGCGACCTCCCTCGCGACCAGCTTGTAGGGCTTCAGGATCGGCAGCACCTGCTCGACGCCGGGATACCCCTCGAGCGGCAGCGTGGCCAGCAGCTCGCGCTCGCCGATCGCGCCGATCACGGTCGCCTCCCGCCCTCGCGTCACCCGCGCGTGCACGCCGGCCTCCTGCAGGCGCGCGAGCACATGCTCGGTCTGGTCCGCGGTTGCTCCCGCGCCCATCACGATCAGCAGCTCCGGAGATCCGTTCGTCGCCATAGGCCCCTAAATCTAGTTGCGATACTGAGACGACCGAATGCGCATCTTTTCCGGCATCCGAGCTTCCGGCGCGAAGACCCTCGGCAACTACAGCGGGGGCTTCCGTCAGTACGCGGCGACCCAGGAGCAGGGCGAGGCGTTCTTCTGCATCGTCGACCTCCACTCGATCACGACCCCGTTCGAACCTGGCGAGCTGCGCGAGGCGTCCCTCGACCTCGCGGCGATCCTCTTCGCAACCGGGCTCGACCCCGACCGCTCGACAGTGTTCGTGCAGAGCCATGTGACCGCCCACCCCGAAGCGGCTTGGCTGCTCGGCTCGGTCACGAGCTTCGGCGAGCTGCGCCGGATGACCCAGTTCAAGGACCGCGCCGCCGAGCAGGAGTTCGTCTCGGCCGGCCTCTTCAACTACCCGGTCCTGATGGCGGGCGACATCCTGCTCTACCAGACCGATCGCGTCCCGATCGGCGACGACCAGCGCCAGCACCTCGAGCTGACACGGGACATCGCCGAGCGCTTCAACCAGCGTTTCGGCCAGACGTTCACGATCCCGCAGGGCGTCTACCCGGACGTGGGCGCACGGATCAAGAACCTGCAGGAGCCGGAACGGCTGATGTCGACCACGCGCGGGGCGCCGCAGGGCGTCGTCCGGATCGCCGACCCGCCCGACGTGATCCGGAAGAAGTTCAAGAGCGCAGTCACGGACTCCGGCACCGACGTTCGCCACGCACCCGACGAGAAACCGGGGATCTCGAACCTGCTCGAGATCATGTCGATCGCGACCGGCGAGCCCGTCGGCGACCTCGAAGGCCGCTACGACGGCAGCGGTTACGGGCAGTTCAAGGAGGACGTCGGCGAGGCGGTCGTGCAGCTCCTGGTCCCGATTCAGCAGCGTTACGAGCAGCTTCGCTCCGACGAGGCGGAGCTGCGTGCCATGCTCGCCCGCGGCGCCGAGAAGGCTCGCGAGGCTTCCGCGCCCACGCTCGAGCAGATGTACGAGCGCATGGGCTTTGTCAGGCCCTAGTCGCGTCACATTTCGAACCGCGCACGAGGCCGAGGCGTCGCTTGCGACGCCGGCAAGAGGCCATGGCGGCCTTGCCGACGTGGCCGAGTTGTCGAACTGCCACACCCTCGTCGAGTATTCGATACAAGTCCCGTAGATTCGCCCGGCAAAGGCCAGGACTCCGAAAGGAGGAGCACATTGAAGGGGAGAGCTTGGAGCGTCCTCGCCGTGCTCGCCGTCGCAGGCCTGACGGCGATCGCGGTCCTGGGACTTGGAACCGCCCAGTCCGCAAGCGGCAGCCCGCCGGCGTCGCCGGCCGGCGATTGCAGCTTCGCGAACGGCATCAAGCACGTGATCCAGATCCAGTTCGACAACACGCACCTCCGGCGGGACAACGCCAACGTTCCGTCCGACCTCGAGCAGATGCCGCACCTGCTGAACTTCATCCGCGGCAACGGCACCCTGCTCACCAACGACCACACGGTCCTGATCTCGCACACCGCGACCGGGATCCTCTCGACGCTGACGGGCGTCTATCCCGACCGCTTCGGGCAGCCCGTCTCGAACAGCTTCCGCTACTTCACGCCGGCCGGAACCACGCGCACCGGCGTTGCGTTCGCCTACTGGACCTCGCCGCTGTACGACCCGGCGGGGCCGCCCTTCCCGCCGCCGGGGCAGACCGATCTCTCGCCCGAAATGATCAACGAGAACGGGGATATTGCCCCAGCTCCGTGGGTTCCGTACACGCGCAACGGCTGTGACGTCGGCCAGGTCGCGACGGCGAACACGATCCTCGAGAACACCGGCATCGACGTGCCGACGTTCTTCGGCGTGGGCTCGCCCGAGGCGATTCAGGCGGCCGGGGACAGCCCTGGTGCGTCGGGGACGCAGACCTTCGCCGACTACGTCGGGATCGGCGTTCACTGCGCGCAGGCCTCCGCGATCTGCGGGGCCTCCGCCCACGCGCACCCGGACATGCTCCCGGACGAGCCGGGCGGCTACGGCGGCTTCGACGCCCTTATGGGCGCGAGGTACGTCAACCCGGTGATCAAGCCGAGCGGTCCCATGACGGATCTCAACGGCAACGTGATCCAGGACCAGAACGGTCACATCGGCTTCCCCGGCTTCGACGGGATGGAGGCGACCGTGTCCCTCTC
>Ga0307305_10001081_pt1 | contig 10599 bp, 7 predicted proteins | sample ER_DNA_186_FD_194512 | JGI IMG/M metagenome (GOLD analysis project Ga0307305, IMG submission 194512) | Bulk soil microbial communities from the East River watershed near Crested Butte, Colorado, United States - ER_DNA_186 | ecosystem: Environmental > Terrestrial > Soil > Floodplain | place: USA... | reverse complement strand
GGAGAGTTCGGCCGTCGTTGCCGTCCGCATCGCGGCGGCCCGCGAGATCCAGCGGGAGCGTAACCTCGGCCGGCTCAACGGACGCATGTCCGGCCGCACGCTGCGAGCCATCTGCGGACTGACGCCAGCGACAACGCGGCGTGCCATCGACCTGGCCGAGCTCGAAGGCCTCAGCGGCCGGGGCACCGAGCGCCTCCTCCGAGTTGCTCGCACGATTGCCGATCTGGCAGGGATGCGAACGGTCGAGGCGGACCACCTCGAGGAGGCGGCTCGATATCGGTCGCCGGTGGCCACGCTGGCGATCAGGGAGGCGAGCTGAGATGCTCGGCGTGGGTGTCGGCGGACCCGTCGGCAGCGAGAGCGAGGCATCATCCGCGGCGGAGACACGTGACCGCGGTGCCCGCGGCGGGGCAGGCACCTTCACCGGGCTGACCGAGCGTGAAACATGGGCGGTGATCACGTCCGTCGTGGGACTCGGGCCGGTCGGCTTTGGCGCACTGCTGCGCCACTTCGGATCGGGGCGGGCGATCCTCGAGGCCGCCGGGAGACCGGGTGCCGCAGCGCTCTTCGTGCGGGTCGCCGCGGATGGCCCGAGGCGGATCTTTGGCGATCCCGTTGCCAACCTGATCGTCGACGTCGCGGGCCATCCGGAGACGGTCCTGGAGGAGATCGAGGCGGCCGGTGTCGCGGTGGTCACGCTCGATGATCCGGCGTATCCCGCCCGGCTACGGGCGATCGAGATGCCGCCTCACGTCCTGTTCGTCGAGGGCGACGTGGACGTCCTGGCGGCCGACCGCGCCGTCGCCGTCGTCGGGACCCGCCGGGCGACAGAAGCCGGCCGGCGGACGGCAGCCCGGATCGGGGCGGCGATCGCGACGACCGGCGCGACCGTCGTGTCCGGCCTCGCGGTCGGCATCGACGGCGCGGCCCAGGCCGCGGTGACCGCGGTCGGGGGGAGGACGGTCGCCGTCCTTGGTTCCGGCCACGCCCGGCTGTACCCGCGGGCGCACGCGTTGCTGGCCCGCTCGATCATCGCCACCGGGGGCGCGATCGTCTCCGAGATGCCACCGAGCACGAGGCCGACGAGCGGCACGTTCCCGCGCCGGAATCGACTCATCAGCGGGCTTGCCGATGCCACGATCGTCGTAGAAGCCGCCGAAAAGAGCGGGGCGCTCATCACCGCGGGCTGGGCGCTCGAGCAGGGCCGTGAGTGCTTCATGGTCCCGGGCCCGCTCGACGCGCCGCGCTCGAAGGGCTGCCTGCGCTGGTTGCGCGACTACCCGGACCAGGCCCGGATCGTCGCCGGTATCCCGGAGCTCATCGAGGATCTCGCGCTGCTGGGCCGCTCGGATCGGACCGGCCGGCCGGCGCGGCCGTCGCTCGAGGCCGAGCTCATCGAGCTCGGTGCGGGAGCGCGGGCCGTGGCGACGGCATTGGTCGGCGGCTGCGGGACGCTCGACGAGCTCGTGGCGGCGACCGGTTTTCAGCCTGCCGCCGCTCTTGGCGCCCTGACCCTGCTCGAGGTTCGCGGTCTTGCCGCGAGCGCCTACGGGCGCTACCGCCCGGCAGGTCGCCTGATGGCCGAGGACCTCGCCACGCCCGGACCGCGCCGCTCCACGTCCCGTGAGAAAGCCGTTCCGGGCGCGATCGAGGATCCATAACGGGCAGGTCGGGTTGCCGTGTCGCGACGGTGCGTGCTAGGCTGCCGCCGATTGCCGGGCGGCTCACCCGAACGGCCAGGACAGCCCCATGAGTGGCGTGTCGTCCCCAGCGAACCCAGTCCAGGAGACTGTCTATTGCGAAAGCTCGCGGCTGCGATCCTTGCCGTACCCGTCATCGCCGTGGTCTACGTGCCGGTCCTGCTGCGTCGCTCCATCGCGTCGCGAGTCGGGCTGGCGATCGGTGTCGGGGGGCTGATCGGGCTCGGGGCTTTGGGTGCGATCGCGCCGGCGCAGACGCTCGCGACGCCGCGGCAGGACCCGATCGTGCCGCTCGAGAGCGCCGCGTTCACGACGTCCATCGCCGCGAATACATCCGTCCGTGCGCCGATCACGCTGGCGTTCAGCGCTCCGATGGACCCGACGAGCGTCGCCGGCTCCCTCCAGGTCCAGCCCAACGTTCCAGTCAACCTCAGCTGGGATGCAACGGCGACCCATCTGACCGTCACCCCGAAGACGAGCTGGGCGCCCGCCACGTACCACACGATCTCCGTCCTGGCCGGCGCCCTCGGCGCGAGCGGCCGCCCGATGATCGTCCCGGCGCGAGCGGCGTTCCTGACGCGCGCGGCGACGATGGCCACGATCACCGCCACGGCGCGGAGCGGTGACGCCGCTCGGGTCGACACGGCCTTCCGGCTGACATTCGACGCGAAGGTCGCCGTTGACGATGCCCGGCGCGGCCTGCGGATCAGCCCGGCGGTCGACGGGACGCTCCAGAGCGTGCAGGGCGAGGATGGCGCGAGTGCGTTCCTGTTCACCCCCTCGGAGCCGCTCGCGGCCGGCGGGGTCTACACGCTCGGGCTCGATGGCGTCGTCGATGCCGATGGCGCGGCGGTGACGCTGGCCGGGGCAGTGACGATCAAGACGGTCGGCGCGCCAAGCGTCGTTCGCTTCCGTCCGGTCGACGGCACCAAGGCCGTCCCCCAGGCGGCCGCCCTTTCGGTCAGGTTCAGCCAGCCGATGGCGCGCAAGGCCACGCAAGCCGCCTTCGCTGCCACGGTCGACGGCAAGCCCGTCGCCGGCAAGATCGTCTTCGCCGAGAGCAACACGGTCGTCGTCTTCACGCCGGCTTCGAAGCTGCCCTACGGCGGCAAGGTCACGATGACCGTCGCCGCGACTGCCACGTCGGCCGGCGGCGCCCCGCTGTCGAAGGTCGCGAGCGCGACGTTCACCGTCGAGGCGAAGCCCCAGACGGCGGCGGCGGTATCGAAGCCACGCCCGCCCAGCTCGGGCGGGTCCTCGGGCGGGAGCTCGGGCGGCTCTGTCGGCGGTGGCAGCTGGGGCGCGGTCGAGACCTACTACCTGCGCCTGATGAACTGCACGCGAACCGGCGGCTGGGTCACGTCGAGCGGCTCGTGCAGCAGCCCGGGCGGTCGGCCTGTTGCCGCCCTCCGGCTCGATGCGTCGATCTCGACAAAGGTCAGCCGGCCGTACGCCAAGCTGCTAGCGACGAGGAATATCTGCAACCACTTCATCGGCGGTACCCCCGGCGATCGACTCCGGCGAGCCGGTTACACGAGCTACATCTGGGCTGAGAACCTCGGCTGCCGATCCGGTAGTCCCGCCGCATCGGTTCTCGGGTCGCACCTGTTCTTCCAGAGTGAGAGGTCGTACAACGGCGGCCATTACGTCAACCTGATGAACGCCAAGTACGACCGCGTCGGGATCGGTGTGTGGGTCTCGAGCGGCCGGGTCCGGCTCTGCGTCGACTTCTACCACCCGCGTTGAGGTCACGGCGCCCGGGATGATCCGCAACGCGATCATCCACGTCCAGAACGAGCAGCCGCTGCTGGCCGATCTGTACGAGATGCCCTCGGCGCTCGACCAGGGCCTGCTCTGCACGAATCTCCGGATGCTCGACGGCAAGCGACCGGTCTTCATCGAGAAGAGTGACTCGGCGTTCTTCTTTCCATACCTCCACATCCGGTTCGTCGAGATCATGCCGGGCTCGAGCGGACTGCCGGAGATCGGCGAGCCGGCCGCGGCGGCCGACAAGGAAGAGCTCGTCGACGACGCGGATCTCGAGCTCGACGAAGACTTCCTGCGGCGGATTCGCGAGGTCTGAGCGCCGGCCGTCCTTCGCGAGGGCCGTTGCGGGGTTTCATCGACTTGGCCCGCCCGGGTTGACCCGCTACGCTCGGCCGGTGTTCTACACGCGACGATCGATCGGCCCGTGATCCGCCTCGCCGTGGTCGACGACCACCCGGCGATTGCCGCGGCGATCGCCGATGCGGCGCGCGGGCATCCCGAGATCGAGCTGGTCGGTCGGGCAGGCGACGTCGCCGAGGGGATCGCGCTGGTCGAAGGCGCCAGGCCCGACGTCGTCGTCTGCGACGTCTGGCTCGGTGGCGAACCGGGCGGCCTGGAGCTGGCCCAACGATTCGGCGGGGGTCGCGGCCCGGCGATCCTGATGTTGAGCGGTTTCGACCAACCGAGCTTCCTGCGGGCCGCGTTCGAATCGGGCGCGGCGGGCTACCTGTCCAAGGCGGCCGAGCTCGACGAGATCATCGAGGCCGTCATCGCCGTCGCCGCCGGCGAGACGCGTTTTCCGGCGGTGACGCTGCGGGCACTGCGTGACGCGCCGCGCCGGCCAAGCCCGCGCGAGATCGAGGCGATCCGCCTGCTGGCTCGTGGATCGACGAATGACGAGATCGCCACGGGTCTCGGGATCAGCATCAAGACGGTCGAGAGCCACCTCCGCCGCCTGTTCGGCCGGTATGGCGTGCTCAGCCGGACGGAGCTTGCCATGCTCGCCGTGCGCGAGGGCTGGCTCGGGACCGAGACGTGACGGGCAGTCGCGCGGATATCGTCGACGGGGCTCGTGACGAAGTCGGCCCGGCCCTGGCAGTTGACCCGACGAGCAGGGGACGAGCGCAGCCCGCCGCGCTTCCGCTCGGGTTCATGGTCGCGGCCGGCGGGGCGACGGTCGTGGTCGCTCTCGGCGCCATCGTCCTGGAGCTGAACCCACCGGTGCGAATCGAAGGCCTGCTGCCGGAGCTCGTCGCAGGAGCGGCGCTCTGTGTCGGTCTGCTCGCCCGGCGCTGGGCCCCTACGCTCGCCTGGGTTGCCCTGATCGTCGCGTCGCTCGTCGCGGCGAGCATCCCGATCGCGGTCTCGAGAGCCGCCGATCCCGTGGCCACCGGCCTGGGGACGTGGCTCGTCGTCGCCGCCCGATCGAGTGTTGCCGCGATTCTTACCGTGCTCGTCGCGGCCCTCTACGCGACTCGATCGGAGCGCCGGGCGACGGGCAGGGTCACGACGCTCGCGACGTTCCTCGTCGCCTGGCTGGTCGTGGCCTGCCTGCTCGTGGTCGTGCTCGTCATCGCGGGCGCACGCTACGACCCGGCGTTCACCTGGGTCGACCTGGCGACGTGGCCGACCAGTGTCTTCATCCAGTTCGTCCTCGTCCTGACTGCCTTCGGCGTGGCTGCCGACCTCCGAGCCGCGTCGATCCGGGCGGACGGGCGCCTCGCCGCGGACCCAGGATCGCGCGGTGGAGACGACCAGCGCTTCGGCGGTCGACTGCGGGCGACACTTCGCGAGCTCGTTCCGGGTCAGGCAGCGGCCCAGGCCGCAGCAGCCGAGTCGGAGCGGGTCCGACTCGCCGGCGATCTCCACGCGGTGGTCCTGCCTGAACTTCGTCGGGCGATCGCCGAGGTCGAGGCGGGCGCTCCGGTGGAGGCGCTCGCGGGGCGTCTCAGGACGGTCGACCTTGAGCTCGAGCGGCTGATGGCCGATCGCTGGCCGGTCGTCCTGGAGGCGTTCGGCCTGGTCGAGGCGCTCGAGGACCTGGCGGAGCGGACGGAGGCCGACGGAGCCGTCCAGGTCGGTCTCGAGGTCGAGGTCGCTGCCGGACGGCCTCGTCCTGAGATCGAGCGTACGGCCTGGCGTGTCGCCCAGGTTGCGGTCGACAACGCCGTCCGCCACGCGGCCGCGACCCAGATCACGATCGTCATCGCGGTCGCGCCGGATCGGGTCCGCCTGTCGGTCGCGGACGATGGGCGGGGAATGGACCCGACCGACCCGATCCGGACCTCGGCTCGGGGCCTCAACGACATCGCCCGTCGGGCTCGGGCGGTCGGCGGGAGGGTCGTGATCGAGTCCGCGAGTCCGGCTGGATCGGGGACCGTCGTCCGCTTCGACTGGCCCGCACCCGTTTGAGCTCGTCCGGATCGATTCCGATCGACATGACCTGCAGCTCCGGTCGGGAGCTCGCCGCATCGCAGTGAGCGCCCCCTCCGGGGGCGCCGTTCTGGCGAGACCCGGAGACCAGCCCGAGTGAACTGGGCGTGCAGGACCCGGTGCTACACTCCCGGCCGTGCCAAAGAACCTTGTGATCGTGGAATCGCCTGCCAAGGGCCCCACCATCGTCCGATATCTGGGCGACGACTACCGTGTCCTCGCCTCTTACGGTCACGTCCGCGACTTGCCGGAGAACCCCGGCAAGGGGAAGTTCGGCGTGGACGTCGAACACGACTTTGCCCCCGAGTACGTCATCTCCGATGACCGCCGAAAGAACGTTGCCGAGATCAAGAAGGCAGCCAAGTCGGCCGACTTCGTCTACCTCGCCACCGACCTGGACCGCGAGGGAGAGGCGATCGCATGGCATGTCGCTGAAGCGGCCGAAGTGCCAACCAACAAAAGGCGACGCGTCACGTTCAGCGAGATCACCGAGGGGGCGATTCGCGAGGCCTTCGCCCACCCGCGAGACATCGACATGAACCTCGTCGACGCACAGCAGACGCGCCGGATCGTCGACCGCCTGGTCGGCTATACGCTGAGCCCCCTGCTGAGTCGGAAGATCCGCTCGGGCCTGTCGGCGGGTCGCGTCCAGTCCGTCGCCGTCCGCCTCGTCGTCGAGCGCGAGCGCGAGATCACAGCCTTCACGGCCCGCGAGTACTGGACCCTCGAAGCGTTTCTCGCCACGGCGGAGGACGCCGTTTTCGCCGCCGAGCTCGTCCGCATCGACGGTGCCGCCCTCGACGTCGGCAACGAGGAGACAGCAGCGCGGCATGCGGCTGCCTTGCGCGCCCTCAAGCCGCGGGTGACGAAGGTCGGGACCCGCAAGCAGAGCCGCAGCCCGGCTCCGCCATTCACGACCTCGACCCTCCAGCAGGAGGCCAGCCGCAAGCTCGGCTTCAGCCCGAAGCGGACGATGTCCGTCGCCCAGCGGCTGTACGAGGGCGCCGACACGCCGGAAGGCCACGTCGGGCTGATCACCTACATGCGAACCGACTCGACCGCGATCGCCGGCGTGGCCATGGGCGAGGCGCGGGACGTTATCCGCGGCCGGTTCGGCGAGCCGTACACGATGCCCAAGGGCCGGGTCTACAAGACGAAGTCGAAGGGCGCCCAGGAGGCCCACGAGTCGATCCGGCCGACCTCTTTCCGGCGCGACCCCGACTCGCTGGCCGGTGCCCTGCCCAGCGACGAGCTCCGCCTGTACCGCCTGATCTGGCAGCGGGCAATCGCCTCGCAGATGGCGGCCAAGGAACTCGAGACGACGACGGTCGACCTCGCGGCGGGACCGTACGAGCTCCGAGCGAGTGCAACGAGGACGCTGTTCGACGGCTTCTCCGCCGTCTACACGGAGGGTCGCGACGATGGCACGGCCGAGGACGAGGAAGCCGACGAGGCGCTCCCGAATGTCACGGAGGGCGACGAGACGACCGTCCGCGACGTCACGCCGACCCAACACTTCACCGAGCCGCCGCCGCGCTTCACCGAGGCGAGCCTGATCAAAGCCCTCGAGGAGCACGGAATCGGCCGCCCATCGACCTACGCGGCGATCATCTCGACCATCCTCGATCGGGGTTACGTCCGGGTCGAGGAGCGGCGGCTCCATCCCGAGCTGATCGGCGAGGTCGTGACCGACTTCCTCGTCGAGCACTTCGGCACATATGTTGACCTCGCATTCACCGCCCGGATGGAGGAGGAGCTCGACGAGGTCGCGGACGGGCAGCGCGAATGGGTGCCCCTCCTGCGCGCCTTCTTTGGCCCACTCAAGGACCAGGTCGCCGACGTGCGGAAGAACGTCACGCGCAAAGATGTCACGACCGAGCCGAGCGACGAGGTCTGCTCGCTCGGCCACCCGATGGTCATCCGCCTCGGCCGGAACGGCCGCTTCCTTGCCTGCTCGCTGTTCCCGGAGCACAAGGAATCGCGGCCTCTGCCCGGGGACGAGGCCCCGCCGCAGGCGGGCGAGGGCGAGGTCTGCCCGGAGTGCGGCGAAGGAACGCTGGTCGGCAAGAACGGACGATTCGGGCCGTTCGTCGGTTGCTCGCGCTACCCGGATTGCACATTCATCAAGAAGGAAGGCCCACCGCCGCCGGATCCGCTGCCCTTCGAGGTCATCTGCCCGAAGAACGGCGACGGCCATCTCGTGTCCCGGCGGGCCCGCCGAACCGGCAACGTCTTCTATGGCTGCTCGAACTACCCGAAATGCGACTTCACGACGAACTTCGAGCCGGTCGGGGCGGTCCACGATGCCGACGAGGGGCCGGTGGCCCGAAAGGGCGATAGCGGGATCTGCCTCCGCTGCGGGGCGGACGTGCCCCTGCCGGAGGGCGTCGATCTAGTCGGGGCCCGGCTTGCCGGTGGGCCACCCAACCCGGAGGCGCTGGCAAAGCCGGCACGTGGCGGTGGCGCGCGGCGCGGCGGCCGAGCCGGTGGCGCCGCGGGCGGCGGACGAGCGAGGCCGGGCGGCCGAGGAGCGGCCCCGCGGACCGCGTCGGCCGGTCGGTCGCGACGAACCGAGAGCGCCCCCGACGCGTGAGCGCCGGGCCGGTCGACCCCGCTCTCGAGCGGTTCCTGCGCGGCCTCGACGCTCGTGACGCCTCCGAGCACACCCGCCGCTCCTACAACTCGACGATCGGGGCCTATCTCGACTGGCTGGCCGCCCGCGGCGCCGACTGGCGCGCGCCGTCCCGTGCCGACCTTCGGGCGTACCTCGCCCATCTCGGTGGACGCTGCGCTCGCAGCTCGGTGGCCCAGCGCCTCGCCGCGATCCGATCGTTCCATCGCTATGCCGCCCGCGAGGGGCTGGCCGCCGGCGACCCGTGGGGAGCCATCGCCACGCCCCGCCTGCCACGCCGCCTGCCGCGTGTCCTGGAGCTCGACCAGGTCGAGCGGCTGCTGGCTGCCGTAGACGCGGAGCTCGCCGCCGCCGACCTCGTCGCCCCGAACCGGATCGACCTCGCCACAGCCCTCGCGCTCCGTGACCGGGCCCTCGTCGAGACCGCCTACGCCGCAGGCCTTCGTATCAGCGAGCTCGCCTCGGCCGACCTTGCGTCGCTCGAGCTGCGTCGCGGCGAGATCCGGGTCCTCGGCAAGGGGCGCAAGGAACGGATCGGGTTGATCGGCCGGCCGGCCCGCGCCGCCCTGGCTGCCTATCTCGAGGACGGCCGGCCGATCCTCGTGGCGCGCGGTGCAAGCGGCCCCGTCGGCGCGAGTGGGAGCGGCGGCGCGCTGGGGCGCGACGACGAGCCGGTCGAGATCTTCCTCAACCACCTCGGGCGGCCGCTCGGCGTCCGCGGGCTGCGCTACCGGCTCGACCTGCTTCGTCGGCGGGCCGGCCTGCCGGACGGCGTCTCGCCGCACACCCTGCGCCACTCGTTCGCGACGCACCTGCTGGACGGCGGGGCGGACCTGCGGGTCGTCCAGGAGCTCCTCGGCCACGAGAGCCTGGCGACGACCCAGGTCTACACCCACGTCTCGCCAGCCCGGCTGCGGGCCGCCTATCGCGGCGCCCATCCACGGGCCGCCCGGCCGGCCGGCGACTGAGTCCCCGGTTGATCGCGTGAGCGCCCACCGGACCCTGGCGAAGGCCGGACTCCTCGTTTCCGGGGCGTTTCTGGTGTCCCGCGTGCTCGGCTGGCTGCGCTACGTGGTCATGGTCGAATACTTCGGTGCGAGGGGCGATCTCGACGCGTTCCTCGCCGCTTTTCGGCTGCCGGACCTGATGTTCCAGCTCGTGGCGGCCGGGGCGTTGTCGTCCGCGATCATCCCGATCGCGACTGCCCTCCTTGCGACCGGCGACGAGGCGCGGACCTGGCGGGTGATCTCCACGATCGCCAACCTCATGCTCATCGCCCTTGCCGGCCTCGCGGTGATCGTGTTCGTCGCCGCGCCGTGGATCGTCCCGATCATCACCCCAGGCTTCGTCGCGGATCCGCCGAAGCTCGAACGAACGATCGAGCTGACCAGGATCATGCTGCTGAGCCCGATCTTTCTCGCCCTCGGTTCGCTCGCCACGAGCGTGCTCAACGCCCGGAACCGCTTCTCTGCCTCGGTCATCGCCCCGATCGTCTACAACCTGGCGATCATCGCCGGGACGATCTTCCTGTCGGGGCCGCTGGGGGTGACCGGGCTGGCCGTCGCCGTCGTCCTGGGGTCGGTCGGGCACCTCCTCGTCCAGCTCCCGCCGGTCCTGCGGCTCGGCTACCGCTACGACCCGCGCATCGAGCTCGACGATCCGCAGGCCCGCCAGGCACTCCTCCTCATGGCGCCACGGGCAATCGGACTTGGCGTGACCCAGATCACGTTCGTCGTGGTGACGGCGATCGCGTCGACGTTCGGCGATGGCGGCATCAGTGCGTTCCAGCTGGCGTTCGTGCTGCTCCAGATCCCCCTCGGGGTCATCGGGGTGCCGCTCGGCGTCGTCCTCCTGCCTGCGCTGTCGCACGAGGCCGCCGTCGGGAATGCGGCGGAGTTCGCCGGGCTCGTGTCGCGGGCCCTGCGCCTCCTTCTATTCGTCATGATCCCGATCGCGGGGCTCGGGATCGTCCTCGCGGGCTCCACTGTCAGGGTCCTCTTCGGCGCCGGCCGGACCCCGCACGCGACGCTCGACCTGATCGCCGTGACGCTTGCCACGTTCCTGCTC
>Ga0307305_10001080_pt1 | contig 10602 bp, 8 predicted proteins | sample ER_DNA_186_FD_194512 | JGI IMG/M metagenome (GOLD analysis project Ga0307305, IMG submission 194512) | Bulk soil microbial communities from the East River watershed near Crested Butte, Colorado, United States - ER_DNA_186 | ecosystem: Environmental > Terrestrial > Soil > Floodplain | place: USA... | reverse complement strand
TGACCGAGAAGATCGAGCAGATTGTGGGCGAGCCTGAAGTCGACGCGGCGGTTGACGCGGTTGGCTTCGAGGCCCGCGGGCACGGCAAGGACGCGGCCGAGGCCCCAGCGACAGTGCTGAACGACATCATGTCTATCGCGCGCGTAGGCGCGGGCCTGGGCATCCCCGGCTTGTACGTGACCGGCGATCCCGGTGCGATGGACAAGGACGCCAAGATCGGACAGCTCGGGGTGCGGCTCGGCCTGGGGTGGGCGAAGTCCCACCGGTTCACTACCGGCCAGTGCCCGGTCAAGCGCTACAACCGGCAACTCATGAACCTGATCCTCTCGGACAAGGCCCAGATCGCGAAGGCAGTCAACGCCACCGTGCTCGGCCTCCAGGACGCCCCACGGGGCTACAGCGACTTCGATCAGGGAGCGGCGCGGAAGTACGTTCTCGACCCGCACGGCATGACTGGCCGTTAGCATCCCGTCCGGCAGGCTCGGCTCTAGCTGTGGACGACGGCATACCTGCCGGAGGCAGAGGTTTTCTCTATGGCCGGATAGAATTTTTCGGTTCATTGCTGGAGTCAAGCGGCGAGCAAGATGCTAACTTAGCCATATTGTTATATTTTATTCGACGCTTGAAGGACACAGCAGGGCATGAGCCGGGCACAGCTTCGGGCGGATCCCAGAGCTGTAGCGGTGCAGCGGTCTGCGTCCGTGGCCGGCCGTCTGACCGGCGAGCACCGCCAGGTGATGGTTGCCTGGGAACGCTTTGTTTCTGGTGAGAACACCGTTCAGGGAGTGCCAACTGAGGTGCTTCTCTCCTGGCATCGGTGCCGGGACGTGCACAACGTTGACCCGTATTTGGTGAGTCCGCCCCGGGCGATGGGGTGCGGCAGCCCATCGCTCGCCTGCAACAGCGTCTTCGCGCAACTGGGCGGGATAGCGGCGTCGATCGTCGAACGCAGCGAGAATTGCCTCACCACGGTGACCGACGGCAGCGGCCAGATCCTCGCCTCGTGGGGGTCGGGTGCGGCCGGCCGGAGGGCGGCGGGCAGCAACCTTGCCCCATTCTTCAGCTGGTCGGAGTCGACGATTGGTACCAATGGCATGGGCACAGCGCTGACGCAGCCCCGGCCTATGTCGGTCCGGGGACCGGAACACTGGTGTCAGGCGCTGCACGGCTGGAACTGCCTGGGGGTGGCCGTTTACGACTTTGTCACCCGGGAGGCGGTGGCGGCGCTCAACGTCTCGGCTTGGGAGAGCCCGGTCCCGCTCTCGGCGCACCAGCTGACCCGCGAAATGCGCGTCGTTCACGACGGGCTCCGGCAACGGGCCTGGCGGGACGCGGTGGAGGTGGCTGATGCGTTCATCGAGGCCTCGCGGATCGCCCACGGCGCGCTACTGGCCGTCGACGCGGCCGGGAACGTCATCGCGGCCAACGAGAAGGTCCAGGCATTCCTGGGCAGGCTGCCGGCCAGCTTCGCGCTGGATCCGGCGAAGCGCTACCGGGGGAATCGCTCCGGCTTGGCGGAGATCGCTCGAAGGTCGGTACAGCGCGTCCAGGCTGAGCCGCAGTGGGTGGGATCGGCGGACCTCGGCTTCCTGCTGGGCGGCAGCACCCAGCTCTTCGAGGTCAGGCCGGTGCTATCGACCGGGGGCGTGATAGGGCTGATCCTCAGTGACGAGGGCGCCGCCGATGGTGAGACCATCAGCACCAACCAGGTGCAAGCCTCCTCGTCACAGGCGATTCCGAACCGGATCGTGGGTGTGCGCGACGGCCGCGCGCTGCTGCTGTCGCCGAGCGAAATCCGGTACGCGGAGGCACGGCGTCACGATGTCTGGCTGGCTACCGATCGGGGGTGGCTGCGCGCGGCCACTCATGGGCTGGACAACGTGGTGCAGGAGCTGTCTAAGTTCGGGTTCGTCCAAGTCCACAGGAGTTATGTCGTCAACGTCGCCCGGATCTGCGAAATCGAACATCATGGCAAAGGCACCTTGACGCTGAGCACCCACCCGCAGAAGCAAGAGGCAATTCCAGTGTCACGGCGTTACACAGTCAAACTGAGAAGCCTTCTCGGGTTGTAACTGCCATGTCAGAACTTGCGCCAGCGGCTGATCTGAGCCCCTAGGGCTCTTGCTCGTCAAGGTCGCAGGTGCCTGTCGGGCTTGTATAGAAGGGCTGTACGTCGTTCGGGGCCGGGCATTGGGGCCTTCTCATCTAGGGGCCAACAGCTGCCTGAATCTTTTTTCTAGCTCTCGCTGTGTAATCTCGGGACACTCTTCCCGGCATCCAACATCGCCGGGACCGTCCTGGCAGTACTGCTCATCGCGGTCGCTCTCGGCGAGGCACTGGCTCGGACCCTGACGGCGGCCGTGATATCCGCCGTAGTCCTGACCATCTAGCGTGTACCAGCACGGTTTGGCAGCCACTACACCTATATTGCCCGTTGGAGATCGGCAAGTCACCGTCCCGGCCGTCACCGGCGCGCTGCTAGCAGCCTGGCACGGCTGGTCCGTACAGTGCTCCCGCAACGCCTGCCGTAACACCCTCTGGCCCGTTCTCCCGGGCTATGATATAAATCGATCAATGAGCTGAAAAACTGCTAGCCTAAGCCGCAATGGGCGGCGGGCCACGGCCATGACAATGGCTGGCGCTCCCGGTCACCGCTAGCAGCGCCGAAACCGGCTCTGCTTACACCGTCAAGGATGCATGGGACGCGTTCACTTACGTGTATAACCCTCCGCTACACCTAGTTGTGGTCTCGCTTGACCCGATATGCAACGTAGGCATTGAAACAGGCCGGACCACCGTGGAGATGGTCCGCACCGGGCGAGGCGGCACGGACCCGGCGTCGCTGCTGGAAATGGCAGGACTAGCTGTAGCAGATGTCGTGAAGGTGCTTGCCGTGTGGGACCCGCCATGGAGCCCGCGATGATCGACGAGATCGCGGCCGTCGGCCTCCAGACCAGATGAGGACTCCACGCTGGCACCCAGCTGGGCGGCGCCACAGCGGCGGCCGACAGTGTGCTTGGCCGACGTGCCGCTGCAGCATCCCAGACCGGCGCTCGCTGCGGAGTTGTTCTCCCGTGGCTAGATGACTACTGGGGAAGGTGGCCGACTATGACGGCACACGTGCAGCGTGAGGCACGGGCGCTGGGCGACCCGACACGCCACCGGCTGTTCCGTTACATCGCGGACGCCCCGCAGCCGGTTGGCGTGGCCGAGCTCACCAGCCATGTGGGGCTCAATCACAACGCCGTGCGCCAGCATCTGGCAGTGCTCAAGGAGGCCGGACTGGTGACGGAGGAAACGGAGGACCGGTCCCGGCGCGGCAGGCCACGGCTGATGTACCGGCTGCACCCAGAGGTAGCCGGCCGCTGGGAGACGCCGGGCGCCTACGCATGGCTAGCAGGTGTCCTCTCTGCAGCCCTCCGGCGCCAACAGGACCCGCGCCAGGCTGGCAGGCAGGAAGGCCACCGACGCGCTGCCGAACTGGCCGGTCCTTATGATCCGGCCGACCTGGTGGAGGCAGATATTACACGGCGCGGCTTCCGTCCCAGTCGCATCGAGCGCGGCCCGCGGATCAGCTTCGTGCTCACGCATTGCCCGTTCGCCGAAGTCGCCGCCGACGACCCAGGCACCGTCTGCCAACTGCACCTCGGCCTGGCTGAAGGGCTGGCAGAAGGTCTTGGCGGCCTGGCTGTAGAAGGGCTTACGGTCAAAAACGCCCGTCAGGCCGGATGCCGCCTGACCATCCGCCGGGTGCCATCAGTGACCAGCATCCCGACATGAACAAGGCACCCGCCCACCCAGCACCAGCGCGGTCGCCACGGACCAGGTTGACCTCAAGCGGCAGTACATGGGCTGCGCGGGTTGGGTCGCCATTGGCCAGAACCTGCGATCCAATAGCCGTCGCTGGGACCGAGCATTCGAACATTAGTCTCGCTAACGAGGTCCCTGGGAGCCAAACTGGGAGCCAACGGCAACAGGCGCAGGGCTGCATCAGGCTACGTCCAGCGATTATCGCTGCAGCTAGAACCTACGTCAGACCACATCGGGCGACGCCAGGCCGCGTTTCGGGAGTGCCTCCTAAGCAGTAGGCCGTAGGTTCGAGTCCTACTCGGGGCGCAGGTTATGAATATTTTTCGATTTTAAATTCATCTGCGGCGAGCCACGTGGGGAGCCTAACGGTTGAACGTCATCCCGTAGAGCACCGTTGGGGTGGGTTAAGAAAGTGAGCCAGGCTAAGCATCGGCAACTGGCATACCGCATCTCGGAGCCTCGCATGAGTGATAGTCGTTGGACACTCCGGCCAGCCTGTTGCGTAGAGTGACCATCGCCCGGGCGTCTAAAATTGTCAACGATTCACGGATCGCCGAATACGGGCTGCTAACAGCTGCGCCGTCCGCGCCGGTGACCCCGCGCAGAGCTTTCCGTTCTGGGTAGCCTCGGACCGCGGTGTGCCCGGCCTCGTTCGCGTCGGGCCACACTTGTGGCGGCGGGCAGCGGCTGCATGCTGCGGCGCTGGCGTCCCGCGTTCGGTGTTGCGCCAGGCTCAGGCCTGCGGCGGCTTCCGGGCCGTGTCCTGGACGGTCTGATTTCTCTCAGCCGCGCGGGGCGCTGGCTGGCACCCCTGCGGTGGCCTCGATCGCTGGTGCGCGGCGCCGGCGCCGGCAGCCGAGAGCGACGCGTAGTGCCGTGGTGGGCCGGAACATCCGCGGCGGCGGGTCCTGGAGGGAGGCGACTCGGAGGAACCGTTCAGCCACCACGGGGTCGTGCTCAGCCGCGGTCAGTACCCGGCTGACGTAGGCGTTGATGACCCGGACTGGCAGTGGCCGTGGCCCTTGCACCTGGGGCAAAGACAGGTCGGCGCCGGCCGCCAGTTGCCAGGCCGTGTTGACCGGTTTCGCGGCGGAGCGGAAGAACCGCCGGGCCAGGTCGCGGTCGCCGCCGGCCAGCGAGTCGCGCAGGGCGGCGGCTTGCAGCGCGGCCACCGACATGCCCAGGGCGTAGGCCGGGTTCGTGCTGCAGATCGCGTCACCGATGACGAGGAGCCCGGCCGGGAAGCGGCGCAGCCGGTCGTAGCGGCGGCGCAGGTTGGCCGGGAACTGGTAGGCGACGATGTCATCGAGCGGCTCGCCGTCGCGGATCGCGGCGAAGACGTCGGCCGGGGCGGCGGCCTGGACGAAGCCGAGGAATCCGTCGGGGTCGGTCGGCGGGTGGTGTCCGCTGTACCCGAACGCCGTCAGGATCCATCGGTCTCCCTCCTGCGCGAACAGCACCAAGCCGGTGGGCCGGGCTGGTTCGGCGCCGATGCCGATCACCTTCGCGCCGCCCAGCGCCCCGGGGCGCAGCCGCAGGTGCCGGGTGGCGTATTTGAGGTGGATGCCGAGCCGCTCCTCCGGCGGCTGGTCATAGCCGATCACCGCCAGCCAGGCCGGGGTGCGGCCGCTGCGCCCGGTCGCGTCGACGACCAGGTCGGCGCCCAGGGTGTCCTCGGCGCCACCGGCGGCCCGGCGTGTGATCCGTGCCCCAGTGACGCGGCCTCGGTCCGCGGTGGTGACGAGCCCGAGGATGTCGCACTCGTCGGCGATCTCGACCGCGGGCAGTGCCCGGATCCGGGCGCGCACGTGAGCTTCCAGATAGGGCCGGCTGGCCTGGCAGATAAAGGGCTGTGCGGGGCGGCCCTCGAGGCGGAGAAGATGACCGCCCGGGGCGAAACGGAACTCCGCGTAGTCCCCGACCACCGGCGCGCCCCCTGCCACGAGTTCGCCGAGCAGACCCGGAAACAGCTCGTCGAGGATCTGCGCCCCTCGTGGCACCAGCAGATGGGCATGCCGGCCCTGCGGGACGCCCTTCCGATTCGCAGGCATCTCCGGGAGCGGGTCGCGTTCCACGACCGTCACCCGCCGGTATGCATCGGCCAGCACCCGGGCGGCCAGAAGCCCGGCCATGCCGGCACCGAGAACCACCGCCTGGCCGCCGATCTGCTTCATGTGACCCCTCCTGCGTCGTGACTGCTGCTTCGACGCTAGGACGACGGGAGGTGTGGCGGCTTCGGGGAAACCACCCAAACGCCGGGCATCGGCGCCATGGGTGATTCCATGCACTGCCTCAGCAGATCCCGCGCTCGAACGCGTACGCCGCAGCGGCGGTCCGCGAGCCAACGCCGAGCTTGGTGAAGATGTTGCTCAGATGCCGCTCGACGGTCTTCTCACTGAGGAACAGCTCGGCGGCGATCGCCCGGTTGCTGTTACCGGCCGCCACCAGAGCAAGCACCTGCACCTCGCGCGTGGTCAGCCCGCCCGCCGCTTCGGCCTGCGCGGTCCGGGAGATCTTCGCCAGCCGGGCCAGAGCCGGTGCCGCGCCCAGCTCCTGAAACACCCGGCGGGCGGCATCCAGCTCCATCTCCGCGGTGTCCCCGTCCCCAAGCTCCCGGCAGGCAAGCCCGGCCAGGACACGAACCCTCGCGGCCTCGTACGGCGCCTCCAGCTCCTGCCAAGCCGTCCAGGCGCGGCGCAGCACCACCAGGGCGGCCCGCGCGTCGCCCTCGGCGAGCAGGACAGCACCACGCCAATGGGCGGCCACGGCATGCAGGAACGCCGCGTCAAAATCGGCGGCGATCTCCGCCAGCTCATCCCCGGCTATGCGTGCCGCCTGGACGTCGCCCGCGGCCAGGACGATCTCGACGTAGGCGGCGAGCATCCTGGACCGGGCCGCGCGGTCCTGCGCCTCATCCAGCGCGGTGCGGATCGCCGCCACCGCGACATCGACCTGACCCTGCGCGAGCCGCAGCTGCGCAAGACCCGGCTGCGGCTGCCGTCCCGACTCGAGGGCTTGCCGGTAGCCGTGCTCGGCTTGCGCGAACTCCCCGCGCAGCCGGTGCAGCTCGGCCTGCTGGTAGCAGGCCATGCCGACCACCCCCGGCGGGCCGGGGGGATCAGAAAGCCGGTCGCGGGCCTGCCGCACTTCGTCCATGGCATCGGGCCACGCGCCGTGGAGCTGCATGAGCTCGGCGCGATGCACCCGGCACTGACCGCGGAAGGGCACCAGATCCGGCTGGGAATCGCACCAGCGGGTCAGGGCCGCGGTCCACTCCTGCGCCCGGCGCAAATCGAAGATCTCCTGACACGCCGCGATCACACCGCAGTAGGCGATCCCGGCAACCACCGCGGACACCTCGCCGGCGGTGACCGCGACCATGACCTCGTCGAGCAATGCGACACCCTCGGCCGTCGCTGCCAGCCGGATCAGCGCCTGACCCCGGCCGAGCCGGGCCAGCGTCTCCAGGTCCGGGTCGCGGAAACGCCCGCCGATCTCGGCGGCCTGTCCGAAGGTGGCGCACGCGGTCGCGGCATCGCCGCCCGCCATACTCTGCAGCGCGGCCGGCAAGAGCAGATACCCCTGCTCGACACAGTCCAGATGGCCGTCGTCAAGCAGCCGCCGGGCCCGGGCGAGCCAGCCGCCGCCGCGGGCGAATTCACCCCGGTGCAAAAGTGTGAAGCCCAGCCAGAACGCGCACCGGGCGGCCCGCGGCGCATCACCAAGGTGCAGCAGTTCGTGATACGCCCGCGCCGAGATGCCGGCACCGTCGTCGTCCCTGCCGGCCAGGTAAGCGGCCACCGCAAGCCGTTCAAGGTCCTCAGGCGAAAGCGGTGCCTCATGATCCGCGGCAGACAATTCGGAGTAGGCATCCGCCCAGGCCCGCCGAGCAAAGGCCCCCCGGCCCCGATCGAGTGCACTGGTCGTGGTCATACGCTGTCCCCACCGGAAGAACCCCGCCGTGAATCACTCGTACGCAACCCCGGCGTGCTACGCAACCCACCGTAGCGGCCCCACTCAAGTCCTGGCATCGGGCATTACGTGGATGGTCTTTGTCATCCACGATCATGCTGCCGTCATGTTCCGATGTGGTCGAGGGCTGTGCGAACAGTCGCCGCGGACGGATGATCCCGCACGCTCGCTCAGCATGCATGGCCAGGCCTTGGCGGCGTAGCGCCGATCACCCCGTTCGGCTCTACGCTGACGGCGGCCCGGCAGGCCTGGGATTACGCGCAACTGGGCGGTTCGAGCGCATGCCGCATCTTCGAGCGGATTACTCAACGTGACGGTCTCAGTGGCCGGTGGACTCCGCCGTTATCGTGGCATGGGCATGTCGCCGGGGATGCGTGGTGGTGGTGCGGGATGGCTGAGGTCGGAGCCGGGGCGGCGGATGAGGTTGCCGCCAACCGGGAGCTGTGGACCCAGGCAAACACTGAATCCGCCGATGAGCACGCCTACCGCGCCTGGGCCGCCGAGGACTGTCCGCGCTCATAACACGCAGATGAGGTCGACCGGACAGCAGGCCAGCGATCGTGAGCACGCACACGGAGCCGCCGCGGCGAGACAGAACATTCGTTCTGCGCGCTTCGGCTGACCGCGGCCGAAAGCGCAGTAGCCGAGCATATCGGCGGATCCGGTACACCTAGGCCGTGGCGCACCCGCTCCGGTGCGTCATGGCATGGGCCGGTCGGGCAGGGTCTGCGCGAGCGCCTCAAGCGCGGCGGTCCAGCTTTCCCAGTAGGGGCGGCCGGGCTGGGCCGCGATGGCCGCGATGAGCTGCTGCCGGAATGGCTCTCGATCGCCGCCGAACGCGTGCTCAATGACTGCAGCCGCCAGCGCGAACACCGTGCTCTGCCAGGGTGCGTCAAAGGCCAGCTCACCGTTGCGGCGGGGCAGGTCCAGGTCCGACAGGCTCAGCGGTGCGCTCACAGCCGGGCCGCCCCGATCATCGAGTCCCGGGTGACCAGGTCGGCTAGCTCTGCCTCGGTCATGCCCTCGGTGCCCGGCGGGCGCTCGGGCAGGACGAGATAGCGAACTTCGGCGGAGGAGTCCCACACCCGGATCTCGACATCATCAGGCAGCGGGCAGCCCATCTCGGCTAGCAGCGTCCGGGGCTCGCGGACCAGCCGGGCCCGGTACGGGGGGTCTTTGTACCAGGCGGGCGGCAACCCTAGCACCGGCCAGGGATAGCACGAGCACAGCGTGCACACGATGACATTGTGGATGCCGGGAGTGTTCTCCACGACCACCATGTGATCGCCTTCCGGACCGCCGAAGCCGAGCTCGGCGATCGCAGCAGTACCGTCAGCCAGCAGGCGCTGCTTGTACTGCGGATCTACCCAGGCCCGGGCCACCACCTTCGTCCCGTTCATCGGGCCTATCTCCGACTCATAGCGGCGGGTGATCTCCTCGATGAACCCCGCGGGTACCAGCCCCCGCTCGGTCAGCAGCGCCTCCAGCGCCGCTACACGCTGCTCAACCGGCGAGGCCGGAGCCGGGTGATAGCCTCGCACGCTCATGATCGCTCCAGGTAGCTGTCCCACAAATCGACATGCACCCACACGCCGCGCTGGCCGTCCCGCCATAGGTCAGCGGCGTCAAACCGAACCGAATACGTTGGCTCGCGGCGGCGGGCGGTGCCATGGGCCTCGATATCGGGCACCGAATGGATACCGTCCACCCGCACCACCGTCCCGTTCTTGCCGCGGATGTAGCCCGGGCACCGGGTATGGCCGGGCGGATGCCACTCGCGCACCCGCACGCGATCGCCTACGTCAAAGCGCGGCGTGTCCACGTCCGGGCCGACGTCAACGACGGGCGGCGCGAGCACCGGCCCGCTCAGCGGGAACCAGCCGCCCGCACGTGCCTCAAGTTCGGAGTGGGTCACCAGCCCATGCTCTACAGCCAGGGTGGCCGCCGCGGTGAGCCAGTGCTCGTAATAGCTCGACGTCAGGTAGTGGCCTGGCTCCATGCGCTCGATCGAATGGCGGAACTCGCCCCCGCTGGCCTTGACCGCGCCAGCTACAACTACCAGCAGCGCCCGGGCCACAGCCTCCACCGGCGGCGAAAAACAGGCTCCGCCGGCGAATAGCCCACCTCTCCGAAGCCCTGCATGCCACCCAGGTCATGGATGCCGTCCACCAGCAAGACCTTACCGTCCGCGCCGCGGCACCGAATATTCCCTCTGCGCTATTGCCCAGGCTGGCTACCCGGCCAACTAATCGATGCATATCGAGACGGCGCGCTGCGGTCGCTGGGAGGGCTAGGCGGAGAGCGCTGGCCGCCTAGCGTGGGGCAACCGAGGCGAGCGCTTGTGCGAGGGCGCGGATGTCGTCGCTGCTGTTGTAGGCGTGCAGGGATACCCGGATACCGCCGGCGCGGGAGCTGGTGCTGATGTTGTGCTGGCTCGCCAGCGCGGCCTGCACCTGGTCGGCCGCGGCAGCGGGGTGCCTGAGCGAGACGATGTGCCCGCATGCGGAACGCTCACCTGGCACCCGGTAAGGCGCCCATCCCAGCGGCGCGGTCTGCCCGGCCAGATCCGCCGCCAGCCGGCTAGCGTGCTCGCTGATCGCCGTCAGCCCGATGCCGGTGAGCAGCTTGATCGACGTGAGCAGGCCCACGGCGGCGCTGTAGGACATGGTCGACAGCTCGAACCTGCGGGCGTCGGCGGCGAGAGAGAGTTCCTGCGGGGTGAAGTCGAAAGGTGTGGCGCTGCCTTTCCAGCCAACGATCACGGGGGTGGCCGCCGCCAGGTTCTCGGTAATGGCGAGCAGCGCAACGCCGGACGGCGCG
>Ga0307305_10001079_pt1 | contig 10607 bp, 9 predicted proteins | sample ER_DNA_186_FD_194512 | JGI IMG/M metagenome (GOLD analysis project Ga0307305, IMG submission 194512) | Bulk soil microbial communities from the East River watershed near Crested Butte, Colorado, United States - ER_DNA_186 | ecosystem: Environmental > Terrestrial > Soil > Floodplain | place: USA... | reverse complement strand
CGTCTCGGAGTCGAGCGGCGCGAGCGCATGCTCTGCCGCGTCGAGTTCGCCCTGATCGACGAGCGTCTTGATGAGCAGAGCGCCGTTCATGACGCGGTACATGGGTGGTGCGGGGAGTTCGGTCGCGGCAAGTGCGATCCGGGTGTCGCCCTCGGCGGCGCTCAGATCGCCGCGTCGGAGCGCGAGCCAGCCGCGGTTAGCCAAGCCCATGGCGAGCCGGGTGCTGTCGCCGGTCGCCCGACCCTGAGCGATCGAGGCATCGAGCAGCGGCCGCACCTGCGCATACCGCTCAGCCCAAAGCAGCGTGAACGTCGCCTGCGAAAACCACCCTGTGAACGAGAACCAGGGCCTGCCATCGGAGCCACGGAGTCCGCTGTCTCCGGCTAGAAGCGCCCGGCTCGCGAGCTCGGCGCCGACCTCGGCCCGCTCGTTCGTCAGGACGGAGATGAACGCGGCCGCTGCCAGCAGCTCAGCTGGTGCCGCCGGATCCGCGGCCCGCTCGCGTAATTTCACACGGCGGAGGGAAACGGAAGGCATGGTTACCGGGTCGCTCATCTCGGCGACTACGGCGGCCGCTTCGAGCTGGAGCGCGAGCTCCGAGCGTGGGGCATCCAGCGTCGTCGCTCCGCGATCGAGGACCTCTACCGCCTCCGCGAAGCGTTGGGCGCCGCTGAGCGCGTGCGCCAGCACTAGCGCTGCCTCGGCGGCTGCCGCGGCGTCCGCCGCGGCAGTCACGGCTTGCTGCAGGTGCTCGCGCCAGTCCGCGAGCCCGACGCTTGCCTCGGCCATTCCGAGGTCGAGCAGCAACGCCGACCGGGCGCTCGGCGGCGGCGGTTCAGCGAGCGCTCGGCGCAGGAAGACCGCCTCCGACTCGGGCGCACCCTGCTTTCCCGCCGCGCAGGCGGCCTCGACCAGCCGCTCGACGACCCAGCGGTCGCCGGCGGGTTCGCTGACCAGCAGGTGCTCTGCAACGCGCGCGTCAGCGCCCGCTTGCTCGGCGAGTAGCTGGGCGGCACGGCGGTGGCCTTGCGCGCGCTCTGCGCTGGAGAGCTCCGAGTAAATGCCGCTGCGGACGAGCGGATGCACGAACGTCAGCGGTCGGCCAGACTCGAGGATCCCCGCGGTCGCCAGCAGGTCGGCTGCATCGGCTGCCGCGAGGTCTTCGAGGTTCGCGAGTCGCGCCGCTTGGAGCAGCTCGCTCTGCTCGAGGACCGCCAGCGCTCGCGCGAGCCGGCCAGCATGCTCCGGCAGCCGACGGAGCCGGAGGCGAATCGAGCGACCGACCGTTCGTGCAGCGCTTCCGATGCCTCCCTCGCTCAGTGCCGTCACGAGCTCGTGGACCTGGAACGGCGTCCCGCGCGTTACGCGCAGGCAGGTATCGACGACGTCCGGATCGGGAGCCCCGCCGAGCCCCGCCTCTAGGAGCTGGGCGACCGCGGACCTCGTCAGAGGAGAGAGTCGGATGACATCAGCGGAGGAATCGGTCGTCACGGTCGTAAGCAGCTCGGCATCGGTACCTGCCTCGCGAGGGCGGGTCGCCACGACGAGCGCGGCGTCCAGCTCTTCGAGACGGGTGAGCAGGAAGGCCAGGTAGCGGAGGGACGGGGCGTCTGCCCAGTGGGCGTCGTCGACAACCAGGCAGAGGGGGCCGGCGGCGGCGAGGTTCGCGCACAACCAGTAGAGGCCGTGGAGGATCGCGAACGAGGGATCGACGCCCGGCGAAGGCGGGCCCTCTGTAGGGGGTGCGCCTGGGAGCCCAAGCAGGCCGGCCGCCACGCCGGCAGCGGCTTGCAGCAGATCGGCGCGCTCGAGTTCCGATGCCTCGACCAGCGGCGGCTCGAACAGCTGCCGCACCACTCCGAAGACGAAATTGGTCTCCATCTCGGTCGCCCGTGAGCGAAGCACGCGCATTCCGCCCTCTGCCGCCGCCGTCCGCGCCGCCGCGAGCAGCGCCGTCTTACCAATCCCGGCCGGCCCTTCGATCACCAGGAACCTGCCACGCCCCGTGCTCGCTTCGGCCAGCGCCGACTCGATCCGCGCCAGCTCCTCGTTCCGCTCGAGTAGCGGTCCGGTGGCCGCGGCCACGTTCATATGCCTCAAGCCTACTGCCGATGCGCCGAAACTCACACCCTGCTCCCCGTATCGGTAAGTCCGGGGGGTCTCCACGGTGCGAATCAGCGTCCGGGCCTTCGAGGATCAGTTCGTCCCGATCCGGAGCTCGCCCACGAGCTCCTACCCCAAGTTTCCGTCCTCTGGTAGACCGCGTTACATCCGTCGATGCCTTTTCGAGGCGAGTGAGCGGGTTTTTGGCTCTGCGAGGCGGTTTGCGTGCCAGGTCGGGCCGGACGTCTCGCTCACATTCTGTAACGCGTCCGCGAGCGCCGTCAGGAGGTAGCAAACGCGACGGGCCCCGGCGGTAGCCACCGTGCAAGGGCTCCTCGGATTGCCGCAGCGGAATGCGTGTCGCAGTTCCGCCAATCTGCGACAGCCCCAGTCGATATCGACCGCATCGGCTTCATGCGGACAGACGGCTGGTGCCAGATCAGGTGACGCCAGAACCGCCTGCTCATGCGCTGCTCGACCATCTGAGGTCGGCCCAGGTCAGCTCGAGCGGGCAAAAGCTTTGGGAAGAGTTTCGTCTCGGCAGAGAACAGCTGAAGGCCGGCCTACTGGGATATGAGGGCGCTCTTGTGGTTTTCCGCTCGCGCATGGAAGAGCGTCGAATGAGCGAGGGAGCGTCTCGTGTTCCATCTCGACCGCTGACTAGCCCCAGCGCTTCAGGGGCCGGGCGGCTACCGAACGCCGAGCGCTAGCGCGGTTCCCGGTCTGCCCTCGAGGTTACGCCTGAGAGGGTCGCTCGCCTAGATAGCCGGATGGGACTAGGTTTTCCACGAGCAGGTCACGGAAGAAAGGAACCGCATGATCCTCGCCGCCTCCACCGTCGCCATCGTCGCTATTGCCGCCGTGATCATCGTTGCCCTCGTCGCGCTGATCTACATCGTTCCTCGCGGGGGCCGAAGGCGCCGCTAAGGCACGGCAAAGCTGGAGCTCGGTTACGGCGGACCGCCCGACAGCGGGAAACCAGCGAGGGCCGGGCGGCGAGCCGAATGCCTGGACGCCTCCCTTTGCGAGCCGGGGCGGGGCGCCTTGGCTCTGCGGCTACCCGACGCCCCAGGCGGATCGGGGGAAAACGCCGTTGCCCCGACTCGCTCTGATTGTCGGCAGAGCGTGAGGGGTTTCAAAATGCCAGTTCACGCTGCGGCGCGGTGGTATTCGCGGATCAGTCCGCCGAGCCGGTCGCGGCGTTTGATCTCTTCTCCGCTCGGCCGCGGGTCGGCGTTTGTCGAGTCGGGCGGGAGCAGCGCGAGTCCCCGGTGTGGGCGCTCGCGGTTGTAGTGGGCGGTGTAGATGCGTAGCACTGTCTCGAGGTGGCGGCGGCCGAGGATCAGCAGCCAGTCGAGACACTCGGCGCGGACGGTGCGGACGAAGCGCTCGGCGTAGGCGTTCGCTTGCGGGGCGCGGATCGGCGTGTGGATCACCTTGATCCCTTCGCTGCGGAAGACCTCGTCGAAGGCCGAGCTGAACTTGCCGTCGCGGTCGTGGATCAGGAACCGCATCCGCTCGAACAGGCCCGTGAAGCTGAGGTTGCGCGCCTGTTGGGTCACCCACGCGCCCGTCGGGTTGGTGGTGCAGCCAGCGAGGTGGACGCGGCGGCTTTCGAGTTCGATGAAGAAGAGCACGTAGAAGCGGCGGAGTGAGATCGTCTCGACAGTGAAGAAATCGCAGGCGAGCACGCTCGCGGCTTGCCAGCGCAGGAACTGCCGCCAGCTCGGCCCCGAGCGCCTGGGCGCTGGCGCAAGACGGTTGGCAAGCAGGATGCGCCTGACCGTGCTCGGCGACACACGCAGGCCCAGTTTCAGCAGTTCGCCGGCGATCCGCGGGTAGCCCCAGCCTGGGTTCTCACGCGCAAAGCGCAGCACAAGCTGGCGGACGCGATCATCGACAGGCGGACGGCCGCGGCTTCGATGCGGCTGCGTCCACCTGCGACGCACGAGTTCTCGGTGCCAGCGCAGGAACGTTTGTGGCGTCACGATCAAGCCGCCTCGACGTGGCTGCGGCAGGACTCGCGTCAGGGCGGCCAAGAAGGCGCGATCGGCGGGGCGCAACGAAGGGCGCCGCTGTTGGCGTCCGAGCACGACGAGCTGATGCCGCAAGACGAGCAACTCGACGTCTTTGGCGAACTCGCTGCTCCGGCCGCTGACCAGCAGCCGTAGCACAGCCGAGAAGGCGAGATAGGCGAATGAAAGGAGCATGCAGCCATGCTTCCATCGCCCGCTGCAGAGGCAGGATGATCAAGAACCTCGCTCCCTTTTGATCAGTTGCGAAGCCCAGCGCGATCTGGTATTTGCGCGCGCGCGTGAACCCCTAAAGCAGCGCAACCGCCAGCGCGGCTCACCGAACCGGGATTTTGAAACCCCTCACCGTAACCGCGTCTGTAAGGAGTTGATGAAGGGCGCAAGGCTCCCCGTGCTGGCCGCGTCTAGTAAGAAGCGGCCAAGGCTGTTCGCCGGGGGAGAGGAGTTCGGCGTACACGAAGGACGCGCTTGCCTTGCGGCCGGGCAGAGCGCGTCCTGACCCTGGCCGCAGGTCTTCGACGGTAGCAAGCTTCAGGCAGCGCGGAGGTGGGCGCCCGCAGAGGCGGCTCCCCTCCGCCGCCGACGTGTGGGGTGCCAAAATTCGGTGCCCGCTCGAGAAATCAGCGATTTGCAGGCAGGACGCTGATTTTGGCACCCCACAGGGCTGGGACCGCGGCCAAGCACCGACTGAGTGCCTGCGAGATCAATAAAGCTCCGCCTTGTCGGCGAAAGGGAGGACCATGGAAACGGGGTTGCGTCCGAACAGCGACTACACCCGCACCTGGTTTCGCTCAGGGGAGATCGAGTACGCCACGCTCGCCGACGGGACGCGCTTGCGGTACTTAAAGGCGGGTTCCGGCCCAACTGGGCTGATCATGCTGCACACGGTGCGGACGCAGCTCGACCACTTCCAGCTCGTGATTCCCCAAATCCGGGACGCCTTCACGGTCTACGCGATCGACCTGCCCGGCATGGGTTGGTCTGACATCACGCCGGGGGCGAGCTACACCGAACCGGCGCTCCGCAGAGCGCTCGTCGAGTTCGTGACGACGCTAGACATCACCGACGTTACCCTGGCCGGCGAGTCGATGGGCGCGACGGTATCGCTGACGGCCTCAACCGAGCTCGAAGACCGGGTGCGGGGCGTCGTCGCGTTCAATCCGTACGACTACCCCCAAGGTGTTGGCCGAGCCAATCGTGTCGCCTCCATCTACGTCGGCACTGCACGCTTGCCGGCAATCGGCCCTGTGGTGACGAGGATGGAGAACGCGCCCGTCCTCGGCATCGTGCTGCGCGGAGGGTTGCTGGACGGACGCAAGCTCCCAGACCACTACCTTGCCGAGTTGCGCCGGGCGGGCCGTCGGCCTGGCTACGCACGCGTGGCGCGCGCGGTCTTCCGCAACGTCGACAGCATGGTCGCTGCGCGAGAACTCTACGGCCGTGTCACCGTCCCCGTGACCCTCGTCTACGGCGATCACGACTGGTCGCGTGTGCCGGAACGTGAAGCGAACCTTGCCCTGCTTCCAGGCGCCGAATCGATCGCGCTGGACGACACCGGACACTTCGCTGCACTGGAACAGCCCGCGCGCGTCGCTGAGATCCTCCTCGCCAATGTTGGCGGCTGAACTCGTCGTACCAGTACGGAGCAGTCCAACCGCCGGGCTCCTCCTCCTTGCCCTGCGTTTCCTCCATCTCCATCCGTCCGTCGACCGACAAGTGTTCCGCCGCCCAACTTTGCGTCAAGGTCGAGCACGGCGACGTAGCCTGCGCCGTCGTCGACGAAGCGGCTGGCGACCCAGCCGGTTCCTTCCACGAGGCGCGCGACCTCTTCGCGCGATGCGAAGAGGACGTCATACCAGGGGGTCGCGTACTGTCGGTAGCGGACGCGGATCCGCTCAACGCCGCCCATCCTTCCGCGCGCCCGGTTGCGTGCGTGGTAGCCGCGCGCGAATTCGGAGGCACCGTCGTATGGGTCGTAGGAGCCGGCCAGGATTCGCCCTCTATCGGTGGCAGCGCGGGCCAGCTTCCGTAGGAGGTGGCGACCCTGCCGCTCCCCAGCGAGGAGGCCGAGATTGTTCCCGAGTAGCAGGATTGTGTCGAAGCGCTCGCCGGCGCGGAGCGTGCCGTCGAGCGTTCCCAGCCGCGCGTCGGCGAGCCCCCGCTGCCGCGCAATCTCGACAGCGAGTGGGGAGACGTCGATCCCGACCACCTCATGCCCGCGGCTTTGGAGGTGCAGGCCGACGCGCCCAGCGCCGCAGCCGAGATCGAGCACCCGCCCGCGCACGAACCTCATCGCGCGACGCTCCTGCGACCACCATGACCTGCCCGGCATTGCCGCGGTCTTGAGCTCCTAGGGTGAGCAAGTTCGGCCACGCTGCTATCCGGTATTCGTGGATCAGTTTGCCGGGTCGATTGGGACGCTTGTCGCAGTCCCGCCAGAGAGCGACAGCGACGCAGCTCAGCGTGATTCGGCGTGTCGCGCGCGCCCGACTTCATCCGCCACTCGAGCGTCGGCAGATCTGACCGAGGCCGCATGGCAGACTCAGCCAACCGGGATTACAAGATGACGTGCGAAACGTCGACCACTCCGAAAGGAATGGCGGCCAAAATGTCTTCGTGAGCACGCGGCAGCCACCAGCAGTACGGGTGTGCGCTTGCGGATGACCAAGGGCTGGAGTCGCTACTACGATGCGGCGAAAGACGGTGCGCCGCGGGAGACACTGCTCCTCGCGCTCGACCTGTTCGAGGCCGAGGGGCTCACCACCGGCGCCGAGCGACGCGCGGTGGATCTCGGCTGCGGTGAGGGCCGAGACACGGCAGAGCTGCTTCGCCGCGGCTGGCGCGTTCTCGCGATCGATGCCGAGCGCGAAGCGGTCGAACGCCTGCGCGCCCGCACCGACCTCGCCTCCGGCGCCGCTGCTCGCCTCGAGGCCCGGATTAGCTCGTTCGAGGAGGCGGAATGGGGGCGGCGGGCGGATTTGGTCAACTCGAGCTTCGCGCTCCCCTTCTGCCCACCGGATCGCTTTCCCGCTCTCTGGGAGCGCATCCCCTCATCGCTTCGGCGCGGGGGACGATTCAGCGGCCAGTTGTTCGGTGACCGCGACGGTTGGGCGCAGGATCCAGCGCTCTCATTTCACCGCCGAGCTGACGTCGAGCACATGCTCCAAGCCTTTCAGGTGGAGCGCTTTGACGAGATCGAAGAGAACGGAAAGACAGCGCTTGGCGAGCCTAAGCACTGGCACGTCTTCCACATCGTCGCGCGGAAGCTATGAGCACGCAATTCGGCTCTTCTGCGACGCCGACTAGGCCGAGGTCGAAGGTTCCGGCGAAGCCGAATTCGCTCGCGCTTCGCGCTTGCCGAACTCATCCAGCAGCATGTGGACGTGGCCGACGGGCTCGAAACCGAGGCGCTCGAGGATGGGGCGCGACATCGAGCCACCCTGCGTGATCAGCGCCGGCGTGCCGCGGGTAATCGCTTCGTCCCACCGCGCCCGCAGGAGCGCGCGGTAGGCGCCCCGGCCGCGGGCACGCGAGACGGTCGCGCCGCCGTAGAGTAGGAGACCGTGCGGCGTCGGTGCGCACGTCCCGGCGGAAACGATCTCGTCGTCGAGCCAGGCGGCGTGCGTGATGGTCGGCGCCTCGCGCCAGCGCTGCGGCAGCAGCGCGCGCGCCTCGGCGACCTCGTCCTCGGGCGTCTGGAATGCCTGCCACCCCACTTCGTTCGCGGCCGCGTACTCCTCGAAGCTCTCCACCCGGCGCGCGACGATTCCCGTCACTGGGGGCGGCGTCTCCGTCAGGACGAGCGCGACGGCATACGGATCCTTTTCCGGGACGAGGCCGCGCGCGAGCAGCAGCTCGACCAGGTCCAGCGGCTCGGCGCGGCTGCCGACCTCCCATTGCGTCTTGCCGCGCCCACGCGCGCGAAGCAATGAGCGCACCTCCTCGAGGACGTCGTCGACCTCTTCCCCGCGGAAGCGCTGCCGTTGGACGGTGTTCCAGGTCTTGCCGGGTCCCATGCAGAGCGTGTAGCGATCGGTCTCGATCCGCTCGTCCTTCGGCCCGAGCGGCCCGAAGGAATTCGGGTATTCAGCGATCTCGCGCAGCACAGGATGGAAGCTAACCTGTCCCCGGCGTCGCGCGTTCCTCGCGTCCGCGGTGGCGTGGCCGGCTGAGGCTGTCGGACAAGAGTCGAAGCGCGGGGTGAACAGCGCCACGGCTTCGTCTCTAGCAGCGACCCCGGCACCCTCTATTGGTTTACACGCGCGCGCGGGGGCGCCAAGTCAGACGAGTCCATGCCCCAAAAGGGCGCGGATCGCCGACCACCTGGAGGACGCGATCTTCGCCCCCAAAGGAGCTCGATTCCCGCACCCTGAAGTGTTTCTCCTGCAACGAAGCAGCACGTCGAGCCCGGCACTGAGCTCCAGATCGCAAAACTACGGCGACGAAGAGCTCCTCCTCTACGTCTACGGCACCCCACCTGAGACGGAGAAACCCGAGATCCTCGACTCCGTGGTCTAGGGTCACCGTTCGGCCCGGAGGGCGTCGCGGCTCTCGGGGAACCTCGGTAGGCCGTCCTCGGGAACCGGCTCCCACGCCGCGGCGCGGGCCACGAACTGGCGAACGGTCGGGCGAATGCCGGGATCCCCGTCGAAAGTTCCCATCCGGATCCCGATCGTCTCGGGGTGGCTGGGGTTCGAGCCGAACATCGCCGAGCCGCACTCGCCGCAAAACCATTTCTCGCCGCCGTCCTCCGGTTTCCACACCCGCAGACGCCTCCACCCCGACACGATGCGGAACGCCCCTGGAGCCGGATGCGCCTGCGCCGACGACGCAGTTCCGGTGCGTCGTTGGCAGCGCTTGCAGTGGCAGTAGCTTGCCCGGACGAGCGGTTCGGTCACCTCGTACCGAACGGCGCCGCAGTTGCACCCGCCGGTGAGCGGAAGCTTCACCGGGCGTAGCGGTCGATCAGCGCTTGGGACAGCTGCCGCTGCCGGTGCGCGACTTCGACCCGGTTCGACTCGAGCGCCTCGCGGCCGGCGTTTTGCTCGCGGAGCGCTTGACGCTCGACAACGAGCGCGCGTAGCGCGTCCTGCAGGCAGTCGACCTTAGTCATCGTGCCGTCCAAGCGCCGCCGCATATGCGTAGGGATGGTGGAACACGTCCAACGCTCTGCCGGGCGCGACCTCGAGATGGAATCCGACGCCGGTAGCGGCGTCCCGAACCGAGACCTCTACCCGCTCGCATTGTGGATACCAGAGCAGCTGGATCTCGTCGCTCCCGCTTAGCCGCTGGGCCAACTCTCTCGTCGTCGATTCACATCCCATGTCCCTGAAGACACCGGAGGCGGAGATCTATTCCGGCGTTATGCGGAGACCGGAACGTCCTGAGCGAGCGCGGTGGCCAGCTCGGTCCGCGACTCGAGCCGGAGCTTCCGAAAGACGCTCGTCAGGTGACCCTCGACCGTCCGGTCGGTGATGAACAGCTGCTGCGCGATCTCCCGGTTGGTAAGGCTCTGGCTGGCGAGCTCGGCGATGCGACGTTCGCTCGCCGTCAGCGACTCGAGCCCGGTGAGGACGACCCGCCGCGGTCGAGCACCAGTCGCTCGGAGTTCCGTCTCGGCGCGGGCCGCGAGCGATGCGGCTCCGGCCCGATGGGCGATGTCGAGCGCCTCGCGGAGGAGCTCGCGCGCATCTGTGCGCCTGTTGCGCCGTCGCAGCATTGCCCCGAGGTCGGCGAGCGCGCGAGCGCGCTCGAGTCTCGCGCCTGCGTCCTCGAGTGCGTCGACCGCCTCGCGGAGCAGCAGCTCTCCATGCTCCCCCCCGGCCACGAGACCCGCCGCGCGGAGCGCAACGCCACGGGCGCGCGGAGTACCGAAGGCCCTAGCGAGCTCGAGCTCGTCGTCCGCAAGGCGCCGGGCGCTTTCGCGACGTCCGAGCGCAAGCTCGGCGAGCGCAGCCTCGGATCGCCACGGCAAGAAGCTCGGGGAGACGACCTCAGCCCGCACCAACACTTCACCCACCGCCAGAACGTCGTCGAGCCCTTCTGTGGCGCGCCCCTGCTCGAGCCGCAGCCGGCCGCGGGCGAACCGAAGGAGCGTCGCGTTGAGCGCCGGACGCTCTGCCTCGGAGTCGACCGGGGCAAGCGTTTCCTCGGCCGCGGCGAGCTCACCCTGATCGGTGAGGGCCTCGACGAGCAGGCCGGTTTGGAAGACACGGTAGATCGGAGGGGCGGGAAGCTCGGTCGCCGCCAGCGCGGTCCGGCTGTCGACCTCGGCGGCGCGCAAGTCACCGCGCCGGAGTGCTAGCCAGGCCCGATGCGCCAGACCGGCGGCCAGCCGGCCTCCGTCGCCCGTTGTCCGAGCTTCGGCGATGGACTCGTCGAGGAGTGGCCCTAGCTGGTCGTACCGCTCGAGCCAGAGGAGCGCGAGCGTTGTCCGCGAGAACCGGGTCGTAAATGAGAACCAGGGTCGGC
>Ga0307305_10001077_pt1 | contig 10613 bp, 10 predicted proteins | sample ER_DNA_186_FD_194512 | JGI IMG/M metagenome (GOLD analysis project Ga0307305, IMG submission 194512) | Bulk soil microbial communities from the East River watershed near Crested Butte, Colorado, United States - ER_DNA_186 | ecosystem: Environmental > Terrestrial > Soil > Floodplain | place... | reverse complement strand
GGGGTGAGCTGCCTGACATCGGAGCCGTCCGGGCGCATCCGGAACACCGCCGTCTTGAGGTCCCGGTTGCGTACCCGGAGGAAGATCAGGTACTTGCCGCTGGCGGCGAACCGGGCGTGGTAGTCCTCGTACACACCGTCGATGCCGCGCTGCGACAGCCTGCGCATCCCGCTGCCGTCCGGGCGGGCGGTGTACAGCACGGCCGAGTGCGCCGACTGGTTGATCAGGTCGAACGGCCCGATCACGCGGGTGAAGACGATGCGCCGGCCGCTCGGCGTCCAGCCGGGATCCTGTACCCCCGCACAGGGGTCCGTGCAGTTCACCGGGATGGTGTGCTGTCCCCGCCCGTCGCTGCCGACCATGGCCAGGGTTGCACGGCCTTGGGGCGGCAGATCCCGCTCGAACACCACCCGGGAGCCGTCCGGCGAGACGACGGCGTTGATATCGAATACCTTCGCACCGGGATGGGTCAGGACGTGCAGCCCGCTGCCATCAGGACGGGCCGAGACGATCCGTGCCGTTGTGAACGCGCCGTCGAGAACCTGCGTCCACACGATCCGGCCGGCGTGCGCCTGGCCCTGCGATCCGCGCGTCGTGGCCTGCGCGGGTACCGCGGTCGCCAGCGCGGTCAGGGTCGCGGCCGCGATCAGCGCGGCCGCCGGTTTGCTCATGATCATTCGAGGTTTCCTTCCGTAGCGGGCTGGGCGGGGCCGATCCAGAGCGAGTCCATGAGCCGTTCGCGCGGGATGCCGAGCTGGTCGCTAGCCCTGATGACGGCGGCCCGGGAGTGGCCCTGGAACATGCACAGCACGAGATCGTCGGCGGCGAATAGCAGCGAGCCCAGGTAGACGACCCCGTCGCTGCCCGCGGCCAGGCCGGCCCGGGCGGCACGCCCGGCGACCTGCTCGAGGTCGTCCCGGGTGACACCGGGCCAGTAGCACTTGGCCGCGTACAGCATGCGGTCAGCCTGGGCCGACGGGGTTTCAAAAATGCTTCAATCGCGCTTCAGCCTGCGGGACTAGCCAGCGCCACAGGTTCGGAGCAAACTCAGATGGGGGGTCGGGATGGGCGCTCGCCTGGTGTTCGGCGTTCTCGGGCCGCTCGAGGTCAGGCTCGATGGTGCCGCGGTACGGGTCGGCGGGCCGAGGCAGCGGGCGCTGCTCGGGCTGTTGCTGTGCCACGCCAACCGCGTCGTCTCCCGCGATCAGCTGATCGATGAGCTGTTCGGCGATCAGCCGGCGGCCCCTGCGGAGCGGATGCTGCGGGTTCAGGTCTCCCGGCTCCGCAAGGCGCTCGCCGACGGCAACGGCCAGCCGCGGCTGCTGGCCCAGCCGCCCGGTTATCTGCTGCGGATCGCGGATGGCGAGCTGGACCTGCACGCGTTCGAGCAGAAGGTAGCCGACGGGCGGCAAGCGCTGGGGGACGGCGACCCGGCCCGGGCCGCGGGGCTGCTGCGGGAAGCGGAGTCGCTGTGGCGCGGTCGGCCGCTGGCCGATCTGGAGTTCGAGTCGTTCGCCCGGTTCGAGGTCCAGCGACTCGATGCGCTCCGGCTGCAGGTGGTCGAGGACCGGATCGACGCGGAACTGGCCGCCGGCCGGCACGCCCCCCTGTGCCCCGAGCTCGAGCAGCTCGTCGCGGAGCATCCGCTGCATGAGAGACTCCGCGGGCGGCTCATGGTCGCCCTGTACCGTTCCGGCCGCCAGGCGGACGCGCTCGAGACCTACCGCGCCGGGCGCTCACTGCTGGTCGAGGAACTGGCGGTCGAGCCGGGTCCGCAACTGAAGAAGCTTCAGCTGGCGGTCCTCGAGCAGAACACGACCCTGGACCTGCCGCCGCCCGCCGTCAGGCGGGACATCATGGCGCCCGCGGACGCTTCTCCGAACGAGGCCGCCCCCCAGCCTGCCCCCGCGCCGATTCCGCACCGCCGACCGCGCCGGGCCCGCCGGATCGCGCTAGTGCTCGGGACAGTCGGCGCCCTGGCCGCGGTCGTCCTCGTGCCCCTGTCCCGCCACAGAACAGCGCCCGTGTCGCTGAACGCGAACCTCCTGGCGTTTGTCTCCTCCGGCGACGGGGCAGTGCAGGCGACCGTGCCGCTGCGGACACCGCCTGGCGACGTGGCGGCGGGATCCGGCTCGGTGTGGGTCGCCGAGCCGGACGCCGGCCTGGTGGTCCGGGTCAACCCGTCGCGGCGCACGGTCGCCGCCACCATCCCGGTCGGCACCAAGCCCAGCCGCGTCGTGGCCGCGGGCGGCCAGATCTGGGTGCTCGACCGGGACGACCGCACCCTGGCCAGGATCGACCCGCGGACCGACACGGTGGCGCAGACGATCGCTCTGGCCGGCCAGCCGAGCGACGTCCTGCTCAGCGCGGGCTCGCTGTGGGTCGCCAGCCCGGGGGATGGGACGGTGCTGCGCATCGACCCGCGCACCGGCCGCACCCAGGGCGTAGTCAGGACGGGCGGGGATCCGCTCGGCCTGGCTGCGGCGCACGGCGCGGTCTGGGCGGCGACCGACGGCTCCGGCACCCTCGCGCGGATCGACGCCCGGACCGGCACGGTGACGAACACGATTCGCGTCGGTGACGCGCCCGCCGCCGTGGCGGCGGGCGCGTCCGGGCTGTGGGTGCTCGATCCGCTCGACGCGACCATATCCCGGGTGGATCCGCGGCGTGCTGCCGTCACGGCGACCATAGCCCTCGGCGGCCAGCCCGCGGCCGCCGCTCAGGCCGGCGGCAACATCTGGATAGCGGACCGGAAGGACGGCACGCTGCTCCGGCTGGCTCCCCGGCACGGTGCGGTCACCAGGTTCAGCCTCGGCGGCCAGCTCAGCGCGCTCACCGCCGCGGGCGGCGGCCTGTGGATCGCCATCGACGCGGCCGGTGCCGGTCACCGCGGCGGCACCCTCGTCACCTACACGCCCGTCGATACGATCGACCCGGCGGTGGGCACCTCAGAAATCGCGTCCCCGCTGGAGTCTCTAGGCCTGACCAACGACGGGCTCGTCACGCTGAACCACGCGGCCGGGCCGGACGGCACCCGGCTGGTCCCAGACCTCGCGCTGGCGCTGCCCGCGCCCACCGGCAACGGGCGCGTCTACACGTTCCATCTCCGCCCGGGAATCCGCTACTCGACCGGCGCGCTCGTCCGGCCTAGCGACGTCACCCGTTCCTTCGAGCGACTGTTCAAGCTCGGCTCCGTCACGCCCTACTACCAGGCCATCGACGGAGCCGCCGCGTGCCTGAAGGCTCCCGCGACCTGTGACCTGTCCGACGGCATCGCCGCCGACGACCGGGTCGGCGCCGTGACCTTCCACCTCACCCAGCCGGACCCGGACTTCCTGTTCAAGCTGGCCAAGGTCTACGCCGACGTGCTGCCCGCATCAACCCCAGGGCGCCAGGCCCGGACACCGCTGCCGGCCACCGGCCCGTACATGATCAGCCGCTACACCCCGGGGCGGGAACTGCTCATGGTCCGCAACCCGCGGTTCCACGAGTGGTCAGCCGCGGCCCAGCCAGCTGGCCACCCGGACCAGATCCGGATGTACCTCAGCTGGGACTCGTCACATGCCGCGACCGCGATCGCCGCCGGTACGAGCGACTTCATGCCCTACTTCGGCCAGATCCCCGCCACCGCCTCCTACTTCCTGCACCACCGCAGCCAGCTCCAGATCAACCCGGTGATTGAAACCAGCTTCCTGTTCCTCAATGTCAACGCCCCGCCCTTCAACGACCTGCGCGTGCGTCAGGCCGTCAACCTGGCCCTGGACCGCGGGCATGCCGTCGCCGGTTACGGCGGTCCGCTCGCGGCCCGGCCGACCTGCCAGATCCTGCCCCCCGCCGTGGGCGGCTACCACCGCTACTGCCCTTATACCCTTCACCCCGCCGCCGACGGCAAGTGGCACGCACCAGACCTGGCGCGCGCCCGCCGGCTGGTCGCGGCCTCCGGCACGGCCGGGATGAAGGTCACCGTCTGGAACAGCCCTGCGCCCCCGGGTGCCGTGAACGAAACCAACGACTTGGTCCAGACGCTCCGGCAACTCGGCTACCGGACCTCGCTGCGGATCCTCCCGTTCAGCACCTTCATTGCCTACACGAACGACTCCCGCAACCACGTCCAGGTCATCGACGGTGGCTGGAGTGCCGACTCGGCTTCGGCTGGCGAATTCATCGGCAAGCTGACCTGCGCCTACTTCGTCCCCGGCAACGGAGTCGCCACCACCGACTCCAGCGAATTCTGCGACCCCGGCCTGGACCGGCAGATCGCCCGGGCCGCCGCCCAGCAAGCCACCAACCCGGCCGCCGCCGCCCTCATGTGGGCACAGCTAGACCAGAAACTGACCGACCTGGCGATCTGGGTTCCCACCGTCACCCCCAACGAACTCGACTTCCTGTCCAGCCGGGTGCGCAACTACCAGTGGAACCCGGTCTGGGGAGCCCTCATCGACCAGTTCTGGCTCCGGTAACGCCGAGATTCCGCCGGGGCTGGTCAGCAGCCGGGTCCAGGTGGCCGCGACCCAGGCCTGGTAGGTATCCAGGTCCCAGCCGAGCATACGGGTGACCAGCAGGTAAGTCTCCGCGGCGGCGATGACGCTGGCGGTGTCGACGAGCCAAGCCAGATCGGTACCCGGCGGCAGCAGCCCGTCGTCGGCCAGCCGGGTCCAGAACACCCGCTGCGCGTGCCGGGACCCCTCGCGGCCTTCCTGCCAGTACCCGGCGATCAACGGCTCGACCGCGGCCGCCTGCTGGGCCACGGCGAATAGCGCCCCGGTGCGCTCCATGATTTGCCGGCCGACGGCGGACCCGGCGGTGATCCGCCCGGCCAGGGTCGGGGCGGTCATGGCCTCGATCATCCAGTCCCGGCCCAGCACGTCCACCGGTTCGGTGTCGCCCACGATGGCCACGTCGACCACCCGCTTGAACAGCGCCGCCTTCGTGCCGAACCGGACGTACACGGTGCGCGCCGCCACCCGGGCGCGTCGGGCCACCGCCTCCAGCGTGGTGGCCACGTAGCCGTCAGCAAGGAACAACTCGGTGGCGGCGGCCACGATCCGCTGCTCGGTCAGCGCGGTCTGAGCCTGCCGCAAGGTTGCACCCTCACCAACAGGGTTGACGTCAGCAGTCATGTATTGCAGTATAACTGCAACGAGTAAGAATGCACTGCATTGGAGGGGCATGTCAGCCGCAAACGCACCGGTGCTAGCCGGAATCCACCATCTCAAGCTGCCGGTCACCGACCTGGCCCGGTCGCTGGAGTGGTATCGCAGCTGCCTGGGTTACCAGGTCCAGGTCGAGTTCGTCGAACAGGGCACGCTGATGGGCGTCGGGCTGGCCCATCCGGCCGGAGGGCCGGACCTGGGCCTGCGGCTCGACCCGGACCGGGCCCGCGCGGCCGCCGGATTCGATTACTTCGCCATCGGCGTGCCGGACAAGGCCGCCATCGACGATCTCGCCCGCAGGCTGGATGAACGTGGCCAGCCGCACGCCGGTGTGCACCGGGCCAGCCTGGGCTGGATCCTGCCCGAGGTGCCCGACCCGGACGGGCACGCGCTGCGCTTCTACACCATGGAGCACCACACCGACGTGGCGCCCGGCGAGGTGACCACGATCCGCGATCCCCGGGAAACCGCCGAGCGGCTCGAACGCGAGGAAGCCGGGCGCGCGTAACCAGGCTCCGGGTTGCGCCGCTAGCGAGACGGGTGGCGGACGGCGAGCGTGGCGGGCACGGTAGTGACGATGGTTGCTTCCGTAGCGGTGCTGTCCGACATCCACGGCGTGCTGCCCGCGCTCGACGCCGTGCTGGCCGAGCCTGACGTACAGGCGGCCGAGCTCATCGTGCTGACCGGCGACATCGCGGCCGGCCCGCAGCCGGTCCCGGTGCTCGACCGGCTGCTCAGCCTCGGCGACCGGGTCACCTGGGTGCGCGGCAACGCCGACCGCGAGCTGGTCGCGCTGGCCCGCGGCGAGGCCGGAGCCGGCGACATTCCCGACCCGATCGCGCCGTGGGCGGCCCGCCAGCTCAGCCCCGACCACGTGGACTGGCTGGCCCGGCTGCCCTATCCGGTGACGTTGGCCGTCGACGGCTTCGGCGACGTGGTGTTCTGCCACGCGACCCCGCGCGACGACAAGGAGGTCGTGGTGGTCGACTCGCGCCTCGACCGGTGGGCCGAGGTCCTGGCCGGGCTGCCCGAGCAGACCACGACCGTGGTCTGCGGTCACACCCACATGCCGTTCACCCGGCTGGCGCACCGCAGGCAGATCATCAACCCGGGCAGCGTGGGCATGCCGTACGGCCGGGCGGGCGCGCACTGGGCCCTGCTCGCGGACGGCGCCGTCACCATGCGCCGTACCAGCTACGACATCGAAGCCGCCTGTGCCGCCATCCAGGAAATGTCGGACTACCCAGACGTGGCCGAATGGGCTGACTACTTCCTGCACTCCCGCGCCAGCGACGCCGACGCGCTCGGCGCCTTCGCCCCCCGCGACGGCCGCCCCAGATGATCATGCACCGTCCGTCCGGCAGGGCATGGGCACCAGGAAACGGCGAGGGCGCATTCTCCTTCGCCGCCATCGTCATGGGGCCGGACCCCCTCACCCCGTTACCCGGCGGGCCAGCCCGCCGCAACCATGATCACGAAGGGTTTTTAGTCCGCCCGGACTAAAGATCCTTCGGGATCATGGAAGCCGGAGCGTCATCACAAGCGCGTGGTGGGGGCCCGAGCGTCCGCCGTGCCCGGGCATCCGCCGCGCCCCGGGGGGAAAGACACGCCCGGGCCGAACGTCGCCCTGGCTGAGGCTTGCCGTGGCATGCTTGGCCTCCGGGAGTGCAAACCATTGCCACTGCAGCAGCCAGGCGACAACCGCACGCCCGGGCCGCCCCTGGCGCATTACGCGAGCGTCGCGCACGTCGCGCGGGTCTACGACTACCTGCTCGGCGGCAAGGACAACTTCGCCGCGGACCGGGAAGCGGCCGAGCAGGCGATGCTGATCAACCCGTCCGTGGTGCCCACCGCCCGGGCCAACCGGGCGTTCCTGGCCCGTGCCATCCGCTACCTGACCGGCGAGGCCGGCCCGCGTCAGTTCCCCGACATCGGCACCGGCATGCCGGCCAGCAGCAACATCCACGAGGTGGCTCAGTCGGTCGCGCCGCAGACCCGGGTCGTCTACGTCGACCACGACCCGATCGTGCTGTGCCATGCTCGCGCGCTGCTGATCAGCGCCCCCGGGGGCCGAACCGACTTTATCGAGGCCGATCTGCGCCAGCCGCTCGCGATCTTGTCCGAGGCGGCCAGGACGCTTGACTTCGGCCGCCCGGTCGCGATCATCCTGACCGCGATTTTGCACCTGATCCAGGACGACGAGGAGCCCTATCAGCTCGTCCGCCAGCTGGTCGGCGCGCTGGCGCCGGGCAGCTACGTGGTGATCAGCCACGCGGCCGCGGACATCGGCAACGGCGACATGGCGAGCATGACCATTCGCCTGAACGAGCTGATGGCGCAGCAGACCACGCCGCGCAACTATGCGCAGGTGAGCCAGTTCTTCGAAGGGCTCGACCTGGTCGAGCCGGGCCTGGTCCGGGTGCCCGAGTGGCGTCCGGCCATGGCCATCGACGCGAAGGCCCCCGCCCAGATGTGGGCCGGGGTGGCGCTCAAGCCAGCCCGCTTGCCATAGTGACCCGGGCCAGGCTCCGGCAGAATCGCTCGCGTTCCCCCGGTGGCAGCACGTCAGTGAGCCGGTCGAGCGAGGCGGAGACGTCGCGGTGGAACGCGCTCGCCACCTCGCGCCCCTCCGGCGTGAGCGCGACGGAAACCGCCCGCCGGTCACCCGGCACCGCGGTCCTGGCGACCAGGCCGCGGCGTTCGGCCCGGTCGGCCAGCCCGGTGAGCGCGGCTTTCTCGATGCCGAGCAGGCCGGCCAGCTCCGACATGCGCCGCGGCCCGGCGGCCAGCATGCACAGCAGCCGGGCCTGGGCGGCCGGCAGCCCGTGCCGTTCGGCCGTCCGGGTGAAGGCGGACTGCGTCAGGGCGGACAGCCGGATCAGCCCGTCCGCCACCGGATGCTCCCCGCCCCTGCCCATGCGGATCACCCCGCCCGTTCGGAATAAAGATGTTCTTGACGTTTATTGTAATCGACACGAACTATCACATCCGGACGGAGACAGACCATGGCGTTCACCGAAGAAGAAGCCGCCTACCTGCGGTCCCAGCCACTGGCCAGGATCGCCACCGTCGGTCCCGACGGGCAGCCGGACGTGACGCCGGTCGGGTTCGAGTTCGACGGGACCTACCTGTACGTCGGCGGGCGCGCGCCCGAGCGGACCAGGAAGTTCCTCAACGTCAAGGCGGGCCAGGCCAAGGTCGCGCTGGTCGTCGACGACCTGGTGTCCACCGACCCGTGGACGCCGCGCGGCCTGCGGGTCTACGGATCGGCCGACCTGATCGAGCGGGAAGGCATGTTCGGGCCCGGCGCGTACATGCGGATCACCCCGGCGATCTCGTGGAGCTGGAACCTGGCCGGCCAGCCCTACGGCAGCGGGTCAGGAACGCGCCGGACCGTCCACCGCGGGTAGCCGGTAGCGCGGCAGGGGAGTGGGCAGCAGCAGCGCGAACCCGGCCACGCCGCCGAGTGTCGCCACCCATAGCGCGGGCCGCAGTCCCGCAACGCTGCCCAGCAGCCCGCCGAGCGGCCGGGTGCCGTAGTTGACCGCCTGGAACGCGCCGGTCAATGATCGCGGCGAAGATCACCCCGATGGTGATGTCCAGCACCGTCAGCCCGAACCCGGACACGAACTCGGCCGCGAACAGCATGGCCAGGACCAGCGGCATGGCGCCGTGCGCCAGCGGCCACAGCATCAGCGGCGCGGTGTAGAGCAGGCACCCGGCCGCGTACGCCCACCCGGCTCCGATCCGCGCCGCCAGGCGCTTGGTGACCAGCGCGCCGAGCACCGCGCCGATCGCGCCCGCGCCGATCAGCACGCCGACCAGGCCAGGCCGGATGTGTAGCACCCGCACCGCGTACAGCAGGTAGAGCGCGGCGAACATGAGGTAGAAGAAGTTGAGGGTGGCCGCCGCGACCAGCGACGCGCGGACCAGGGCCGAACGCGCGATGAACCGCGCGCCCGCGGTCACCGATCCGTTGTCCTCGCTGACCGGCGGCTCGGCCGGGCGGATCCGGCCCAGGAAGAACGCCGAGCCGAGGAACGACAGCGCCGGTCAACCCACGGTAGCGGCGGAAGAATGCGCAGCTTCGCGCGGTTGGGACAAGTCGTGGATGATACGGCCCTGACCGTCGGCCCGCGAGCCGTGCCCCTGTCCGTTCTCGACCTCGCCCCGGTGCCGGACGGCGGTACCGCGGCGCAGGCCCTGCGCGCCACCATTGACCTGGCCCGGCACGCCGAACGGCTCGGGTACCGGCGGTTCTGGGTGGCCGAGCACCACAACATGCCCGGCATCGCGAGTTCCGCGCCGCCCGTGCTGATCGGCCACATCGCCGACGCGACCACGACCATGCGGGTCGGCTCCGGCGGAGTGATGCTGCCCAACCACGTGTCGCTGGTGGTGGCCGAGCAGTTCGGCATGCTGGAGGCGCTCCATCCCGGCCGGATCGACCTCGGCATCGGGCGCGCCCCGGGCACCGACCAGGTCACCGCGGCGGCGCTGCGCCGCTCGCCGGAGGCGCTGTCCGCGGACGACTTCCCCGACCAGTTGATGGACCTGCTCGGCTTCTTCACCGGCCGCTGGCCGGACAATCATCCGTTCGCGCAGATCACCGCGGTGCCCGGCCGCGGCAACCTGCCCGCCATGTGGTTGCTCGGCTCCAGTGGCTACAGTGCCCAGGTGGCCGGCCTGCTCGGCCTCCCGTTTGCCTTCGCGCATCACTTCAGCGCGGCCAACACGCTGCCCGCGCTGGCCCTGTACCGCCAGCACTTCCGCCCGTCGGACGTGCTCGACCGCCCGTACGCGATGGTCGCCGCCGCCGTGGTGTGCGCCGAGACCGACGAGCGCGCCCGCTTCCTGGCCGGTTCGGGCGCGCTGTCGTTCCTCCGGCTGCGCTCCGGCCGGCCCGGCCCGCTGCCCTCACCCGAGGAGGCAGCCGCCTATCCGTACAACGAGATGGAACGCGCGTTCATCGAGGACCGCCTGGCCACCCAGATCGTCGGCGCGCCGGACACCGTGCAGCGCGGCATCGCGGACCTCGTCGACGCCGCCCAGGCCGACGAACTGATGATCACCACTATGGTCTACGACCCGGCCGACCGTCTCGGCTCCTTCGAGCGGGTCGCCGCCCTGGCCCGCGCGTCGAGCGGGGCCCCCGCGTCCCGCTGATTCCCGCGGTTACCCGGCCGCGGCCATGATCGATCCGGCGTATCCGGCCGGATTTTCCGCCATCGTGCTAGCTTTGTGAACCGGAACCGCGGCCCATGTAAATCGATGCCTGGTTCTGGGTGGGTAACCGCGAGGGAGTTACACGTGGCCGGGACTTGGCAGCATTCATTAATACCGCCTGCCGTCAGCCCCGGCGGCCGTTCCGGGGGCCGCGATGGGCGATGAAAAAACGGGAGCCGTCAGGTTCCTGACCGATTTCTCGGCCGGCTCGCGAATCGCCGGTTATTGCCTGGA
>Ga0307305_10001075_pt1 | contig 10613 bp, 10 predicted proteins | sample ER_DNA_186_FD_194512 | JGI IMG/M metagenome (GOLD analysis project Ga0307305, IMG submission 194512) | Bulk soil microbial communities from the East River watershed near Crested Butte, Colorado, United States - ER_DNA_186 | ecosystem: Environmental > Terrestrial > Soil > Floodplain | place... | reverse complement strand
GTCCGGTGAACGACTCCAGGGTCCGCACGTGCGTGCCGCCGTCGCGAGGCTCGAGCCACCACTCGTGGTACGCGTCGATCGTGAGCGTCCGGCCGCGCCAGGAGATGTAGCGCGGCGGCTCGATCCGGTCGAGCGTCGAGACGATCGTCCCCGGGCCGGCCTTCCAGCGGAACTCCGTTCCCGGCGCCAGCGGGCCGGGGAACGACATCGACTTCACGTCCGGGTTCCAGTTCGGCCAGTTCTCGAAGCGCGTCAGCACGTCCCAGACGACCTGCGGCGGCGCGTCGATGTCCACCTCGGCGGTGCTTCTGACCGGCGCGTTTTCGTTTGCGGCCACGGCGCGATCCTAATCTCAGCGGCCGGCGTTCTTGGCGACGAACGCCGCCACATCCCGGATCTGCGCCTTGCTCAGCTGGCCGGCGAAAGACGGCATGCCCCCGCCGCCCGCCTCGACCTTCGCGCGAACGTCCTCGAACCCCGGCCGCAGGGAGTCGAGGTTAGGGCCGATCTGGCCCGACGCCGAGGCAGCGGCAAGGGTGTGACACGTGCCGCAGCCGGCCTGCCCGAAGACCGTCGCCCCTGCCGCCGGCCGGGCGTCGGCCGGGATCGGAGAGGCCTTCCCGGGAGCCCCGGCAGCGGTGTCGTGGCTGTAGAGCCAGAGCGCGCTCGTGTACCAAACAGCGATCAGGACCGCGAACAGCGTCCCGCCCGCGACCGGGAGGACGAACCTCGGAAACCGGTGCAGCCGAACGATCGTGACCTTCGCCGCGAAGGCGCCGTAGAAGGCGCAACCGAGCAGCGAGTGCGCCAGCACGCGGTTGCTCGGGTCTTGGAAGCCGAGCTTGAAGATGCAGTGGTAGGCGACCGGAAGGGTGAACGCGAACGCGACGCGGCCGGACCAGCGGTGCACCGGATTGACCCAGGCCGGCTTTCGCCACGGCAGCTTCCGGAAGATCCAGGCGGCCGTGAAGATCTGGAAGCAGGCGAGGATTGCCGCCGCGGTCGCGAAGCCGGCCTTCAGATGAATCGGATCGCTGAAGAAGAGCCGGAAGTAGCCCTTCGACCGCGGCTCGTGATTTGCGAGCAGCCCGGCGGTGAGCGAGAAGAGTGCGAATCCGAGCAGGGGCGCCGCCAGCCAGCGGTACGAGCGCGTAACGGGACCCGAGGCTGCGGCGGCTTCGCTCATGGTTCGATCACATCGTGGGCTCGATCACCACCGGTGCCGCGGGTTCCGCCTGGCCCTGGTCGAGGCGGAACGGCGGATAGCGGTCGGTCATCAGCGTCGCATACGCCAGAACCCGGAAGCACCAGCGGTTCATCCCGATCACGAAGTCGAAGATTCCGAGTGGGTAGCGGCCGCTGAAGAGGAGCGCGACGACGCCGAAGACGACGAGTAGGAGGATCAGGCCGCCCGTACCCCCGCCCCACCCACCGTAGTGCCGCGAGTCGCCCGCGTTCGCGGCGAACCACGCGCCGCCGCCCGCAAAGACGCTGACCACGGCGTAGTGCGGGAGCGCGAGCAGCCACCACTTCACGAGGACGAGGCCGCGCGAGAGAGTCTCCGGGTACTCGACGTCGAACGAGGCGGGGTAGTCCTCAGGCTGGAGCGAGAATGGCGGATACCGGTCCGTGCCGTTGGCATCGAAGGTGTAGAAGCCAACCCGCCAGGTCCAGCGCACGACGCCGACGTTGAAGTCGAAGAGCCCGCGGGGGTAGCGGCCCGTGAAGAGGATCGCAAAGAAGGCGATCACGGTCACGACCGCGAACGCGATCCACAGGAACACCAGCACGATGTAGTGAGGGATGGCGAGGATCCACTTCACGAGCCAGAGCCAGCGGCTCAGCTCGGAGTCGAGCCTGCCCTCGACTCGGACGGGATAGGCGGGTACAGCAGCCACTTTCGAGCCTCCTTTGCGGTCAACAGGGCCGGCGGTCCCGGTCCTGGCTTGGGCGAATCTGGTCTGCGCACGGAGCCTTGTCAAGCAAGGGCGCCTGATCAGGCCCTGTCCAGAGACCGTTTTTACCGCGGGTTAGGTACCGCTTTACCGCGAGCTCCGATCATCGAGCCACCCGATGAAAGGAGCAGTCATGAAGCTGAAGCCCGCAACCGTTCCAGTCCTGGTGGCCGTGGCCGTTCTCGTTGCCGCAGCCGCTTCATCAGCCACCACAATGACCAAGCCCTTGGGGGTTCACGGCGGGGTCGGCCACCTGATCGCCCCCAACGACCGCGTCGAGGTCGGGTATCAGGTCGACACGCCCGGTGTAAAGGCCCCGACCGGCTCGCTCTACGTCAGCAATGACTTGCACAGACGATTCGAACGGCTTCCCCTGCAGCTCCGGCGACCGCCGTCGACGGCTCTTCGAGCCATCGTGCCGCACCGACTGCTGAGAGGCCAGAAGCTCTTCTACTACGCGGTCGTTCGCGACCCGAAGAGCGGCCGCTCGGCGACGATCCCCGCCGGCGGAGCTCGCTCAGCGGCAACCGCCTGGATCCTCCAGAAGCCCGTCATCGTCAGGCTGGGCACACACCGCTTCGGCCGGCCGCGCGCGCCGGAGGCAATCGTCGCCCGCGCCGGCCCGCAGCAAGTCGGCTTCGAGAACACCAGCGAGTACCAATTCGGCCCGCAGACGTTCCTCGTCGGACGGGATGGATCGATCTTGCTGCACGACGGCCTGAAGCAGCGTCTTCTCCGCTGGCAAGCTGGACAGCCCGACAGTGTCGAACGATCGGTGCAGCTGCCTTTCTTCGCCGGCGATAACGACGTGGCATTGGGGCCCGCCGGGAGCATTTACGTCACACGGCTTCTGCGGGATCCGCCGCGGCTGATTCTCTACCGACTGAGCGCAACCGGAAAGGTGCTTTGGCAGCGTCGGCTGGCCGGTGACTACGCCGGTAACTCCGGGTTCGTGCTTGGAAGCAACAGCCCTCTCCGCGTCGCCCCAGATGGCACTCTCTACTGCCTCGTCTTCATGGGCCTGCCCGGCGATGAGTGGGGCTGGATGCCTGTGGCGACTCCGGCCGGCGCCCCGCTCTCGGCGACAGCGCAACGCCGTGGAACGCACTGGCCCTTCCAGCCGGTTGCCGGAGGGCTGCGGCTGCTGTCGGAGACCTACACGCCGCCTGGAGCCGAGACGGCACCACACGAGGCTCGTTACGCGCTGATCGATGCCCACGGTCGGCTGGTTCGGGCCTGGCGTGTGCTCAGCCGAACCGATCTGGCCGGCACGCTCCTGACGCCGCAGCTCGTCGGCGGCGACCTGGTGGCCGCCGTCGGCGTCACGGCGGGAACGGGCGCGGCCGGCAAGTCGGAGTACGTCGTGCTCCGTCTCGGCCGGCGGGGACCGCGCGTGCAGTTCTCACTCGTCCCGCGCGTGTGGGGCTCGCAACTCCTTACCGACCTTCGTGTCGGTCCGGACGGGCGGCTCTATCAGCTCTCGACCTCCCCGCTGACCGGAATCGTGATCAGCCGGTACTCGCTTGGCCAGGGTGCCTTGTCTTCGCGGCAACGCGAGGTTACGGTCGCTTCCGGGAGAGGCTCGCAGTCGAAGCCGGGAAGGTCGTGATGAACGCTCCCGCACCAGAAGGCTCCAGCACCTGGAGATCGAAGCGGCTTCGCTGCATCGGTCCTGCGGCGACGATCTTCCTGCTCGCCGGGATCGCAGTCAGCGCAGCCGCGCCCACGCGCGGTGCTCCTACCGTAGTCGCCAGTGGAACGATCGTCTTCGCGAGCCAGCGCACCGGCAACTCGCAGATCTACTCCGTTCATGCGGACGGATCCCGGCTGGGTCAGCTCACTCGAAATCACGCGTCTGACACCGCACCGATCTTCTCGCCGGACGGTAAGCGGATTGTGTTCACGCGCTCGACCAATTGTTGCGTTGGGCTCTGGCTCATGAACGCCGACGGGAGCCGGCAGCGACGCCTCGCCGCTTACGGCTCTGACCCTGCGTGGTCGCCCGACTCGCGGCGAATCGCTTACGTCGGCTCTGGGAACGGACCGGCAAACGCCTACCCGCTCATCATCGCCGGTGCCGACCGCCGCCGAATCGTCATCCGCGGCAGAAACGACCACCCCGCATGGTCGGCGGACGGGAAGTGGATCGCCTTCAGCCGCGAGGTCAAAGATCGGACCGACCTCGTGGTCGTCCGTCGTGGCGGCGGCCGACTGAAGACCATCAGGCGGAATCTCGGCTTTCTCGGCGTGCTCACATGGTCGCCACAGGGCGAGATTGTGGCCGCAACGTCGCGGGGGGTGTGTCTCGTTCAGCCCAACGGTGGACGCACCCGCTGCCTCGTACGAGAGGCCTACGAGTTCACGTTGTCGCCGGACGGACGGCGGTTTGCCTGGATCGCCGATCGGGGCCGGCGTCTCAAAGTTCGTCGCGTCTCCGGGGGCCGCGCCCTCGACATCACCCCGAAAGGCGTAGGCCTGCCCGAGACACCGGCTTGGTCGGCCGACGGCCGCTGGATCGCTCTCGTCAGTCTTCCGGCAGGCGCGACCAATGCCGACCTGGTCGTTGTCGCCGCAACCGGCAAGTCGTCGCGGCGAATCACGCAACGCGTGCCATACCCGTACGGCAGCGCGAACCAACAGCCCAACTGGCGGCCGGGTGAACCAACCAGGGCTCGTCTCGGAAGACGCCCGGTCGCGCCGCTTCCATCGGAGACCGCCTCGCGGTCGGCATTTCGACCACAGGGAGGAGGAACGATCACGTCACTGGCGGCCGACGGCGACCGCGCGGCGATGGTGATCGACTTCCCGGGTTGCGCAGGTGTCGAAGTATGGGACGCGAAGCGCGGACGCGCCTACCGGCTCAAGCGGCCGTGCGGACAGTACGGGGGCTCGGGGGGCAGCCAGGAAGGCACGTACGGCGTCGCCCTCGCAGGCACGCGGGCCGCTTGGGTCCACCAGGACGGGGGGAACACGGTCGAGACGTACGTCGACACGGCGACGCTGGCGCGCCACAATCCGGTTTCGCTCGCCTCGGGCGGTGCTGACTTGGGCGGCGCCGGGACCTTCGCGGGAGCAGTGTTCGGAGACGGCGCGTTGCTTGCTTTCACAGTAGGCACGCGGTGCGACCCCGACGGCGCGGTCAACGGACGGCCCGAGGACCAATGTCCGGCTGGGAAACGGAGGTATAGCGTCGTCACCGCGAGCGTCTGGCGTGTCGGCGGTAAGGGCGGCTGCCCCGTGCAGACGCCGGCGTTCAGCGGCTGCACACGTGTTGGTTTCGCCCCTGCCGGCGACCTGACGGTGCTCGCCGTCGACGCCGGCCGGATCGCTGTACGGACGGACACTGGAGTCAGGCTGCTGACCGAGCAAGGCACTGTCCTCCGCGACTTCGCCGTCACGGCGCGTGCGGCGGCACTCTCGGGAAACCGGCTGGCCGTGCGGACAGAGAGTGCCATCGAGATCTACGACACCGAGACCGGCGTGCTCAGCTCGCGGATAACGGTCGCCGGCGGCGTCACGCTTGAAGATCTCGAGGGCGACTTGCTCGTCACCGGATCGCGCGACACCGTGACGGTTCGAAGACTAGGCGACGGCCGAACGACGACGTTTCGCCCGGGCGGTACCGCGAGAGCCCAGCTCGAGCAGCCAGGCCTGTTCGTCGCGGGTCCGCGGCGCACGACTTTCACGTCGATGAGCGGGCTCTTGCGGCAACTCGGGCCGTGACCAAGAACCGGCGTCCGACAATCGGTGTCGGACGCCGGGTTTTATCAAGCCGCGAAGGTGCCGAATCTGGATCATTTTGGTCACGAGCTTCGTAACGAAAACCGGTGTCGGACCACGCGTCGAGGGCGCTATCTTCTCGCACCCGGCGCGTACTTGAGCACGACGATGCCGCTCGCGAACGGCGTCGCTTCGAGCAGCTCGAAGCAGGGCGACCGCGTACCGGTGGTGCTCGTCGTCCATGTAGGGCTGCGCCCACACCGGCGAGTCGATGACGCCCTCGAGGCTGACGAAGGTCCACTCGACCAGCTTCCGCATTGGTGAACTTCTACCTTGCGCAAGCGGCAGCCTGACCCGAAAAGCCAGGTGTCCGACACTCGGGTTGGTCGCTTGGATTTGTCAACCCCCGAAACGTGCCGAGTTTGGAACTTTTCGTCCACAGGTCCGTCCTGCCCGGACGGGGCCGACGGCTGGGCCGCCGGCCCCGTGGCGTAGAGGCGCTACATCTGCAGCGGCTTGACGACCCCGATCAGGTGGCCCTCGGGATCCTTGAACTGGCCGAGCTCGATCATGTCCATGATCGTCTCCGGACCCATGACCCGGGTGCCGCCGAGGCTCTCCGCCTTCGCGAGCGCCTCCTCGATGTCCGGTACCGCGACGTAGAAGGTGACGTGGCCCTCGTACCCGTCAGGCCCGCCGGCGATGCCGCCGCCGATGCCCGACCCGTCCGGTGCCTGATTCCCCTCCCGAGCCACCATCCCGTAGTGCATCGGGTTGTTGGAGTCGATCTCCCACCCGAAGAGCTCGGAGTAGTAGCTCCGCAGCTTGTCGCCGTCCTTTCCGATCACCTCGAAGTGGACTACCGGCTGTCCCATCTCTCGCTCCTTTCTGGCTGACTACCGGCTTAGACCGCGGCACTCGCCCAAACTCATCGCTCCGCGTACCATGGCGCCGATGCCCGACTCGTCCCTCACCGTCAAGCCCGGCACCGCCGAGCAAGCGCTCGAGCAGCACCGCACGGAGCTCACCGCCTACTGCTACCGGATGCTCGGCTCCCCGTTCGAAGCCGAGGACGCCGTGCAGGAGACGCTGCTGCGCGCCTGGCGAGGCCTCGACCGCTTCGAGGGCCGCGCGGCCCTGCGCTCCTGGCTCTACCGGATCGCGACCAACGTCTGCTTCGACATGCTGAACGCCCGCGAGCGCCGCGCCCGGCCGATGGACCTCGGTCCCGCGCGCGAGCCGGTCGAGTCGAACCTGAACGCCCTGCCGGAGGTGACCTGGATCGAGCCGGTTCCCGCGACCGCCCTCGCAGCCGAGAGCGACCCGGCGGAGGTCGCCGTCGCGCACGAGACGATCCGGCTCGCGTTCGTGGCGGCGCTGCAGCACCTGCCGCCGCGGCAGCGGGCGGTGCTGATCCTCTGCGAAGTCCTGCGCTGGAAGGCTTCCGAGGTCGCGGAGCTACTCGAGACGAGCGTCGCGTCGGTGAACAGTGCGCTCCAGCGCGCGCGGGCGACGCTCGAGACGAGCGACGTTGGCGCCGACCGCGCTCCGCTCGACGAGGCCGACCGCGAGCTGCTTTCCCGCTACATGGCGGCCTTCGAGGCCTACGACATCGAGGCGCTCACCTCGCTGATCCACGAGGACGCGACTCAGTCGATGCCGCCGTTCGACCTCTGGCTCAGCGGCCGGGACGACATCTTCGAGTGGTGGCTCGGGCCGGGCATCGGCTGCCGCGGCTCGCGCGTAATTCCGACGGTGGCGGCCAACGGCTCGCCGGCCTTCGGCCAATACAAGCCGAGCGAATCCGGCAGCGGCTTCGACCCGTGGGCGCTGCAGGTGCTGGAGGTCTCAGACGGCCGGATCGTCGAGCTGACGTTCTTCCTCGACACCGACCGGGTCTTCCCTCTCTTCGGCCTCCCGCCCCGGCTCGACGCGTAGCACGGCGTCGAGGCCGGCGAACGCAATCAGACCCTGGAGAGCGGGCGACGCATGGAGAAACCGGATCGTCCGGCCATGTCGCCGCGCGGCGAGCTGGAGCCGCGCGAGCAGAGCGATAGTCTCCAGGTCGGCTTTGCCGAGCGCGCTCAGATCACAGACAAGCGGTCGAGGCACGGAGGCGGCCATCTGAAGATAGACCGTCCTGCGACCGAAAAATCATCGCCCGGTCACCGATGAATTCCGCCGCGGAGCCGGGTCTAAGCATTCGATGTCGATCACGAACACCCGGAAAGGACCCCACCAATGACGATCGCCGATAACCGGACCCGCTGGCTCGCGCTCTACGTCCTCACCCTCGGCAGCCTGATGATCGTGCTCGACGCGACGATCGTGAACGTCGCGCTGCCGTCGATCCGCCAGGATCTCGGCTTCACCGAGACCTCGCTGGCGTGGGTCGTAAACGCGTATCTGCTCACCTACGGCGGCTTCCTGCTGCTCGGCGGGCGGCTCGGCGACCTGTTCGGGCAACGGCGGCTGTTCCTGGCCGGGATCGGCCTGTTCACACTGGCCTCACTCGCATGCGGCCTCTCGACGACGCAGTGGATGCTGGTCAGCGCGCGCACCGTGCAGGGCCTCGGCGGCGCGGTCGCCTCCGCGGTCTCGCTCTCGCTGATGATGACGCTCTTCACCGAGCCGGCCGAGCGCGCGAAGGCGATGGGCGTCTTCGGCTTCGTCGCCGCCGGAGGCGGCAGCCTCGGCGTCCTCCTCGGCGGCGTCCTGACCGACCTCCTGAACTGGCATTGGATCTTCCTCGTCAACTTCCCAATCGGCGTCCTCGTCGGCGTCCTGACTCTGCGGCTGCTGCCCGGCGAGCGCGGCCCATCGATGTCCGGCCGGCTCGACGTCGCCGGCGCCGTGACCGTGACGGCGGCGCTGATGCTCGCCGTCTACGCAATCGTGAACGGCAATCAGAACGGCTGGACGTCGGCGGAGACGCTCGGGCTGCTCGGCGGAGCTGTCGCGCTGCTGGCGACCTTCCTCGTGATCGAGTCGCGGGTCGACTCGCCACTCGTGCCGCTCCGGCTCTTCAAGCGGCGCAACATCAGCGTTTCCAACCTGGTCGGCGTCCTCTGGGCCGCGTCGATGTTCGCCTGGTTCTTCCTCTCGGCGCTCTACCTGCAGCTCGTGCTCGGGTACAGCCCGCTGGAGGTCGGCCTGTCGTTCCTGCCCGCGAACCTGATCATGGGAGCGTTCTCGATCGGTATCTCGGCGAAGCTCGTGATGCGGTTCGGTTTCAGGAAGCCGCTCGCGACCGGGCTCCTGCTGGCCGCGGCCGGCCTCCTGCTGTTCGTGCGCGCGCCGGTCGACGGGAACTTCCTCGTCGACGTCCTCCCGAGCATGATCCTGCTCGGGTTCGGCGCCGGCATCGCCTTCAACCCCGTGTTGCTCGCCGCGATGAGCGATGTTGAGCCGAGCGAGTCAGGGCTCGCCTCGGGGCTCGTCAACACGTCGTTCATGATGGGCGGCGCCCTCGGGCTCGCCGTCCTCGCGAGCATCGCCGCTTCGCGGTCGCACAGCCTCCGTCTAGGGGGTGCCGGCGAGCTGAGCGCGCTCACCGGCGGCTACCACCTGGCCTTCCTTGTCGGCGCGGCCTTCGCCGCCGCCGCGGCCGTAATCGGGGGGGCGCTCCTCCGCGAAACGGAGCCGATGGCTGCGCACGAACCCGGTCACGGTGCGGCCGCCGCCACCGAGACCTCGTAGGGAGGAGAGATGGGCAAGATCGTCGCGGAGGTCTCGGTCTCGCTCGACGGCTACGTCGCCGGGCCGAGCCCGACTCTCGAGAACCCGCTCGGCGAGGGCGGCGACCAGCTGCACGAGTGGGCCTTACCGCTCAAGAGCTGGCGCGAGCCCCACGGCCTCGCCGGCGGCGATACCGGACCGGACGACGAGCTCGTCGCGGAATCGCTGCGCGCCACCGGCGCCGTCGTGATGGGTCGCCGCATGTTCAGCGGCGGCGAGGGGCCTTGGGAGGACGACAGCAACGCGAACGGCTGGTGGGGAGACAACCCACCGTTTCACAAGCCGGTCTTCGTCCTCACCCACCACGCACGCGAGCCACTCGTGATGGAGGGAGGGACTACATTCACCTTCGTCACAGATGGCCTCGAAAGCGCGATCGAAGATGCGCGCGCCGCCGCAGCCGAGCAGGATGTCTTGGTCGCAGGCGGAGCCGACGCCATCGACCAGTCGATCAACGCCGGCCTGGTCGATGAGCTCCTGCTCCACCTCGCCCCGGTTCTGCTGGGCGGCGGAGCCCGGCTGTTCGACGGCGTCGGGCCCGCGGTCCCCCGGTTTGAGGTGACCCAGGTGATCGAGTCGCCGCTCGTGACCCACCTTCGCTACCGCGCCGTCCCAGCCTGACGCCGCGGCGGTCAATGCGTAAGCTGAATGCATGCCAATGCGGGTGGTCGTCGTCTGGCGAGCGGGGCCCACGTGGACGAGCGGTGGCGTCCGCGAGCAGCCCGACTGGGACGAGCACGCGGAGTTCATCGACGCTCTGATCGCGAAGGGGACGTTCGTGATGGGCGGCCCGTTCGCCGATAACTCGGGCTCGCTGAGCCTGCTGGAAGGCGTCAGTGTCGACGAGGCCAAACGGATCATCGCCGAGGATCCGTTCGTCGAGAACGGCGTCTTCGTGCTCGACGACATCCGCGAATGGAACGTCTTCGTCGATGAGTTGTCTGCCCGCGTCTAAGTATCCGCCGTCGCCAGCAAACCTGCGGGCGGACTACGAATAGCGCGAGTCGGCGAGCTCGAGCAGCTTCGTCACCGTCGTCCAATTGCGTGCCGTGGCGGTGACGCCCAGGTCCCGCCCGGCGAGGCGTCCCCACAGCTTCGAGCGCGCGACGCCCTTGGGGTGCCAGGCATAGATCTCGCGTCCGCTGACAACGAGTTCCTCCGACTCCTGGACGGCCTCCTCCAGCTTCCGCTTGGCGGCCG
>Ga0307305_10001072_pt1 | contig 10622 bp, 10 predicted proteins | sample ER_DNA_186_FD_194512 | JGI IMG/M metagenome (GOLD analysis project Ga0307305, IMG submission 194512) | Bulk soil microbial communities from the East River watershed near Crested Butte, Colorado, United States - ER_DNA_186 | ecosystem: Environmental > Terrestrial > Soil > Floodplain | place... | reverse complement strand
CGACCGCGGGCAGGTGATCGAGGTGCTCAAGGCGGCGTTCGTCCAGGGGCGGCTGGGCAAAGACGAATTCGACCTGCGGATAGGCCGGGCCTTCGCGGCCCGGACCCACGCGGAGCTGGCCGTAGGGCGTGTGGATGTTCGGGTTCCTCGTGCCCTGGCCCAGGGATTCCGGGGGCGATCCCCCTCACGGAGTCGCCTTGCTGGTCTACCTGACCACCCTCATCTACCTGTTCATTCTGGCCATGACCCTGTGGCTGGGCGGGGCAGTGATGGTTCAGTCATGGCTAAAGCGGCGTTCCGGCGCACGAGATGGAGCACCGGACCCACCTGGTATCCCCAGATGAGCGTCAGGCGTCGAGGACCTGGCCGGCCCGCTGGACGACGGGGTCCTCGGAGCTCCATGGGAAGTTGATCCACTGGTCGGTGCGCCGCCAGACGTAGTCGCACTTGATCACCGACTGGGACTTCTCGTAGATCACGGCCGTTCGCACGTGGTCGACCTGATCCTTGATGAAGGTGTGGACGAGCTCGATGGTCCGGCCCGTGTCCGCCACGTCGTCGGCGATGAGCACCTTCTTCTCCGAGAAGTCGACCACGCTCGGCACCGGCGGCAGCATAACCGGCATGTCGAGCGTGCTGCCGACTCCGTCGTAGAACTCGACGTTCATCACGTACAGGTTCTTGACCGCGAGTGCGTAGCCGAGAGAGCCGGCCAGAAACAGGCCGCCGCGGGCGATCGAAAGGATCAGGTCGGGCTCGAACCCGTCGGCGGCGATGACCTTCGCCAGCTCGCGGGACGCCTCACCGAACCGTTGCCAGCTGAGATTCTCACGCTCGTCGCTCATGACCGCCTCACCGTCGTCAGTGCTCGTAGCTCATGGTGCCATGCGCGACGATCACGGCCGAAGGCCGGGCGGCGTGCGACTCCAGACGGTTCGCGCGTGCAACGGTCGGCTGGTCTACGGTGCTCTTAGCAGGTGATGTGGAGCTCGGTGGTGTCCGATCCTCGACGAGCTCGCCCCGAACCCTGACGTCATCAGCGGCGGCGGCGAGGATTTCAGTGCCTTCGTGGTGTCGCGGTGGCCCGGGCTTGTCCGGCTGGCTCGACGCCACGGGCAAGGCCTTCGTGAGCACCACCTCGCTGCCGGAATCCGGCCACACGCAGTTCCAGCCCTGAGGCCAGCAGCTAGCCTGCCTCGCGCGCCGGGCCCTGGACGGGCTCGCGCGGGCCGGCCTCGCACGCGGCGCGCTCGAGCCGGCTCCGGTAGCCCTCCCACCACGCCTGGTCGCCGGACGCCATGTTGTCGTTGCCCTCACGCAGGCCGGCCGCTCCGTCAATGAGCTCGCGGACGATATCGGCCTGCCCGGCGTGCCGGTCGGTCTCGGCGATCATGTGGACCAGGATCTTGTGCAGCGTCACCTCGCTGCGGCTCTCCGGCCACCACGGCACATGACCGATGTCGTCCAGTGCGAGCGAGCCGATGGTGGCGTCGGAATGCGCCCAGGCCCGCCGGTACAGGCCGGTGATCTGCTCACGGGACTCCTCGGCGGTGGCCCACATGTCCGCGTTGGGCTCGGCGTCGTCCTCCAGCCACGGCAGTCGCTCGCCGGACGGGCGCCCGAAGGTATCGCCGAAATACCCGAGCTCCACGCTGGCCACGTGTTTGATCAGTCCTAGCAGGTTGGTGCCGGTGGGCACCATCGGGCGGCGGATGTTGTACTCCGTGAGCCCGTCGAGCTTCCACAGCAGGGCTTCCCTCGCGTCCTGCAGATAACGGTGAAGGTCTGTCTTCGGATCTGATCCGGTCATGCCGCCAGTCTGCCATCGCCGGCCCGGCACATGAAGTTTCAACCGATGCCAGGGCGCGCTCGGGCTAGCCGGGCGGGGCCAGCCGGGGCGGGAAGCCTCCGGTCGCCACCGGACCCCAGCGGGCCGGCGTGACGCGCAGCAGCGACTTGCCCTGGCGCACCATGGCCTGCCGGTATTCGTCCCAGTCCGGGTGCTCACCGGAGATCGACCGGAAGTACTCCACCATCGGCTCGACCGCCTCGGGCACGTCGAGCACTTCGGCGGCCCCGTCGACCTGCACCCAGGGCCCGCCAAAGTCGTCGGACAGCACCAGCACGCTGACCTGCTCGTTACGCCGGGCATTGCGGGTCTTGGCGCGTTCGGGGTACGTCGCGACCACGATCCGGCCCTCGGTATCGACGCCGCAGGTGACCGGCGACGCCTGCGGTCGCCCGTCGGCCCGGGCGGTGATCACGATGGCGTGGTGCCGTGGCCGGATGAAGTCGAGCAGTTCATCTCGCGTGACTGCGGTGTTGACCGCGATCTGGGGGCTCACGGCACCACGGTAGCAACGGGGACCACCTTGACCGGCGGTACCAGCCCATATGACGATGGGCGGTATGTCCGAGCTGCCAACGTGGGCACGCGACGCGCTTGCCGGGGTCTACGATCCCTGCTGCCGGGAGAAGGGCATTTCCGTCCTGGACATGGGCCTGGTGCGATCGGTCCAGGTGGAAGAGGGGGTGGCCAAGGTCGAGTTGCTGCTGACCTCGGGCTGGTGCCCGTTCGCGGCCGGCGTACTCACCGAGGTGAAGGAGCAGATCCTCAGCCAGCCGGGGATCACCGACGCCGACGTGTCGATCGTCTGGGACGAGGCCTGGACGACGGACCGCCTGTCCCCCAGGGCGCGGGACATCCTGCGCTTCCTTCCCTCGCCCTCGGCCGTGGCCGACCGGGACGAGTACGTCCGCGCCCACCTGCCCGCCAAGGAGTAGCGATGATCGACGATGCCTTCGTGTTCGACTGCGTGGCGCACCCCTTCAACTTCGATCCGAAGAACGCGTTCGGCAATGCCGGCCTGATGTTCAACAACCACCTGTACGCGTTCCACAACGCGCTGACCCCCGACGACCAGCCCAAACTGCCGTCCGAGGAGTTCCTGCGCGAGTGGACTCCGTCGGACATCCGCAAGATGGTGTACGAGGAGTCGGACACCGACATGCTGGTGGCGATGCCGCTGCCGCTGACGGACCTGTTCCGCGACGGGCTGTCACCCTGGGAGTCCTGCGCCGACCTGGCCAGCCGCGACCCGGACCGGACGGTCTTCTGGGGATCGGTCAACCCGCTGGAGGGACGCAAGGCGCTGGACCTGATGGAGCGCCAGGTCGGCGAGTTCAACGCGCGCGCGTTCAAGTTCTACAACGTCCGCTACGACTACGGGAAGCCGTATCCGTGGCGGATGGACGACCCGAACATCGCCTTCCCCATCTTCGAGAAGGCGCAGGAACTCGGCGTCAACCTGATCGGCGTGCACAAGGGCGTGCCGCTCGGCCCGCAGCCGATCGAGCACACCCAGACCTGGGACATGGACGGGGCGGCGGCCAACTTCCCCGACATCAACTTCGTCATCTTCCACGTCGGGCTGCCGTTCATCGACGAGACCTGCTGGCAGCTGATCAGGTACCCGAACCTGTACGCGTCGATCGCGGCCACCGTCAACTTCGTGGTCCGGGCGCCTCGCATGTTCGCGGAAATCCTCGGCAAGCTGCTGTTCTGGTGCGGCGAGGACAAGATCATCTACGGCTCCGAGGCGCCGCTGTGGCATCCGCAGTGGGCGCTGCGCGCGTTCATGGACTTCCAGATCCCCGAGGACCTGTGCGCGGGCTACGGCTATCCGCAGCTCACCGACCAGGCCAAGCGCAAGATCCTCGGCGAGAACCTGCTCCGCCTGCACGGCATGGACCTCGCCGACGCGAGGGCCAGGGCGTCAGCGAAGCCCTAGAGGGAGCAGTTCGGGCGGGAAGTCCTGGTAGGCGACGGGGACGAGCCAGCGGCGGATCGCGGCCGTGCCCACTGAGGTGTAGGCCGGCACCGTGGTGGCGGGCCAGGGGCCGCCGTGGTGCTGCGCGGCCACCACCGCGACGCCGGTCGGCCAGCCGTTGCAGACGACCCGGCCCGCGATGTGCTCGAGCACCGCGACCACCTGGCGGGCCAGGTCCAGGTCCTCCGGGGATCCGGTGTCGACGTGCACCGTGCCGACGAGGTTGCCGACCAGCGCGGCGAGGACCGGCAGCAGGTCCTCGACCGACGGATAGGTGATGACCAGCCCGGCCGGGCCGAACCGCTCGCGGGACAGCACCGCGATGTCGTCCGCGAACTCCTTCAGCGTCAGCTGGAACACCCGCGGCGTGGCGCCCCACGGTCCCGGGCCCGGCTGCCCGGCGGCCAGTTCGGTGACGCCGGGGTGCTCCTCCGCCTCCTCCACCGCGTCCTCGAAGCCGGCGAAGATCCGGCCGGTCAGCATCGCCCCGCCGGACGAGGCGCCGACCGCCTCGCCGATCGCGGACAGCAGGCCCACGTCCTCGGGGACGAACAGCAGGCCGGGGTTGGTGCAGAACTGGCCGGTGCCGAGCGTCAGCGAGCCGGTGAACCCGGTGGCGATGGCGGCCGGACGGGAGAACGCCGCGCCGGGCAGCACCACCGACGGGTTGACCGAGCCGAGCTCGCCGTAGAACGGGATGGGCACCGGGCGCTCAGCCGCGATCTTGGCCAGGGCCAGCCCGCCGCCGGTGGACCCGGTGAACCCGGCCGCGGCGATGGCCGGGTGCCGGAGCAGCCTCAGCCCGGCCTGCACGCCATGGATCAGGCCGAACGTCCCTGCCGGTGCCCCGGCGGAGGCCAGCGCCGCGGCCACGATCTCGGCCGTCAGATCCGACGTGACCGGGTGCCCCTCGTGCGCCTTCACCACGACCGGGCAACCCGCGGCCAGCGCCGAGGCGGTGTCGCCGCCGGCCACGGAGAACGCGAACGGGAAGTTCGACGCCGCGAACACGGCCACCGGGCCGACCGGCCGGTCGATCCGGCGCAGGTCCGGCACCACGCCCTCAGCCTGGGTGACGGCCACGTCGGCGTACCCGCCGTCCCGCAGCACCGCGGCGAACAGGCGCAGCTGGCCGGTGGTGCGCGCCACCTCGCCGGTGAGCCGTTCGCCGCCGAGCGCGGTCTCGGTGTCGGCGATCGCCGCGAGCTCGCCGACGCGGGCGTCGAGCGCGTCGGCCACCGCCTCCAGCGCCTCGGCGCGGCGCGGGAACGCGCCCCACGCCGGGCCCGCGGCCACCGCCGCGGCCACGGCCGCGTCGACCTCGGCGTCGGTTGTCTCGGCTACCGGCTCGCCGACCGGCTCGCCGGTGCGCGGGTCAAAGCCCTGAATCATGGTGTCCTCCAGGGTGACAGGCTACTGGGCGTCGGGCTCGGGATTGCGACCGCGCCTGGCCAGGAAGCCGAAGTCGCAGCCCTCGTTGGCCTGGGTGATGTGCTCGGTGTACAGGACGCCGTAACCCCGCTCGAACTTCGGCCGCGGGGGCCGCCACTGTTCGCGGCGCTGGGACCAGGCCCGTTCGGGAATATTAAGGGACAGTTCGCGGGCCGCCACGTCCAGCGTGATGAGATCGCCCGTCTGGACCAGGGCCAGCGGGCCGCCGATGAACGCCTCGGGCGCCACGTGCAGCACGCAGGCACCGTAGCTGGTGCCGCTCATCCGGGCGTCAGAGATCCGCACCATGTCGCGGACGCCCTGTTCGAGCAGGTAGCCGGGAATGGGCAGCATGCCGTACTCGGGCATGCCGGGGCCGCCCTTGGGACCCGCGTTGCGCAGCACCAGGACCGAGTCGGGAGTGATGTTCAGCGCCGGGTCGTTGATGCGTTCTTGCAGCTCGGAGTAGGAGTCGAAGACGACGGCGGGGCCGGTGTGCTTGATCAGCCGCGGTTCGGCCGCGATGTGCTTGATCACCGCGCCGTCCGGGGCCAGGTTGCCGCGCAGCACCGCCACCCCGCCCTCGGCGGCCAGCGCGGTGTCGGGCCCGCGGATGACGTCGGGGTTGTGGACGGGTACCTCGGCGATATTTTCCCCGAACGGGCGGCCTGTTACGGTTATCCGGTCCGGGTGCAGCGCGCCCGGGACCTTGGCCAGCTGGCCGAGCAGCGCGGGCAGCCCTCCGGCGAAGTAGAAGTCCTCCATCAGGTACTTCCCGCTCGGCCGGATGTTGGCCAGCCACGGCACACGGCGCGAGATCGCGTCGAAGTCGTCCAGGGTCAGGTCCACGCCGGCCCGGCCGGCCATCGCGATCAGGTGGATGAACGCGTTGGTGGAGCCGCCCAGCGCGAGCACGGTGGCCACCGCGTCCTCGAACGCCTCCCGGGTGAGGATCTTGTCCGGGGTGAGATCCTCCCAGGCCATGGCCACGATACGGCGGCCGCTGGCCGCGGCCATCCGGTAGTGGGCCGAGTCGACCGCGGGGATGGAGGCCATCCCGGGCAGCGTCATGCCGAGGGCCTCGGCGGCCGAGGTCATGGTGGAGGCGGTCCCCATCGTCATGCAGTGTCCCGGGGAGCGGGCGATACCGCACTCGAGTTCGGCCAGCTCGCACTCGCCGATCAGCCCGGCGCGCGCGTCGTCCCAGAACTTCCACAGGTCGGTGCCGCTGCCGAGCGGCTGGCCCCGGTAGTTGCCGCGCAGCATCGGTCCCGCGGTCACGTAGATGGCCGGGATGTTCGCGCTGGCCGCGCCCATCAGCAGCGCGGGCGTGGTCTTGTCGCAGCCGCCCATGAGCACCGCGCCGTCGGCCGGGTAGGAGCGCAGAAGTTCCTCGGCCTCCATCGCCAGCAGGTTGCGGTACATCATCGGGGTGGGCTTCTGGAACGTCTCGCTGAGCGTGGCCACCGGCATCTCGACCGGGAAACCGCCCGCCTCGAGCACGCCGCGCTTGACCTGTTCGGCCCGCTGGCGCAGGTGCATGTGGCAGGGGTTCAGCTCGGACCAGGTGTTCAGGATGACGATGAGCGGCTTGCCCAGGTGCTCCTCGCCGTCCACGCCGAGCTGGCGCATCCTCGACCGGTGGCTGAACGACCGCAGGCCCGACGTCCGCTCGCCGCCGAACCAGCGGTAGCTGCGCAGCTCCTCGGGCTTCTTCGTCATACCAGGCCCCAGCCGGTCAGGATGGCGCTGATCTCGTCTTTGACGGGCGGTGGCAGCGGGCGGCTCGGCGGGCGGACATCGGCGCGGCACAGGCCCAGCTGGGCCAGCGCCTCCTTGACCACGCTCACGTTGTCAGCGCTCGCGTCGGCCGCGCGGAGTTCCTCGAACCGGCGTACTTTCTCCCAGACCTTCATCGCCTGGCTGAAGTCGCCGGCCCGCAGGGCGTCGAGCATGGTCAGCGGCAATTCCGGGGTGACGTTGGCCAGGCCCGAGGTGAAGCCGTGCGCGCCGCAGGCCCAGTACGCGGGCGCGGTCAGCTCGGCCGCGCCGGCCAGCCAGGTGAACCGGTCGATCCCGGCGTCCCGGGCCACCGCGGCGAACGTGCCGGCGTCGCGGACGCCGTACTTGACGCCGACCACGTTCGGCGCCCGGTCGGCGAGCGCGGCGATGTCCGAGCCCGTGATGCGCTCGTTTCTGAGGTAGAGGACGATGCCCAGGTCGGGAACGTTGCTGGCGATCGCGGCGTGGTAGTCGATCCAGCCTTCACGGGAGACGTAGGGGTGTACCGGCTGGTGGATCATGATCATGCGGGCGCCGTGGTCACGGGCGTGCCCGGCCGCCTCGACCGCGGTGGCGATGTCGTGGCCGACCCCGGCCAGCAGCTCGGCTTGCCCGTTGCTGGCGGCCGCGGCCGTCTCGACCACCTGCCTGGCCTCGGCCTGGCTGAGCGCGTAGAACTCGCCGGTGTTGCCGTTCGGGGTGATGACCGTGATCCCGCCGTCGATCAGGCGCCGGGTGAGCGCGGCGTAGGCGTCCCAGTCGGGGTGGCCGTCCGCTTGCAGCGGGGTGACCGGGACGACGACCACCGTGGCGAGGACCTGCCGCAGGGTTTCCGCGGTGGCCGGGGTGAGGCTCATACTTTCTGGTTCTCCTGTGGTTCAACGAAATTGCGGGCGGCGAACGAGGTGATGTGACCGCGGAGGAGGGCGGCCGCGCGCTCGGCGTCCCCGTCTTCCGCGGCCCGGAGCATGCTCCGGTGCTCGGCCGCCTCGCGCTCCCAGCTCGGGGTCGTCCCTTGAAGCAGCCAGTCCGGTTCGTGGCGCCAGGCGGCCACGCTGACCAGTGCCGTCTGGTCGCGCAGGTCATCGAGCATCTTTGCCAGGAGCGGGTTGCCGCAGCCGGCGTAGAGCTCGCGGTGGAAGTCGCGGTTGGCCAGGCTGCGTTCGGCCTGATCCGGGGCGTGGTCGGCGCGGTGGAGGGCCTGGCGTGCGTGCTGCCAGTCCCCACCCGCCTCCCCTGCCCCCCTCAATCTCACCGCGCGGGCCAGCGCCTCGGGCTCGAGCAGCAGCCGGGCGTCGTATACGTGCCGGGCCTGCTCGTCGTCCACCACGCGGACGGCGGCGCCCTTGTACGGGTTCATGGTCACCAGGCCCGCGCCGGCCAGGGTCTTGAGCGCCTCGCGCACCGGGGTCTTGGACACGCCGAGCACTTCGGCCAGGTCGGTCTCGACCAGCGCCTGCCCGGGCCTGAGCTCACCGGTCAGGATCGCGTGCTTGATCGCCTCGAGCACCGCGACCGTCCGCGACGGGAGCGCGCCCGCCGCCCCGGTCAGGAACGCCGACGCCACGCCAGCGGCGGTAGTCCCCAAGGCTGCTGTCCTCGAAGCTGCTGTCCTCGAAGCTGCTGCCCCCGAGGATGCTGTCCCCAGGGCTGCTGTGCCCGAGGATGCTGTCCTCGAGGCATCCGGCCCACCCGAGGCGGATGGGAAGGATGGGATGTGGGGGGTAGACATCATGTATCGCATCTCATATATGACCGAATTTCGAGCTTAGGCCCGGGACATCCTCGGTGTCAACCGGGCGGCGCTGGCCAGCGAGGCGCCACCTAAGGTTCTGCCCGGCCCGGCTCCCGGCTGCCGGCTGCCGGCTGCCGAGGGCACCGCGCCAGAATCGGCGCCAAGGCCAAATCAGGACCTGCACATCCGTAACGTCAGCCACACCGGCACCCGGCGGGCCGCGCCCTGGAGGCCGCGCTATTGGGTAGAAAGTCACTCTCTACCGACTCTTTTGGGTAGAGAGTGACTTTCATTGATTTCGGCTTGACACTTATGGGGCTTTTGTCCGAATTGGGGCCGGGCTAGGCGAGGCGGTCCAGCGCACCCGCGAGTACCAGCGGAAATGTCGGTGGAGCGTGGTGTGATGAGGGGTATGGAGACGTTCACGCTGGTCCCCCGGGGACCGTTCTCGCTGGCGGCCAGCATCAGGTTTCTGGAGGGGTTCACCCCCGCGTCGTATTCGAGCGCGCCGGACGCGGTGCTGGAGCTGGCGTTCCCGGCCGAGGGCAGCTGGCGCACCGTCGGCGTCCGGGTGAGCCAGGCCGGGGAGAAGGTGGACGCCGAGATCGTCAGCCCGGCCAAGCCGGGAGCCGATCTGGTCGCGGAGGTCCGGCCTCAGGTGGAGCGGATTCTGTCGCTCGACGTGGACGGTTCGGGGTTTCCCGAGGTGGGCGAGCTCGACCCGGTGGTCGGCGAGATCCAGCGGCGGTACCCGGGCCTGCGCCCGGTGGGGTTCTGGTCTCCGTACGAGGCGGCGGCCTGGACCATCATCGGCCACCGCATCCGCATCACTCAGGCGGCGGCGCTCAAGGCGCGGATCGCCGAACGGCTCGGCGAGCCCGTCAGCTTCGGCGGCCGGGTGGTGCACGCCTTCCCGTCCCCGCAGCAACTGGCCAAGCTCGACGCGTTCCCCGGCCTGGCCGGGCGCAAGCCGGAGTGGCTGCGGTCGCTGGCGCAGGCGGCCCTGGACGGCCAGCTCGACGCCGCCCGGCTGCGCGCCCTGCCGGTCGCCGAGGCCCTGGCGGACCTGAAGAAGCTGCCCGGGATCGGGGACTTCTCCGCCGGGCTGACCCTGCTGCGCGGAGCGGGCGCCCCGGACGCCGTGCCCAACGCCGAGCCGCGGCTGGCCCGTGCGGTCGCGATCGCCTACGGGCTGCCCGGGCCGGCCACGCCCGAGCAGATCCGGGCGATCAGCGAGAACTGGCGGCCCTACCGGACCTGGGTCACGCTGTTGCTGCGGATCCAGCTGGAGGACGAGACCGGTGAGATCACCGGCAGGCATGGTCACGCCCGGACGGGTTAAGCTGGGATCAGCATGTGGTTGCGTCTAGGGTTCCGCCGGCCGTCCGCCCAGCGAACGACAGCTGCAAAACGACAATCAGGACGGCGGGGACTGGACCGAGCGACGCCGCGACCCGGACGACCGCGCGGGCAGGGAGCAGCGCGGGATGCCGGGGAACACCTGACGGGATAGAAGCCCTGAGGGCTCCAGTTCAGCCTGCCTGAGGAGCCCCGTTGGACCCGTCGACCACCCTCTCGCTCACGGTCACCTTCGCCGTCATCGCGGCGGCCGTCACGCACGCGGTCTGGAACGCGATCGCGCACGGCATCAAGGACCAGACGCTCGCCTTCGCGCTGATCGGCGTGGGCGGTATCGCGGTCGGGATCCCGCTCGTCATCGTGGCCGCCATGCCCCGCGCGGACTGCTGGCCGTATCTGCTCGGCTCGGTCGCGATCCACATCTTCTACAACCTGCTGCTGATGCGGTGCTATCGGCTGGGCGAGTTCGGCCAGGTCTACCCGCT
>Ga0307305_10001067_pt1 | contig 10639 bp, 6 predicted proteins | sample ER_DNA_186_FD_194512 | JGI IMG/M metagenome (GOLD analysis project Ga0307305, IMG submission 194512) | Bulk soil microbial communities from the East River watershed near Crested Butte, Colorado, United States - ER_DNA_186 | ecosystem: Environmental > Terrestrial > Soil > Floodplain | place: USA... | reverse complement strand
CATGGCCGGCTGCCCGGCCAGTCGGCGTTGACGTGAAGAGGCTAATAGCGGCCGGAAGGACGGATGATATCCCAGTTCACCTGCGCGCGGCTTTGCGCTTGCGGGGCGTAGGCGTAGGCGACAGAAGTTTGCCGGGATTTTGCCGTCTGCGGCAGCACGACCACCTTTGCGCCGATCTGCACGCGATTGTAGAGATCGATCACGTCCTCGTTCGTCAGGCGGATGCAGCCGCTCGATACCTGTTTGCCGATCGTGCTTGGCGCGTTGGTGCCGTGAATGCGATATTGCGTGCCGGCGATGTACATGGCGCGGGCACCGAGAGGATTGCCGGGGCCGCCGGCGGTCATGCGCGGCAGATAAGGCTGGCGCGCGAGCATTTCGCTTGGCGGATACCAATCCGGCCATTCCGTCTTGCGTTCGACCGATCTCACACCCGACCAGGTGAAGCCCTCGCGGCCCACTCCGATACCGTAGCGCATCGCCTTGCCGTTGCCGAGCACGTAATAAAGGAAAGTGTTCGGCGTATCGATGATGATGGTGCCGGGGGTCTCGTGGCTTGCGTAGTTCACGATCTGCCGACGCAGGCGCGCATCGACCGGTGCCTCGTCCTGCTCGTCAGCCGGCGCAAGCGCAACGGTCTGCGGCGCTGTCTGTGTCGGAGCGGTTGGAGCGAGGAAGGCAAACAGCGGTTCGGCTCTTGCGGTACCGCACGACAGCGCAACGGCGCCGACAAGCGCGGCAAGCGTGACTGACCTGAACATGGCACCCTCGTTGACTTACCCTCCCGTCTCCGGTTGGGAAATGACCGACAGCGTTAAAGGTTCCGTGCCGCCATCCGTGTAAATCCTATCGGCACGCAGGAACGATTTGGCAAAGATCGAGTTTGGGGGTGCGTCAGTCTTTCCGCTTGTGCCACCCGACGAGCGCCTCGGGCACGCTGTCGGTCGAAGCGAAGTAGGGTTTTATGTCAAGGAGCGGGGTGCCATCGAGGCAGTCGAGTCCAACGACGGACAGACGGTTGCCGTCGGCATGAAGCAACTTGACCACGCTCATGGCAATGGGGTTTGGGCGAGCAGGGGAGCGCAAGGCGAAGGTGCCGCGCTGGACGCCGGAATGACCGGGCACCTGCAGCACCAGATTTCGTGGCGATCGGTCCATCCAATAGAGAAGGACGATGTGGGTACAGGTCTCCAGATCCTTGAGCGCATCGTGCCATCGGGAGTCGACCTCGACCGTACATACGGCCTCGGACTCCCGAGCGTTCTTGGGGCAGTCCTTGCGCTCTTTCCACGGCGTGTGGATGCGGCCGATAAAATAGAGCCCGGCGTCGGTTTGATGAGGCAGGTCGATTGCCTTTTCGCCTTCCCAGATGCCGAAGTCTTTGCTGCTCATGTCCACGTGCTCCGTGCACCTGCATTCGTGGCTGCGGCGAGCGCTTCGTCAATCACGCCAAATATAGGCCCGGCCCGGTCTTGCAGATTGTCGCTTCAACGTATAAAGATATCTTTATATAGTGGGAAGTAGCCCATGATCGGTGGCGGCACGCTGAGCTTCGATGCCCTCAATTCCGCACTTAAGGCGGCCGGCGAGGAGACGCGTCTACGCGTCCTGGCACTTTTGGCCGAGGCGGAACTGACCGTCTCCGATCTCACGGACATCCTGCGACAGTCGCAGCCGCGCATCTCGCGCCACCTGAAGCTTCTGGCCGAAGCCGGTCTCGTCGAACGCTTTCGGGAAGGCACCTGGGCCTTCTTCCGCCTTGCCGAGCACGGGGGTGGTGCGGATGTTGCACGCGCTTTGCTCGAGCGACTCAATCCCGGCGACCAGACAATCGCGCGCGACCGCGCGCGGCTCGCCTCGGTGCGGCAAGCGCGTGCCGCCGCCGCGCAGGCCTATTTTCGTCAACATGCGGCCGAGTGGGATCGCATCCGAAAGCTGCACGTGGCCGACGACGCGGTTGAGGAAGCGATCCGCGGCGCGCTCGCCGACAAGCCATTCCGCTCGTTGCTCGACCTGGGCACCGGGACGGGACGCATGCTCGAATTGTTCGGTCCTGAGATCGAGCGCGGATTGGGGCTCGATCTTTCGCTCGATATGCTGTTGCTCGCGCGCGACCGGCTCGAGCGCGTCGGCCTCAAGAACTGCAGCGTGCGGCAGGGCGACATCTACGATCTGCCGCTCGCTAACGATTCCTTCGACGTCGTCATCCTGCATCAGGTGCTGCACTTCCTCGACGACGGCGCGCGCGCGATCCATGAGGCGGCGCGCGTGCTCCGTCCGGGTGGGCGCTTGCTGGTGGTCGACTTTGCGCCGCACGAACAGGAATTCCTGCGCGAGCAATATGCGCATCGACGTCTGGGATTTGGGCCCGAGGCCGTGACGCAATGGATGACGGCGTCGGGCCTGGAGCCCGTCCTGCACAAGTCGCTCGCGCCGGAGCCCGACTCCGAAGGCAAGATCGCGGTCTCGCTGTGGCTTGCGCGTGATACACGCGCGCTGCTGGCCGCACCGCATCGACGTGAGGTGGCGTAATGAACAGTCCCGTCCGGCTGAGCCGCTTTACGCGTGCGAACAGCGGCCACATCGGCGTGTCGTTCGAATTCTTCCCGCCAAACAGCGAGGAGATGGACCGGATCCTCTGGGAATCGATCGAGCGGCTGGCGCCTTTGGCGCCGGATTTTGTGTCGGTAACCTATGGCGCGGGCGGCACGACGCGCCAGCGCACCCATGCGACGGTCAAGCGTATTCTGAGCAAAACGCCATTAATCCCCGCCGCGCATCTCACCTGCATCGCCGCCACGCGTGAGGACATCGATGCGATCGTGCGCACGTATCATGCCGCCGGCGTACGCCATATCGTGGCGCTGCGCGGCGATCCCGAAAGTGGGGCGGGGGCAAAATATGCGCCGCATCCGGGCGGTTACAGCAATGCAGCCGATCTGGCCGCCGGCATCAAACGCATCAACTCCGATTTCGAGATTTCAGTGTCGGCCTATCCGGAGAAGCATCCGGACAGCGCGACGGTCGAGGCCGATATCGATATGCTCAAGGCCAAGGTCGACGCCGGCGCAACCCGTGCGATCACCCAGTTCTTCTTCGAGAACGACCTTTATTTCCGGTATCTCGATCGCGTGCGCGCGCGTGGCATCAATATCCCCATCGTGCCCGGAATCCTGCCGGTCCAGAACTTCAAGGCGGCCACCAACTTTGCGAGGCGCTGCGGCGCATCCGTGCCCGGCTGGATCGCAGAACGATTTCAGGGCCTCGATGAGGATGCGGCGACACGCAAGCTGATTGCCGCCGCCGTCGCAGCCGAGCAAGTGTTCGATCTTGTCGATCGTGGTGTCACGACATTTCACTTCTACACGATGAATCGCGCCGACCTCGTCTTTGCGATCTGTCACCTGTTGGGTCTGAGGCCGACGAATTCCCACCAGAATGCGCGTGAGAAAGTAGCACGGTAATGCCAGACAGGAGCGTTCGATCCGAGTTTCTTAGTCTCCTGAAGCAGCGCATTCTTGTGCTCGACGGTGCCATGGGCACCATGATCCAGTCGCTGAAGCTGAACGAGGAAGGCTACCGCGGTGCGCGCTTCGACGCCTGGAATCGCGAGGTGCGCGGCAACAACGATCTGCTCAACCTCAGCCGGCCCGATGCGGTTCGCGATATCCATCTCGCCTATTTCCGCGCCGGCGCCGATATTGTTTCCACCAACACGTTTTCCTCGACCTCCATTGCGCAGGCCGACTACGGCATGGAGGGCATCGCCTACGAGCTCAATCAGGCAGGCGCAACGCTGGCGCGTGAGGCGGCCAAAAATGCGCAAGAGCATGATGGCCGTCGCCGCTTCGTGGCGGGCGCTCTCGGACCGACCAACCGTACAGCGTCGATCTCGCCTGATGTCGCCAATCCCGGCTTTCGCGCCATCACCTTCGATCAATTGCGTCTTGCCTACGCCGAACAGGCGCGCGGATTGATCGACGGCGGCGCAGACCTTTTGCTGATCGAAACGATTTTCGACACGCTCAACGCGAAAGCCGCGATTTTCGCTATTTCAGAGATCTGCGAGGAACGCGGCCTCGACGTACCCGTAATGATTTCCGGCACGATCACCGATCGCTCGGGGCGTCTGCTGTCGGGTCAGACGCCGGGCGCATTCTGGAATTCCGTGCGGCATGCGAAGCCCGTGAGTATCGGCCTCAATTGCGCGCTCGGCGCGCGTGAAATGCGCGCGCATATCGCCGAACTGGCGCGGCTGGCAGACACATTCATCTGCGCTTATCCCAATGCCGGACTGCCGAACGAGTTCGGCTATTACGATGAAAGCCCGGCCTATATGGCCGAACTCCTGGGTGAGTTTGCCGAGGCCGGTTTGGTGAATGTTGTCGGCGGCTGTTGCGGCACCACGCCCGAGCACATCGCGGCCATCGCCAAAGCCGTCGCCGGCAAGACCCCGCGGGCCATTCCCGAACTGCCGCAACAACTGCGCCTGTCTGGCCTTGAGTCATTCGCGCTCACGCCGGAGATACCCTTCGTCAATGTCGGCGAGCGCACCAACGTCACCGGCTCCGCCAAATTCCGCAAGCTGATCACGGCAGGCGACTACGCCGCGGGTCTTTCGATCGCGCGTGAGCAGGTGGAGAACGGCGCGCAGGTGATCGACATCAATATGGACGAGGGCCTGCTCGATTCCGAGCAGGCGATGACCACATTCCTCAACCTGATTGCCGCAGAGCCCGACATCGCGCGTGTTCCGGTGATGGTCGATTCATCGAAGTTTTCCGTGATCGAGGCCGGCCTGAAATGCCTCCAGGGAAAGTCTGTGGTCAATTCGATTTCACTGAAGGAGGGCGAGCAGACATTCATCGAGCACGCGCGCACCGTGCGCTGCTATGGCGCTGCGGTAGTCGTGATGGCGTTCGATGAAAAAGGCCAGGCCGACACGCTCGAACGCAAGGCGGCGATCTGCAGGCGCGCCTACGACATATTGGTCAACCGGGTCGGTTTCCCGCCAGAGGATATCATTTTCGATCCGAACATTTTTGCCGTCGCGACCGGCATGGAAGAGCACAACAGCTATGGCCTCGCTTTCATCGAGGCCGCGCGATCGATCCGAAAGGATCTGCCGCACGCGCATGTGTCGGGCGGCGTATCGAACCTGTCGTTCTCCTTCCGCGGCAACGAGCGGGTGCGCCAGGCGATGCACTCGGTGTTCCTGTTTCACGCCATCAAGGCCGGTATGGACATGGGTATCGTCAATGCCGGCCAGATCGCGGTCTATGACGACCTCGACTTGGAATTGCGCGAAGCCTGTGAGGATGTGGTTCTCAACCGCCGTCCAGAGGCGGCTGAACGGCTACTGGAGCTCGCGAAAAAATTCCAGGGAGCCGGGCAGGAGGCGAGAGAGGTCGATCTCGCGTGGCGCGAACAGCCGGTCGAAAAGCGGTTGGCACATGCGCTGGTGCACGGCATCACGGATTTCATAGAGGCCGACGTCGAGGAAGCGCGCAAACGTGCGAAGCGCCCGCTCGAGGTGATCGAAGGTCCGCTGATGGAAGGAATGAATATCGTCGGCGACCTGTTCGGGTCGGGAAAGATGTTCCTGCCTCAGGTGGTGAAATCCGCGCGCGTCATGAAGCAGGCTGTCGCCTACCTGATGCCTTTCATGGAGCAGGAAAAAGACGGCCGTCAACACGGCGGCTCAAGCGGCAAGATCGTGATGGCGACCGTAAAGGGCGACGTGCACGACATTGGCAAGAACATCGTCGGCGTCGTGCTTCAGTGCAACAACTACGAGGTGGTCGATCTCGGTGTGATGGTGCCGGCGGCAAAGATCTTGGAAACCGCGCGAACGGAACGGGCGGATATCATCGGCCTGTCCGGGCTGATCACGCCTTCACTCGATGAAATGTGCCACGTGGCGGCGGAAATGGAGCGGCAAGGGTTCGAATTGCCGCTGATGATCGGCGGCGCTACCACCAGCCGCGTCCACACGGCGGTGAAAATCCACCCGAACTACAAGCGTGGCCAGACGGTCTATGTGAACGATGCAAGCCGCGCGGTGGGCGTGGCGCAGACGCTGATGTCGATCGATGCCCGTGCCGGCTATGTGGCCGAGTTGCGCGGCGAATATGCGCGCATCGCGGCGGCGCATGCGCGCGCGCAGGAGGACAAGGCGCGCCTTCCGCTTACGGCGGCACGCGCCAATGCGCTTAAGCTCGACTGGTCGGGCGCCTACCAGCCGCCGGAGCCGAAATTCATCGGCACCGAAGTGCTCGGCGATTATCCGGTCAAGGAACTGATCGACACCATCGACTGGACACCGTTTTTCTCGACCTGGGAATTGTCCGGGAAATTCCCGGCCATTCTCGACGATGCCAAGTTCGGTGAGGCCGCCCGCGCTTTGTATGAGGATGCGCGCGCTATGCTTGACAAGGTCGTGGACGAGCATTGGTTCAGGGCGAGCGCGGTTGTCGGCTTCTGGCCGGCCAATGCCGAGGGCGACGATATTCTCATCTACGGCGATGAAGAGCGGGACGAGCCGATCGCCGTTCTGCATTCGCTGCGCCAGCAACTCTCGAAGCGCGAAGGCCGCGCCAACACGGCGTTGAGCGATTTCATCGCGCCGCGCCAGAGCAGATTGGCCGACTATATCGGCGGCTTCACCGTCACCGCCGGCATCGGCGAGGACGAAGTTGCCGAGCGGTTCAAGCGGGCCAACGACGACTACTCGTCGATCATGGTGAAGGCGCTTGCAGACCGCCTCGCCGAAGCTCTGGCCGAGAGATTGCATCAACGCGTGCGAAAGGAATTCTGGGGCTATGCGGCCGACGAAACGCTAAGCAATGAGCAGCTGATCGCCGAAAAATATCGCGGTATCCGACCGGCGCCCGGCTATCCGGCGCAGCCCGATCACACCGAGAAGGGTACACTGTTCAGTTTGCTCAAGAGCGAGCGCACCGGCGTCAAGTTGACCGAAAGTTTCGCGATGTGGCCGGGCGCCGCAGTGTGCGGGCTCTATTTCAGCCATCCACAGAGCGCCTATTTCGGCGTCGGCAAGATCGAGCGCGATCAGGTTGAGGATTACGCGCGGCGCAAGGGCTGGACCGTCGCTGAATGCGAGCGCTGGCTGGCACCGATCCTGAATTACGACGCGCATCCCTCGCCCAGCATCGTGGCGGCGTGACTTTTCTCGGCGAAACGAAGCACAGTTTAAAAAATCAAACACCGGAGAGCGTGCGGGGCTCTCCGGTGTGGTAACTGTTTTCCGGTCTATTCCGGTATTCTTGGTTAGCGTGTGTCGTCGGCCTCCTGAACTCAGAATGCTCCGAGCAAAATCGCGCCAACGAAAGCAAACACGGCGCATACCGCTAGCACATTGAGCTTCAAGGCAAGGTCCACGGCAGGTGCCTCCCTTGTTGACGGGTTAAATCTAGCACAGAACAAACGACCCCCGAAGGTAGTTGCAGGCGGGACGCTCTCTATTTACGCATGAGGCCATGCTTGCCACTCATGGCGACGCAACCACTTGATCGCGGCTCATAAAAAATTTCGGTGCAGAATAAATTTGGCAGTGCAAAACTTCTGCAGTGCGGCAATTTTGATGGCAAATTTGCGGCAAATCCCCGGCCTTCGAAAACTGGCAAATGAGCGTATGCCGGAAATTGTAGCGGGATGCGACAATTAATGCATGAAATGATTTTATTCCGTTATTGCCTAATCGGCACGGTTATGACGTGATTCCGCCGCCTCTTTGTCGGGAGTGATCATGCAACGCCTATGTAATTTGTTTTTCACGGTTTTGATTTGTCTTTCGTCCATCGTCGTGGCGCTCCCCGCGTCGGCGCAAACGTCCGGTCAACAGTGGCCGCAGCGTCCTGTCCGCTTCATTATTCCACTCGGGCCAGGCTCGGGCGTCGACATCACCGCCCGGCTTTTGGCGGACAAGCTGGCGGCGAAGTGGGGTCAGCCGGTCGTCGTTGAAAATCGGCCGGGTGGCGATGCATTCCTCGCCATTACCGGAGTCCTCAGCGCGCATGACGATCACGTTTTGCTGTTTGCGCCTGCTTCCACTTTCACTGCTCATACGTTGTTGCACGAAAAGCTGCCCTACGATCCGAAAGAGCTTGTCCCGATCGCGCGCGTTACCAATACGCTCATTGCGCTCGGCGTGCCGACGGATCTGAAGGCTTCCACGGTCAAGGAGCTCGCCGAAAAAATCAAAGCTGAACCGGGCAAATTGAACTATGCCTCGGTTACCGGCGCGAACGATCTGCTCTTCGCTGCGTGGCTGAAAACCGAAAAGCTCGACATGGCCAAGGTGCCGTACAAGGACAACGTGCAAGCCATCAACGATCTGGCCGAAGGACGCATCCACGCTTTCGTCGGCGCCTATGCGATTATGCGCCCGCGGATGCAAGCCGGTAAGGTCAAGGTGATCGCTCTGACCAATCGTCAGCATGCAAAGGCATTGAATGATATTCCGACCGCGTCGGAAGCCGGCTATAAGTCGCTCGAGTTCGACGGTCTGGTTGGCTTGCTCGGTCCGCGTGAGGTCTCCCAGGCGGTTCGCGACCGTATCGCGGCAGATATCCGTCAGGTCGTCAGTGATTCCGAGGTCGAGGCCAAGCTGAGCGCAACGGGACAGGTTGTGAATCCGGGAACGCCTGCCGAATTCACCGAAGCGCTCGAAGACCAGCTCAAAACGGTCAAACAGATTGGCGACACGCTGGGAATCAAGTCGGCCCAGTGAGGCGCTAGGCCTGTCCCTCGATCATTCGTACGATGGCCTCGGTCGCTCGGCGGACATAAGGAACCGCAAAAAATGCAAGCACGGCGGCGACGGGCCAGCCGGTCAGAAGCCCGGCTCGGGGCAACGGCTCGGGCGTCAGCACTGATGTGAGGCCGTCTTGTGTGCGCGAGGAAGCGTGCTGGCGCCCGGTGCTGTACGCCGAACAATGCGTGCCACTGTCTGCGGATGCCATAAACCGCCGCGAGGCGGCGCAAAACCCCGCACCGTTAGCTCCGCTGCAATCTGTCTGATTGACAGGCGGGCGGCGGTGAGTTCCGCAACTATGGGTTTTAACCGACTTGCTCGTTCCAGCGCGGCAGCCTTGTTAGCCTGCGAAAGATAGTCAGCTCCGTTGCGGCCGAGCCGAATGCCGCGCGCCTTGGCGGCCTGCAGCGCAGCTTTGGTCCGGATCGCGATCGCTTCGCGCTCGTGTTCGGCTACGGCTGCAAGTATGTGCAACGTTAGCCGTGTATCGTGGGGGTTGTCGCAAGCTACAGCGCTATCGCATTGACGGCCGAAGATGCGTCTGCTGCATCGGGGCGCGCCGGATTCTCCGTGTCAGACTGCTCCTCCGGCGAAAGCTCTCCGGGACCCCCCAAAAAGCGGGAGTCCCAAAAAACCAAAAGAACCCGGATTCCACCTACGCCGCGTGCGTTGAGCGTTTGGAGATTGCCAGTCCCAGGCCGGTGCCGCCTTTCTTGCGGGTGATGGCATCGCTGGCCGACCCATAATTTGTTAGCTTAACCTCGAAAGAGCCTTGCGAAATACTCAATAGCCCTTGACCACAGGATCTCAATTTCGTTCGGAACAAGGACGCGTGTGAAGGGCAATAAAAATCCTAGTGAGAGGAAACACAAGCCAAGTAGCGCACCCAAGTTCACGATATCTGATGAATTGGCTGAATCCATTTGAATCATTTCGGCATAAGCAAACGCAAAGTAAAAGCAAAGTACTGCGCCCACGCTTAAAATTAGGAACCTTTTAGGAGATGGTCTTACGAGCGTACCAACAAGTTGACCCATTCGATATCCAACCATCACTCCAATCGCTGCTATAAGCCGAAACATTGAGAGTTCTGGAGGAATAAAAAATCCATAGCTCAAGACAAGTCCGACGACGCCAAATACAATGGTCAGCAATAAATTCATTCTTTTGCGGGAGCCAACAACCATATGCTGGCAAAGATAGGCTCCAATTTTTCGCGATCAAGAACACGGACCGCGCGCGACTTTTCCGGGCTTTTTTGAGAGTGGTGCGTCAGCGCGACCAATTCCATCGCCGATCTGCGAATGCGGTCGACTTCTCCAGCGCATGTCGATCCGTAGGTTTCGGCCGACGCTCCATCCAGCCCCCTCCAGTCCCTGCATGAATGCGGCCGCCGAGTTTGGTCATAGGGTCGTCCGCGGTCAGGGGCATCAGTATGCCGACGCACCGCATACACCCGCGACAGCAAACCCCAGATCAATACCGGCAAATAGTCCTTTGGGTTCGTTTTGCCAAAACTTTGATTTTAGGATTATATACTTACGAAGTTGACACGCAGCGGGTCTCGAGATTAAAGTAGTGTGAAAGTAGTGTGAAACTAGGCACTCCCCCTATACCAATGGCCAATTTACAGAACCTGAAACCGTTCCAAAAAGGCCACAAAAAACTTGGCGGTCGCAAGAAGGGAGTCCCCAACAAAAATTCGCGCAGGCTTGAGGCGGCTTTTATCGCCGCCGCCGAGCAGCTGGGTAGCGATGGCCAAGGCACCGGCGGCGTCAGTGGATATCTAATGTCGGTCATGAAAAATACCCGGCATGGGGTTAGGCTTGGTTTGGCTGTATTAAATTATGAAGCAGAAAATCC
>Ga0307305_10001063_pt1 | contig 10669 bp, 7 predicted proteins | sample ER_DNA_186_FD_194512 | JGI IMG/M metagenome (GOLD analysis project Ga0307305, IMG submission 194512) | Bulk soil microbial communities from the East River watershed near Crested Butte, Colorado, United States - ER_DNA_186 | ecosystem: Environmental > Terrestrial > Soil > Floodplain | place: USA... | reverse complement strand
GCGATTCCCAAAGGACTGGAAGTTCCAGATGAATCGCAGCACCCGAATTTTCATGTCGTCGATTTCGCAATTTGCGCCGAAAGTGACCGGCTCGTGCCGCGATTGATTGAGCTGCAGGCATTTCCGAGCCTGTTCGGTTTTCAGCTACTACTTTTGCATTGCATCCGCCATGCGTATCCGGTGATCCCACGAAATTGGACATCATCATTCGGCGGAATTAAAGACGAGGCATATCTGCATTTGTTGCGCCGAACAATCATCGCGGATGTCGATCCGGAGAGTGTGATTCTGCTGGACATTGAGCCGGAAAAACAAAAGACGCGAGTGGACTTTGCCGCTACAGAAAGATTACTTGGCATCCAAGCCGTTTGTGTCACGAAAATGAAAAGGCGTGGCCGCCAATTGTTCTATGACCGCAATGGACGCGAAGTGCGGATCGAGCGAATCTATAATCGCGTAATCTTCGACGAACTGGTTCAGCGCTCCGATCTGCATTTGCAGTTTCGGTTTCAAGATGATCTCGACGTCACCTGGGTTGGTCACCCGAACTGGTATTTCCGAATCAGCAAGCATTCGCTGCCGGTTCTGAAGACCGAGTACACGTCGCCGGCTTTCCTTGCCAATGAATTTCCCGCCGACGAGAACATCGACAATTACGTTCTGAAACCACTCTATTCATTTGCCGGGCACGGCGTGGACATGGAACCGACCCGCGAGAAAATCGGCGCTTTGGAAAATTCGCATGAATGGATTTTACAGAGGAAAATCGATTACGCGGCATTCGTGCCCACCGTAGACGGGCAAAAATCGAAGGCCGAGATCCGGATGATGTTCGTATGGCCGGACGAAGATCCACATCCCACGCTCGTGAACAATCTCATCCGCATGAGCCAGGGCAAAATGATGGGCGTCGATTTTAACATCGACAAAACTTGGGTCGGCGCCAGCATCGCATTGCACGAACGGTAGCGCAGAGGTTACGTGGGTTCGGTCGAAACGGTCGCTTCGCCAGCGCCTTGTTCTAATGCTTGCTCTACCGCGCGCCAAGGGAGCATGGCGCATTTGACTCGCTGCGGGAATTTTCGGACTCCCTGCATCACGCGAAGATCGCCCAATGTCTTTGGCGCTTCGGTTGTCTCCTCTGTCACGAGATCGTGAAATGCGCGAAGCATTCCCATCACTTCCGCGCGGCTTTTCCCCTTCAACTTCATCGTCATCAATGACGCCGAGGCCTGGCTGATGGCGCAACCGCGTCCGGTGAACTTGATGTCCTCCAAGCCCCCATCCCCATCGAATTTGACGGCTAGATGAATTTCATCGCCGCATGCCGGATTATCGCCGTGCACCCGCACGGCCGCGTTGGGTAGCTCGCCGAAATTCCTCGGACGCCGTGAATGGTCAAGGATCACTTCTTGATAGAGCTCTTCGATTTCCGGGATCATGACAGAGGGCGGACTGGAGACCGCCCCTCCTTGGGAGAAAAAAAACGCACCGCGCCGTGAAGAATTTCAATCATTCGGTCAATCTCCTCGATCGTATTGTAAAAATAGAAACTGGCGCGAGTTGTCCCCGAGACACCAAACCGGTGCATCAGCGGCTGGTTACAATGGTGTCCGCCGCGCATGGCCAAGCCGTACTGATCCGCGAACGTGGTTAGATCGTGCGGATGCGCGGCGTCCATAACAAACCCAACGAGCGCGCCGCGCTCTTCCTTTGGACCAAAGACGCCAGTGCCCGGCAATTCAGTGAGGCGCTCGGCTGCGTAACACGCAAGTTGTAAGTCGTGTTCGAAAATTGCTGGGCGCCCGATCTGCTCGATGTAATCAATCGCGGCCGCGAGGCCGATCGCACTGGCAATATTCGGCGTGCCAGCCTCGAACCGGTGAGGTGCTCTTTTAAACGCACTTTTCTCCAAGGCAACGCTAACGATCATTTCGCCGCCGCCGTGCCAGGGTGGCATCGAATCCAACAGCCCCGCTCGTCCGTAGAGCACGCCGATGCCAGTTGGTCCACACATCTTGTGTCCGGAAAATGCAAGAAAATCGCAGCCCAACTCGCGCACATCGATCGACAAATGGCCCACGCTCTGAGCCGCGTCCACCAGCGTGACCGCGCCCACTGCGCGCGCTTGCGCGCAAAGGTCGGCGACTGGATTGATTGTGCCCAGAGAGTTCGAGATGTGGGTGAAAGCAAACAGCTTCACCTCGGGCGTGAGCAGTGACGAAAGCTGTTCCAGTTCGAGAGTCCCATCGTCGCGAACTGGAACAAAGCGAAGCCGCGCACCGGTTCGCTCTGCCAGCAGCTGCCAGGGCACAAGATTGCTGTGATGCTCCATGACGGTCAGGAGAATCACGTCGCCTTCGCGAACAAATTTTCGGCCCCACGCTTGGGCGACGAGATTAATACTCTCAGTCGTTCCACGGGTGAACACGATCTCGTCTGCACTCGCCGCGCCGATGTAGTCTGCGACGCGCTGCCGCGCTTTTTCGTAAGCTTCCGTCGCGCGCGAGCTCAGAGTGTGCAGTCCGCGATGCACATTTGCGTTTTCGTGCTCGTAGTAGTGCTGAATCGCCTGAATCACCGCGCGCGGCTTTTGCGAGGTCGCAGCACTGTCGAAATAAATCAGAGGATGCCCATGCGCCTTCTCGTGAAGAATCGGGAAATCTTCACGGATCGTCTTCCAATCGATCGCGGTCGTAGCAACTTTGTGCACATCACAATCTGCTACACGCGACGCGACGCGCTACTTGTATTCGAAGACGTTAACACAGTCGCGAAATACAGCAGCGCGCTGGACCAAATTGTGCAAGGTGCAGCTTCCATAGAAGAAGCCGGACGCGACGGTTATTTCAATTCTTCGTTCACTTCTGCGAAGGCGTTCACGGCGAATTCCAAGTCTTCGCGGGAATGCGCAGCAGACACCTGTGTGCGAACACGCGCAGTGCCATGCGGTACGACCGGGTAGAAAAAGCCAATCACGTACACGCCTTTCTCCAACATGCGCGCAGCAAACTTCTGTGATTTGGCTGCGTCGCCGATCATGATCGGGACGATCGGATGCACTCCTGGCTTGATTGTCAGGCCGCGCTCGGTCAGCGTGGCGCGAAAATATTTCGTGTTCTCTTCGAGCTTGTCGCGCAGTTCCGTCGATGCGCTGAGAAGTTCGAGCGCTTTCAATGACGCCGCGACAACTGGTGGCGCAATGGTGTTGGAAAACAAATATGGCCGCGAGCGTTGCCGCAACAGATCGACAATCTCCTTGCGCGCGCTGGTGAATCCACCGCTGGCGCCGCCGAGCGCTTTGCCCAGCGTGCCGGTAATGATGTCGATCCTGCCCATCACGCCGCGGTATTCATGCGTGCCGCGTCCAGTCTTGCCGAGAAAGCCGGTCGCATGCGCGTCGTCGATCATGGTCAGGGTGTTGTATTTTTCGGCGAGATCGCAAATCGCATCTAGATTCGCGATGGTGCCGTCCATCGAGAAACAGCCATCGGTGGCGATCAGTCGGAAGCGGGCATCTTGCGCTGCGCGGAGTTGCGCTTCGAGATCGGCCGTGTCGTTGTGCTTGTAACGAAAGCGTTGAGCTTTGCACAACCGGATGCCGTCGATGATACTGGCGTGATTCAGTTCATCGCTGATCACCGCGTCTTTGTCAGTGAGCAGGGTCTCGAACAGTCCGCCGTTGGCGTCGAAACAAGATGGATAAAGGATTGTCTCTTCTGTCCCCAGGAATTTGGTGAGCGCGGCCTCGAGCTCCTTGTGAATGTCCTGCGTACCGCAAATAAAACGGACGCTCGCCATTCCAAACCCGTGCGTGTCGAGCGCTTCCTTTGCGGCGGCGACGAGTGCAGGATGATCAGCGAGCCCAAGGTAATTATTCGCGCACATGTTGAGGACACGTTTGCCGCCAGTAATAGAGATGTGCGCCTCCTGCGGGCTGGTGATGACACGCTCGGTTTTGAAAAGACCTTGCGACTTAATTTCCTCGAGTGTTTGAGAAAGCTGATTTTCGAATTCTGCAACCATAGATGAGCGATAACTAAAATGACGAAGCACGAATGTCGAATGACGAAGCAATGAGCGACGCCCTGTCCGGAGCCAAAAAATTCGTCTTGCGCCGATTGTGAATAGCTGTTAATAACTTCGCTGGCGATCCACCTTGACCTACGCCCAACGTCGTAATCTCGCCTTAGCCGTTCTCGCGGCATTCATCGCCCTTCTTCTCCTCAGCGCCTGTGGAACTACCGAGCGCGCTCTTCCCCAATACGAAAGTCCACTGACGAAAACGGATTTTCAAAATGTGCGCACTACAGCGTACACGCACACCGAATCCGACCATCGCGAATACAGCAATCGTAACGCGCTAGGTGGAGAACTGCACGCGGCGGGTCCGCCGGTACATCGAGCCGAAGCAGTGGCACGTGCGACACTGGCGTATGAAGTTCCGCGCGCTACTCCGGTTGATGAGACCGGTTCCTATTCGCCACAACTGCAACCGTTCTCAATGGAAGAAGGCCGAACGGTGACGCGCACGACAAAACGCACGACGAGAACAACACGCACCGCGAAGCGCGCCGTCGCGGTGTCCAGACCGCCACAGATCGGCAGCGCCGCGGCTGACTGGTCGCGCTGGCCAGCCGGAACGGTCTTTCGCTTGCTCTCAACGGGGCAAAATTACCGCGTAGAAGATTACGGCTGGGCGCTTTCCGGGCGTAATACGATCGATCTGTACATGCCGAACCAGCGCGAGATGAATTCCTGGGGGGCGCGTCAGGAGAGCATCGAAGTCTTGAAATGGGGCGATCCACAGGAAAGCTTGCAGTTCCTCCAATCGCACCAGAACTACAGGCACATCAAGCGAATGGTGCTCGAGCTGGAAGGCCGCGAAAAAGAAGCGGCGTCGCTGAGATAACACGGTACTCGCCAAGCAGCGGAGGCCGAAGACACAGATCAGAGATTGACTCGCTCGCTCCCGCTCACTTGGCCTCTCGGCTTTCCCATCTATGTCGCGGCCTCCCGGCTCGCTCCATTCCTCGACCCATTCGACTTCGCTCAGGGCAGGCTTTCGCTCGGAATGCCATGAATCGAATGATGTCATCCGCGTAATCCGCGGTTGTTGTTTTAACGCTCGCCCCAATCGAGCACGATTTTGCCGGAGTTACCGGATTTCATCAGCTCGATCGCTTCCTTGAATTGTGTGTAAGGGAAACGGTGTGTGATGACCGGCGAGATATCGAGGCCGCTCTGGATCATTGCAGTCATTTTGTACCAGGTTTCATACATTTCGCGGCCGTAGATGCCTTTAATAGTGAGCGCGCTAAAGACTACGGTATTCCAATCGATGGCGGCGCTGCCCGGCATGATGCCTAATAGCGCTATTTTGCCGCCGTGAAACATGTTCGGCAAAATGTCGGCAAGTGCTTTCGGGTTGCCGGACATTTCCAGGGCGACGTCAAAACCTTCTTTCATCCCGAGCTTGCGCATCGCGTCGGTCACTTTCTCAGTCCGCACATCCAAAGCGAGATCGACTCCCATTTTCCGTGCAAGGTCGAGGCGATACGGGTTCACGTCCGTGATCACTACGTGCCGCGCCCCGGCTCGTTTGCAAATCGGAATGGCCATGCAACCGATCGGCCCCGCCCCGGTGATGAGGACGTCTTCGCCGACGAGATCGAACGAGAGCGCAGTGTGAATAGCGTTGCCTAAGGGATCGAAACAGGAAAGCACCTCGAGCGGGATTGACGGATCTGCGTGCCAGCAGTTGTCCTGCGGAATCGCCACAAATTCAGCCCACGCACCGGGGCGATTCACGCCCACGCCCTGTGTGTTTGGGCAAAGATGGCGGCGCCCGGCCAGACAATTGCGACAGTGCCCACAGGTGATGTGCCCCTCACCCACCACGAAATCGCCGCGCGCAAAACCTTTCACGTGATCGCCGACAGCATCAACAACGCCGACAAACTCGTGACCAATCGTCATCGGCACAGGAATCGTTTTCTGCGCCCAGGCGTCCCAATTGTAGATGTGCACGTCAGTGCCACAGATCGACGCTTTCAACACGCGGATGAGCACGTCGTCGCCGGCAACGTTTGGAATCGGAACTTCCTCGAGCCAAAGACCGGGGTCGGATTTGGCCTTCACAACGGCCTTCATCATTTTCTGCACGACAAGAGATTACCCACAGATTTCGCAGATTCACACAGATTCCTCAGAAAGGAGTTCAAAATTCAATCTGTGCTCCCGCGAGCAATGCTCCAGTACGGAATCGCAGATCCGGATACAATGTCTTGCCACGAGAATACCCTTGGGATTATTCTGTTAACGGAGTGAAAACGTCTGCTCCGCTTCGGGAAGCACACGGGAGCGATGAATCGTTCGCCTCAACTCGTTGGACGATGGTACTCAGAGCGGGCGATTCGGCCACGGAATCTGCTCAGGCACGTGGTGCGCTGTCTGAACTCTGCCAAATTTACTGGCGCCCATTGTACTCCTTCTTACGCAAACAAGGATACGGCCGTGACGATGCGCAGGATTTGACCCAGGGGTTTTTTGCGGACCTGATCGAAACTCGCGCCTATGCGCGCGCAAATCAGGAGAAAGGGCGATTTCGTTCTTTCCTTCTCGGCGCGCTGAACCATTTCGTCGCCGACGCTCGCGATCGTGGTCGGGCTTTCAAACGTGGCGGTGGAATGATTCTCGAGGAATTGGACGACAGAGCAATCGCCGAAGCGGAGACGCAAATCAGTCGAGCAGCGAAATGGCAAGCCAACGAATTTTATGACCGCGAGTGGGCCTCATCCCTTTTGCAGCAAGCGCTGAGTCGTCTTACGCAAGAGTGCGCGCTCGCCGGGAAAGCGGAAATTCTTGGCTACGTGCTGCCGTATCTCGCGGCGCCGGACGAATCGGCAATCCCATACGAAGATACGGCGCGGCGATCGCATCGACCAGTCACTACGCTGCGCAGCGATGTAGCGCGATTGCGCGCGCGTTACCGGACAATTTTGCGTGAAGAAGTCCGCGGCACAGTCGACGAAGCCACGGAAGTCGATGAGGAACTGCGATATTTGTGTCGCGTCTTGGGCAGCACGTAACCGAAGCGAATTATAGGCAGGAATAGGATCAAGAAAGAGAGTCAGCAAATGCAACCGAGTGCGCCAGAAATTTCCATCTGTCCGGGTTGCGGTCGTGACCTAGAGGAAACATCTGGTGGCGGACTCGGCTGCATGATTTGTTTGTTGCGGGTTGGTATCGGCGGTGAAGATGAGGTATCCCAGGCCGCGTTGGGTGAATCGACATCGAAACCCATCGAGGGTGAAGAGCGCTTCGGAGTTTATGAAATCGAGCGCCACCCCGAGGGAAGTCTTTACGAGCTTGGGCGCGGCGCGATGGGCGTGACCTATCGCGCCATTGACACATCTCTCCAACGTAACGTCGCGTTGAAGATCGTTAACGCCGGCAAGGCCGCGCGAAGCGCGGAGGCCCGTGAACGTTTCATGCGCGAAGCCCGCGCTGCTGCAGCGCTGCGACACGACCATATCGCTACCGTGTTCCAATTCGGAATTCGCGAGGAGACAGGCCAATGCTTTTACGCGATGGAATTGATCGAGGGCGAAACGCTCGAGCAACGCGTTCACCGCGTGGGGCCGCTCGATGTCCGCACTGCGATCGATATCGCGCAGCAAGTCGCTGCTGCATTAATTGCGGCGGAAAAGCGCGGCGTGATCCACCGCGATTTAAAGCCAGCTAACCTGATGCTCGTCTCGCCCGATGACGAAACGGTGGGCGTCGATCAAGACAATGAAGAACCCACCGTAAAAATAATCGACTTCGGCTTGGCCAAAGTCCTCAATGCGCCCTTTGATCCGATGCGGCTCACTCACGACGGCTTCGTCGGCACGCCGGCATTCGCCAGCCCGGAACAATTTGATAACTCCATCCTCGACGTGCGCTCCGACATCTACTCGTTAGGCGTGACATTGTGGTTCGCGCTGACAGGAAAAACTCCATTTGGCGGCCACACCGTGGAGGAGATTCACTCCGCACAACGGGCGAATACACTTCCAATCGACGAACTCAAAGCCGCGCACGTTCCGTCGCGCCTGAGGTCCCTCCTTCGATCCATGCTCGCAGTTGAACCAGCGGCGCGGCCGGGCGCGCACAACTTAGCAGCGCGACTACGACGTTGCTCCATACAAGCAAGCGGCGTGCGACGGATCCGCGTCGCTCTCGCAGCCGCCTTCATCCTGCTTTTGGGCGTGACTCCATTTTTCGTTTTTCGTTCACTGTGGACCCAAAATTTAGCTTCGCATCCGGCGCCGGAGAAAAGCATTGCGGTGCTTCCGTTCAGCAACCTGAGCAAGGAAGAAGAGAACGCCTTTTTCGCCGATGGCGTGCAGGACGAAATTCTAACCAATCTGGCCAGGGTTGGAGATCTGAAAGTGATCAGCCGCGCTTCGGTGATGCAATACAAGAGCGGAGTCGCGCGGAATTTGCGCAAGATCGGCCAGCAACTCGGCGTCGCGCATTTATTAGAGGGCAGCGTACAGCGCGCAGCCAATCGGGTGCGGGTGAACGCGAAGCTGATCGATGCGCGGAGCGATGCGCATCTTTGGGCGCAGACCTATGATCGCGACCTGGCCGATGTCTTTGCCATCCAAAGCGAGATTGCCAAAGCCATTGCCGATCAACTGCAAGCCAGGCTCTCGCCTAACGAGAAGGCGGCGATTGAAAAACCCCCCACCGCCGACCTGGCGGCCTTCGACCTCTACACCCGGGCCAAGACTCTACTTCTCACGACATCTTTAATCCCCACTGGTGAACAAAACCTGCGGCAGGCAGTTGAGCTTCTTAACCAGGCAGTAACACGCGACCCCGCCTTTTTCGAGGCTTACTACCAGCTGGCCTTCGTTCACGGACGACTTTATTCACTGGGCTTCGATCACACTGCCAGCCGGTTGGTCTCCGCCGAAGCCGCACTTCAAGCCGCAATCCGGCTGCGACCCGATGCCGGAGAAACACATCTGGCACGTGCGAACTATCTCTATTACGGCCCCCGCGACTACGCTGGTGCACTGGCTGAATTGGAAAATGCGCGGCAAAGCTTACCTAATCATCCGCGCCTCTTCGAACTGACCGGCTACATTTTGCGTCGCCGCGGCCAACAGGAAGAAGGTCTGCGCAATCTGGAAAAGGCACTCGAACTTGATCCGCGCAATTACTTCATCATGCAACAGATCGCGCTCAGCTATCAATTCCTGCGCCGCTATCCAGAGGAGGCGGCCATTCTGGATCGCGCGCTGACCATTATTCCGGAGGACGCTGCCACCAAAGTTAACCGCGCCCTGGTCGACTTTTACTGGAAGGCTGACACCAAGCCCTTGCACCAGGCGATCGACTCCATCCTCGCCGGGGATCCGGGCGCAATCTCCGAAGTCGCTGATAGCTGGTTTGTTTGCGCGCTGGCTGAACATGATCGCGTCGCCGCGGAGCGGGCTCTGGTGGCGCTGGGCGATAGTCCATGGTGGGTCGACGCCGCTGTTATTCTGAGCCGCAGCTTTGGTGAGGGATTACTGCCGCGGGTAATGAAAGATGAAGCGAAGGCGCGGGCCGCTTTCAGCAAAGCTCGCGCTGAGCAGGAGAAGATCGTGCAAGCGCAGCCAGATTACGGACCCGCCCTTTGCGTGCTTGGCTTGATCGACGCCGCTTTGGGAGGCAAGGAAGCGGCCTTGAAGGAGGGACGGCGCGCCATCGAGCTTCTTCCCGTGGAAAAAGATTCCATCAATGGAACGAGGATGCTCGTCTATTTCGCGATCATCGCTGCCTGGGCAGACGAGAAGGGCCTTGCCTTGCAGCAACTGGAACTCGGAGCCCGCGCTCCAACTCCATCGCAGGCGCTTAACTACGGCTCATTAAAGTTGTTGCCCTTCTGGGACCCGCTGCGCGACGATCCGCGCTTCGAAAAGATCGTTAATTCCCTTGCCCCAAGGTAGTCTGTTCATTTGCTAACCACGCCGTAGCTTCAGCGGCCGGCCACCTCCCTTGCACCGAACTGAATCTGAGCACGGATTGCGCGGATAACATGGGGTAGGAAGATGACTTACCAAGCGTTAACCACGAATAGACACAAATGAACACCAATTTCTTTGACATGGTTTTCATCTTCTTAATTCGTGTGAATTCGTGTTGACCTGTAGCCGGGATCGGCTTGTCCGCCGTAGTTTTAGCGAACGCGGATGATCCCAGCCGGATCCTTAGCGTTTTGCTCCGGAAGCCGTGACATCCGCGTCATCCGTGATCAAAAGAGCGATTCTAAATTTTTTTGCCACGTCGCCCAAAATTTTCCGAAGGAATAGGTAAAACCAACGTCTATGAAAACAAAAATTCTCCGAAAAAGGCAGATTTCTATCAATAACTCCATGCGCTTGGCATTGGCAACAGTGGTGGCCGCCAGTCTCCTGCTTGGGGAGGAAGTGTTCGCCACGCCTACGATCCGCTGGGTAAACGACGATGCCTCCAGCTATACGCCCCCGGGCGCAAGTTGCGACGACGCCGGTTACTCCACGATCCAGGACGCGATCGACGCGTCGAGCTCGGGCGACGTCATCAAGGTCTGCCCCGGGACGTACACCGAGAACGTCTACGTCGGCACAACCGACCTGACGATCAGCTC
>Ga0307305_10001061_pt1 | contig 10673 bp, 20 predicted proteins | sample ER_DNA_186_FD_194512 | JGI IMG/M metagenome (GOLD analysis project Ga0307305, IMG submission 194512) | Bulk soil microbial communities from the East River watershed near Crested Butte, Colorado, United States - ER_DNA_186 | ecosystem: Environmental > Terrestrial > Soil > Floodplain | place... | reverse complement strand
GTCCAGGTAATCGCGAACCCGAACTATGCTCCCTCCTGGGAGTAGGTGGCGATGCCACTCGGGTCATCGTCTGCGGCGCCGGTGATAAGACCTGGTACGAGCGCGCGAAAAATACGGCTGCGTTTAACCCGCGCTGCGAATCCGTCCGACTGTTGCGGTATCGACGTCATTTGGCGGGTCGGTACTTATCGGTGTCTGCATTGATGGGATTTTTGAGGAAATGAAAAAAACGCGCGCTAGGCCAAAGTCACTTCCCTCATTTAATATAAGGCTGGCGATTGTACCGGCCGCATTCTTAAAGGTGACAAGCCGGCTAACTTACCGATTCAACAATCCACTAAGACCGAGTTGGTTATCAATCTCAAAACCGCGAAGACGCTCGGCCTTAACATCCCAAATACGCTAGTCGGGCGGGCGGACGAGCCGATCGAATGATCAAACCGAATGTCGCTATTGGCACAAAGCAGACATCGGGTTGCGTGGCGTCAATGTTTGTTTTGGAGGTAAAGCGGGTCTCGGCGCTTTGACCGCCGGATTCTCCGTCGAATGAACAAATACACGGCCAGCGGTATAACGACCAAAATGAAAAATAAAAACACATATGGCAATTGTAAGCGATTGGTTTCGGAGTATCGCTGGGCAATTTCCCAAATCCAATAGCCTTCCCACAGAACAAAAGCGAGCCACGCCAGAACCACTAGGTTCAACCGACGATCCTCAATGACCTCATCGACCAGGACCACCCCATCATCCTTACGCACCCAACGCTGCTGTCTCTCGTCAAAGCGGTGATGTCTCGTAAAATCCCGGATTTTCCTGCGCGCGAGCTTTCTCTGCTGTCGGCCCCGTAAGCGAAACTTTACGGCCCGCGGAGCGAGATACAAGGCCAAGCCAACAGCAACCAGCCAAGCGAGGATGAGCACGATGTTCAGCATGGCAGAGCCTACTTCTAAAATTGGAACTGGAACGTCCGGCGGTGTAGGCCGGATGTACGCCGCACCGTCCTATTTGCTAGCCTCCAATCGCCTATAAGCAGCACCCTGCGACGGGCAAATGGTTTGAGTTTGCCATGCGATCAATATGACGCAGGATTTGTTGTAATCAACCTATGCCGCCGTGACGTATTGCCGGGGGTAAAGCAGACATCGCAATTCGAGGCCGGAATGTCCGCTAATGACCCAAAGCGGATATCAGGGTCGAAGCGATCGTCTCAAGCGACAACTGGAACGTCTGTTGATCCGCACGTTGCCGTTCAACTAAAAGACCCGGCAAACGCCGGGCCTTTTCTTATGCTGGCAGTGCGCTCCCGCTGGCTTAGGCGGCTTCCGCTGCTTGATTGACGGCGGTTTCCGCGATCTCGGTTAGGATGACATCCGCCTTCTTTTCCTCTGCAAGGGTCTCATCTAGAAGCCGGACCGCGTCGCTCAAGCCGAGTTCGTTTGCCCACGTCTTGAGTGTCCCGTATCGGGAGATTTCGTAGTGCTCGACCGCTTGCGCCGCTGCGAGCAGACCGGCGTCGAGAGCGGGTGAGCCTTTGTATTCTTTCATGATTTCCGCGCCTTCGTCCGTGATGCCGACGATGGCATCACAGGTTTTGCCTTGTGGCTTCTTGTCGATGGCTGCGAAGACCTTTTCGAGCCGAGCAACCTGCCCCTCGGTCTCTGTTCTGTGCTGGGCAAAGGCTCGTTTGAGCTCAGAGTTATGCGCCGCCTTTTCCATTTTTGGGAGCACAGTGAGGATCTTTTTCTCTGCGAAGTAGATGTCTTTCAGCGTGTCGTGGAATAGCTCGTCGAGTGTCTTGGATTCTTTCTTTGCCATACAACGTTCTCCTCTGTTCTGTGTCGAGAACGCCCGGCAGGCCGAATGTTTCCGCGATATGGCGGAACGAAAGTGTTCATTGCCGCTTCTAAACTCATTGTTTCTTTATCTGGGAGGAATTGATGGCCAAGAAACGCTCTGCCCGAAAAATCCGGCGTACGATCCTTGCGACGGCTAAATCAAGGGCTGCCCGCATCCAAAAAACCGCAGTACAGGCGGCAACCGCCGCGGCAACTGCTGCCGCCGAAGCCGCTGTTGAAAATTCATGAAGTCGCTGCGCCGCGAAAGCCAAGCTCCAAAGACGGCGAAAAGGCGTGTAAACACGAAGCGGACACCGGCGCGCAAAACGTCGCGACGAAAGACGCTAAGCCACTGACACTCGCGCTGGTTACGTGCAGTAGCGCCGACGGCGCCATCGCCTGTTTTAGGGTAATAGCGGATATCGAGACGAGCGAGGGTGACCCTTGTGACCCAAAGCAGACATATCGCGCCGTGCCAAGAACAGGACCGAAAGCGGACAACAGACGATTTCCGTCCGGAACGCTCTCACTTGCGTGGGGTTATCTTCGCATTACGCGAGTGCGAGAGCGACCGGTTAGCGCGGGGTCGAACCCGGCCGCTGGCACCTGATGAGCCAGCCTTCGAAGTCACTGTCCAAATCGTCCTGAACGACTTCCGAATGGCGAGCATCGGTTCGTCGTCAACACCGGCGATGGTCGGTCTTGCCTCGCAAATTTTCCAGGAGCAACCATGGGCATGATCAAGCTGCTCGCGGCTCCTATAAGGAGCATAGTGAGGTTTCCCCTGTTTCAACTGGCCGTCGTGGTCGTCGTGATTCTGCTGCTGCAGGCCGCCGATGACAAATCGGCGCTCGGCCAGATTTTCAATGGCTTGGACAAACTCGTCGAGTCTACCGTAGGCTTGCTGTCGGCGGTATTCAACCTGAAGTCCTTCACCAAATCATGGCTTACATCGAGCTTTTGGATTGCGTATGTCTATCTCGCCCTTTTGCTGATCCTGTTCCTTGTGCGTATAACGATCAGAGGCGTGGTTGATTTTGTGGGATGGAGTAATGCGTTTGGCTTGAGAAACGCAATCGCGCGGGAGCGCGGCATTGCGGCTTACCGCGCGTGGGTCCCGTTGGAGAGAATTAGGCCGGTGAATATTCCGCAGGAACAATGGGAAGAGGCATTTGCTTGGCCGGCCCACAACAAACCGCCTTACCCTCCGCTAGCGCGTCGGGTACTGCATGGGGTGATAAGCTATGTTGTAGTGATCTTGGTCGCCGCCGTACTGCTACAGCTCTTTACTCCTTTTCCCGTTCTAACTTGGCTTGCCGCGCTGACAAAAAAGTTGATTTGATTATTGATTGGCCGGCCTTTTGCCTTTTGGTGTTAGGATAGTTGCGGGGTAGGCGTTCGCTGGTTCAAAGCCAAAAATAGTGTGAAGTGCTCTCATGCCCGCTTTTGGCACGAAGCTGACTTCGATTGATCCCCAGCCAATGTCCGGTTTCCGGGGTAAAGCGGAACTTGGCGAGATTCTTTTGACGTAACGGGAACGAGATTCCGTGCCATCGACGGCACGATTAACTAGTAGCAAATCCGAACACGGCGCAAAATGCGGCGCCCTCGATCATCAATGATCCACTGGAGCCGCCACACCGGCATCCCGTTCTTCGTCACCAGGATATTTTGGGCCAACATTCTGAGCCCCAAGGGTCATTCCGAAGCCACCACCTCCTTGGGCGATAGCGGGGCTTGCGAACAAAACGGCCGCGCAACTAACGATAATCAATTTCAAATTTGCGGTCATTTTCACCGGGACACAATGCTGGAGCGAGGCCATCCGTTCCTAGGCAGGCCTACCGCGAAGGTGGCGTTGGTCAACTCGACCAACGCGCCTTGAATTCCACCATCGCTTGTTCGCGCGAAGCGCAGTAACCGCGATTGTAAAGTGACGACGGTTGTTCGCGCGCTGTTATCGTCCAGACCCAGGGCTCGGCCGTCGGCGCTTGCGGGTGGAGAAAAATGCGTCCGATTACTCGCTTGCCACCAACGACCGCGTAGTCGTCCTTGTCGCCGATGCCCATATATCGCTGAGTTCGCGCGAGACGAAGGACAGTCACGGAGGTGGAGCGGCATTACCGTCACGCCTAGTACCAGCGCCCTCGGCCGTACCAGCCGCCACCGCCGAGAAGCAGCACTAAGAGGACGATGATCAGAAGAGTTGTTGTATCCATGTTGCCCTCCTTTCGAGGACCGCACGAACTACTGTGTTAGTGAACATCGGGAGAACGCGCATCTCTTTAGAGTGTTCCGGATTCAACCCAGCGCTGGGCGAGTGTCAGATAATGCAACGCGTGCGCTCGCTAAGCTACTTGTTGAGCAAGACCAGGGCGCTGAGTTTTGTAGTTGCACACTATGATCTGCTTACAATCAAAGCATTGCAGGTAGCGGGTTTCAGATCTCTGGCTAACGCGCGGCACTTTGGCCTTTAAACGAAAAGCACCGCCGCACCGCGGGCAGTAATTTGGTGGACGCCTGACCATCCGCATTGTTGGCATTTGCGAAACCCTCGTTATGACCTGCTCTAACAAGACATGGAATTGGAAACCGTTCCTGTGACTCGCCACGACGAGGTAAAAAAGCGACATCTTGTGACGACGGTCACATCTCGCTCAATTCTAGGCATCATCGGGTGGGCGGGACTATGTTTGCATCGGTCCCAACCAATCAATGTTTATTGTCCCGTCTCTTTCCGCAGCGCACACCAATCGTCTCGACGCTTTGCGCGAGATGGATATGCTCGGTAATCATGGGGAGGTTTGCAGAGGGCCGCGCAATGCCGCAACCGACTAACTTTGACCCGACGAAGCCACCGCTTGGTCAACGGAGATGTCCCACCTGCGGCGTACCGATGTTCCTAGCGTCCATCGAGCCGTCCGATCAGCCAGATCATGAGCTGCGGAACTTCGAGTGTGTGACCTGCGACTACTCTGAAACGGCAACCATAAAATTCCGCTAGTTCAGCGTTGCCGGTCGCCTCGGTCACCTTCGCCGCTCTTCACAACTGTCTTCGCACGTTTACGGCGATCAGCAGCAAGTGACAGCCCAACAGCATCCTGCGACCTGGTGAACTTGCCCTTCTTGCGGCGAACGTACCGCTTGTCGCCCGTATGCGGCTCTATCTGAGTGCGCGGCATGGCTAATGCCAGAAGAGGAAGAGGAGAATGATGATCGGGATTGGAACGCCGAGTAACCAGAGAAGTGCGCCTCTAGCCATGATTGCCTCCGTTGATGTCAATGACAACGGCGCAACCGAGTCGGAGTTCCGCGTCCTCCTAATCGAGCGGCGCCTTGCCACACAAAGAAAGGGGCCGCCCGAGAGACGCGTTTAGTCAACTACGACAGTTCGATGGGAAGGGGATCGAAGGATCGCATAAGGACCGCAGTAAGCAGCTCCACGTTCCCCAAGAGGAGGCTACTTTCAGGGGCTACCCATGCCGATAAGAGATTTCGAAGCGGATGATCTGACGGCGTGGACAATGAGGGAGAACTCTCGGCTGCGGCAGGAGAATGAGTCGCTACGCAAAGATTGCAGACAGCTCGCCGCGACCCGTAACCGTCCTAATTCAGAGATGGTGAAGGCACTCTTGGCGGAGGCCGAGCGTAACGTCGAAACGGGAAGCAAGATGGTGGAGCGTCAGCGGTTCATCATCAAGGAGCTGGAACGAGACGGTCTTGATACGAGCCCGGCGCGTTCGGTGCTTCACGAACTACTGAACACACAATCTCTACACCTACTAACGAATGACCTGCTCTTCGCGTCCCTAGTCCCTCACCGACAATACTTATTCCGAGCGTGAAGTTGGCCCGGAGCCTCGGCAGGACATTTAAAAAAAGACATAGTAGCACTGTGTTGTCTCGGACCGGGACCAGACAGCCCCTTCCGAAAGTCTAAGTACTTCGCCAAAGCTCACGCAAAAGATTTCTCCCGACGAAATACGGGTGTTCTTCACGCGCGGCGAAAGAAATTAAGCTCTAGGAACCATCACTTGATGAGCATGTTGGTTGGTCAGGAGGCACCCATGACCGATCAGAATTTTGAGCGCGGCGAGTCTTATGACTGGGCGGAGCACGAAACTAGTAACAAAAAAATGCGTGATGCAGCCAGCGAAGCGTTCGACAAAGCTGCTGATACCGCGCGCGATGCTGGCAAGAAAGCCAAACATGCGGCGGCGGACGCGGCGTCAACGATGACCGACCACGTCATGGGCATTCTCAATGAGCAGTTAGCTGCTGGCGCGGATGCAGTAGGCGTTTTTGCCAGTTCCATGCGTCATGCTGCTGACGACCTCGACGAAGAAAGCCCAGCGCTTGCCAGTCTTGTTCGCGGATTCGCCCACACCGTCGATAACTACTCAGATAATCTTGAAGGAAAGACTGTCGAAGAACTCACAAAGACGGCCTCTGACTTCACCCGACGACAGCCCGCGATCGTTTTCGGCATGGCTGCAATCGCCGGCTTCTTCGCGTTCCGCACCTATAAGAACGCTCAGTCCGTATCGTCTCCACCGATTCAACCCAGTCATCACCATCCGACGGACGAAAGCCATGGCTGAGCCAATGAGCTACTCCTCGCTGCCGGCCGCATTTTCTAAGGTCGTGACTGATCTGGCCGACCTTATACAGAAAGAGATGAGACTGGCGCGAGCCGAGTTATCTGAGAAAGTCTCAATTACCATTCGCGCGGGCGCATGGATGTCAGCGGCAGCCTTTCTGGCCGTCGTGGCAGCGTTACTGGTTGTACAAGCCTGCGTGCTTGGCCTGACGGCAGCTACTGGCATCGCAATCTATTGGTCTAGCCTAATCGTCGCTGCGGTTCTTGCAGTTGCCGCCGCGGCAGCATTTACCAAAGGTAGGTCCGACGTCCCAGACCAACTCACCCCGGATCGTGCCGTCAATCAAGTCAAACAAGACATAGCGGCAGCCAAGGAGCAGTTCACATGAGCGTACAAGCACGATCGCTAGGCGACGGAGGCGAATTGATTTTCGACACCATAAAACGAAACCCGGAAGGGCTATTGCTCCTGGCGGCGGGCGCGGTCCTGATGATGCGCACCAACGCTCCACGACAACCGCGCTTTACGTCTAACTCCAGTTGCACTAATAGAGACTTTGAAAAAGGCCCGCCTTCGCCGGAGGCTGCGGCAGACATTGCTCGCCAAAAATTGAATCAAGCAGAATCATCAGTGTCAGACGCTGCTCGCCGGACAATGGACACGGCGAAGTCATATGCTTCATCGGCATCCGATGCCGCAAGGCAAACTATGGATACGGCAAAGTCATATGTTTCGTCGGCCTCCGAATATGCCAACAAGGCGCGAAACGCTGTGGAAGAGCAGTCAGAGCGAGTTGCCCAGCAGACTCAGTCTTTGGCGCAGCGAATTTTGCAAGATCAGCCGCTCGCCATCGCGATCGCGGGGCTTGCAGCGGGGGTCGCTCTCGCGGCGGCATTTCCGCCCACGGATGTGGAAAAGCAAACGCTCGGTCCAGTTGGTGACCAAATGTCGAAGGCCGCGGAGCGGGTCGGCGATCAACTGAAGCAAGCCACGATGAAGGCCGGGGAAACGCTCAAGAGCGCTGCCGAGGAGCGCGGGTTGCATTCTGAAAGTTTGAAGGAGGTCGCAAACGAGGTCGCGGAGTCGTTTAAAGCCACAATGAGAGGGCAGCCGGAGGCGGCGAAGGAGAATGTCCCCGGAGCCGAAGGACTCGGCGTTTCTGACAACAGGAGTTGGTGATGGTAGAAGGTCCTTTGCTCGAACGTGAGCGGGAGGTCGAACGCTCGCGGGCAAAACTGACGCAAGACCTCGCCGTTCTTTGTTCTCCTGACACCTTCGCTTCCTTTACCGATGATTTGAAGCAAGAGGCTCTCGACACGAAAGATGCATTTTGGGAGGGACTGAAGGCGCGAGCCGCCGCCAATCCGGCTGCCGTTATTGCGATAGGAGCCGGGGTTGCCTGGCGCGTTGTCCAGCGACCGCCGATAGCCACTGCTTTGATCGGGGTTGGTCTTTACAGCCTTTGGCAAACTGATGCGAAGCCATCCACCGGCGACATCAGTTACACGCAACAAAGCTTGCAAGCTTTGAAGGAACAGGCCGGCGAGTTTGTTTCGGCGGCCGCCGATATTGCAGACCACGCGCAGGAAGCCGTGTCTGCGAAAGTGTCTGAAGCTTTGGATGCGACCAAGGATAAAATTCCGGGCTGGGCGGACAATGTTGGTGGTGCGCTTGGCAGCGCGAGCGCCAGCGTAAAATCGGGGGTAAGGCCTTCGCCGCACGCAACATGATTTGCGAGATCAAATGCAGTATGTGGCGAGCGTGCCTATCGAGAAAGTGCGCGATGAGGGTACGCGTAACAAACTGCTGCTAGGAGTTGCGGGAGTGGCGATTACGGTTGCGCTTGGTATTGCCTGCCAAAAGCGGATTTCCGAAATGTTGGAAGAAGAATAACTGCAACGCGTAGACTTGCGCGTCATCCTTGTTTCACGATGCCCAAATTTCCACTAGGTGATAAAAAGACTTACAGTCCGCCGGACCACGCGTGATAGGAAAAGCCCCGCCGAAGCGGGGCTTTCAAGTCACTGAGCTTGCTTAGGCGCTTGGCCGGTGGTCGTTGACTTAGCCTTAGGAGCGCTCGCCTTGGCGTGCTGAGCTACGCAGCTGTTGACGAAGTTACGCCGCTTCATGAAGTGGATGGCGGAATACTTCTTGGCTGCTTGAGCTTTGCATGAAGCCTGGATATCCGCAGACACCTTTTGCTTATTGCCAGCGGCTTCTGTTGATACCGCGAAAGACGCAACGAGCGCTGTTGCCAGCGCCGAAATAAGTAGCTTCTTCATATTCATCTCTCCTCTGCCCCCAAACGCCACAGAAACGCTAATCCTGCGTCTTTCGTTCCGAATATTTTCCGGTCAGTTTGTTCAGAAATACTTGGTCCCGCGCTCGAAGATTCTAGTGCGCAAACCGCGGTAAGCGGACATTACCAACGCAAGCCAAAGCGTCTGCTTTTGACCCAACTTCAACTACAGCAGCGCGCCGACGGGTAGTCGAATAGAAATCCAATTGTTGCAGTGCATGAGTCCGCTTTCGGGGTAAAGCGGACATCATTCAGAGAAAAGCGGACATCAAAAAATGTCCGCTAATGACCCAGAGTGGACATTGGGCGGACAAGTACGAGCACACGCTGCGAGTGGGCCAGACTGTGGGTGCACGATGCCAAATGAGATTGGCCCGCTCCCACAGGTTCCATATAGTTAGTTGCGAAAGCTGAAAGAGAACGTCGCGACGGGGCCAGTGCCCGTTCAGTGAGGATCTCTGATGGACAACAGGCGCAGGAGAGGCAGAGCTGATCGAATTCGCGTCGTGGGTGGGGAGCGATACGAGGCGCAGCTCGTCGCGCGGAAGTTTCGCGTCGGCCTAGCTGAAGCGCTCTCGGTGATCAAGCGCGTTGGTAATCTGCGATCGAGAGTCTACGACGAACTCAGGCGACTGACGTCCGGGCGTCGTCGCGCTGCGAGGAAGAAGTTCGGCGCGTGAGTGATGGCGCGGCTACTATAGGTAGTCAGAATCGAAATGTCCCGCGAACTGCTCACGCGCTTTGAAACCGAGCGCATCACTCTCGATCCTGTTCAGGCTGCTGCCTAAGACGAAATTGCACATTGGTCCGGGTGGATAATTCTTTCTCGCACAGGACGCACTTAAATGGGCTTTGGTCCTTGGGGGGACTTGTGGTTTCAATCGTCTCGTAGAGCGCGCCGCAATGGCACGTAACTGTCTCCATGCTACCGCCGAACTTATAGCTCGCCTCGACGTTGCTCTGGCCCCCCGGCGGCACAGCGCCCTGGATTCCATCTCCAAATACACAACCGTGCCATCCGATTGGTTCAACGCGTGGACCCCGCCACTGGAGGCATTCTCGTCCCGCTCCCAGATGCGTCGAACGATAATGTGGGTGAATCGGCGGAACGATCAGCGTCACCAAGAGCTGGCCCATGGATGCGTGCCTTCCAATCGCAGAACAGCCGTAAATCTATTTTGCGCTTTTCGCCATTATGGGCCCGGACAGCGCGCGCCGACGACGTAATCGAGTGAGGCAGCGGGATGTCCGTTTTTTTGGCACGCTGACATGGTGATGCACGGAATGTCCGCATCGGGGGTAAAGCGGACATGGCGACTGCACTGCGAAATGTCCGCTTATGAGCCAAGAAATGTCCGCTTATGACCCAAAGAGGAATCCTTTGCGTGCCATCCTCATTGGTTTGGCTACCCGATTCGGCAAATCGATTGGGCAAGACGGAACAATCGCTGCGTACCCCCGTTTGTTTGTCAGGCTTTGGACACGTGGAGGCTTCCATGAACGGGATCATCTATCTGATCGGACTTATCGTGGTGGTTATGGCCATTCTTTCATTCCTCGGATTGCATTAGCGACCCAACTAGGAGGAGATCATGGCGGCGGCCAGTACACGGATTGCGCCCGTAAAAGTTGAAACGTCGACCGATATTCAATGGAGTTGTGTAATTGCGGGTGCTATTTGTGCCTCCGCTCTCGCCTTCGTACTGCACGCGTTCGCAGGAGCGGTCGGCATCAGCCTATCGTCGACGGCACCCACCTGGCGCGATGCGTCGGCCGTCTTAGTGCTTTTATCCGGGCTTTATCTTGTTTTGGTAGCTTTGGCCTCTTACGGTTTTGGTGCCTACATTGCCGCACGCCTTCGCGTCCCGTCGGCAAACACGTCTGATATCAGTGAATTTCGGAACGGCGTCGACGGATTGCTTGTGTGGGCATTGG
>Ga0307305_10001057_pt1 | contig 10679 bp, 8 predicted proteins | sample ER_DNA_186_FD_194512 | JGI IMG/M metagenome (GOLD analysis project Ga0307305, IMG submission 194512) | Bulk soil microbial communities from the East River watershed near Crested Butte, Colorado, United States - ER_DNA_186 | ecosystem: Environmental > Terrestrial > Soil > Floodplain | place: USA... | reverse complement strand
GAGCGACGATGACGATTACGCCTTTTTTGGTCAGCCGCTTGCCGGCAATGCGCATCAACCGCACGGCGACTTCGTTCGGCAAGGACGGCGAATGCCGCGCGTCAAAACGAAGCTGCACCGCCGACGACACCTTGTTGACGTTCTGTCCGCCTGGTCCTGAGGCGCGCACGAAAGATTCCGAAAGTTCGGATTTGTGAATGGAGATCGTGTCTGTGATTGAGATCATGACCTTCCGTCACGACATTAGATACTTTTTCGCAAGCACCTTGCCTTCTTCCACCGCCGGCTGATCAAACGGGTCGACCCCGAGAAGATGCGCTGCGACGATCGTTTCCAGCATGAAATGCATCATCAATTCGCCAAGCGCTTCCTCGTCGGGCTTGCTGATGTGAATCGTGCGCACGGGGCAGCCGTTCTTGGCCAGCGTTTCCGCAGTCGCGCGCCCTTCGGCGGCAACCAGATCGCCGATACTCTTGCCGGCGAAACCGGGTTCGCCCGCAAGTTTTGCAAGGTCGCCGTCCATGGACGGGCCGGCCCCTGCGCCAGCGACCGTGATCACGGTGAAGAGCTTGTCGCGCGGACCGCCAATGAACAGCTGCAATTGGCTGTGCTGGTCGACCGGCCCGAGCGCCGCAAGCGGAGTCGTGCCCCGTCCGTTTTTGCCGAGACTTTCGGCCCAGAGTTGCACATACCAATGCGTGAAGCGCTGCAAGCGGTCGCAGTAAGCCATCAGCACGCTGATCGCCTTGCCTCTCTCGGAGAGGGCAACCGACAGTGCGGCACCAACGGCCGCCGGAACCTGCATTGCCGGTTTTTTCGCAAGCACGGGTGCCAGCGCGATGGCCGCGCCTTCGCGCACCGCCGCTATGTCGAGACCCAGCAATGCTGCCGGCAGCAAACCGACATTCGTCAACGCCGAATAGCGACCGCCGACTCCGGTATCGTGGTCGAGCATGGGGACGCGGAATTTGCCGAGCAGATCGCGCAAGCCGTTCGCCTTGCCGGATCTGGACGGCTCGCTGATTCCCAGAAAGATATCGGGAATGCGTGTCTGCAGTCCCGCCTCCCTCAACGCCGACAAGGCAGCGATAGTCTGCATCAAGGTCTCGGCGGTCCCACCGGACTTGGAAATCGCGACGAAGCGCGTGGTGGCATGCGGCAGCCTTGCAAGCAGCGTTTCGAAACTGTCCGGATCGAGATTGTCGATGAAATGCAGTTGAGGTGGTGCGCGTAACGCGCCAACCCCCGGAACGGCGAATCCAGCAAGTTGCGCGAGGGTTTGGCCGCCGAGGCTGGAGCCGCCGGTGCCGAGAATGACGATGTCGGTTGCCCGGTCCGCCAGTTGTCGCGCGGTATCCCGGATCGTCTCCAGATCGGCATGCGTTTCCGGCAAGCGCAGCAGCGGCAGAGTGCGATCGGCATGCCAGGCTCTGATCCGGTCAAGCGCGCCTTCCGCCCGCGCCAAAGCAGCCTTCAGCACATCTGCGCCAATGCCGTGCGACCCGATCCGCTCTTCCCGCGCGCTTTCGATCGACTGGACGATGTTCATGCCGGTATTAGCCTAGAGTCGCGCAAAAGGCGCAACGGCGGAAACCAACGCGAACGTTATTCCGTAGTTCCGCTCGACGTCAGCCCTTTCGGCTTGCCGGCAATCGTCACCAATAAGCCCCCGCCATACAGGCGCTTTGCGACCCGCTTGGCATCCTCGATTGTCACCGCGTCGATCAAGGCGCTGCGCCGCTCAATATAGTCGATACCGAGATCGTCGATTTGGATCTGCGTTAGCTGTGCCGCGATCTTGCCCGAGGTGTCGAGCGACAGGGCATAGGACCCTTTGAGAAACGACTTGGCGGCGGCGAGTTCGTCGGGGGTCGGACCTTCCTCGGCCATCCGTTTGACTTCCTGCTCAATCACGGCCAGCGCATCGGCCGTGCGGTCAGCCCGCGTTGCGGTGCCGCCGAACACGACAGCCGCGCGACGAAACCAGACCAGGCTGTCGGAGATGCCGTAAGCAAGCCCCCGCTTCTCGCGCACCTCTTTGTAAAGACGTGACGAGAAACTGCCGCCGCCCAGAATATGATTGACGATGTAAGCCGCCATGAACTCCGGATCCTGCCGGGCAATGCCCTTTCCACCGAAGGTCACGACGGCTTGCGGCACGTCGACATCGATCACGATGCGCCGGCCAAGGCCGCCCAGGGTCGCGTTCGCGATCGGCTTCAGATCGTTTTTCGCGGGCAGTCCGCCGAATGCACGGTCGATCAGCATACCGGCCGTTTTGGCATCGACGTCGCCGACGATCGAAACCTTCAACTCGTTGCGCGCGACCACGCGCCGCACATATTCGCGAAGGTCCGCGGCAGTGATACGCGGTACCGTTTCAAGGGTGCCCTTGCTTTCACGCCCGTACGGGTGATCGGGAAAAGCGGTCTGCCACCAACGACGGCTGGCAAGATCATTGGGGTTGCTGGTATCGCGCTGTAGTGCTGCCATGATCTGCCCGCGCACACGGTCGATCGCATCGGCATCAAACCGCGGACTCGCAAGCGCCAGGCGTAGCAGCTCGAAAGCCTCGTCGCGGTGCTCATTCAGTGTCCGCAAGGAGCCATGGATGTAGTCGCGGCCCACCTGGAAGCCGAGTTCGATGGCACGATTTTCCAGGCGCTCATGAAACGTCTTGCCGTCGAGATCGCCGGCACCTTCGTCCAGCAGGTCGGCGGCAAGATTGGCGGTGCCGGCCTTGTCCGTCTCGTCCTGCGTGGTGCCGCCATGGAGTGCGTAGTTGAGCGTAACCAGCGGCAGGGCTTTTTCGCGCACCAGCCAGGCCTCGATACCGGCCGGGCTGACAATCTTTTCAATTGTCATTGCCGAAGCGTTGCCGGCGCCCGCAATCGCGGTAGCGGCAGCAAAGAATATCGATGCAGCCAGCCGGATCATGATCGCTTCTCCGCTTGCGGGCTCACATCCTTGATCAAATAGCCGGTGACGGAGCGCCGTTTGTCCAGCCATTGGCGGGCGGCATCCTGCACCTGCTCCGCCGTAACGGCACGAATACGGTCCGGCCAGTTCTTGACGTCATTGACCGACGCACCCGTCGTCAGTGCGGTCCCGTACCAGCGGGCCATGCTTGCCTGGTTGTCCTGCGCATACACTGCGTCCGCGATCAGTCTGGTTTTGGTGCGCTCCAGTTCTTCCGCCGTGACGCCCTTCTCGATCACCTGCGTGATGATCGTATCGGTTTCCGCTTCAAGTTTGGGCAGCGTCACTCCGGGGCGGGGCGAGCTCCCTACGGTGAACTTCGACAGATCCAACGCGCTCGCGTCGTACCAGGCGTTGGCTGCAACGGCGACTTGCTTGTCCACGACGAGACCGCGATAGAGACGGCTGTTTGAGCCACTGCCGAGAATGTGGGCGAGCACTTCAATCGCCATCGACTCCCCGCGCTTGCCCGTCGCGAAGGACGGCACGAGGTACTCGCGTTGCAGGGTCGGTATTTCAGCGCGCGCATCGGCCAAGGTGAGCGAGCGCGGCGCCACCGGTGGTGGTTCCTGCGCACGCACGCGCGGCGCCGTGTTTCCGTGGCGGGGAATCTTGCCATAAATTTCTTCGACGAGGGCCTTGGCCTTTGCGGGATCGACATCGCCGGCAATCACGACCACTGCGTTGTTCGGCGCGTAAAAGCGGCGATAAAATCCGATCGCGTCATCGCGAGAGAGCTGTTCCATTTCGTGACGCCAGCCGATCACCGGCTTTCCATATGGATTATTCAGATAGAGCGCGGCATCGATCTGCTCGGCGAGGCGGGCACGAGGATTGTTTCCGATACGCTGATTCTGTTCCTCGAGAATGACGTTGCGCTCGGGCAGAACGACGTCATCCGTGAGCTGGAGCCCGGTCATCCGATCGGCCTCGAATTCCATGACGGTCTTCAACTGGTCGCTCGGAACGCGCTGGTAGTAGCCCGTGTAATCCTGCGACGTGAAGGCATTCTCCTGGCCGCCGATGCGTGCGACCACTTGCGAGAATTTTCCCGCTGGATTTTTGGCCGTGCCCTTGAACATCAAGTGCTCGAGGAAATGCGCCAGTCCCGACTTGCCCGGCGTCTCGTCGGCAGCGCCGACTTTGTACCAGATCATATGCGTGACGACGGGCGCGCGGCGATCCGGGATGACCACAACCTCCAGTCCGTTGGCGAGCGTGAAGTCAGCGACTTCGGGGCCAGCAGCGAACGACGGCGTTGCGATCGCGGCGACGAGCGCGATCAGCATCAAGTTTGTTCTGGAAAGCACGTTATTGGGCCTGAATATGTTGCGATCGTGCGTCAGCACGAAATCGGGTGACGTCGCCCGCCACAAAGCAAAACTGAATCTACAGCCGTCAAGATTACTTCACCGGCTCGGAATGAGTTGTGTAGTAGTCGGTCGCCTTCGGCGCCGCCCCTTTGCCGATGCCGTAAGGCTGATCCGGCGACGGCGTCTGGTATCCCGGCGGCGGATCGGTCAATAAACTGCGCGGCGGTTCGCCGGTGAACTTAGCCGATTCCTCTTTCTTGCCGCCAAACATGTTGCCCCACATGCTGTTCTTGAACCCGAGCTCAGACGGCATGATTTGACTGCCGAAACCGGAGGCTGGCGGCTCGTAGCCGTCATCTGTGCGGGCCTGCTTTTTCTTCGCCCGACCGCCGGGCGTTAACTGATCGGGACGCAGCGGGTTTTGCTCGCGTTCCCGTTCGTCGCTGACGTTGCGGCCCTTTTCCATGGCCGCCTGCGTCTTGCGCCGTTCTGCGTCGGGATCTTTCGGCCAGGCCGGATTGTTGGCAATGGCGGCGTCACTTCGTTCCGGCGGCGGCAGCGCACGGCTGGGCGGAATGACAAGTGGCGAACGTTCCCGATAGTTGATCCCCTCCTCACCGTCACGCCTGAAGCCGAGCCCTTCCATGATGCTGCGCATGAATTTCTGATCGACCGGAACTTCGTCATCGGCCGCGTGCGCAGGAGCGGGACAAACCATTGCGGCTGCACCGAGCACCAAGCCTAAGGCGACGCTGGCGCCAAAGACGCTCGTCACACGCATCGTGTTCATCCGAATTCGGACCATGGAACCCCTCGAGTTGTCGCGACTCTTGCGGCGGATCAGGGCGCTTTTGCGGCGCGGTCCATTACAAGAGAGTCATACAACAGGCCAATAACCCCGGCAACGATGGCTACATCGGCGAGGTTAAAAACGTACCAGTTGAAGCGCCAATTCGCCGTGGAAATGTGGAAAAAGACGAAATCGGCGACCCAACCATAGAACAGGCGGTCGATGGCATTGCCGCCGGCCCCACCGATAATCAGGCCAAGTGAGAGCGCAATCAGTCTGTCCTTTGCACGCGCTAGCCACACCATGAGCAACAGGACGGCAACTGTCTTGAAGCCCAGGAGTATCCACTGGCCGAGCGGCCCCTGACTCTGGAAAAGGCCGTAGCTGATGCCCGTATTGCGCGCGAGAACAATATCGATGAAAGGACCAAGTCTGACGGGCCCGTTGGCGGCCAGATCGAACACGAACAGCAGGTAAATCTTGCTGGCCTGGTCGAGCACGCAAGCGATGAGGGCGACGGTCAGTCCGAAGCGGGTCAGCGGGCCGGTAAAATAGGAACGCGGGCTCAAAATCTACTCCGCCGCCCTGCGCGTCGCTTCCCATTCCCGCAGTGCCTGCGCATCGCGCGGCGACACATCGGGATAATCGGGGTCGGCGCCGATCGTTGTCAGGATTTTCCACGAGCGCGCGCACTTTTCTCCTTCCGCGAGATTCGGAACAACCCCCACGCCCGCGACCTCCGGCAGGCAAAAGGCGTCGCTTGGCCCTTCGTCCTGGACGAGAGTCGCCGCCGAGGTAATGCACACTTCCGCTAAATCGCAATCGACCACCGCTTCATACAGCTCCACGTTCGACACGTGCACGATCGGGTGGGCTTCGAGCGACGATCCGATCCGCTTTTGCGCCCGCTCGATTTCCAATGCACCGGTTACGACGCGACGCACCATCCGGATCTTGCGCCACTTGTCGGCGAGTTTGTCGTCGCGCCACGACGCCGGGACCCCGGGGAAAATTTCGAGATGTACTGATTTCGCGACATCGCCGTAGCGCGAAAGCCAAGCCTCTTCAGCGGTAAAGCAGAGCATTGGCGCGAGCCAGGTTACGGTATAGCGGAACAAATGGTCGAGAACCGTCAGGCAGGCCTTGCGCTTCACCGATGAGTATGGATCGCAATAGAGCGTGTCCTTGCGTATGTCGAAATAGAACGCCGACAGATCCGACGTCATGAAGCTCGATAGCGCGGCAAAGATCCGTTTGTAGTCGAAGTCGGCGTAAGCCTTGCGCACCAGCGCGTCGAGCTCGAATAGCCGGTGCAACATCAGCCGCTCGAGCTCCGGCATCTTGTCCAGTTTGACGCGATCTTCCTCGCGGAAGTGCGCAAGACTGCCGAGCATCCAGCGCACGGTATTGCGCAGCTTGCGGTAGGTTTCGACCGTCGTCTTGAGAATTTCCGGGCCGATACGCAGGTCGTCGGCATAGTCCGACGCGCAGACCCACATGCGCAAAATATCGGCGCCGGACTGCCGGATCACGTCCTGCGGCGCGGTGACGTTACCGAGCGATTTCGACATCTTGCGGCCTTGCTCGTCGAGCACGAAGCCGTGCGTCAACACCACGTCAAAGGGCGCGCGTCCGCGCGTACCGCAGGACTCGAGGAGCGACGAGTGGAACCAGCCGCGGTGCTGATCGCTGCCTTCGAGATACATCACCGTATCCTTGCCACCATCCATTTTACGTTTGATGCCGGCGAGCGTCGGGAAATGCCGCGGATCTTCCAGCACAAAGGCGTGGGTCGAGCCGGAGTCGAACCAGACGTCGAGAATATCGTCAATTTTCTTCCAGGAATCGTTGGCAAGCTTGCCGAGAAAACGCTCACGCGCGCCTGCTTTGTACCAGGCATCGGCGCCTTCCCTCTCGAAGGCGTCGATAATGCGTAGTTCGACTTCGGGGTCCTGCAGGATTTCGACCGAGCCGTCCGGCTTTTCCTTGACGAACACCGCAATGGGCACGCCCCAGGCGCGCTGGCGCGAGATGACCCAGTCGGGCCGCGACTCGATCATGCCGGTGATGCGATTTTCGCCTTGCTCGGGCACCCATCGCGTTACTTTGATCGCCGACAGAGCCCTATGACGCAGCGTATCGCCTTTGCCCGCGATGTCCTTGTCCATCGCAATGAACCACTGCGGGGTATTTCGGAAGATGATCGGCTTCTTCGAGCGCCAGCTGTGCGGATATTGATGCTTGAGACGGCCGCGCGCGATCAGCATGCCGGCATCGATCAGCGCCTTGACGACGGCCTCGTTGGCATCGCCTTTTTCACCTTTGTCATTGATGACGCGTTTGCCGGTGAACCCCGGCGCCGCTTCCGTAAAAGCGCCGTTCTCGTCGACGGTATAGGGAATCGCCGGATTGATCCCACGATTTTGCAGTTCGACTCTGTTTGCGATCCAGATCTCGAAGTCGTCCCGGCCGTGCCCTGGCGCGGTATGGACGAAACCGGTTCCGTCCTCATCGGTGACATGCTCGCCAGCAAGCAAAGGCACAGGGAAGTCGTAACCGCCTTTGCCCTTCAACGGATGATCGCAGGTCATGCCGGCGAGCACGCGGGCGTCAATGGCTCGCACTTTTTCAAAGGTCGTGACCCGCGCCTGCTTGAAAACGGCCTCGACCAGCTTGTCGGCGAGGATGAGAAGATCGCCGTTTTTCGTCCAGTTGTCGGTAGGCGCCTCGACAACCCTATAGAGACCGTAAGAGATCTTCGGTGAAAAGCTGACCGCGCGGTTGCCGGGAAGAGTCCAAGGCGTTGTCGTCCAGATTGCGACGGATGCATTTCCAACAAGATCGAAAGCCGCAGCAATATCGTTCTTGTCGTCGCCTTCGAGCGAAACATCGGCAACCGGGAACTTCACCCAAACCTGATCACTGGTGTAATCCTCGTACTCCACCTCGGCTTCCGCCAGAGCGGTCTTCTCCACCACGCTCCACATCACCGGCTTCGAACCCCGGTACAAGGTGCCGTTGGCGGCGAACTTCATCAGCTCGCGCGCGATTTGCGCCTCGGCAAAAAAATCCATCGTCGTGTAAGGATGAGCCCAGTCGCCTTCGACGCCGAGCCGCTTGAATTCCTCGCGCTGCACGTTGAGCCAGTGGTCGGCATAGGCCCGGCACTCCTGGCGAAAGGCGACCATCGCCGCCGGATCCGAAAGGTTCGGCTTTGTCTTGTTCTTTGACCGGTAGTTCTCTTCTTCGATCTTCCATTCGATCGGAAGGCCATGGCAGTCCCACCCGGGGACGTAATTCGAATCGTAGCCAAGCATCTGCTGGCTGCGCGTGACGACGTCCTTCAGAATCTTGTTCAGGGCATGCCCGATATGGATATTGCCGTTTGCGTAAGGTGGGCCGTCATGCAGGATGAATTTGTCGCGGTCCTTCGCCGCGGCGCGCAACTGCTTGTAGAGGTCGGCTTTTTCCCAACGCGCCAGGATCTCCGGCTCGCGTTGCGGCAGGCCCGCACGCATGGGGAATTCGGTCTGCGGCAGGAACAGCGTTTCGGAATAGTCGCGCTCGGGCTTCGGCATGGCGGGCTATGTAGCAGGCCGGTCGGCTAAATGTCACCCAGCAGCGGGAACGCGCTACTGGCGCGTTGGAGCGCATCATGCGCCTGGGCCGCGTCGCTCGTCATATGGCGCTGAAGCGCCTCGATTGATTCGAATTTCTGCTCGTGGCGGATCCAGCCGATGAAGGCGACATCGACCGTCTGTCCGTAGAGATCGCCGTCAAAGTCGAATAGAAACACCTCGAGCAAAGGAGCTCCGTCGTCGAACATCGGGCGGCGGCCGAAGCTCGCGACGCCGTCATGGCGTTTTCCCGCAACGCTGGTGCGCACGGCGTAGATGCCATGCTTGAGACCACAGGACGGACTGAGCTTCAGATTGGCCGTCGGAAAACCAAGCTCGCCCCCCCGCTTGTCGCCATGGATGACCTCGCCGGAGACGAACCACGGTGCGCCCAACAATTCCGTCGCCTCCACCACCCTGCCGGCCGCGAGTGCCGCGCGCACTGCGCCGGATGACACCGGTCGGCCCTCGTTTTCCAACGGCGGAACGACGTCGACGGCAAATCCGAGCCGCGCGCCCTGCTCGGCCAGGAAACCGGGCGATCCCATGCGGTTCTTGCCGAAATGAAAATCGAAGCCAATCGTCGCGCCGCCTATACCGAGCGCACCGGCGAGAATCCTGGCCACGAAATCTTCGGCGGAGGTCGCCGCCAGCGCCGCGTCGAAACGCATGACGACAGCACCATCGAGCCCGGTCGCCGCCAGAAGACGCAGCTTGTTGCGTTCGTCGCTGAGCTCAAACAGCGTGTCCTGGGGTCGCAGAAACAGTCTCGGATGCGGCGTAAAGGTCAACGCCGCCGCCTTGCGTCCAAGTTGGCGCGCGCGCGTCAGAGCGGCGCCGATCACAGCGCGATGACCGCGATGAACGCCGTCGAAGTTGCCGATTGCCACCACCGCGCCGGCCAGCGGACCGCTGTCGATGCCTTGCGCGCCACCCCGCGCCACGTGGAACTGTTTCGTCGGTATGGGATCACTCATCGGACGCCCGAGTGAGTATCGGAAATCGTGATCAGAAATGGGTGCATGCTTGTATTGGGCCAGATTTCAAAGCGCCGTTACGGTTAGCGCGCCGTTAATAAATCTTCAAATTAACCGGTTATTCAAGGCCCATTGCTATCAATCGCCACCTTTGTGGGGAGAGCCCGGTCGGGCGCACGCGCGATGTCTGTCGATCTGACCAAGCCAGTTCTCGTGGTAGACGACTACAACACGATGATTCGCATCATGCACAACCTGCTCAAGCAGCTTGGCTTCGAGCAGGTCGACGATGCCAGTGACGGATCGACTGCACTCGCCAAACTGCGCAAGCGCGACTACGGCCTGGTCATTTCCGACTGGAACATGGAGCCGATGACCGGCTTCGCGCTGTTGCAGGAAATGCGCTCCGATCCTTCGCTCGCCGAAATTCCGTTCATCATGGTCACGGCGGAATCGAAGACCGAAAACGTGATCGCGGCAAAGCGAGCCGGCGTGTCGAACTATATCGTCAAGCCATTCAACGCGCAGACGCTAAAGAACAAGATCGACGCCGTGTTCGGCGAAGAACAGATTCCCGCTCCGGCGGCCTGAGCACTACCACCTCAATTCCCGCATGACGGCTTTCGGCATGCCGCCGGCGGCGGTGAACGTCGCCGTCAGCGCGGCATGGTCAGGCTCCTCGCGGCTGCCCAATTCCTCGGCGTGAATTCCCGATGTCACGAATAGGAAGTCGAGTCCCATCGTCCGTGCGCCCTTAAGATCTGTGCGCACTGAGTCACCGACTGCGATCACCCGGCCGAGCGAGATCTTGCGGCCGGCGCTCTCCGCCTTCGCCACAGCCATCTCATAGATCGGCCTATAGGGCTTTCCTGCGTAGAGCACCTTTCCGCCCATCGTCGCGTAGAGGTCAGCGATGGCGCCGGCGCAATAAACCAGCGTCGATCCGCGCTCGACGACGACGTCAGGATTGCCGCAGACCATGAACAGTTTGCGGGCAAGCATG
>Ga0307305_10001056_pt1 | contig 10683 bp, 12 predicted proteins | sample ER_DNA_186_FD_194512 | JGI IMG/M metagenome (GOLD analysis project Ga0307305, IMG submission 194512) | Bulk soil microbial communities from the East River watershed near Crested Butte, Colorado, United States - ER_DNA_186 | ecosystem: Environmental > Terrestrial > Soil > Floodplain | place... | reverse complement strand
AGCGCTCGTCCGGAGAGAAGGGCATCGGAAGGCTGTCGAGAAGGCAGTGGAAGCCGTGATCGACCTGGAGGGAGGGGAGGAGCTCGAGTACCTCGTCGCAGAGGCGGGGCGAGCCAGGGCGATCGACGGGCCGGACATGGGCTTCGCGCTCTTCACCGCGGGGATCGGGCTTCAGGTGGCCGCCGAGGGAGTCTCCTTCGACGAAGGCCTTCGCCACGTCGTCTCTCTCGGCGGCGATACCGATACGAACGCGGCGGTGACGGGCGCGCTGCTGGGCGCCCTTCACGGTCGTGACGCACTGCCGAGCGCCTGGCTGGAGAAGTTGATTGATCGCCGGGCGATCGAGGCGGAAGCCGGCGCGCTCGCGGGCGCGGCGACCGCTTAGGAAGCGGTCGCCGCGCCCACCCCCGGCACGTACTCGTCACCGATCCGGCGCACGATGTCGATGGCTTCGAGATCGGACATCACCCTGATGGCATCTCCGAGCGACATCCCGAACCGTCCGGCCACCTCGTCCAGGGTCCACACGGCCGAGGGATCCGAGAAGACCTTCGCGATCGCATCTCCGCTCCTGCTGTCGTTCGTGCGCATCGGCATCCTCCTCGGTCGTAGTCTCTTTGGGACTCCCGAAGGTCACCAGCGGTTCCCCGCAACCTTCCGGAGTTCTTCACCTGCCGTTCATCGATGCCCGTTCCCGCTTCATCTGTGACGCGTGTAACGGGGAGGGCAGGACGCGATACGGTCGGAGCAGCCGAGCAACCAGGAGGTCGCAGCATGGCGGAGATCCTCGTGTACGGCGCGAGTTGGTGCCCCGATTGCCGGCGCGCCAAGAAGTTCCTGGCGGACCAGCGCGTTCCGTACGGGTGGCACGACATCGAGAGCGAGCCGGAGGGCGTGAAGCTCGTTCAGGACCGGAACGACGGCAAGAACATCATCCCCACGGTGATCTTCCCGGACGGGACCCATCTCTCGGAGCCCTCGAACGAAGAGCTGGCGGAGAAGCTCGGCCTCCAACGACAGGCGATGCAGCACGTCTACGACGTGATCATCGTGGGTGGCGGGCCCACGGGACTCACGACCGCGATCTACGCGGCGAGGGAGAACCTCGAAACGCTGATCATCGACTCGAAGGGCCTCGGCGGACAAGCGGGGGTGACGGAGCGGCTCGACAACTATCCCGGGTTCCCCGAAGGGATCGCCGGCGCCGAGCTCGCGGACCGTTTCGTCAAGCAGGCCGAACGGTACGGCGTGGAGATGTTGCAGGCCGTGTCCGTCACGACCATCTCGGCGGACTCGGGCATGACCGCCGACGGTGACGAGCTCGACGTCGAGACCGCGACCGGTGACCACTACCACGCACGAGCGGCACTGGTCGCGACGGGTTCCTCGTACCGACGGACGAACGCCGAAGGCGAGGACGACCTGATCGGTGCAGGTGTCCATTTCTGCGCGACGTGCGATGGGCCCTTCTACAAGGGTTCGGAGGAGCTGATGGTGATCGGGGGCGGCAACTCCGGCCTCGAGGAAGGCGTCTTCCTGACCCAGTTCACGAACAAGGTGACGATCGTGGAGCGTGGTGATCGGCTGCGCGGGTCGAGGATCCTCCAGGACAAGGTGCTCGACCATCCGAGGATGGAGGTCGAGCTGCGGCACGGGGTGAAGGAGTTCCGGAAGAAGGACGACGGCTCCGGCAAGCTCGGGTCGGTCGTCATCGAGGATCTCGAGTCGGGGGAGATCGAGGAACACCACCCTGCCGGCGTGTTCGTCTTCATCGGTCTCGATCCGAACACCGGTTTCCTGAAGGGGATCGTCGACGTCGATGAGCAGGGGTTCGTGGCGACCGACCCGACCTTCATGAGCTCGATGCCGGGGGTCTTCGCGGCCGGCGACGTCCGTGGGGGGTCGACGAAGCAGCTCGCGTCGGCGGTGGGAGAGGGCGCGGCCGTGGCGATCCAGATCCGTGGCTATCTCGACCGGCTCGAGCAGCGACGGACGGCCTAGGAGAGGATGCGTTCATGAACGAAGATGAACAGGCGCCGATCGATGCGTCGATGGATGCGCCGATGGATGCGCCGATGGATGCAAAGGAGATCTTCGAGCTGATCGTGAAGGCCGACGAGAAGCTCAAGTACGCGACCGCCGAGAAGAGCGACGCTCGTCGCCGTCAAGCGAAGGATCTCCTCAGGCAGGCTCTCGACGCGGCCCGAGCGATCGAGAACGACGCACTGGTGCAGCAGGCCGAGCTCCGCCTCTCCGACCTGGCCTAGCTCGCCTTCCAGTCGCGGAACGCGGCGAGCAGCACCGATCGCTGCTCGTCCGTGACCTGCTCTTCCGTGAGCGTCCCGGTCGCTCGCATCGTCATCTCCATCTGTGCCAGGTAGCGGGTGCACCCGTCGCAGGCGGCCAGGTGGGACTCGAACCGGCGAAGACGGCGGCCACGGAGCGTCCCCTCGAGGTAGCCGGTGATCAACTCCACCAGCTCCTTGCACGTCAGGTCGCGTCCCATCATGTCGCCTCGCTCGAGAGGTATCGCTCCAGTGCGGCGCGCACCTTCGCGCGTGCCCGATGCAGGAGCACCCGCTGATTGGTCTCGGTGAGGTCGAGCGCGTTACGGACCTCCTCCGAGGTCCAACCAAAGGCGTCTCGGAGCCTGATCACCTCGGCCTGCATCGGAGGGAGACCCGCGATCGCCTCGCCGATGACCTCGAGGGTCTCGTGCCCGAGGAGCCGTTCCTCCGGGATGCCTGTCCAGTCGTCGGGGAGCGTCGACCAGCGACCGCGCGACGACCCTTCCGGCGAGTCGAACCGGCTCGGATCGACGGCGGGTGCGTCGAGGTCGTCGCCGGCGAGCGAAGCGAACGGCAGGCTCCGACCCTCTCGCTGCCCACGCGTCTTCGCGATGTTCGTGAGGATCCGAAAGATCCACGTCCGCAAGGAAGATCGACCTTCGAAGCTGTGGAGTCCTCGAAGGACACCCAGCCACGCATCCTGCACCACTTCTTCGGCCACCGCCGTCGTGGAGACGTACATCCGAGCGACGCGGAGCATCGCGGGCTGGAGCTGGCCCACGAGATCCATGAACGCGGCCTCGTCTCCCGCTCGGAGCCGTTCGACGAGGGAGAGATCCTCTGAAGACGGGATCGGGTGGGTCACGACCCGGGAGCCTACCGGCGGTGCACCGTGGGAATGGTTGCTCAGCCCGGACGGGCCGCGCCGACCGGCGGGTCGTAGCCGTACATCGAGTCCGTATGGACGGCGCCGTCGGCCCCCGGGTGCGTGGCGTGGACGATCTGTCCGCCGCCGATGTAGAGAGCGACGTGGCTGATCGGGCTGTAGTAGAAGATCAGGTCTCCCGGCTGCACGCTGCCGAGCGGCACGTGCGGGAGTGACGAGTACTGCGCAGCCGAAGAATGCGGGATGGAGACGCCCGCCTGCGCCCACGCCCACGAGGTGAGGCCCGAGCAGTCGAAGCCGACGCCCGGATCTGCGGAGCCCCAGACGTATTGGGTGCCCTGCACGGACAGGGCGGCGCCGACTGCGATCTGGGCCGCCGAAGCGTTCACCGGCGGGATATACCCGCCCGTGTCGCCCGTGGTGTCGGCCGGCGGCCCTTCTTGCGACGCCTCTTGGCGCGCCTGTGCGAGCGCGGCTCGCTGCGCCGCCAGCGCGTCCAGGAAGTCCTTGCGATCCTGGTTCAACTGACGGTAGAGATCAGCCTGCTCGTTGATCATGGAATCGAGCCGATCAAGCTGACCCTTGATCGACGTGACCTGCCGCTGTCGCTCGGCGAGGGTGTCCGCGAAGCGTTGAGCCGCCCATTTCGCCTCTTGCCGGGCGTTGCTGGCTTGTCGACCGATCTCTGCGTCGCCTTCGGCGACGGCGCCCATGAACACGAGCCGGTCGGAGAACTCGGCGATGCTTTCCGCGCCCAAGAGGCCGTCGACCTGTGATCCGGTCCCGAGGTAGGCCTGCACCGCCCGCTCCGCGAGGCGGGCTTCGGCGGCGCGAGCCTTCTGCTCGGCGCCTTCTCGCTGACTGCGCGCCTCCGCGAGCTTCCGCTCGATCAGGGAAAGTTGGTACTTCGCGTTGTTGTACTGCTCCGCGATCGATTCGAACTCGTGCTCGAGACGAGCGAGCCTCTGCTGCGCCGCCTCGACCTCCTTCGCGGACGGTGCCGCAAGGGAGGAGAGACTGAGTGCGGAGAGGACGACGGGGAGCGCGAAGACGACCGCTACGACGAGCCGTGTGATCCGCGTTCGCGTCCCGGTCATGTGCTCCTTGGTTCGAACAATAGGAAGGCTCCGTCTCCGGAGCCGTTGCCCGAGGCTATCGAGGCCCCGGGGGGCCGTCAAACCCCTGGTGTTGTCTCTTGAGGAAATGTGTGAGGCGGGCCGTGCTCGGCCCGCCTCTCACACATCGGTGTCGGGACGGCGGGACTTGAACCCGCGACCTCAGCGTCCCGAACGCTGCGCGCTACCAAACTGCGCCACGTCCCGTGCCCTGCAGTCTAGCGGGTGGTCCGGGGCGAAGCTCCAGGCCGAAGTTCGAGATAAGTCGCCTCGGGTCGGCACCAGAAGCGGAAAGGGGCGTACTTGCTGGTGCCCAAGCCCCGGGAGATGTGCAGCACGGCGGCGCCCATGCGGATCAGCCCGGAGGCGAGCTTCGGCGGCATCGTGCAGTTGGTCACCAGGGCCCCGATGAACGGGAGGCCGACCTGGCCGCCGTGGGTATGGCCCGCCACGATCAACTCATAGCCGAGTGCGGCCGCCTCGGGCGCCGAGTCCGGCGAGTGCATGACCGCGAAGCCGAACCGTTCCTCGGCCCTTCGCGGCGCCACTCGAAGATCGTGTCGGCGGATGTGCGCGTCATCCAGCCCCAAGAGCTCGATGTCGATCCCCTCGAGCGACACGTCGTGGTGAACGTTCGTGAGGTCTTCCCAACCGTCGCCCTCGAGCGCTCTGATGAGCTCGGGACCACGGCCCCGCCGGGCCGGTCGCCTCTTCCGACCTTTCGAGAAGTACGCGAAGTAGTTCAGCGGCTTCGGGACGAAGTAGTCGTTGGAGCCGAGGACGAACCAGGACGCGAGGCGGCCGCGAACCGGTCGTACGCCGTGCACCGCCGCTTCGATCGCCTCGGGCTCCGCCAGGAAGTCGCCGGTCACGACCGTGACGTCCGGCGTCGGCAGCGCCTCGAGGAACCGAGCCTTCCGGGGGTCCTGCCGAACGAAGTGCAGGTCGGAGAGGTGCAGGACGATGAGGGGCCGCGCGGTGGCCGCCGGTAGGATGTCGAGACGATGCCGGACCACCCGGTATCGGAACCGTTCGATGAAGATCCCGTAGAGCACGCAGCCGACGCCGAGCACGGCGATCGCCACAACCACGGGAAACACGGGAGGAGTGTAGTGAGCGATCCGACGCTGAAGGAGCGACTCGCCGCTGAGATGACGGAGGCGCTACGGGCGGGCGAGAAGGTTCGACTCGGAGCGCTACGGATGCTCTCCGCCGCCGTGACGAACAAGGAGAAGGAGCTCCGTCACGAGCTGTCCGACGACGAGGTGCGCGACGTCGCGGCGAAGGAGATGAAGAAGCGGACCGAGTCGATCGAAGCCTTCGAGGGAGCCGGTCGTGACGAGCTGGCCGAGAAGGAACGGGCCGAGCAGAGCGCGATCTCGTTCTACGCGCCGGAGCAGCTGAGCGAGGACGAGATCGAGGTCCTTCTCGACGAGGCCTTCGCGGCGACCGGAGCCACCTCGGAGAAGGAGTTCGGCGCGGTCATGGGCTTCCTGATGGGGAAGGCGAAGGGTCGTGTCGACGGCAGAGTGGTGCAGGAGAAGGTGCGCGCCCGGTTGCGGGCGACCGCGGACTAGCCGCCTCCGCCGCCTCCGCCGTTCCCCCCGCCGCCTCCGCCCTTCGCCACACCGACGAAGATGGTCACGCTGTCACCCTGGACCACCAAGGACTGACTCTTCGGGTCCTGCTCGATGACGTAGCCGATCTTGTTGGGGTTCCCCGTCTCGACGCGCACGGTGGCCACCACCAATCCCAATCCCTCGAGGGAGGTCTTCGCCCCGAAGCCGCGCATCCCGACGACCCGTGGCATCGGGATCTGCGCAGCCTTCCCGGTCGAGATCTGGACCGACACGATCGTGCCGAGCGCCGTCACGGAGCCGCCACCGGGCGATTGACTGAAGACCTTCCCCTTCGTGCTGAGGTTGTCGACGACCTCGACGGACGCACGGAACCCGGCCGTCGACAGGGTCGTGATCGCTCCCTTCTTGTCCATCCCGATGACGCTGGGCACCGGGCCCACCGGGGGCTTCGGCGGCTCCGGGAACCCGATCGGCGGCAGTCCTTGCATGACCCTCGACATATATGCGACCCAGATCGGCGCGGCGACCGTGCCGCCGAACACGTGCCCCATCGGATAGGGATTCCCGGGGGAGCCCACCCACACGACGGTCGTGAGCTGCTTGGTGTAGCCGCCGAACCACACGTTCGTGTTCTCTTGCGCCGTCCCCGTCTTGCCCGCGACCGGCCAGTTCGCCCACGGGCCGAAGGCGCTCGCGGCCGTTCCGGAGATCGGCACCTGCTCGAGCATCGCGGTGATGAGATGCGCGTCGCCCGATTTGAGGACGGGGTTGCACGTCCGCTCGTGCTCCAGCAGCACCTTGCCGTCGCGCTCGATCGACTGGACGGTGTAGGGGTCGCAATGCCTGCCGTCGTTCGCGATCGTCTGATAGCCGGTGGCCATGTCGACCGGCGAGATCGCCACCGAGCCGGTCGCGAGAGCCGGCACCGGCGGGAACCCCTCCGTTCGGGGATCCATCCCGATCATCTGTCCTGCGATGTTCGCGACCACGCTCGGCCCGACATCGAAGATGAGCTGCGCGAAGACGACGTTGATGGAGTCCTCGGTGGCCTTCCAGAGATCGACGATGCCCTCGCCGCCGCCCTCGGCGTTCTGGACGCAGTGGTCCTCGTCATCCCAGAGCGGCGAGCACCACGGCGACGCGCTCGAGTACGTCTGCGTCGGGGGGATGCCTTGTTGGAAGGCGCCGGCGAGGACGAAGGGCTTGAACGCCGACCCCGGCTGGTGCCCGGTCGTTGCGAGGTCGAGCTCGTCTTTCCGATAGTTCCTCCCCGAGAGGATCACCTTCACGGCGCCGGACCGGTTGTCGATCGTCACGATCGAGACGTCGGGGGGAGGCGATCCGGCCGGAGGGTAGATGCCCACGCTGAGTGGCTGCCGCGCCGCCTCCTCGGCCCATTGCTGCCACCGCGGCTCGAACGTCGTGTGGATGTCGAGGCCACCCTCGTACAGCGCTCGCCGCCGCGCCTTCTCCGTACGGCCGAGTGCGTCGAACTCCCCGGATCCGTTCTCCACGATCTGGTCGGTGAGGTACTTGACGAAGAACGGGGCGTGCCGGCGATGCAGCTTGCCGGCGTTCTTGGGCAGCTGCAACGGCTTCGCCTTGAGGCGGTCGTTGCGAGCCTCCGAGATCCAGCCAAGCCCCTCCATGCGGTTGAGGACGTCGTTGCGGCGGAGCAGCATCTTCTTCGGACGGTCGATCGGGTCGTAATACTCGGGCGCCCGGACCATCCCGGCGAGCGTGGCTCCCTCCAGCAACGTGAGGCGGCGTGCCGGCTTCCGGAAATAGAACTGGGCGGCCGTCCCGAACCCGTAGACGCCGTTGCCCATGTAGACCTGGTTCAGGTAGAGCTCGAAGATCTGTGGCTTCGAGTACTGCTGCTCCACTCGGATCGAGAGCGCGAGCTCCTGGAGCTTGCCCTCGATGCTCTTATCGAATCGGTTCGCTCCGAGGGTGAGGCCGACCAGCTGCTGAGTGAGGGTCGAGCCGCCCTGGACGACATGTCCCGCTCGCGCGTTCTGGATCATCGCGCGGATCAGCGAGGACCAGTCCAACGCGCCGTGCTCGAAGAAGTCGGAGTCCTCGATCGCGAGCACCGCCTGGCGGGCGAGCGGAGAGATCGCGTTGAGCGGCACGATCTCGCGGTTGTCGAGGTAGACCCTGGTGAGGATGGAGCCATCCGCCGCGTAGATCGTCGAGCGCTCCGGGAACCTCGGGATCCGGGTGAAGTCCGCCCCCAAGGCGTCGAGGCGGGAGCGGACCTCGTTGACCCCGAACCCGGCGACCGCGAACGGCGGGGCGAGGACGGCCGCGGTAAGGATCGAGGTCGCCAGGATCACAGGAACGAGGAGCAGGATCGCGATCGGCTTGAAGGAGACCCGGTCGTGGACGGATCGGGGGTCGCGTGGCAGTCGGGGGCCTGGACGGCCCCCCGGTGGCGGGGGTCCCGCCGGACGGCGACCGGTGTCCACGCTCATGGGGTACCCACCAGGATACGCCCCATCTCCGCTCCCCCTGCTCGGTACGATGCGCCCTCCATGCGCATCGCCCACCGATCTCCCCTCCTCGTCGCCATCATGATCGCGATCGGGCTCGCCGGCCCGCTGGCCGGCGAGACCGGGGCGCAGTCGATCACGAGGGTGCACGTGATCGAGGTCAACGGGCCGATCGACCGACCGCTCCTGGCATATTTGGAGGAACGCCTGGCGGAGGCGGAACGAGCGGGCGCGATCGTGGTCCTGGAGCTCGACACGCCGGGAGCGCTCGGCCAGGACGGGGTCGTGCTGGCCGAGCGCGTCGCCCACCTGAAGGTGCCGGTGCTGGCTTGGGTGGGCCCGGCTCCGGCGAAGGCGAGCGGCGCCGGCCTGTTGTTGATGCTCGCCTCGTCGCTGGCCGCCGTCTCGCCCGGCTCGCAGACCGGTCCGCTCCTGCCCGTGGACGTCCTGAGGCCCGACACCAAGGCAGAGGGTCTGTCGGCGAGGATCGACGGGTGGCTCGCGGCGCGTGGACGTGAGGTGGATCTCGGCGTCGTCGAACGTCCGCTCCCCGCCCAGGATGCCCTGGACGCCGGGATCGCTCAGGTGGCCGCGTACACCGTTCCCCAGCTCCTGGGAAGGGTGGACGGGACGACCGTCCTTTTGCCCGCCGGTGAAGTGGTGCTGCGGACGCGTGTCGCCACGACGCAAGCGCAGGCGAACGAGCGCACGGTCGAGATCCGCTTCGAAGAGCCCGGCTTGATCACACGGGTGCTCCACGCCGTGGCCACTCCCTCGATGGTGTATTTCCTCCTCGTCCTCGGGCTGGCGGCGATCGCGTTCGAGCTCACCCAGCCGGGGTTCGGCTTCGCAGGGTTCAGCGGGGTCGCCCTCGTCGCGCTGGCCGGCTACGGGCTCACGGTGGCGATCCCCTCTTGGCCGGGGTTCGTCCTGTTGCTGCTGGGGATCGGGCTGTTGATGTTCGACGTTCGGCTCCGGAGCCTGTCATGGCCGACATGGACCGGACTTGTCGCGTTCGGCGCCGGATCGGTGCTTGCCTGGAGCGGTGTCGACCCCTCGATCCGGATCAGCTCTTGGCTGATCGGTGGTGCGACCGTCGCGAGCCTCCTGTACTACGGGTTCGCCCTGACCGTCGCCCTCCAGTCTCGCGACAGGATCGCCGGAGCCCAGCGCGGACTGATCGGCCTGGTCGGCGAAGCGAGAGGGCGGCTGGCGCCCGAGGGGGCGGTCTTCGTGAAGGGAGCCCTCTGGCGCGGGCGAACGAACGGCGCTCCGATCGAAGTGGGGACGCCCATCCGCGTGCGGAGCGTCGAGGGGCTGATCCTTCAGGTCGAGGCCGAACCCGGGCTGCCTTCGGAACAGCCTGGCGCGTAAGGCTCCCGGGGAGTTCTTGAGAACCTGTCACGGAGGGTCCTCTTGCCGCAGGACGGAATCCTGGCCCCGGCTTCCTGCGAACAACCAGGTAGAGATGTCGTTCGACGACGGGTTGCCCGGATGGCAGAGACTCGCCGCGTGCCGCGGCGAGGATTCCTCCTACTACTTCGCGCCGAGCTACTTCGAGAAGCGAAGGGAGAAGCTCGCCCGTGAGGCGGTCGCGAAGCGGATCTGCGCCGCCTGCTCCGTGCGCCAACTCTGCCTCGACTACGCGTTGGTGACCCGGGAGGGCCACGGCGTGTGGGGAGGGCTCAACGAGACCGAGCGTCGCGCGATCCTCAAGCGGCAGGCCCTCGAAGCCAGCTGACGCCGGTTCCGCTCCGACTCCAAGGTCAGGGGTCCTCATCTCCGTGGTGTTCGTTTGAGAGGATGCGGCCCGTGAACGATTCGGAGATCCTCGGTCGGCTCGACGAGCTCGGTCTGGAGCTTCCTCCTCTTCCGGATCCGGTCGCCAGCTACATCCCCGTGACGCGATCAGGATCCCTGGCGTTCGTCGCCGGGCAGATCGCCATGATCGATGGTCAGCTGCTGCACCGGGGCAGGCTCGGCAAGCAGGTCTCGGTCGAGATGGGCCAAGAGGCGGCCGCGCGCGCGGCCCTCCAGGCGTTATCGGTGCTCCGGCATCACCTTGGGGGAAGCCTCGACGGACTGGTCCAGATCTTGCAACTCACCGTGTTCGTTGCGGCGGACTCGGAGTTCATCGAACACCCCCGTGTCGCGAACGGCGCCAGCGACATGTTGATCGCGGTGCTCGGACCGGACGGACGGCATGCGAGGGCGGCGGTAGGGGTGGCATCGCTGCCACTCGGGGCGAGTGTCGAGATCACGGTGACGGCAGAGGTCTCCGGGTAGTACCGAGGGCCGCCGGGAGATCAGGGACCAGAT
>Ga0307305_10001055_pt1 | contig 10683 bp, 9 predicted proteins | sample ER_DNA_186_FD_194512 | JGI IMG/M metagenome (GOLD analysis project Ga0307305, IMG submission 194512) | Bulk soil microbial communities from the East River watershed near Crested Butte, Colorado, United States - ER_DNA_186 | ecosystem: Environmental > Terrestrial > Soil > Floodplain | place: USA... | reverse complement strand
CGGCTGTCCGGCGGCATCCAGGCCCTGGTAGGAGAACTGGCGTACCACCATGTGCGGTTCGGCGGCGCGCAGCGAGTTCGCGCTGTGGCAGCAGGTCGATCCGAAGCCCTCGACCACGAGCACGGCACCGCTGACCCGGGCCGGCCCGCTGACCGCCTTGGCGCTGGCCGTGCTGGCTCCGCTGCCCGGCCCGGACAGGTTCGCTCCGGTAAGCGCGCCGGCTCCAGTGCCGCCGGACCCCGGGTCGAACCGCACGGTGCCGGTGAAGGCCAGCCGGGCCATCCCCACGACCAGGACGAGCACCATCACCGCCGCCAGCGGCGCCATCGGCACCCAGGTGGTCCGGTGCCGCAGCGCCAGCCGCATCCGCCACAGCGCGGCGCGCCACTGCCACGGATGGGGCGGCCGTTCGGCCGCGGCCCGCACGGCCGCCGTGGTCAGCCCGTACCAGGCCCGCGCGTCCACCACCCCGGCCAGCCCGGCCACGGCCACCACGCCGGGCGTGTCGAGGCGCGCCATCAGGGCCGAGGACAGCGATAGCACGCCGAAGCTGGCGATGACCCACGCGGCGGTCCCGACCGGGGGAAGCCGCCGCCACCAGGCCTGGCCGACGCCGCCCTGGCTCAGCGCCACGGCCGTGCCGAGCAGGATGGGCACCGCCGCCAGGTAGGGCCAGGAGAACGGCAGCAGCGCTACCCCGAACATCAGCGTGACCACCGGGGACATCACCAGCCCGACCAGCACGGTCAGCACCGCGCAGGACACCAGCGAGGCCATGAACCGGGGCCGCGGCAGGCTGTGCTCGTCTCCGGCGCCACCTCTCGGCCAGGCCAGCATGACCAGCACGGCGTCCACCGCCGAGCGGGCGACGACGAGGAGCAGGAGCACGCCGGTGAAGCCGAGCCACGGCTGGTTGAACGCGAACAGCCAGCGCAGGTCGTGGTAGGCCGCGAGCGGCGGGAGCGCAGTGACCTGGGGGGCAAGCGGGCGCGCGCTGGGCGCGAGGAAGGTGAGCAGCATCGCCTCGGCCATCGCGCCCCCGGCCGCAAACGCGATAAGCCCCCGGTGCCGGACGAAACCCCCGGCCAAACCCCCTGCCTCCCGTACGCCAGCGCCCCCGCTTTGGCTGCGTCCAGCCTAACGTGCCGGGACGGCGCGTACGGCGGCCGCAGGGTCTAGGCGGCGGCGAATGCTATGCCCGCTATTCCGTGTAACCGGGCAAAGCGGGCATGTATGCCCGAGAGGGGCGACCGGGTCAGAAGTCGAATCCGCCGGGGCGGCCGTTCCGGTCGGCGAGCAGGCCCGCCAGGGTGGATACGGCGATCTCCGGGGGAATCCGGGAGCCGATGTTGAGCCCGATCGGCCGGTGCACGCGGGCGATCTCCTCCGGCGGGACGCCGAGGTCGGTGAGCATGGCCACATGCGGCCCGACGTGGTGCGGATTGCCCATGATCCCGATCCACCGGGCCTTGGTGGCCAGCGCGTCGCGGAGGATGACGCCGAGCTCGTCCCGGTGATGGTCGGTGAGGACCACGTCCGTGGAGTCGTCGAGGTCGTCGGGGATCGCGGTGAGCAGCGGGAACCCGAGGGCGGCGGCGCCGGCCGCGCGCGCCTCGTCCGGCTCGAGCAGCAGGCTACGGAACCCCATGTCGGCGCCGTACCTGAGCATGTAACCGGCGACCGGCGAGGCGAAGACGGCGACCAACGTCCGTTCGGCCGGGACCGAACTACTCGCGGGGGCGACGGGGCTGTGGGCTACCCCGCAGGCCGAATCTTCGTCGTGGGGATGCGTGTGCTCAGTCATACCGCTAGTCTGCCCCCGCCTGTAACGGCCTGGGTAGGGTGCTGGTGTGATCACCCGTGACGACATCCGCAGCACCTACGACACGATCAGGCCCTTTATCCGGCGTACGCCGGTGGTGCAGCTCGACCTGGCCGACCTCGACCCGGCGGCCGGCGAACTGCCGAGCGTTACCCTCAAGCTGGAGCAGCTGCAGTGCGCCGGGTCGTTCAAGGCCCGTGGCGCGTTCGCGAACCTCTTGCTGCGGAATGTGCCGCCCGCGGGCGTGGCGGCGGCCTCCGGCGGCAACCACGGCGTGGCCGTTGCGTATGCTGCGCAGCGCCGCGCCGTCCCGGCCAGGATCTTCGTACCCACCGTGTCGGCCCCGGCCAAGATAGAGCGGATCCGGCAGCTCGGCGCGGAGCTCGTGGTGACCGGCGACAGGTACGCCGACGCGCTGGCCGCCGCGCAGGCCTGGGTGCAGAGCTCAGGGGCGATGAGCGTGCACGCCTTCGACCAGCGGGAAACCCTGCTCGGTCAGGGCACCCTTGGGCTAGAGCTTGCCGGGCAGGCGGACCAGCTGGACACCGTCCTCGTCCCGGTCGGCGGCGGCGGGCTGATCGGCGGTATCGCGGCCTGGTTCGGCTCCGACCCCAGAACCCGGGTGATCGGGGTCGAGCCGGACGGTGCCCCGACCCTGACCCGCGCCCGGGCCGAAGGCAGGCCCGCCGATGCGCCGGCCGAAGGCGTCGCCGCCGACGCCCTGGCCCCCCGGCGGGTAGGCGAGCTGGTGTTCCCGATCACGCAGGCCTATGTCGAGGACGTCGTGCTGGTCGGCGACGTCGCGATCCTGGCGGCCCAGCGGGCGCTGTGGCAGGCGGCCAGGATCGCCGCCGAACCGGCCGCCTCGGTCGGGATCGCCGCCCTGCTCACCGGCGCCTACAAGCCCGCGCCCGGGGAGCGGGTGGCCGTCGTGATCAGCGGGGCCAACATGGCTCCCGGCCAGCTCGAACGGTAGCGTAACCCGGCCCTGCGCCTGGTCACGTGCCTAGCGCGGGGCCGGGTACAGGTCGGCGTCCGGGTCATCGCCGGCCAGCTGGCCGGCGCCTTCGCCGGTCTGAAGCTGGACGCCCCGTTTGAGACCGCGCAGGGCCACGAACCCGGCGACGGCCATGATCACGCACATTCCGTACAGCACGTCGCGGGTGGCTGCGGCGAAATCGGCGCGGATGAACTGCGGGATGGCGGCGATGTTGCCGCTCCCGCCCTGCAACTGGGCGACCTTGGCGGCTTCCGCCGAGGCGGCCGGGCCCGGGAGGCCGCGGGCGGTGAGCGAGGAGGTGATCCTGGACCGGAATTCGGTGATCAGGATCGTGCCGAGGATGGCGAACCCCAGGCTGGCGCCGTAGTTGCGGACGGTCTGGGTGATTCCGGTGGCCTCGCCGTAGGAGTACCTGGAGGCCCGGTTGATCGCATCGGTGTTGGCCTGGCCGAGCATCAGGCCCATACCCGCCCCGGCGATGACGATGTAGATGACCTGCGCACCGGCGTGCAGGTCGGTCACCTTCCCGGCCCATAGCCCGAAGCCGACGGCGGCCAGCGCGCAGCCGAGCACCACCGGCCGCTTGGCTCCGATCCGGTCGAGCATCCGGCCGCCGATCTGCGCGCACACCACGAAGCCGATGAAGAAGTACAAGATGAGCAGGCTGGACGTGGTGGCCTTCTCGGCCAGCGCGATCTGCCCGTAGATGGCGGCGAAGAAGAACACCGGGATGAACGCCATCATCGCGATCCCCAAGATGACGTTCTCGACGGTGAACGTCCGGTTCTCGAAGATACGCACGTTGATCAGCGGTGACTCGGTCCGGCGCTCGACGGCGAAGAACACGGCCAGCAGGACCACGCCCGCCGCGATGCTGGCCTCGATGGCCGGGTTGCCCCAGCCCCACAGGGCCGACTGCTGGAAGCCGAAGACGCTCAGCCCGACCCCGCCGGCGATCAACGCCAGGCCCCGGTAGTCCATCGGCGCCGGCCGGGCCTCGTTCGGCGGCCTGGAGATGGCGATCAGCGCCAGCGCGATCAGGGCGACCGGGATGTTGATCCAGAAAATCGCCCGCCAGGTCCACTCGATCAGGTATCCGCCGGCGATCGGGCCGATCGCGGTCAGGGCTCCGGCTATGCCGAAGAACAGCGCCAGGGCCCGGCCACGCGAGCGCAGGTCGAAGGTAACGACCACGATGGCGATGGCGGCCGGGAACATGATCGCCCCGCCGAGGCCCTGCAGCGCGCGGAACGCCACCAGCCACGCCTCAGCGGCGCTGCCGCGCGGCGTGGCGCCGCACAACGCCGACGCGCCCGCGAAGATGATCACCCCGAGCACCACCATCTTGCGATGCCCGCGCGTATCGGCCAGGCGGCCGCCGAAGGCGAAGAAGGCGGCCAGCGTCAGCAGGTAGGCGTTGATCGCCCACTGCATGCCGCTGGAGGACAGGCCCAGGTCATGCTGGATCGTGGGCGCGGCGATCGAGACGATCGTCTGGTCGATAAAGGTCATTGCGACCGCGAAGATCATCGCGGTCAGGATCAGGCTGCGCGACTGGCCGCCGCCAGTGCTGCTGCTCATCGTGCCCTCCCTGGTGCTGGCTTCTCTTAGCTGATTCTCAGCCGGTAAGGTGCCCGGCGGCTAGTCGTCAGTTAAACGACTGTCGTTCTGCTGTGCCGCGCAATTGACGCTTGCGCATGACAAGCTAAGGATGCGTAAGAGCCGATTTGCGTCATGACGGAGGTAACAGTGGTGCGAAGGTGGACTCCGGTCGTGCTGGCGGCGGCCCTGGCGGCCTCGGTGGCGGGCCTGGCCGGCGGACCCGCGTACGCCAGCGCGGGATCCAGGCCGGTGCTCTCCGTCGGCGGGGAGGTGACCACTGCGGCGTCCTACACGGTCGCGCAGCTGGCCGCGCTGCCGCAGACCACCGCCACCGTGACGGTGGGCGGCAAGCAGGTCACCGACACCGGCGTGCTGCTGGAGACGCTGGTCACCAACGCCGGGCCCGCGTACCCGGCCAGCCTGCTGAACACCAAGAACGAGCTGCTGCGGGTCACCGTGACGGTCCGCGGCGCCGGCCACCGCCCGGTCACCTTCGCCGTGGGCGAGCTGGACGCCGGGTTCGGCAACCATCCGGCGCTGCTGGCGCTGACCCAGAACGGGCACCGGATCGCGCACGGGCCCGGGCTGGTGGTGCCCGGTGACCGGGCCCCGGTCCGGTTCGTGCCCCGGGTGTCGCGGCTGACGGTCGGGATCGCGACCACGCCCGCTACCGATACCAATCCCGCGGCCGGGAGCCCGGTCGAGGTCATCGACGGGCGCCATCATGTGACCCTCAGCGCGGCCCTGCTGGCCCGGCTGCCCGCCGAGACCCTGCACGTCTCGTTCCTGGGACCGGGCGGAACGCAGACCCACACCGAGGTCGGCCCGTCCCTGCTCGCGGTGCTGGCCGCCGCGCGGATCTGGCCGACGCTCAACACCTGGGTCGCGGCCGTGGGCCTTGACAACTATGTGGCCACGGCCACCCCGGCCGAGCAGCTGGTGGGCGGGCGACCGCTGCAGCTGTCGCTGAACGAGGACGGCGTCGCGCTGGCCCAGCCCCGGCTGGTGACCGACGGCGATGTCCATGGGGGCCGCTACGTCTCCGGCGTCGTGGACATCTACGTGGGCACCGGCCCCGCGCGCTAGGAGGCCCGGCTAAGAGACGGCCAGCTAAGGGACGATGAGCGCGTCGGTGAGGACGTTGACGGCGGCCAGGTTCCCGGCCAGGCCGGCGCCGAGGTGATGCCGGGCGGCGAGCGCGTCCGGTGAGTAGTACGACACCTTGGTCTGTCCGTCGTCGTCCCACACCAGCACCTTGAGCGGCAGGTCCAGCGCGGCCAGTGGCGCCGCCGCCATCACCGGCGTGCCCGCCGCCGGGTTGCCGAAGATCACCAGCGTGGTCTCGCGGAGCGAAAGACCGGCCTGGCGCGCCTCGGCGCTCTGATCGATCACGGCGAAGAGCCTGATGCCCTTGGCGCTGAGTATGCCGGTGAGCTTCGACACGGTGTCGGTCACCGGGTGCGGGCTGAGCTTGGTGACGACGTCCGCCTCATCCTGGGTCATCGTTTGTCTCCTCAGTTGGGTAACGTGAGCCCCGCCTCGCGCGCGGCCCGGGCGTAGATCGGCTCGGCACCCGGTTCGGTCCACAGGTAGCTGGCCAGCTCGGACGCTGGCACCGTCCGGCGGAACGGGATCTCGTGTTCCGGCTGCCAGGGCAGCAAAGTTACCTCGGCGCGCCAGATCGACCGGACCAGGACGAGCCCCTTCTCGCGGCCGTCAGCGCACCGTCCCCTGACGAAGCCGAGCAGCCGAGCACCGGTCACCCTGGCGCACGCCTCCTCCAGGATCTCCCGCTCGAGCGTCTGCTTCCACGACTCGCCGGGCTCGGGACGGCCGCCTGGCCACCCCCACCGGGCTCCGTCGGAGCTGATCAGGACCACGTCACCGTCAGCCGTGACGCAGAAGGCATTGGCCCCGTGCGGCTGGCCGGGCGGCGCGGAGGGCGGCGGATGCCACGCCATCCTCCAGTCGTCGCCGTTGCTGGGGGCCCGCACCTCCTCACCGTCCAGCGCGACCCGGCCGAACGCGGTCATGCGGGATGAGCGCGCACGAACTCGGCGATCACGGTGCCGAGTCGTTCCCCCGCGTCTTCCTGCAGGAAGTGGCCTGCTCCCTCGATCACCGGATGCTCCAGGCCGGCCGCACCGGGCACGGTGTCCTTCAGGACGGGCGCCATCGCGCCGGTGATCGGGTCGCTGTCGCTGAACGCCACCAGGAACGGCTTGTCCCAGGCCGCCAGCTGACGCCAGGCGGCCCGGTTGGCCTCGGAGGCGGGGTCATCCGGTGTCGTGGGGATCAGTTCCGGCATCGCGCGGACCGCGGCGGCGTAGGAAGGGTCGGGGAACGGCGCCTCGTAGGCGGCCAGCACCTCCGGCGACAGCGTGGTCCGGCAACCGGACTGCACCAGCCGGGACACGCTCAGCGCAGGCGCGGTGCGAACGACCTCGCGGAACCGGTGCCAGACGTCGGGCATCGGCACGTCACCGGTGGGCAGCCCGGTGTTGGCCGCCACCACGCGGGCGAACCGGCCGGGGTTCTCCGCCACCAGCCGTAGCCCGATCAGGCCGCCCCAGTCCTGCCCCACGATGGTCAGCCCGCGCAGGTCGAGATGGTCGAACGCGAGTCCCCGGATCCACTCCACGTGCCGCGCGAAGCTGTGGTCCCCGACCTCGGCCGGCTTGTCCGAGCGGCCGAACCCCACGAGGTCCGCCGCGATGGCGCGCAGGCCCGCCTTGGCCAGCACCGGCATGACCTTGCGGTACAGGAACGACCAGCTTGGCTCCCCGTGCAGGAGCAGGACGGGTTCGCCGTCGGCCGGACCGGCCTCCACATAGGCCACCCGCACCCCGTCCACCTCGCCGTACCCGGGCCGGTAACCGAAGTCAGGCAGATCCGCGAAACGGTTCTCAGGCGTCCTCAGCACCTTCATGCCGACATGCTGTCATGAGTCCGCCTCGTCCCGGCGCCCGGGCCGGGACAGCCGGAACGCCATGAAACCCCGGATCCAGTGCGTCCTGACGCAGTGGAAGCCCGGTTCCAGTGCGTCCGGAAGGCGGTGACACGCGAGAAAATCGGCGGCGGCTGGTCCCCACGTGGTGGTGGAGACCAGCCCGCCGACCGGGAAACCGTGAGGCTAGCTTGGCGTCGAGGCGAGCCAGTGCTGGTTGGGAGTGTTGGCATCGGCAATGGTTTACGCCAGGTTCGCCAACTCAGTGCTGAGGACGGCGATTTACGCCCGATTAGACAAGTCCGAGCCAAGAAGGCGCTTTAAGCCCTAGTGAGCCAATTCGGCATAAAGGTCGGCCGTCTGGGCGGCAATTGCGGGCCAGCCGAATTCCGCCACCGCGCGCTTGCGGCCCGCCTGTCCCATCGCCGCGGCGCGGTCGGGGTCACTCAGCAGCGTGTTCAGTGCCGCCGCGAGCGGCTCCGGCTCCCCCGCCGGCACGAGCAGGCCCGTCTCGCCGTCGGCCACCACCTCGGGAATCCCGCCGGTACGGGAACCGACCACCGCGGTCCCGCACGCCATGGCCTCCAGGTTCACGATGCCGAGCGGCTCGTAGATCGACGGGATGGCGAACACCGTGGCGTGCGTGAGGAGCTGGATGACGTCATGCTTGGGCAGCATCTCGGGGATCCAGAACACGCCGGACCTGGTGGCACGCAGGCCGTTGACCAGCTCGGTCACCTCGGCCAGCTGCTCTTGGGTGTCGGCGGCCCCGGCCAGCAGCACCAGCTGCGCCTCGGGGATCAGCCCGGAGGCCGCGCGAAGCAGGACGGGCACGCCCTTCTGCCGGGTGATGCGGCCGACGAATATGACGTAGGGACGCGCCAGGTCGATGCCGTAGCGCTCGAGCACATCGGTGTTCGGGTCGGGATGGTACTCGGTGGTGTCTATGCCGTTGCGTATCACCCGGATCCGTTCGGCGGGAATTTCGGGGTAAGCGGTCATGATGTCGGCGCGCATGCCATCCGAGACGGCCACCACCGCGGCGGCCGAGGCCGCCGTCACCCGCTCGCACCAGGAGGAGACCGTGTACCCGCCGCCTAGCTGCTCCGCCTTCCACGGACGCAGGGCCTCCAGCGAGTGCATCGTCATCACGTGCGGGATGTCGTAGAGCATGGCGGCCAGGTGGCCGGCCAGGTTGGCGTACCAGGTGTGCGAGTGGAGCAGCTGCGCGCTGTTCATTCCCGGCCCGACAGCAGCGGCCATGGACAGGTCCGTGGAGACCACCTGCAGCGCCTGGTTGGCGTCGGCCAGCAAGTCCCAGGGCCGGTGCGCGACCGCGTCCGGGCGGTCCGCGCCCTGGCAGTGCACGGTGAGATCGACCAGCGGCGCGAGCTCGCGGGCCAGGTACGTGACGTGCACGCCGGCGCCGCCGTACACCTCGGGCGGGTACTCGCGGGTCAGCAGCGCGACACGGAGCTTGCCCGTGGTCGAAGGTCGAAGGGTCTGAGTCACGGTACGACCTCCTGGCCCTTGCCTACCACGGTGATGCCGCCGGCCGAGACCGCGAAGCCGCGCGCCCTGTCGTGGTCCTTGTCCACGCCGACCTGCGCCCCCTCCGGTACCACGACGTTCTTGTCGATGATCGCGTCCCGGACCACCGCGTGCCGGCCGATCTTGGTGTTGTGCAGCAGCACCGAGCGCTCCACGGTGGCCCAGCTGTTCACCCGCACCCCGGGCGAGAGCACGGACAGGCGGACCAGGCCCCCGGAGATCACCACGCCGGGGCTGACCAGGCTGTCGATCGCCCGCCCGACCCGGTCCCCCGCCTCGTGCACGAACTTGGCCGGGGGCAGCGACGGCACGGACGTCAGGATCGGCCACTGGTCGTTGTACAGGTTGAAGATCGGCTCCACCGCGCACAGGTCCATCTGCGCGTCGAAGTAGGACTCGAGCGAGCCGACGTCGCGCCAGTAGCCCGCGTCCCGCGAGGTGGCGCCGGGCACCTCGTTGAAGCTGAAGTCGTAGGCCTGCGCGATGCCGTTCCGCACCAGGTTCGGGATGATGTTGCCGCCGATGTCGTGTCGGCTGGAGTCGTCGTCGGCGTCCTTGCGCAGCGCGTCGACCAGCACGTCGGTGTCGAATACGTAGTTGCCCATGGACGAGTAGCTCATGTCCGCGTTCCCCGGCATGGGCGGCGGGTCGGCGGGCTTCTCCAGGAACGCGTCGATCGTCCTGCCGTCCGGCGCGACGCTGACGATGCCGAAGGCGGACGCCTCGCTGCGCGGCACCGGGATGGCCGCCACGGTCACGCCCGCCCCGTGCCGTACGTGGTGGTCGATCATCTGCATCGGGTCCATCCGGTACACGTGGTCGGCGCCGAAGACGATCACGATGTCCGGCCGCTCGTCGTTGATCAGGTTCATCGACTGGAAGATGGCGTCGGCCGAGCCGGTGTACCAGTGCGGGCCGAGACGCTGCTGGGCCGGGACCGGGGTCACGTAGTTGCCGAGCAGGGAGCTCATCCGCCACGTGGTGGAGATGTGCCGGTCCAGGCTGTGGCTCTTGTACTGGGTGAGCACGCAGATCTTGCGGATGCCGCCGTTGGCCAGGTTGGACAGCGCGAAGTCGATCAGCCGGTACAGGCCGCCGAACGGGACGGCCGGTTTCGCCCGGTCCGCCGTCAGCGGGCTGAGGCGGGTTCCCGCGCCCCCGGCGAGCACGATGCCCAGGACTGACTTGCTTGCCATGTCCGGTCCTCCTAAGACGCGTCCTGCGGCTTACGGTGCGGCGGCCTCAGGGCCATGCTCCCCCTTATCGGTCGGGACAGGGAAGAGTTCTCCCGGGGCGTTCACCGGATCTTCCAGCTCAGCCTGCCCGGGCGGCGGTTCCGGGGGTTCCCGGGGCGGGGCGGAGGCATTCCACGCCTCCTTGAGGAGGACCTGCAGCGCCCCGGCGATCGGGATGGCCAGCAGGGCGGCCACGAAGCCGCCGAACAGCCCGCCGACCAGGCTGCCCAGCGACGCGCCGACCAGGACCGCGACCAGTACGAGCAGCGGGCTGATCTTCACCGTCTTGGCCATGATCACCGGGTTCAGGATGTGGTTCTCGAGCTGCTGGTAGGTGATGAAGACGATGGCGGTCACGATGCCCGCGGTCAGGGAATGCGTGAAGGCGAACAGCGCCGTGGGAATGCCGGCCAGCGCCCCGCCGATCATCGGGAGGAAGTCCACCAGGGCGACCCACAGCCCCCACAGCAGCGGGTAGGGGACGCCGAGGACCATCAGCGTCACGAACACCACGATGCCGGCGATG
>Ga0307305_10001054_pt1 | contig 10688 bp, 12 predicted proteins | sample ER_DNA_186_FD_194512 | JGI IMG/M metagenome (GOLD analysis project Ga0307305, IMG submission 194512) | Bulk soil microbial communities from the East River watershed near Crested Butte, Colorado, United States - ER_DNA_186 | ecosystem: Environmental > Terrestrial > Soil > Floodplain | place... | reverse complement strand
GAGATGAAGTCGACACCCATGCCGCCGTATTCCTCGGGGATCGGGCCGCCCATGAAGCCGATGGGCGCCATCTTCTTCAGGACATCCCAGGGGAAACGCTCCGCGCGGTCGCGTTCGCGCGCGCCGGGTGCGATCTCGCGATCGGCGAACTCGTTCGCAAGCTTGTGGATCTGCTGCTGCTCTGAGGAGAGATCGAAGTCCATTGACGCAGACTAGCAAGGATGCGCGCGCTGCTCTTCGACCTCGACAACACGCTGCTGATGGAGGACGAGGCGACGTTCTCGGCGGTCCGTCGCGCCTGCGAGCTGGCGCGCGACCGGGTGCGAGCGGATGAGGACGCGCTGTACGCAGCCGTGGTTCGCGTCGCCGATGAGCTCTGGCGCGCGGCACCGACCTACCCGTACGCCGAGGAGATGGGCATGTGGTGGGGCGAGGGCCTCTGGGGAGAGTTCGGCGGCGACGCGCCCGGACTGCGCGCGCTGCACGCGTTCGTCCCGGGATTCCGGCGAGACGTGTGGCGCGGCGCGTTCGCCGCGGTGGGCACCGGCGACGACACGCTGGCATCCGAGCTCGACGCGGCATACGCGACCGCGCGACGCGCGTACCAGCCTGTCGATCCCGAGGCGGAGAGCGTGCTCGACGATCTCGCGCGCGATCATCGGCTCGCGCTGGTGACGAACGGTGCGCCGGACGTCCAGCGGGAGAAGCTCGCGGGCACGACGCTCGGTGAGCGATTCGGCGCGATCGTGATCTCCGCCGAGCTCGGCATCGCGAAGCCGGACCGGCGCATCTTCGAGCACGCCCTGCGTGCGGTCGGAGCCGGGCGCGACGAGTCCGTGATGATCGGCGACAGCCTCCCCCGCGACATCGCCGGCGCGCGCGGCGCGGGACTGCGCTCGATCTGGATCGATCGCGGGGACGGTCCGCCAAGACCCGAGGACGCGGTGCCCGATGCGCGGGTGACCGCGCTCAGCGGGATCCGGTCTTGCCTCGTCGCGCTGGGGCCTGGCGCCGCTTCTCCTCGAGGCTCGCCCTGATCTCATCCGGCGTCGCCTCGATCTGCGTCGCGAGGACGAGCATCACGTAGAGGAGATCGGTCAGCTCGCTGATCGTGCGCTCGCGGCCCTCGCCGCGCAGTGCGGCCGCGGTCTCGCCGGCCTCCTCGATCAGCTTCGCCGCGATCGCCTCGGGTCCGGCCTTGAAGAGCTCCGCGGAATAGGAGTCCGCGGGCAGGTCGCGCCGGCGCTGGCGCAGCATCGCCGCGAGCTCTGAGAGGAAGCGGCCAAGGTCCGTGGCGTTCACCGGGCCGAAGCACGTCGCGTCACCGGTGTGGCAGGCCGGACCCGCGGGATGGACCTTCACGAGCAGCGCGTCGGCGTCGCAGTCCGGAACGAGCTCGACGAGATGCAGAACGTTGCCGCTCGTCTCGCCTTTCTTCCACAGCTTGTCGCGCGAGCGGCTGTGGAAGTGGACCTCGCGCGTGCGCAGCGTCGCGTCGAGCGCCTCGCGGTCCATGTACGCGAGCATCAGCACGGCGCCGGTGGCGGCGTCCTGGACGATCGCGGGAACGAGCCCGCGCTCGTCGAAGCGGATCTCGCTCGTCATGCGGCCTCCTCGCTCGGCCGCACGTTGACGCCGCGTCGCGCGAGCTCCTCCTTCAGTGCGGACACCGCCATCTCGCCCGAGTGGAAGATCGACGCGGCGAGTGCCGCTTCGGCGCCGGTCCGTTGGAACAGCTCGGCGAAATGCGCGACGGTCCCGGCTCCGCCGGACGCGATCACCGGCACGCGCACCGCGTCGGCGACGCGCGCGGTGAGGTCGAGCTCGAAGCCGTCGCGAGTGCCATCGCGATCCATCGACGTGAGCAGGATCTCGCCGGCACCGGCCGCGACGCCGCGACGCGCCCAGTCGACCGCGTCGAGTCCGGTCGGCGTGCGCCCGCCCTCCACGTAGACCTCGTACGAGCCGTCGTCGCGGCGCTTCGCGTCGATGGCGAGCACGGCGGCCTGCGAGCCCGCGCGCGCAGCGATCTCGCCGAGCAGTGCCGGTCGTCTCACCGCCGCGGTGTTCACCGCGACCTTGTCCGCGCCCGCGCGCAGGATCGCTGCCGCGAGATCCGCGGAGCCGATGCCGCCGCCGACGCAGAACGGGATCGACAACGCCTCGGCGACGCTTCCAGCGAGGTCGATCACGGTGCGCCGCCTCTCCGCGCTCGCGGTGATGTCGAGGAAGACGAGCTCGTCCGCGCCCTCGCGGTCGTAACGCGCCGCGAGGCCGACCGGATCACCAGCGTCGCGCAGGTCGACGAAGCGGGTGCCCTTCACGACACGGCCGTCCTTGACATCGAGGCAGGGGATGACGCGCTTCGCAAGCAACGGCTCACGCGTCCGTCGCGCGCACGAACGAACGGAGCACGCGCACGCCCATCGCGCCGCTCTTCTCGGGATGGAACTGGAGCCCGAGCAGCCCGTCCGACCCGACCGCTGCCGTGACCGGCCCGCCGTGGTCCACCGTACCGACGACCACACCCTGGTCGGCGGGCTCGGCCGCGTACGAGTGCACGAAGTAGAAGTACGCGCCGTCCGCGACGTCCGCGAGCCACGGATGCGGTCGCGCGACGGACACGCGGTTCCATCCGGTGTGCGGCACGCGCACCTCGCCGCGCAGGCGCCGCACCTGCCCGCGGCTGAAGCCAAGGCCGGGCGTCCCGGGATCCTCCTCGCTCGCTTCGAAGAACAGCTGCATGCCGACGCACAGGCCGAGCAGCGGGACGCCGCGGTCGCGGGCAACGCGCAGCATCGCATCGAGGCCGAAGCGCGCAAGCTCGCGCGCGCAGTGACCGAAGTGACCGACGCCAGGGAGCACGATCGCGCGCGCCGCGAGGATCTCGACGTGCGAGCGCGTGACGCGCACGTCGTTCGCGCCGGCGCGGCGCAGCGCGCGCTCGAGGTTGGCGAGATTCCCTACGCCGTAGTCAACGATGGCGATCATCCGATGCGCCCTTTCGAGCTCGGCACGCCCTTTCGCCGCGGGTCCCGCTGTGAAGCCGCGTCGAGCGCGCGACCGAAGGCTTTGAACGTCGCCTCGAGCAGGTGATGCGTGTTGCCGCCGCGAAGCTGCCTGACGTGCAGCGTGCAGCGCGCGCCTTGCGTCAGGGCGATGAAGAAGTCGGGCACGAGCGTGGAGTCGAAGGATCCGACGATGCGGGTCTTCGGGGTCAGGTCGTGCGCGAAGAACGGACGGCCGCCGAGATCGAGCGCGACGCTCACGAGGCATTCGTCCATCGGCACCTCGAGTGACGCATAGCGCACCAGACCCTTCCGGTCGCCGAGCGCCTCGTCGATCGCGCCGCCGAGGACCAGCCCGATGTCTTCGACGGTGTGGTGCTGATCCACATCGAGGTCGCCGGTGGCCTTGAGCGTGAGGTCGAAGAGACCGTGCACGGCGAACAGCTCGAGCATGTGATCCAGGAATGGCAGCCCCGTCCGCACGCTCGCTTTGCCCGAGCCGTCGACGCGGAAGCGGACCTGCACGTTCGTCTCTTTGGTGCGGCGCGCGCGTCGCGCGCCACGAGCCGCGGGCATCAGCGCGCCTCCACTATCACGCCCGAGCCTCCATCGACTCCCTGTGATAGCGCATGCCCTCATGTCCCGCGATCGCGGCGCCGGCGCGCGCGAGACCTCGTAGATCGCCGCGCAGCGACACGCGGCTGGTCCAGCGCACGAAATCCTCGACGCGAAGGGCCGACGCCCAGCGCGCGGTGCCACCGGTCGGGAGGGAATGATTCGTTCCCGCGACGTAATCCCCGAACGCGACCGCCGAGCGCATGCCGACGAAGACCGCGCCGGCATGGCGCACGTGAGCGGCCAGCGCGGCCGCGCCGCGCCCCGCCAGCAGGACGTGCTCGGGTGCCGCGTCGTCCGCGGCGCGGACGGCGGCCATCAGGTCGCGCGCGCGGTAGGTGAAGACGCGCGCCTTCGCCTGCGCGGCAAGCGCGACGTCGATGGCCCGCAACAGCGGCGCATCGTCGCTCACGAGAGCGGCGAATGAACCGGCGCCGTGCTCCGCCTGGGCGAGGAGGTCGAGCGCGAGAACGCCGGCGTCGACGTCGCCCGACGCGACGATGATGAGCTCGCTGGGACCCTGCAGGGCGTCGATGCCGACGTTCGCCGAGACGAGCCACTTTGCCGCCATCGCGTATGCGTTGCCCGGTCCGACGATCTTGTCCACGCGACCCAGCGAGCCCGTCCCATATGCGAGCGCGGCGACCGCGGCGGCGCCGCCCGCGCGATAGAGCGTCGTCGCGCCCGTGAGCTCGAGCGCGTACGCCAGCGCCGGATCGACCGAGCCGTCGCGCGGCATCGGCGACGCGACGACGAATTCGCGCACGCCTGCGATCTGCGACGGAACGCCGGTCATCAGTGCGGTCGATGGATACGCCGCGACGCCGCGCGGCACGAGCGCGCCGACGCGATCGAGCGGTAGCGGAACGAGGCGAACGTCGCCGTGACCGTCGCGCCGCCGCGCCTCGCGCGGGCGTTGCCGCTCGTGGAACGCGTGGATGCGCGCGTGAGCCAGATCGAGAGCGCGGCGCGTCTCGGCATCGCAGGCGCGAGCCGCGCGGTGTATCGCCTTTGCCTCCACGACGAGATCGCGCGCCGTGGCCGCGCGCCGATCGAAGCGCCGCACCGTGCGCAGTACGGCCGCATCACCGCCGCGGCGGACGGCGCGCACGATCGCGGACGCCGCCGCGCTCTCGGCTGGACCGAAGGCGCCGCCATGCCGTGCGCGATGCACGTCGCGCGCGAGCGCGTCGAGCGAGCGGGCTCTCATCGACACTCGGCGGCCCACCGCGCGAGCCGCTCCACCAGCGGGGCGATCTCGCGCCGCCGGAGGTGATACGCCGATGGATTCGCGACGAGCCGCGCGGTCGAGGCGCTGATCTCCTCCACGATCGCGAGCCCATTCGCCGCGAGGGTCGCGCCGGTCGCGACGAGGTCGACGATCCAGTCCGAGAGACCGACCTGGGGCGCGACTTCGGCCGAGCCCGCGACCCTCACGATCTCGACCGCGATGCCGCGTCGGCGGAAGTGCTCCTCCGCGACGCGGGGATACTTCGTCGCGACCTCGAGGCTCCCGAGGTGCCGGTACTCGTCGAGCGAGCGCTCCACCGCGTCCTTCGGCGCGGCCACGACGAAGCGGCAGGCGCCGAATCGCAGGTCGACCAGCTCGAGGAGCCGCGCGCCGGATTCCATCAAGACGTCCTTCCCGACGATGCCGAGGTCCGCCGCGCCGCGCTCGACGTACGTCGCGATGTCGCTGGGGCGCGCGAGCACGTACTCGATATCGCCGCTGCGCACGACGAGCTGCCGGCCGTCGCCTTCGATACCGGAGACATCGAGGTCGATCGCGCGCAGCGCGGTGAGCGCGTCCTTCAGGAGCACGCCCTGCGCGAGCGCGAATCGCAGCGGTCTCATGCGAGCTCGCGCGCGAGGTCGTCGCACGACACGACGCGCCCGCCTTCCAGGCGCACGCGCTCGCCGTCGATCGCTTCCGCGACGATCACCGCGACGCCCGCGGGCTCGGCGACGGCGCCGATCGCGACCGCCAAACCTTTGGACCGCAGGCGCGCGGCAAGGCGCGCCGCGGCGCGAGCGTCGGCCCCTGGGACGAGGGAGACCAGCGCGCGTTCGCGCGAGGGGCGCCAGCCTGTTGCGAAGAGCGCGAGATGCAGGCGCGGCACGTTGATCGCGAACCCCGTCGCCGGACGCGGCGCTCCGAACGCGCCGAGCAGGAGGTCGTAGCGTCCGCCTGCCGCGATCGGAAAGCCGCTCTCCGGGTGGAGCGCCTCGAAGACGACGCCGGTGTAATAGGGAAGCTCCGGCACCAGAGCGAGATTCGGCACGCCCCAGAGCGGCTCGCCGGCGTGAAGCTCGCGCGCGAGATGGATCACCTCGCGCAGCTCCATGACTCCCTCGACGTCGACGCTCTCGATGGCGCGGCCGCGCGCGCCGAGCGCGGTGCGAGCGCGGGCCAGGTCGTCCTCGCTCATCCCGGCATCGCGCGCGCGGCGAAACGCGCCGACCAGGTCGCCGCGGCGGAGGTCCGCAAGGACGAGCTCGCACGCTTCGGCGTTCAGTGCGTCGAAGAGCCGGCGCACCACGCCGACGTGACCGACCTCGATCGTCGCACCGCGCAGGCCGCAGCGGTCGAGCGCGTCCGCGAGCAGCGCGAGCACCTCGGCATCGGCGAGCGTTCCCGACGGGCCGACGAGCTCGACCCCGGCTTGGTCGTATTCGCGCTCGGCCCCGTGCATCGCGGGCTGCTCGCGGAACACCGGCGCGAAGTACGCGAGACGCAGTGCGCCGGACGCCTCGCGGTAGCGTTGCGCGACGAGTCGTGCGACAGCGGTCGTGATGTCCGGTCGCAGCGCGACGAGGTCGCCGTCACGATCGAGGAATTGAATGAGCCTGTCGCCGGCCAGCGCCGATTCGCCGTCCGCGCGCTCGACCATCGGAGGTTCGAGCGGGACGTAGCCGTACGACATGAACGTATCCGTGAGCGTGCGCTCGATGGCGCGCAGCTCGCGCGCTTCCGTGGGCAGGATGTCGCGAAAGCCGCGCGGCGGCGCGAGGATGGGCGCGCGCACGGGACTCCCCATCGGCAGAGGCTAGGCACTGCGGTCCGGTCTGTCACGGCGGAGGTGCAGTTCGGACGACGTGCCCGCCTAGACTTTCACCGTGTTCGTGCGGGTCCGTAAAAACCGGCCGGCCCAAGTCGCGCTTGCGCTCGGGCTAGGGGCTGCCGCCGCATTCGGGTGGTGGACGATCTCCCCGCTCTTCCTCACGAAGACGCTCAACGAGGATCTCCCCGCCACGGCGACCTCGATCGTCGCGGCTGCAGCTAGATCTGCCACGATCGCCGCGACCGCGGCGCCCGCTGGTCCGAAGACGCTCGTGATAGGGCAGCTGCAGCGCGTCGATGACCTGCACCGCGGCAGCGGCCCCGTGTCGGTCGTCGAGCTGGACGGCAAGACGTTCCTCCGTTTCGACAACGTGGCGATCCAGAATGGACCCGACCTGCACGTGTACCTCGCGCGCGGCAGCGGCGGCGCGTACGACGGGAGCCGCGATCTCTACCTCGGCGCTCTCAAGGCGACGAACGGCTCGTTCAACTACGAGCTGCCGGCAGGCACGACGATCGCGGACTACAAGTCGGTGGTCGTGTGGTGCCGCGCGTTCACCGTGCTGTTCACCTGGGCCGACCTGCGCTAACGCACGCCCAGGCGCCGCAGTAGATCCGGGCTGAGATCTCCGGTGCAGATCTCCTCGACCGGTCCACGCATGCGGATCTCCCCGTCATCCGCGATGGTGATCCGCAGCTGACCGCCGGGCATCGACACCGTCACCTCGCGACCAATGAGTCCTTTGCGGTGACAGGCCGCGACCACAGCACAGCTGGACGAGCCCGACGCGAGCGTGTATCCCGCGCCGCGCTCCCAGATCTGGATCCGCACCTCGTCGCGCGACACGACCTGCGCGAACTGCACGTTCGTGCGCTTCGGGAACGCCGGGTGCGTCTCGATCTTCGGACCGAGCGCGCGCACGTCGATCTCGGCGAGGTCCGGAACGATGACGACGCAGTGCGGGTTCCCCATCGACACCGACGTCACCTCGAAGCGCCGGCCGTCGACCTCGATCGCGTCGAGAGGATCGAAGCGCGCCGTTCCCATGTCGACGGTGATCTGCGCGACACGACCGTCCGCCGGCTCGAGCGCGCACGTCACGCGTCCGCCGAGCGTCCGCAGGGTGAAGCGGTCCCGATCGGTGTACCCGTGGTCGCGAAGGAACTTCGCGAAGATGCGCGCACCGTTGCCGCTCTTCTCCGCCTCGCTCCCATCCGGATTGAAGATGCGCATGCCGAAGTCCGCGCCGTCCGCATCCGCGACCAGCAGGATCCCATCGGACCCGACACCGCGGTGGCGATCGCAGATCAGACGGACGGCCTCCGGCGTGACGGCGAACGGCACGTTCGCAGGATCGATCACGATGTAGTCGTTGCCGAGGCCGTGTGACTTCACGTAGTGAGGCACAGCACGCATCATCGCCGCTCGAGGTCTTCCTCGTCGCGTTGCGGCTCGGACTCACGTCCTTCGGCGGGCCCATCGCGCACCTCGGCTACTTCCGCAGCGAGTACGTCACACGCCGGCGTTGGCTGGACGAAGGGATGTACGCGGAGATCGTCGCGCTATGCCAGTCGCTGCCCGGTCCGACGAGCAGCGAGGTGGGCATCGCGATCGGACTGCTGCGCGCGGGCCCACTCGGCGCGTTCCTCGCGTGGCTCGGCTTCACCCTGCCTTCCGCCATCGCGCTCGTGCTGTTCGCGCTCTTCGTCGATCGGCTCGGAGATCAGGCCGCCGGCTGGATCCACGGACTCAAGCTCGTCGCGGTGGCGGTCGTCGCGCTCGCGGTCTGGAGCATGGCGCGCGGCCTCGCGTGGGACGTCCTGCGCGGCCCGATCGCGCTCGCCGCTGCGGCGGTCGTGCTCCTGTTCCCCGGCGCGTGGACGCAGATCGCGGTCCTCGTCGTCGCGGCCGTCATCGGGTGGGTGTTGCTGCGTGCGCCCCTGCCGGCGGCGCCGGTCCATCTCGCTGTCCCCATCTCACGGCGTACGGCGACCACGTGCGCCGCATTGTTCGTTGCGCTGCTCCTGCTGCTCCCGGTGGTGCGCCTCGCGAGTCCCGCCGCCGCGCTGTTCGACTCCTTCTATCGCTCCGGTGCGCTGGTCTTCGGCGGCGGTCACGTCGTGCTGCCGTTGCTGCATGCCGAGGTCGTGCGATCCGGCTGGGTCACCGACGAACGGTTCCTCGCCGGCTATGGTGCGGCGCAGGCCGTACCGGGACCGCTCTTCACGTTCGCCGCATATCTCGGGGCGGTCATCGCGCCATCCCCATGCTCGAATCCCCTCGTGCTCTGCGATCTGTTCAGCGGCAACTCGTGGCCCCCGAATGGCCCGCTCGGCGCGACGGTGGCGCTCATCGCCATCTTCCTTCCGGCGTTCCTCTTGGTGTTCGCGGCGCTCCCGTCGTGGGGCGCGCTGCGGAAACGCGCCGATGCGCAAGCCGCGCTCCGCGGAATCAATGCCGCCGTCGTGGGCATCCTTCTCGCCGCGCTGATCACGCCGGTCGCGACCAGCGCGCTGCGCGCACCCGTCGATGTCGCGTTCGCGCTGGGCGCGCTCGCGATGCTCCTCGGAAAGCTCCCGCCATGGTTCGTCGTCATCACGATCGCGGCCATAGCATCGGTCCTGCGATGACATTCCCCGCTGAGCTCTTCCCGGACACGGCGCGCCTGACGCCGGGCAACACCCTCGAGGTCGGCGGCTGCGATCTCGTCGCGCTCGCCGCCCAATATGGCACGCCGCTCTACGTGTACGACGAGAAGACGATTCGTGCGCGCGCGCGATCGTTCCGCGAAGCGGTCGGCGCCTACAGCGGCCGCGCGACGGTCTGCTACGCGGCGAAGGCCTACAGCGCGCCGTGGCTGCTGCGGATTCTCGCGGCCGAAGGACTCGGCCTCGACGTCGTGTCGGGCGGCGAGCTGCAGGCCGCGGTACGCGCCGAATTTCCGCGAGAGCGCGTGTACTTCCACGGGAACAACAAGAGCGAGGACGAGCTGCTCTTCGCGAGCGCGGAGGGCGTCGGCCGCATCGTCGTCGACAACCTGGACGAGATCACGCTTCTCGCGCGCGTCGCGGCCAAACGCGCGGCGCGCACCGCCGTCCTTCTGCGGGTCGGGCCCGCCGTTGAGGTGCACACGCACGCGCACCTGCTCACCGGCGCCGAGGACACGAAGTTCGGGCTGGACATCGCGAGCGGCGCGGCTGAGGCGGGCGTTCGCGCCGTGCTCGCGCGACCGAAGCTCGAGCTACGTGGCTTCCACGCGCACATCGGGTCGCAGATCCGCGAGGTCCGCCCGTATCGCGATGCGGTGGAGCGACTCTTCGCGTTCGCGGCGGACATGCGCCAGAAGACGGGCTTCGTCGCGCGGGAGATCAGCCCAGGCGGAGGCTACGGCGTCCGATACACGCTGGACGAACCGGAGACGCGGCCAGCCGAGATGATCCGCGAGGTGGTGACCATCGTCGCCGACGCGGCGCGTCGACACGGCTTCGCCGAGCCGCTGCCCGACCTCACCATCGAGCCGGGCCGCTCGATCGTCGCTCCGGCTGGCATCGCGCTCTATCGCGTCGGATCGGTAAAGCGTGGCGCGCGCACGTACGTCGCCGTCGACGGCGGGATGGCCGACAACATCCGCCCGACCGCCTACGGCGCGAACTACACCGCCGTGCTGGCTAGCCGCGTGCGCGGTGACGACCTGACCGAGGTCGCGGTCGCGGGGAAGTACTGCGAGACGGGCGACATCCTCATCCAGAAGGTCGCGCTGCCGCTGCCGCGCATCGGCGAGATCATCGCGGTACCGGTCTCGGGCGCCTACCAGCTGGCGATGGCGAGCAACTACAACCTCGCGCCCCGGCCCGCGGTCGTCGTCGTCGCCGACGGCGCGGCGCGGCTCGTGACCGCGCGCGAAACCTACGACCAGATCCTCGCGACGGAGAGGGGTTAGCGGAACGTCACGTCGATGACGCCGTCGCGGTCTGCCGTGCGGATATCGATCTCGGATGCGCCG
>Ga0307305_10001053_pt1 | contig 10694 bp, 6 predicted proteins | sample ER_DNA_186_FD_194512 | JGI IMG/M metagenome (GOLD analysis project Ga0307305, IMG submission 194512) | Bulk soil microbial communities from the East River watershed near Crested Butte, Colorado, United States - ER_DNA_186 | ecosystem: Environmental > Terrestrial > Soil > Floodplain | place: USA... | reverse complement strand
CTGCGGTGGCGATCGTGAGCCACACGAGGACTCGCCAGCGCGGCGAGAGCGGCCGACCCGATGGGAACAGCTGGATGATCAGGAAGAAGGCAAGCGAGAGCCCGATCGACGCCTGGAAGAACCAGGCGGCCCAGGCGCCGCCCGGGAGACCGTGCGCGATCGCGGCGTACGCGTACGCCTGCACGGCGCTGCCGAGCGGGATCTGGAGACCGACGAACACGAACGCCGGACCAAGGATGCCGCCCGCCCGGCGCAGGACGAGGAGCGACCCGACCGTCGCACACGCGAGCGAGAGGGGGAGCCAGATGATCGGATCCGTGATCGACTTGCCCGCCCAGGCGTTCAAAGCAGCGGATGCGAGCAACAGCGAGACGGAGACGATCGGGACGGCGATCGCAACGACGCGTCTCATCGGACGGGCTCCGAGACCGGCACCCGCCCGCGGACGATCGTCCCGTGGCCCGGCGACGACTCGATCTCCGCGTCGCCGCCGAAGACGGCCATCCGGTCGCGCATCCCCTGGATCCCCGTGCCCGTTCCGTTCGAGCCCGCGTCGAACCCGCCTCCGTCATCGGCGACGGTGAACTCGAGCGCCCCATCGCGTTCGCGGAACGCGATCGTGATCGCCGTCGCGTTCGCGTACTTCGCCGCGTTCTGAAGTGCTTCGAGGGCACAGAAGTAGACGGCCGCCTCCAGCTCGATCGGATACCGGCCGAGCCCATCGGCCTCCAGCCGCACCGGCTGGCTGCTCCGCAGGTACTGAGCGGCGAGCGCCGCGGCGATCCCCTGCTCTTCCAGCAGCGGCGGGTAGATCCCGAGGGCGAGCGAACGGAGCGTGTCCAGGGCCGCGTCCACCTCGCCGCGGATCTCTTCGAGCATCCGTCGCCCGTGCTCGGGATCTTTCTGGAGCGCGGTCTTGGCGAGCCGAAGCTTGACCGCGAGCGCGACCAGGTGTTGTTGCGCCCCGTCGTGGATGTTCCGCTCCAGCCGGCGCCGTTCCTCATCTTGCGCGGCGACGATCCGTTGCCGGGACGAGCGGAGGTCGGCCGCCTGCTGGGCGATCTGCATCAGCCGGGCCTCCAGGTCGGCGGTGAGCCGCGCGTTCGCGAGCACGAGGCCCGCTTGCTCCGCCAGCCGGTCGAGGAGCTCCGCTTCCCCGGCGGCGAGCGGTTCCCTCGCGGGTTTGGTCACGGCGATCGCGCCGAGGAGCTCGCCTTGGTGTCGCACCGGGGCCACCCGGTCGGCATCGAGCGGGGGAAGCGCGTCGCCCTCGATCGCGAAGGACATGTCGGGCTCACTGACCGGCCACGAGGCCGCGAGCGTCAGCCGGTCGCCCAGCCGGAGCCAGACGTCCGAGCGGCCCGCGCCGGTCCCCTCGGCGACCACGCGCGCGATCCGTGGCAGGACGTCATCACTCGCATAGGTCTCGCCGACGCGCTCGCCGAAGCGGGCGAGCACCTCGTAGGGGGTCGCCCGCTCGCCGAACACGAGCCGGTTCGCGAGCCGGTTCGCGCGGTCGCGCACCGGCTGGAACGCGACCGCGACCAGCGCCGTCGCCGCGATCCGAAGGAACAACGTGTCGCTAAGGAGCGATCCGAGACCCACCACGACCACGACGTAGACCGCGGTGATGAACACGGCCAGCACCCCGAACACGAGCGTCTTCCGCAGCACGAGGTCGATGTCGTAGAGGTGGTACTTGAGGATCGCCACGCCGATCGCGATCGGGATCAGGGCCAGGACGAATCCCTGGAGGAAGTCCGCCCATCCGCCGACCCCATGGTTCAAGGGGAGGATAAACCAGAAGACCGTCGCGCCACCGGCCAGCATCAGCCATCGGATCTGCTCGCGTTCGTCCCCATGCGACCGGCGGTACCGGATGAGGAGCGACGCGACCGTCGCCGCCATCAACCCGATCATCACGAACGACAGGACGATCCGGGCGGCGGTGACGGCCGAAGCGATCGAAGCCGGAGCGGCGAACGGGTTCGTCGCGCGCTCGTTGTTCGCGTTCGTGTAGTCGCTTCCGCCGTTCAGCGCGAAGGTGATCGACCACAACGCAGAGGTGATCGCGATCGCCCATGCGACCGGCCGCCAGCGAGGCGAGGGGAGATGCCCGTCTGGGAACAGCAGGAACGGGAAGGTGAGCAGCAGGGTGAAGATCGGAACCCAGGTCCAGTTGCCGAGCCACACCGCGATCGGTTCACCGGGAGCGCTCGCATGCGACGTCTCCACCCAGGAGGCGTATTCCTGGACCACCGCGAAGAGCCCGGCAGCGAAGATCCAGACGACGAGGTAGATCCAGCCGATCGCGTTCCTCGGTTGGTGGATCGCGACGATGAGGCCGACGACGCCGACGGCCGCGAAGGCCAACGGCTCGGTGATGTCGGAGGGTTGGAAGGACTCGTGGCGGATCAGCCGGAACGCGAACACCCCGAGGAACATCGCCACTCCCGCGATCCAGATCGCCCAGGCGAGCCGTCGAGCGGAGCGCTCGGTCATGGTGCGGCCTCCACCGGGAGGCGCCCGGCGACGGCGGTGCCGTCGCCGGGCGCCGAGGTCACGGCCAGCTCGCCGCCGAGGGCGGCGAGCCGGTCCGCGATCCCCTGCAGACCGGTCCCGTAGCTCCTCGCGGTCGGGTCGAACCCGCGCCCATCGTCGCGGATCTCGAAGCGGAGCTCGCCCGAACCGTTCGAAAGCCGGATCGTGGCTGCGCTCGCGTCGGCGTACTTCGCGACGTTCTGCAGGGCCTCGAGGCACGAGAAGTACACGGCTGCCTCGACCTCGGGCTCGAAGCGACCGATCCCATCCGCATCCACCGTGACGAGGACGCTGGCCTTGCGGGCCTGTGCGTCCAGGGCGGCCGCCAGCCCTCGGTCCGCGAGCAGCGGCGGGTAGATGCCGCGAGCGAGGTCGCGCAGGTCCTCGAGCGCTTCGTTCGACTCGCGCTGCAGCTCGGCGAGCAAGGCGTGCGCCTTCGCCGCGTCGCGCTCGATCATGCCGTCGGCCAGACGCAGCTTCACCTGGATCGCTACGAGCTGTTGCTGCGCGCCGTCGTGGATGTTCCGTTCCAGCTTGCGCGCGCGCTCGTCCTGGGCCGCGACGATTCTCCGCCGCGACCCGCGGAGCTCCTCGATCAGCCGGACGTTCCGAAGGACCAGCCCCGCCTGCGCGGCGAGGTCCTTGATCAGCGCTTCCTTCGTCGGGTTCATCGGGTCGTTCGCGGGCATCGAAACCGACAGGGCACCGAGGACCTCGCCCTGATGACGCACCTCGGTCGCTTCGATCGGGATGGCGTCCGGCTCCTCGGAACCGGCCGGCCAGACCGCCGCGATCCGGAAGCCTTCGCCCACCCGTAGCCATACGGCGGCCGACGTGGCGCCGGTCCCCGCCGCGAGGACCTGAGCCATCCGAGGCAGCACGTCATCGGTCGAGTACGTCTCGGCCACGCGGTCCGCGAACGAGGTCAGGACCTCGTAGGGCGTCTCGCGGCCGCGGAACACGATCCGGTCGGCGAGGCGCGACGCGACGAGCCGGAGCGGCCAGATCGCGAACCCCATGACGGCGCCGGCCGTGATGAGGAGCGCGCGGTTGTTCGAGACCGGTCCGACGGCGATCCCGCCGAGGACCAGGATCACGACGGCGCCTACTATCACGATCAGACCGGCGAGGATCGCGTAGACCACGGTCTTCTTGATGACGACGTCGATGTCGTAGAGGCGGTACCGCATGATCGAGATCCCGACCGCCACCGGGAGCGTGAACAGGGCGAGCGCGCCGAGCAGCTGCACGAAGACCGGCACCGAGGGCAGGAAAGCGGACGGGATGAACAGCAGGAGGATCAGGACGGTCGAGTACGTGAACCAGCGGAACTGGAGGCGCGCCTCGCCGGATGAGCGTCGGAGCCGCATGAAGAGGTTCACGACCGCGTAGACGAGAACGGACAACAGCACGAGGAAGGACGCGCCGGTCAAGGGCCCGGAGACGATCGACGGGAGCTGCACGCCGATCGGGTTCGGGACGTCCGGATAGATGTAGAGCGACGGCTCGAACAACCCCGCAACGGTCGTCGCGACCACCGCGGCGACGGAGGCGAGGATCACGGCGTACTTCCGTCCCCGACCGACGGGCCGTCCCTCGGGGAACAGGAGGAACAGGAAGGCCGTCGTCATGAACAGGAAGGGGATCCAGAGCGAGTCGTCGAGCAGAGCGAACCACGGAGCGCCCGGCAGGGACCCCGGGCTTGCCGCGGTGCCGTGGAACGAGGCGTAGACGCCGGCGAAGTTCTGGAACGAGATGAGCAACCCGTCGGCGCAGAAGAGCCAGCCGAGCCAGTTGTCCGGTCGCCGGGTGGCGATGATGGCTCCGACGATCGAGAACGACAGGACGATCGCCATCAGCACGCTCGTCCCCACGGGGCCGGACTCGATCGTCGTGGTCACCGGCAACGCGCCGCCGTTGCCGACGGTGAGGCCGATCGCGAGGACACCGAACGCGATCGCGAGCGCGACCGAGCCCCACGCGACCGTCCGGACCGCCCGCGCACTCATCCGGCTGCCTTGCCGACCGGGAGGCGCCCCGCGGCGGCGGGGGCGTCGCCGGGCGCCGAGGTGACGACCAGCGCGCCCCCCAGCGCGGCGGGCCGGTCCGAGATGCCCTGCAGACCCGTCCCGTAACTTGTCGCCGACGGGTCGAATCCACGTCCGTCGTCGCGGATCTCGAAACGCAGCTCGCCTGAGCCGTCCGAGAGCCAGATCGACGCGGCGTTCGCCTCCGCGTACTTGCCGATGTTCTGCAGCGCCTCCAGACACGAGAAGTACACGGCCGACTCGACGTCCGCCGGGAACCGCCCGACCCCGTCGGCCTCGACCGTAACGGGCACCACCGCCTTACGAGCTTGCGCCTCGAGCGCGGTCGCCAGCCCCTTGTCGGCGAGCAACGGCGGATAGATCCCACGGGCGAGGTCCCGCAGGTCCTCCAACGCATCCGTGGCGGAACCCTGGAGCGTGTCGAGCAGGGCGGCGGCCTTGGCCGGATGCCGCTCGACCATCGTTCGCGCCAGCTTGAGCTGGACGGCGAGCGCCACGAGCTGTTGCTGCGCGCCGTCGTGCAGGTTGCGTTCGATCTTCCGGCGCTCGTCATCCTGCGCGGCGACCAGACGGCGTCGCGACGACCGGAGCTCCTCGATCAAGAGCACGTTCCGGAGCACGAGCCCGGCCTGTGAGGCGAGATCGTGCATCAGGTTCTCGCGCGCGCCGCTCAGCGGCTCGGTCGGCGGCATCGCGACCGAGAGCGCACCCAAGCGCTCGCCCCGGTGCTCCACGTCCACGAGGACCTCGGCGGGGGGGTCGGCATCGGCGGGCCAGACCGCGGCGGGATGGAGCGTGTCCCGCGACACGAGCCAGACGGCCGCCGACTCGGCGCCGATGCCCATCCCGAGCACCTGCGCCATCCGAGGGAGGACGTCCTCCGCAGCGTAGGCGTCTCCGACCCGACCCGAGAACTCGCTCAGGACCTCGTACGGGTTCGATCGATCCCCGAAGACGAGCCGGTCCGCGATCCGGGCGGCCAGACGCCGGAGCGGGGAGAAGGCGAGCCCGATCGCGGCGCCGATCGCGACCAGCGCCGTCGGGTTCTCGCGGAGACCGCGACCGCTCCCGACGGCGAGCGCTCCGACCACCAGCAGGGCGCCGACCAGGATCGCCACGAGCAGTGCCACCAGCACGGCGTACCGCATGGTCTTGCGGATGATCAGGTCGATCTCGTACAGGCCGTGACGGAGGATCGCCACGCCGATCGCGAGGGGGATCAGGGAGAACGAGAACACGACCAGGGTCTGTGCCGCCGCGAGCCACCCGGGGGTATCACTGCTGCTCGGTCCGCTGAACGACGGAACGAGCGACAGCAGCATGATGATCAGGTACGCGACCGCGACGGTTGCCGCCGCGATCGCGAGTAGCTTCAGCTGCTCGCGCTCCAGCCCGCGAGACCGCCGGAACCGGACGACCAGGCTGCCGGCGCTCCCGAGGATGCAGAAGGGGAACAGGAGCAGCGCCACGAACAGGAACGACGTGCCGGGTACACCGAACCGGTTCTGGACGTTCGGGAAGCCGGCGTCGGCCAGGGTGCCCTGACCGAGCAGGATCGCCAGCGACGACAGGACGAGGACGATCGCGCAGGACCAGGCGAACCATCGCCAGCGGGGCGAGGGCAGGTGGCCGTCGGGGAAGAGCAGCAGCGTGAACGTCCCCATCAGCCCGATCGGGGGGATCCACGACCATTCCGTGAACGACAGGACCCAGTCCGCGGCGGGGAGGTGCGACACCGTCAGCCCGTAGACGCCGTAGCCGGTCAGGACCTCGGCGAAGTACCACGTGAACCCGATCGCCAGCAGGAGCCAGCCGATCGCGTTCTCCGGCTGACGCAATGCGATCAGCAGGCCGATCACCGGGAACGGGAGCAACGCGAGCGCGAACAGCAGCCCGGAGACGAAGCTGTTGCCGCCCCAGCCGGACGAACTGGTCACGTCGCGGGTGAGCCACGCCAACCACCCGGCAACCACGAGGCTGACCAGGTCGACGATGAAGACCGTCCACGCCAGCGATCGCTTGCTCATCCGGAGCCTCCCGCTAGCGGGATGCTCCCGGCGACGGCCGTGCCGTCGCCGGGAGCAGACGTGACGGTCAGCTCACCGCCGACGGCGGCGAGCCGGTCCGCGATGCCCTGCAGACCGGTCCCGTAGTTGGTCGTCGTCGGGTCGAAGCCCCGCCCGTCGTCGGTCACCTCGAACCGGAGGTCGCCGGCGCCGTTCGTCAGCCGGACCCGAACCGCGCGCGCCTCGGCATACTTCGCCGCGTTCTGCAATGCCTCGAGGCACGAGAAGTAGACGGCCGACTCGACGTCGGCCCCGAACCGCGCGATCCCGTCGGCGCTGACCGTGACGGGCATCGCCGCCTTCCGCGCCTGCGCCTCGAGCGCCGGCCCGAGCCCTTTGTCCGCCAACAACGGTGGGTAGATGCCCCTGGCCAGGTCACGAAGGTCCTCGAGCGTCTCGTTCGCCGTCTCCTGTAATGCGGAGGCCATCGCTCGAGCCTCCGCTGGATCCCGTTCGATCTGGTGCTCGAGGAGCCGGAGCTTCACGGCGAGCGCCACGAGCTGCTGCTGGGCTCCGTCATGGATGTTGCGCTCGAGCTTCTTCGCCCGCTCGTCCTGCGCAGCGACGATCCGTCTGCGGGACGCGCGGAGGTCGTCGACCAAGCGGACGTTCTGAAGCGCCAGACCCGCCTGTGATGCGAGCCCCAGGATCAACCGCTGCTTCGAGGCGTCGATCGGATCGCTCGGAGGCATGCTGAGCGTGATGGCCCCCAGCAACTCCCCCTGGTGCGACACCGCGAAGGCCGAGATCGCGGGTCCGTAGGAGGGGAGCGCGTCATCGACCAGCTCACGCATCGGCGCCGACGGCGCTTCGGCGGGCCATCGCGCCACGTCGACGAGTGAGCGGTCGCGACGCAGCCAGATCCGGACGTCGTCCGCTCCGGTGCTCGCGGCCAGCAGCTGGGTCATCCGGGGAAGGACGTCGTCGACGGAGTACGTGTCTCCCAGGTTGGCCGAGAATTCGGAGAGGACCTCGAAGGGGGTCGCTCGCTTCCCGTACACGACCCGGTCGGCGAGCGCCTTGGCCCGCCGACGGACCGGATTGAACGTGAGGACGAAGATCACGGCGCCGGCGATGGCTCCGATGCTCGTGAACGCCGCGAGGGCCAGCGCCCCGAGATACAGGAGGGTGATGAACGCGGCGACGATCGTGAAGACGACCGTTCGTTTCACGACGATGTCGAGGTCGTAGAGGTGATACTTGAGGATCGCCACGGCGCACGCGATCGGGATCCCGATCCCGAGGGAGACGAAGAACAACAGGAACGAGAGATCGTTCGCCGCGCTCGTCTGGCCGCCCTTGAGGCCGATGCTCGTCAGGAGCGTCGACACCAGGAACACGCCCGTCAACGCCGAGATCGCGGCGAGCCACCGCAGCTGTTGCCGTTCTTCTCCGGTCGACCGCCGGAACCGTTGGACGAGCCCCACCACCGCGGCGATCGACAGGCCGGCGAGCCCCAGTCCGCCGACCCAGACGGCGACGTCGAGAGCCCCCTGCAGCGCGGGGATGCCGAGGGGATTCTCCGGCTGGGTCGTCGCCGTCACGTCGATGACCCCTGGCCGGAACATCACCGCGAGCGCCAGCAACGACGAGCACGCGATCAGCGCGGCCGGGAACCAGCGCCACGCCCGGGATGGAAGCCGACCCGTCGGGAACAGCAGCAGGATCAGCGGGACCGCGCCCACGACGAGGAACGCCCAGTTGTTCACCCAGGCGACGGACGCGCCGAACGGCAGCGAGCCCGGCGCGGTCTCCAGCGCGTACTTCGCGTATTCCTCGGACGCTCCGCCCCAGAGCACGCCGAGCCCGGCGACCAGGAACAGCCAGCCGATCGGGTTCCGCGGCACGCGCCACGCGAGAACGGCCCCCACACCCGCATATGTTCCGAGGAACGCGACGCTCAGCAGCGTGAACGGGTCATCGGTGAACGTGTGGTTCAACGTCGCGAGGACGATCGCTGCGACGAAGAGCGCTCCGCCGGTCACGAGCAGGGTCCACACCAGACGCCGGCGAGCGCGGTCGCCCGCCTCCCGTGGCTTCGCCTGCTCCATGGAGCGGATGCTTACACCCCGGCGAACCGCCGGAAAGGGGGTCAGACCCGCTGGTTCGCGTGGGAGAACCCCACCGTCGGTCGGGTGCTGGCACCCTGCCCGTTTCCACCTGCTTCCCGGCTCGGTTCCTCGCCCCCCACCGCCTAGCGTTCGGGTCGAGGAACGAACGAGGAGGCGAACGGAGATGACGACGATCTTGGTGGGAACGGATTCCTCCGCTGCAGCGGACCTAGCGGTCGATCATGCGGCGCGGCTCGCGCGCGACCGTGAATCCGATCTCGTGGTCCTGCTGGTGCGACCGGACGGTGATCTCCGATCGGTGGTCGACCCGGGCAAGGCGGCGGATCCCGATCGGTACCTCGCGCACGTCGCCGAACGGTTCCCTGGTTTGCCGACGACCACGCGCGTCGAGCACGGCGAGGCGGCGGAGCGGATCGTCGCCGTCGCGCAGGAGCTCAGCGCGGACACCATCGTCGTCGGCAACCGGGGGACGCACGGATCGTGGTGGCGGGTCCGGGACAGCATCCCGAACCTGGTGCTCCGGCATTCGCCGTGCAGCGTCTTCATCGTGGATACGAGGCGCGCCCAGTGAGCGACGCGTCGCGGCTACGCGTGCTCGGTCTCGCGAAGGAACGCGAGCACCGCCATCACGCGGCGGTGCACGTCGGTCTCCTCCGTGAGGCCGAGCTTGTGGAACATCGAGTTGATGTGCTTCTCCACGGCTCGCTCGGTGAGGAAGAGCTCCTTCGCGATCGCAGCGTTGTTCTGGCCCTGCGCCATGTGCGACAGCACCTCCCGCTCGCGCTCGGTGAGCTCCCCGAGGGGCGAGTGGGCCATCCGGTCCTTCGCGGCGACGAGCGCCTCGACGACCTTGGGATCGAGCACCGACCCGCCTTTGGCGACCTCGTTGAGCGCGCGGGTCACCTCATGGACGTCGGCCACCCGCTCCTTCAGGAGGTACCCGAGGCCCGCCGCGCCGTCCTTCAGCAGGTCGTAGGCGTACTCCTCGTCGGCGAACTGCGAGAGCACGACCACGCCGATGTCGGCGTGGTCGGCCCGGATCTGCTTGGCCGCACGGATGCCTTCGTCGGTCCCCGACGGAGGCATCCGGATGTCGGTCAGGACGGCGTCCGGCGCGAGCTCTTCGACGGCCGCGAGGAGCTCGTCGAAGGAGGCGGCGGTCCCGACGATGTCCACGTCGCCGGCGTCGGTCAGCAGCGCGACCGTCCCCTCTCGAACCAGGTAGTTATCCTCGGCGAAGACGACGCGCAACACGCGCGCATCGTACACGGGGGGTTGGCGGCGGCATGACGATCCGGGTGGTGCTCGGCGAGGACAACGTGCTCGTCCGCGAAGGTGTCCGCGCGCTGCTCGATTCCTACGAGGACATCGAGGTCGTGGGGGTGGCTCAGGACGCACCCACGCTGATGGCGGCGGCGGCCGAACATGTCCCCGACGTCGTCGTCACGGACATCAAGATGCCGCCGTCGTTCCAGCTCGAGGGGATCGACTGCGCCCACGCGATCCGCCATGACCACCCCGACACGGGCGTCGTCGTGCTCTCCGCCCACGATGACGAGGAGTACGCGATCGCGCTCCTGGGCGGCGGGCACAGCGGCCTCGCGTACCTGCTCAAGGACCGCATCGCGCAGGGCGACGAGCTGGTCCGCGCGATCCACGAGGTCCACGCCGGCGGCAGTGCGGTCGATCCGGTGATCGCCGAACGACTGACCGGGAGCAAGCACGCCGACGACGAGGACCGCGCCATCCTGGACATGATGAGCAAGGGCCTCGGGTACGCCGACATGGCTCGCGAGCTCGGCACCACCCAGGAAGCCGTCGATCGGCGCGTCACCGAGCTCTTCGGGCGGATGGCCGGCGACGGTGCCGGCGCCGGCCTCCTGGGTGAGTTCAAACGGCTCCACGCGGCGGTGGTCGAGCAGGCTGCGGCACGAACGACGCTTGCGTCGTTCGTGCCGCAGCAGCTC
>Ga0307305_10001051_pt1 | contig 10711 bp, 9 predicted proteins | sample ER_DNA_186_FD_194512 | JGI IMG/M metagenome (GOLD analysis project Ga0307305, IMG submission 194512) | Bulk soil microbial communities from the East River watershed near Crested Butte, Colorado, United States - ER_DNA_186 | ecosystem: Environmental > Terrestrial > Soil > Floodplain | place: USA... | reverse complement strand
AGTCGGTTCTGGAGCAGCGTGATGCGTGACGAGCGCTCCTACCGCGTGGCCCTGGTGGCCGACCGCTACGTCAACCCGGAGCCGGGTCAGGTCGACGGGCTGGCCGTGCTGGCCGCGGCGGGCTGGGGTGTGATGCAGCTACCCGACGCCGGCTACCCGGCCGAGGTCGCGCGCCCGCTGCTGGCCGAGGTGGCCGAGCAGGTGGAGGAGTTCTTCCGGCGTGGCTACGGTTTCATCCTCGTCGGTGAGCGTGACGGGCTCGCCGAGGCCCTGGCGCACGTCGGCGTCGGGGTCCCGGACGGCATCACGCCGGCCAGCGCGGCCGAACTCCGCGAGTTCCTGGCGGCCCAGCCGGCGCCGCCCGCTACAGCCGCCCCGCGATGAGCTCCAGGCCGCCGTCGGCATCGGTGTCCACCCGCCAGAACGTGCCGGTGCGCTCCGAGGCCTCGATGTCGGCCGTCCCGGTGGCGGTCACGTAGAGCGCGGGGCCGTCGAAGGCGCAGTTCGTGGCGTGCTCGCCTAGGTTGATCTCGGCCAGGACCTGTCCGTCGGGTGAGATCACGGTGACGCCCTGCGAGACGGTGGTGGCCACGAACAGCCGCCCGTCGGCGGCGAACGCCATGCCGTCCGGAACGTGATCGTCGGATAGCTGGCAGAACGTCACCGGCTTGCCGCCCTCCAATCGGCGGACGCGGTGCGCCATCGACTCGGTCCAGTAGAGCCGCTGGTCGCGGTCGAAGGCGATCCCGTTCGGGTAGACCCCCGGCAGTTCCAGCAGCATCTCGCCGGTACCGGAGCCGCCCGACCCGTCGACCGCGAACAGCCGGCCGGGGGAGCGCACGTCGAACCGGAAGTCCTGCTCCGATCCGGACTCGGTGAAGTACAGCCGGCCGTCAGGCCCGAAGGCCAAGTCGTTCGGCCCGTACAGCTGGTACCCCGCCACCTGCGAGCACAGCAGCTCGACCGTCCCGTCCGGGTTCACCCGCTGGATCCCGGAGACGGCGCTGACGTCCCCGCTGCCCGGCACGTTGCCGCCCTGGGTCACGTAGATGGCCCCGTCCGAGCCGGGCACCGTCCCCCAGGGCGAGCCGCCGGTGCGCGCGTAGGCGGAGACGGCGCCGTTGTCATAGACCAGCAGTTCACCGGTGTTGCCGTCACACAACACGACCCGCCCATCGCTCAGGATGGTCGGGCCCTCGGGGAACCCGAGGCCGGACGCGAGCAACGTGGATTGCACCTTCAGGTCCTTCCGCCGGTCAGCTACGGTCAGGCAAACGAGAACTGCTCGAAGTTGAAGTCGGACAGCGGCTGGCCCACCTTGGCGGCCGCGTATCCGGTGATCTTGGTGCTGTAGGCATCGAGCGCGTCGATGAAGGCCGGGATGATGTACCCGCCCTGAGTGAAGTCGATCTGCTGCATCTCGTGCTCGATCTCCTTGCGCACCGAAGCGTCGGCGGTCGCGTTCGCCTGCCGGTACAGGTCGCCGTAGTGGGGCAGGCTCCAGTGCGTCTCGTTGAACGGAGAGGTCGGCAGCAGCGACTGGGCCACCTGGCCGAGGTAGGGCGAGTAATTGTAGAAGTCCTGCGAGAAGGTCCAGCGCAGGTAGTTGGGGCCGAAGAAGGTGGCCGGATCGACCGTCTTCAGGCTGATCGTCACCCCGGCCGCCTGGGCTTGCTGCGCGAGCACGGTCGCCATCGCGACGGTGCCGGTGGCCACCGCCGAGGTCACCAGCTGGACCTTGAGGTTCTCATGGCCCGCCTTCTTCAGGCTCTTGGCCTGAGCGATGTCCTGCTCCCGGCGCAGCGAGGTGTCGTAGTTCGGGTCGTACGGGGACGAGACGTCGGCCCCGACGGTCCCGGACCCGTCCAGGGCCGAGTTGATGAGCTGCTGACGGTCCACCAGGAGCCGCATCGCCTGCCGGACGTTGACGTCGTTGAACGGGGCCTGGTCCACGCGCATGGTGAACGGGGTGATCGCCCCGGTGTGGGACTTGACGGTCCGCACGCTCCCGTCGGCGGCGAGCGCCGCAAGCTGCGGGCCCTCCAGCGCGCCCGCCCCGTGGATGACGCCGGTTGACAGCGCGTTCTGCAGGGAGGCGCTGTCGCTGAAGTCGATGATTGTCACGCTGTCTACGTAGGGCAGGCCCGACTTCCAGTAGTTCGCGTTCCTGGTGAAGACGCTGCGCTGACCCGGGGTGAAGGACTGGTACTTGAAGGCGCCGGTCCCGTTCGGCTTGGCCGGGTTGAACCCAGTCGGCACGATATACAGGTAGTACCAGTAGGCCAGCTGGTCGGTGAAGCTGCCGTAGGGGCTGGTCATGGGCACCTGCACGGTGAGCTTGTCGAGCGCCTTGAGCCCCTTGAGGTCGATCGGCCCGAGCGGCGTCGCGCCGGTCAGCTTCCCGCTCACGATCCGCCGGATCGTGAAGATGACGTCGTCGGCGGTGAGCGGCTTCCCGTCGTGGAAGGTGATGCCCTTGCGGAGACTGATTACCCAGTTGGACGTCGAGCCGTGCGGGCTGATGTCCTCGGCCAGGACGAATTCCGTCTGGGCCGCGGTGTTCAGCTGGAGCAGCGGCTGGTACAGCGACTGCGCGCGGGCCGTGTCGAGATAGGTCAGGCCCTTGTGCGGGTCGAGAGTGTCCGTACCGGATCCGCCGGTCAGTCCCACCTTCAGGGCGCCGCCCCGGCGCTTGACCGTGCTGGTCGGGGAGGCCGCCGCCTGGCCCGACGACGACGAGGAGGAGCAGGCGCCGAGCAGGCCCCCGGCGCCGGCCACCGCCCCGGCCACGGCGATCCCCCGCAGGACCTGCCGGCGATCCAGCGCGTTTCCTGGTTTCCCGTGATCCGGTCTTTCCACGAGATCCTCCTTAGCCTGGCACGCGGGGCACGGTACTCATGTAAAGCCGAGAACAGCACCTAGCGGGTGGAAAGCGGGTAACGGTTTAACCTCTTTTGTCCCCGAACCTCAGGCGTGGCTCCGGTGCTCTGGCAGTGTCTGCGGCCGCACGCTAACCTCGTCAGCAAGGTGAGGAGGGATCGCCGTGGCGACAGCCACCGCCCCCGCGGAGCAGGCCGTCTCGGGCCGGAACGAGCATCCCCTGCTCGCGCTCACCGCACGTCGGCTGGCCATCGGCGTGCTCACCCTGTTCCTGGTTTCCGTCATCGTGTTCCTGGCCACGGAGGTCCTGCCGGGGAACGCGGCCTTCGCCGTCCTGGGCCGGTCCGCGAATCCGGCCCGGCTGCATGCGCTCGAGCGTCAGCTGCACCTGGACCAGAGTGTGCTGGCGCAGTACTGGAGCTGGCTATCCGGCCTGTTCACCGGCAGGCTGGGCACCTCGCTCGCGAATGGCGAACCGGTGTGGGGCCTGGTCGAGCCGCGGCTCATCAATTCGGCCGTGCTCGTGTTCGCCGCGGGCGTGCTCGGTGCCGTGGCCGGAGTGGCGCTGGGGGCCATCGCCGCGCTGCGCAAGGACAGCCTGTTCGACCACGTCTGCTCGGTCGCCGCACTCACGGTGACGTCGCTGCCCGAGTTCGTCGTCGCGATCACCCTGATCATCTTGTTCTCCACGGTGGTCTCGCACCTGCTGCCCGCGGTCTCGCTGCTGCCGCCGGGCACGTACGCGTGGAGCCAGCCGGAATTGCTCATCCTGCCGGTGGCGACGCTGGTGATCGTGATCGTCCCGTACATCTTCCGGATGATGCGCGCGGCCATGATCGAGGCGCTGGAATCGGACTACGTCGAGATGGCGCGGCTGAAGGGCGTCCCCGAATGGCAGATCGTCCTCGTCCATGCGCTGCCGAACGCGATCGCCCCCACGATCCAGGTGATCGGCCTGAACTTCCTGTACCTGGCGGGCGGCGTGGTGGTGGTCGAGTACGTGTTCAACTTCCCCGGCATCGGCCAGGGGCTGGTGTTCGCCGTCGATAACCGCGACATCCCGGTGATCCAGCTGATCGTGGTGGTGCTCGCCGCCTTCTACGTCTGCGTGAACATCGTGTCGGACGTCATCGCGCTGCTGGCCTCGCCGCGGCGCAGGATCCCCAGGTAGCGATGGCTGCCACCGCGCATGCCGGGCGGCATCCCTGGCTGTCCGTGCTGTGGACGGCGGCCCGCACGCCGAGGGGCACCGCGGGCCTGACGATGGCGGCTCTCGTCGTGCTCGTGGCCCTGGTCGGCCCGGCGTTCGCCCCGCATTCGCCGAACGCCCTGCTGACGCTGACCTTCGCCAAGCCGTCCGGGCAGTTCCCCCTGGGCGGTGACGAACTGGGCCGGGACGTTCTCTCCCGGCTGCTGGTCGGCGGGCGCCTGCTGCTGCTCATGGCCGTGATCGCGACGGCGATCGGCATCGTGCTCGGCGCCGCGGCGGGCATCTCGGCCGCCTACCTGCGCGGAGCGCCGGACGGGATCATCATGCGCAGCGTGGACGTGATCCTGTCCTTTCCGCAGCTGGTGTTCGCGCTGTTGCTGCTGAGCCTGCTCGGCCCCAAGTCCTGGCTGATCGTGGTCGCGGTCGGCGTGTCCCACGCCCCGGCGGTCGCCCGGGTGATCCGTTCGGCCACCCTCGACGTCGCCGAACGGGACTACGTCAAGGTGGCCGAACTGCAGGGGATGCGGCCGGCCAAGGTCATGGCCAGGGAGATACTGCCCAACCTCATCTCCCCGCTCATGGTGGAGGCGGGACTCCGGCTCACCTACTCCATCGTGATCATGGCCGGGCTGGCCTTCCTCGGATTCGGCCAGCCGCCTCCCACGGCGAACTGGGGCACGATGATCAACGAGAACCGGGTCGGCCTGCCGCTCAACCCCTGGGCGGTGATCGCTCCTGCGATACTGATCGCCCTGCTCACCATCGGCACGAACACGTTCACCGATGCGGTGGCCCGGGTGGCGATCGGCGTGGACCGCCGGCCGGAAGAGGCGGCGCTGGTGGACGAGCTCGGCCCGGAGCAGGCGTAGTGCCCGGCCCCGGCCCGGTAGCCAGCGGCGTGCGGCTGGACGTCAGCAACCTCGAGGTCCGCCTCGGCCGGACGGGCGCCGATGTCGTCGGTGACGTTTCGTTCGCCGTCCAGGCCGGCCAGGTGCTCGGCCTGGTGGGCGAGTCCGGGTCGGGAAAGACGACGGTCGTCCTCGCGCTGCTCGGCCATTCCCGCCGCGGGCTGCGCATCAGCGCGGGCCAGGTCCACGTGGACGGCGTCGACCTGCTGCGCTTGCCCCCCGCCGAGCTGCGGGCGGTCCGGGGCGCGCGGGTCGCCTACGTGCCCCAGGACCCGTCCGCCGCGCTCAACCCCACGCTGCGTATCGGGACGCAGCTGAAGGAGGCCATGCGGGTGCACCCGGGTGTCGTCGACGATCCCGAAGACCGCATCCTGGAGGTCCTGCGCGAGGTCCATCTGGAGGCTTCGCCCGACTTGCTCCGCCGCTACCCGCACCAGCTCTCCGGCGGCCAGCAGCAGCGCGTCGGGCTCGCCATGGCCTTCGCCTGCCGGCCATCGCTGATCGTGCTCGACGAGCCGACCACCGGCCTCGACGTATCCACCCAGCGCCACGTGCTGGACACCATCCGCAGCCTGTGCCGGGCCTACGGGGTGGCGGCCGTCTACGTCAGCCACGACCTCGCGGTCGTGGGCGGCCTGGTCAGCGAGGTCGCCGTCATGTACTCAGGCCGGATCATCGAGATCGGGCCGACGGCCAAGGTGTTCGGCGACCCGCTGCACCCCTACACGCGCGGGCTGCTCGGCGCCGTGCCCTCGCCGCTCATGGCCGCCAGGCTGACCGGGATCGACGGTCAGCCACCGCGGCCCGGCCGCCGCCCCGCTGGCTGTTCGTTCGCTCCTCGCTGCGGCTTCGCGACCGACGAGTGCCGGTCCGATCAGCCCGCGCCCGTCCCGGTCGACTCCCGTTCCGTCCGGTGCGTTCGGGTAACACAGATCAAGGCGGCCGCCGGCCCTGCGTCCGCCGCCCTCAGCCGGCGCGCCGCATCCGACGGCGAGGTGCCGGTCCTGTCGGTGCGAGGCGTATCGGCAGGCTACGGGCGCAAGACCGTACTCTCCGGCGTCGACCTTGACGTGCCCGCGGAGTCATGCGTCGCCGTGGTCGGCGAATCCGGCTCGGGAAAGACCACGCTCGCCCGCTGCATCGTCGGGCTGCACGGCAACTGGACCGGCGGCATCACGTTCGAGGGCGCTTCGCTGGCCGCTGCCGCGCGGGACCGGCCGCGGCAAGTCCTGCGGCGGGTGCAGTACGTGTTCCAGAACCCGTACACCTCGCTCAACCCGCGCAAGACCGTGGGCCAGATCGTGGCCCAGCCGCTGGAGCAGTACCTGAGGCTGGGCTACCGGGAACGATCCGAGCGCGCCGCCCAGGCGCTGGCGGATGTGTCTCTGGGCGCCGACTTCCTCTCCCGGTACCCCGACCAGCTATCCGGCGGGGAACGGCAGCGCGTCGCCATCGCCCGCGCCCTGGTCGTCCAGCCGGACCTGCTCATCTGCGATGAGGTGACCTCAGCGCTGGATGTCTCGGTGCAGGCTGTCATCGTGGAACTGCTCCGCGCCCGTCAGGCCGAACGGCGCATCGCGATGATCTTCATCACCCACAACCTCGCGCTCATGCGCAGCATCGCCCAGTCTGTCGTGGTGCTCCGGGCCGGCGTGGTGGTGGAATCCGGCCCGGTCGAGCAGGTCCTCGAGCATCCCGCCGACCCCTACACCATCCGGTTGATGGAGGACGTGCCCAAGCTCGCATTCCCGGGCGTGGGTTAGGCCCCGGGCCCGAGGTAGGCCCCGGCGGCACCCTCGGCCACGAAACGTCCCTGCCGGATCAGCGCCCTGCCTCCGAGCAGGACGTCCCGCACCTGCCCCGTCAGCCGTTCACCGACGTAGACGCTGTCACCCGTGCCGTCGTCGAAGGTGCCTGCCGCGATGGTCGTCTCGGCGGCCGGATCCCAGATCAGCAGATCGGCATCGGAGCCGGGAGCCAGGACGCCCTTGCGCGGATAGTGGCCGAACGCCCGGGCCGGATTGGCGCAGGCGACCTCGGCGAGCCGCTCGATGGGCAGGCCCCGGGCCAGGCCACGCGACAGGAGCAGCGGGAGGCGCGCCCCGATGCCCGCGATCCCGTAGCGGTAGCCCCGCCCGTCCGGGGCAAGCTCTCCGGCGGTCCGGGAGCGCTCCTGGCAGTGGTCGGAGCCCACCGTGTCGAGGGTCCCATCCGCGAGTGCCTGCCACAGCGCTTCGGGATGACCGGGCGGCCGGAGCGGCGGGGCCACGAGGTAGCGCTCGGCGTCGGCGCGCTGGTAGCAGCGGTCATCCAGCAGCAGGTGATGAAGGCAGACCTCACCGTACACGGCAGGTGACCTGCGCTCGCGCGCCAACCGGACCTGATCGGTGGCCTGCGAGCAGGACAGGTGAACGAGGTAGCACGTGGTGCCGGTGATCGCCGCCGCACTCAGCACGAGGGCTACCGAGGCGGCCTCGGTCTCCGGGGGGCGGGTTTCCGCGAACAGAGCGGCCCCGGTGCGGCCGCCCGCGATCGCCGCGGCGGCCAGCCCTTCGATCATCTGGCCGTCCTCGCAGTGGACCTGGACGACCTGCCCCTGCCGGGCTGCCGCGGTCATCAGCTCGAACAGCCCGCGCGTCGACCACATGATGCCCAGTTCGGGGTAGGCGAGGAACACCTTGATCCCGCAGACCCCGGCGTCCCTGAGCGCCTTCAGGTCGGCCGGGACCACATGGTCCGGCCGGTAGAGCATCGCGTGCAGCCCGACGTCCACCGTGGGCCGGGCGGCGGCGAGTTCCTCCCGGCGGCGGAGCAGGCAGGCGACCGTTCCCTCGCCGGGCCCGGGGTTGGTGAACGACAAGACGGTGGTCGTGCCGCCGAGGGCCGCCGCCCTGGTCGCCGCGGCCACGTCCGCCATGATGTGGCCGTGCGGGTCCACCCCTCCCGGCAGCACGAAGCACCCGGTGGCATCGAGCCGTTCGGCCCCGGCGGGCGCGGCCCCGGCACCGGCCAGCGCGATGATGGTGCCGTACCTGATCAGGACGTCAGCCTGCCTGGTCCCGTCCGGCGTCACCACCGTGCCGCCGGTGACCGCCAGCGTGCTTCCCGACCCGGGCCGAGATGTCACGGCGATCCCGGGATGACGGGGTCGATTCGGTGAACCTGCCCGGCCCGGACTACCAGCCGGGGAATGACCAGCGTCTGGATGATCTCGCTCTGGCCCGCGCCGTCGGGGAGCAGCCACCCGCCGGTGCGGAGCTCGAACCCGGTCAGGTCCGCCGCTGAGCCCGGGGCCAGCGAGCCGATCTGGCCGCCCCGCCGGATAGCGGCTGCGGGCGCCGCCGTCGCCGCCGTGATCACTTCGGCTAGGCTCATCCCGCAGTGCAGCAGCTTCGACAGGGTGGTGGCCTGGTCGTACACGGGTCCGGCCACGTTGTGCGCGTGCAGGTCGCTCGACACCGTGTCGGGCGGGAAGTCCTGCGCGAAGGCGGCCTTGGCCACGGAAAAGGCGAAGCTGCCCGCGCCGTGGCCGACGTCGAACAGGACCCCGCGCGCCCGGGCGCGGGCCACGGCCGGGTCCAGACGGCCGAACGGGCCGAGGATCCCGCCCTCGTTCGCGTGAAAGCAGTGCGTGACGATGTCGCCCTCGCCCAGGTGCCGGAGCAGCCAGCCGATGGGCCTGCGCATGTCGATGATGTGGACCATCAGCGGCAGGCCGAGTTCCTCCGACGCCTGGCGGGCGAGCCGCAGCGCAGGCCCGGGATCGTCGCCGACCATCTGGTAGCCCAGCCGCACCTTCACGCCGACGATCACGTCGGGATGCTCGCGGGCCCGCGCGACGGCCTGCTCCGGCGAGGCCCAGCGTAGGTCCTCGAGCTCGCCCACGAGCGTCGTGATCATCCCCTGCACCGCGACGTGGAGGAAGGCGAGCACCCGCGTCTGCGCGCGCTCGATGACGTAGCGCCGGAACCCGGGGAAGGTCTGGGCACCCGCCGAGCCGGCGTCGACGGCGGTGGTGACGCCGCGGCGCAGGCAGTTCGCGTCCGGGTCGATGCCGTAGTGCGAGACGCCCTCGTACAGGTGCGTGTGCAGGTCGACCAGGCCGGGCACCAGCACCAGGCCGCTGGCGTCGACCGTCTCGGCCGCCGGGCCTACCTCACCGGGCCCAGCCAGGCAGCCCCCGGTGACGGCGACATCGAGGCCGCCGTCGATCCCCCGTGCCGGGTCGACCACCCGTCCTCCGGCCAGAACGAGATCGGTCACGGCAGCAGCGCGGCCGGGAGCCGGGCCAGGGTCGCGGCGAAGGCGGCCACGGTCCGCTCGACGTCCTGCCCGGTATGGGCGGAGCTGAGGAAGCCGGACCCGTGGAAGAGCTGCACGCCCTCGAGCAGCATCCCGTTGTGCAGTTCGGCGGATAGCTCCGGGCTCATCCCGGCGGCCTTGAGTGATTGCATGCCTGCCTGCTCCGGCTCGCCGGCGTCACCGAACAGCAGGTGAAAGGTCGAGCTCTCCCCGTAGGCCTGCCCCGGCACCCCCGCTTCGGCCAGGGCAGACGTCAGCCCGGAGCGAAGGGCGGCGGCGAGCCGGGCCGCGTGCTCCTGCGGTTCCCCCGTGCGGCACTGGCGCAGCGCGGCGATCCCGGCGGCCGCCGAGACCGGATGCGCGTTGTGCGTGCCGGGATGGGCGACGCGGCGCTCGTCATCCCCGGGGAGCGAGAGGTGCTCCATCAGTTCCGCCCGGCCGGCCACGGCTCCGCCCGGCATCCCGCCGGCCAGGATCTTCCCGAGCGCGGTGAGGTCGGGTATCACCCCGGCCGCGGCCTGCACACCCCCGGGTGACCAGCGAAAGCCGGAGACCACCTCGTCGAAGACCAGCACCGTCCCGGTAGCGGCGGTCAGCTCCCGCACCGCGGTGAGCAGCCCCGCGGGGAGCGGCACGGTACCCCACGCCGCGCCGGACGGCTCGAGGATGACGGCCGCGACATCGCCGTCGGCCAGCGCGTCCGCCACCGCCCGCGCGTCGGCCGGCGCCACGGTGACCACCGGTCCGAGGACGTCGGGAACCCCGGCCGTGTCCGGTCCGCGGAACGGCGGGTCCGTGCCGAAGGACACCTGGTCGTGCCAGCCGTGAAAATGACCAGCCAGCTTGACCACCCGCGGCCGGCCGGTGGCCGCCCGGGCCAGTCGCAGGGCCAGCAGCGAGGCCTCCGTCCCGCTGGCGGTAAACCGGACAAGCTCGGCCGAGGGCACCAGGTCCACGACCAGCTCGGCCCACTCGCATTCCAGCTCATGGCACGCGCCCGGGTGGAAGGCCAGCGTCGCCTGATGACGCACGGCCGCCACCACCGCCGGGTCGCTGTGCCCCAGGAGCAGGGAGCCGTGGCCCATGACGTAGCAGATGATCTCGTGCCCGTCGAGATCCCACTTGTGCGCGCCTTCGGCCCGCGCGACGGCGAGCGGGAACGGCGCCGCCCGCCGCACGTCGTGGGTGACTCCGCCGGGCAGCGTGCGGCGGGCCCGCTGCGCCAGCGACCCGGACAGCGGATTAGCGGCGGCCCACGCCTCGGTTAGCTTCTCCCCAGATGTCATGGCACAAGTTTCCGCCGCGCCAGCCGCCGCCACCAGTACTGTACTGATGGCAGGACGCCGAGCCAGGAGGGTCACATGCCGGATCTGTCCGCAATGCTCGAGCGCGGCCCCGTGGTCTGCGCCGA
>Ga0307305_10001050_pt1 | contig 10712 bp, 6 predicted proteins | sample ER_DNA_186_FD_194512 | JGI IMG/M metagenome (GOLD analysis project Ga0307305, IMG submission 194512) | Bulk soil microbial communities from the East River watershed near Crested Butte, Colorado, United States - ER_DNA_186 | ecosystem: Environmental > Terrestrial > Soil > Floodplain | place: USA... | reverse complement strand
AGCGCGACGACCCGATGGGCTTGCTCACCGGCCACAAGCCGCACAACCTGGCCGCCGATCTGCCCGCTGGCGCCCGTCACCGCGATACGCATCACGCCCTCCCAGCGCGCCGCGGGCAGCTCGAACTGGACGGGTACATGAGACCACAATGCCCGGTCCGGCGCCCCGGCGGCGATCAGGGCGCGACACGCTATCGGTACCGAACGGCGGTTCTTGGTCGCCTTGGGAAGGCACTGTGCTGACTTCAGGCAGGATTCCGGGATGCCCCGGGGCGTGGCGATGGTCACCGTGGCCGGCTCTGGCCGGCCACGGTGACGTGACCGTCTATCCTGCGCAGCCGGCCCTGGCCGATAAGGTCGTCGACAAGCGAATCGGCCCAGTACCACGGCCAGGAGAACCAGCGCCGCAGCTCGGTCTCTGGCGCGAGGACGGCTGCGCGCACGGCCGCGGCGATCAGGTCCCGGAGCGCGGCCACGGGGTCCTCGCCGGTGCCGCCGCTACCCGGGTAGGCCTGATCCCAGCGGGCCAGCTCACTGGAGTGCTGATGTCCCTGGCCGGCGGTGACGTGCAGCGATCGTGACACGATCGCGCCGCACCGCTCCAGCGGTGCCCGCAGCGCCTTCAGTTCTTGCCGCTTGAGCCCGAGCTCCGTGCGCAGGTCCTCGATGCTGGACGGCCCGACGGCGGCCAGGTGACCCAGCAGCCGGCCCCAGCCGCGGTCAGCGGTGCCCATGCGGGTGATCTCCGCACGGCAGATCGGGTCGAGCAGCCGTGCCACCGCACCGGAGATCAGCAGGCTCTTGCCGCGGTGCACCGCGGTGATCAGGTGGCCGCGATCGGCCAGCTCGCCGAACCACGGCCACTTGGTCGCCGGCCATGTGGCGAAGCCAGGTCTGCCCGGCTGGTATGGATCCTCATGGCACGCCTCATACAGACTCGGCAGCGCACAGTCGGCGGTGCGCGTCAGCAGCCCGCGGTCCCGCAGGAACGTATCCGCTTCCTCCACCGACCCCAGCGCCCGGTCGGGGCTCAGCCGGCACAGGAACGCCCGCTGCTCACGCAGCCGGGTCAGCGACTCCACCGTCCCATCTTCTCCCAAGCTCCTCACGCCCCGGCGGACGGCCACGCTTCTGCATACCTGACGGCGACCTATCCGTCCGCTGCCCGGGGACCCAGCCGGGCTTCGCAGGACGACCGGCTACGGACGAAAAGCGGCAGCCCCACATCGGCTACGGAATGTAGTAGGCCAGGCCCCCTGCCGAACGCCGGATCGCCGAATCCGTGCTCCCGGCTGTGGTCAAGGCCGAAATAGGCACGCAGCACATATCAACCCAGTCCTGGGCCGCCTCCCTCGCGCTACTCGATCTGTCTGGGGATTGCCTTATCCGGCTGCTGCGGGCTGGGCCCTGGTGATGGCGGAAACCTGGCCGCGCTGCCCGGCGAACGTCCGACGCGGCGATGCGCGGACTGCCCGTCCGCCGAGCTGCGGCAGCTCCGGATGTTCCTCTTTGCCGGCCGCGCTGGAAAGTCCACAAATTCCAGCAAATGTGAACGGCTGGATGTACTATCGGCGCGCCGTGCCTGGCCGTGAGGCATCTGAGCCCGCGGCGGCACAGAAGAAGGAGTGCGCCATGAAAGACAGAACCGGTCATCTTTCTCGGCGGGGCGGCGGCCTGGTCCGCCTGCCGGGGGCCTGCCGCCGACCAGTGATTGCCGCGGTGGCGGCGGTCACGCTGGTCGTCGCCACCTTGGCATCGGTATCCGCGACGACCACGACCGCCGCCTCGGCCACCGGCCGGGCGGCCTATATCGACTCGGCCGCTCCTGTCCAGGCGCGGGTCGCTGATCTGCTCGGCCGGATGACGCTGGCCGAGAAGATCGGCCAGATGGTGCAGATCGAAGCGACGCAGGTCACTGACACCAGCAGCAACTGCACCAGCCAGGGTGGCTTCAACCTGCCCAACCCGGTGTGCGAGCAGAAGATCTTCGTCGATGACAAGGTCGGCTCTATCCTGGCCGGCGGGACCGACATCCCGCCCGACACCACCGGTAAGGGCGGTCCGGGCAATACCGGCCTGGACTGGGCCAGCGAGTACAACACCATGCAGTCTTACGCGATCCAGCACTCGCGGTTGCACATCCCCGTCATCTTCGGCGTGGACGCCGTGCACGGCTTCGGGCACCCGTGGCAGGCGCCGCTGTTCCCGCAGTCCATCGGCATGGGTGCTACCTGGGATCCGGCCGCCGCCCAGGCCGGCGGCCAGGTGACCGCCAGCGCGCTGCGCGCCACCGGGTGGACCTGGGACTTCGCCCCCGTCCAGGACCTGGCGCGGGACAACCGGTGGGGCCGCACCTACGAGACCTGGGCCGAGGAGCCCGCGCTGGCCGCGGCGCTGGGCAACGCGAACGTGCGCGGGCTGCAGGCCCCGGGCGGCAGCGGCAGCCTGGACGTTACCGCCACCGTCAAGCACTTCGCCGGATATTCCGAGTCGATCAACGGGCATGACCGGGTGCAGGCCGAGCTGCCGGTCCGCTACCTGCAGGACATGTTCCTGCCGTCGTATGCGGGTGCCATCGACGGCGGGGCAGGCACGGTCATGGCGGACTCCGGCTCGGTCAACGGGATTCCCGCCACCGCGTCGCATTTCCTGCTCACCACCGAACTGCGCGGCCGGCTCGGTTTCAAGGGCGTGGTGATCAGCGACTTCGGTGACGTGCCGGCGCTGGCCACCACGTATCACGTCGCCCCCGACCTGGCCGGCGCGGCCGCCCTGGCCATCAACGCCGGCGTGGACATGGCCATGCTCCCGTTCAACGCCGACCAGTGGCAGACCGCCGTGCAGCAGGACGTGGCCAACGGCAGCATCCCGGTGGGGCGGATCAACCAGGCCGTCAAGCGGATCCTCACGCTGAAGTTCCAGCTCGGGCTCTTCGATCACCCGGCGGTCAATGCCAGCAAGGCCGACGCCGCCGTCGAGGCCGGCCGGGACGCCACCTTGCACGCCGCCCGCGAGTCGATCACCCTGCTGCGCAACCAGGGCAACGCGCTGCCGCTGTCGCCCGCCAGCAAGCTGGTCGTGACCGGACCGAGCGCGGACTCCATGACGAACCAGCTCGGCGGCTGGAGCGTCAGCTGGCAGGGCGTGTTCGGGGCCGGCCACGTGTGCTGCATGGGGCCGGCGAACCAGATCCCGCCCGGTACCACCGTGCTCAAGGGCCTGCAGGCCGAGGACCCGAACGTAGTATCCGCGCCGGACCAGGCCACCGCGGTGGCCGACGCCGCGTCGGCGGACGCCGTGGTCGTGGCGGTGGGCGAGAAGGCGTACGCCGAGGGGCTCGGCGACAATCCCTCGCCCGCGCTGCCGCCCGACCAGAAGGCACTGATCAGCGCCCTGGAGGCGACCGGCAAGCCGGTGATCGTCGTGGTGATCGCGGGCCGGCCGCTCGGCCTGGGCCCGGCGGAGAACGCCAACGCGATCCTGATGGCCTACCAGGGCAGCACCGAGGCCGGCACGGCGGTGGCCGATGCCATCTTCGGCAAGATCGACCCCAGCGGCAAGCTGCCGGTGACCTGGCCGTCCGATGCGGCCGCGCCCGGCGGGGACTTCGATGCCGGCGCCCCGTCACCGCTCGGCGACCAGCCCAAGGTCTTCGACCAGCTGCCAGGCACCAACTCCGGGCAGGGCAGCGGCTACAACCCGCTGTACCCGTTCGGCTTCGGGCTCTCCTACACCACGTTCCAGGTCAGCGGGCTCTCCGCGACCAGCGGCGTGTCCGGCACCGGCACGGTGACCGCCACCTTCACCGTGGCCAACACCGGCAGCCGGGCCGGAACCGACGTGGTGCCGGTCTACGTCCACCAGCCGGTCAGCGCCGTGGTGGTCCCGAACCAGAGGCTGGTGGGATTCACCCGCGTGGCCCTCGATCCGGGCCAGTCGAAGACCGTGACCGTGTCCTTCCCGGTGACGGAGCTGGCCGTGACCCCCGGCGACATTGAGGGCACCGGCCGGCCACAGGTCGAACCCGGCTCCTACCAGGTGCAGATCGGCACACCCGCCTCGCTGAGCGCCGGCTTCACCGTGCACGGCTGACACAGCCGAGCAGCCGGCCAGCCACACCATGCAGGCGAACACGCAGGAAGGACGCTAAAGGCAAGGCATGACACCCTGCGGCAGCCGTTACGGGCAGATGCCTCGGACGGCTGCCGCCAGGTGCCCGGGCGAGCCCGCAGCTTCGCTGGACAGAGGCCTGCCAGTAAGCGGCGACCCTGGCGCAGGATGCCAACGAACGCAGAATAATTCGATCTGCGCCACAGGCCCGTAGCCTGGCGACATCGGCAAGCTTTCAATTGGCCATTCTATTTTCTCGGCTCCGCCGGATCTGGCGGTGGCAGGCGATCCCTTGCCTGTTTGGCGTCATGGTGAAGCGGGGCGGGTTGTCCATGTCGAGGTGGAACCGGCTGTCATGGCTCGCGGAGTATCCTCAGCGGTTCCCGCCGGCGCTGAGCAGGTCCCTGCCGTGGCCGGTACCGGGTAGCGGCCATGCCGGGCCGAGGCCAGCCTAGTGGCGGGCCCGGAGGCTCACCCGGATGTGCCGGCGGCGGGGCCGGTGACGCCGAACGCGTCCCCTAGGCCGGTGAGGTCAACGGAGCGCCGTGCCGGCGCGGGGACCTGGTCCAGGAACGGACGCATCGCTTCCAGGGCGGCCAGGATTTCGCGGCCGACCTGCTGCGCGGAACGCATCGCATCCACCGAGACCAGGATTCCGCGGTCGCGGTACCACGAGATGATGGGGGATGTCACTTCGTGGTAGAGGGCCAGGCGCTGGGCAATGATGTCTGGCGTGTCGTCGGAGCGATGTTCGAGCGCGGCTCGCGCGAGCAGCCGGCGCATGAGTTCGGCGTCGTCGGCCTTCAGGTGCAGGGCCACATCCGCGGTCATCCCGAGCTCGCGGGCGATCAGGTAGGTCGCCCTGGCTTGTGGCATGTTTCGCGGGATTCCGTCGAGGACATACCCGCCTCCGGCCGCCTTCGCGGCGACCACCGCCTCCCGCACCATGTCCAGGACGACCTGGTCGGGCACGAGTTCGCCGCGGTCCAGATACGCCTGCACGGCCTGGCCAAGCGCGGTCCGCCGCGCGACATGATTGCGCAGCAGCTCGCCGGTCGCGATGTGCGGGATGCCGAAGTGCGCGGCGATCAGCGCGCCCTGAGTCCCCTTGCCCGCGCCCGGGGGCGCGATCATCAGTACTCGCATTGCTCATCTCCTGATGGCATCATCCCGCCCGCCGACCCCGGCCGGTAGCCCGGCCTGCCAGGCCATGCCCGGCGCCTGTGGCCCAGGCGCGAGGCAGCGCCCGGCTGGCCAGGACGCGCCGCCAGGAACTGCACGCCGAACCCCAGTTATGAACGACAGATGCCGACGTCGCCCGTGTTCATGCCTCACGCCAGATCGGCGGCAGTGTGCGCGGAAGCTATGACCGAGGGATCGTAACGGAGCGTGTCGACTGCGCTGAAGCGCGAGCACCCTGGTCGCCGACTCTGTGGCACCGGTGATCGTGTTGGTAAGACCGTCCTCGAACTCCCAGAACATCCAGTTCGGCGCGCTGTTATCGCGGCGGGCGACCGGTCAGGGTCTTCGCGATCGATCTGGTCCCGGAGCTCGTCTGGACTGGGCGCGCGCATGAGGAAGTCAGCGCAGTCGCCCAGAGACCGCCGCGCTGCCGGATCGCTTGTGACCGGCGTACCGGAACGTCCCCGGAAGAAGTCCGCGGGGCGGTGTCGGATCGGGGCGCAGGCGTTCGTAGCAGGGGTGAGAGGCGCCCGCGAGGGGCGCCCCGAGGAGAAGGGAACCGCGATCATGAAACTGACGGTCATGACGCAGATCACCGTCGATGGAGTGGTGCAGGGAAACGGCGCCGCCTCGGATGAGGACCGCAGGAACGGATTCGAACGCGGCGGATGGGCCAAGGGGGCGGGCGACGACCAGACCAGGACGTTGATCACCCGGACCTACCAGCGCGCTGACGCGTTCCTGTTCGGCCGGCGGACCTACGAGCTGTTCGCCGGCTCCTGGGGAGCAACCGAACAGATGCGCGCCCACCCTATCGGCGTGGCGCTGGATCAGACGCCCAAGTACGTCGCATCGGCCACGCTCACCGAGCCGGCCTGGGCGGACACGACCGTCCTGTCCGGTGACCTCGCAGCGGCCATCGGCGAGCTGAAGGCCAGGCCGGGAGGGGAACTGCAGGTGCACGGCAGCGGTACCCTGGTCCGCTGGCTGCTCGAGAACGACCTGGTCGACGAGATGACCCTGCTTACCGTCCCGGTGGTTCTCGGCCAGGGCACGCGGCTGTTCCCCGGCACCGGCCCGGACATGGCGCTTGACCTGGCCGCCTCACGGGCCGACTCGAAGGGGGTGACGATCCAGGTCTACCGGCCCGCGGGGCGCCCGCGGTATGCAACCGGCTGAAGCGGGTGACGCAGGCGCCGCGCTGGGCGGCCGGCCAGGTGCCAGCCGTATGGCCAAGGCGCCCTGGCCGGTGCACCCCGCAACCCATCGCGCCGGCGACGGGGCTCCCGCTTCGTCCCAGCTCCGGGTGCCAGGCCGCGAGTACCCATTTCGCGACGCCGAGCCCGCATACCATGCCCCATGATGGCAATCAGATTCAGCCTGATACCCGCATGAGATCGTCAGCTCCTGACGATCCGCACCTCAGTGCCGCCGGCAGATCCGGTCGACTCGGTGCAGAGAGCCACCTGATCTGCGTGCCCCAAGATGCCGATCGCCACGACGCCGCCATCGGCGCAGATCGGCGGGTCGGCGCACGTTCTCTAGGCCCGTTCCTGTCACTTAGCGTCAGACTGTCGATCGGTATCACCTCAAGGCCTATCTTCGATCCAGCACCGGTTGGACTGGTCTTATGGGTTGTTGGCCGGGGGTGCTTGTCGAGGCAGCATCCAGCGGCGGCACCGGCACATCATGCTGGCGCTTGGTCAGCGGCTCGATACCGCCCGGGCCGGGATCACCGGCCGATGGCCAGGGGACGGCTTCGCGGCCAGTTCGCCCGCGCTCGCCTTCAGCGGGCCCATCACGCTGAAGAGGCGCCCGCAAGATCGCGATGACACCGATGATGACTTCTGCCAGCAGCTGCGACGGCGACATGCCTAAGCCGCAGAAACACGCGCCTGCCAGGCATTATGTGCGGACGACTTCAGGTAACCCGCGTTCGGCGGCGGGCTCGGGTCGGACGATGTCGCCGGGGAGAGCGCAGGTCAAGTCATCGGTGCGGGGAGTCGCGTCCCGGGGATGCCTGGCCTGGCTTAGGGCTGGCCATGCTGATCAGTGCCCGGTGACGTCGCCCGTTCTCACCTGCCAGGGGTGAACCGCGGCGCCGGGTGCTTCGGCTTCAATTGCCGCATGGTGGTGATCTTCGGTTTCGGGGCAGGCAGTCCGGAAGATCAGGGCGAGGTCGCGCCGTGCGTGTGCCCGAACTGTCATAACCAGGTGTTCCTCCACTACGTCCGGTCGAAGAAGTCGGTGCGCCTGTACTTCGTGCCCGTCGTGCCGTACGGGACGGACAACTACCTGGTCTGTCCCGTGTGCAGCCGGGGCCTTCAGGTCAGCGACACCCAGCTGCGCCACATACGCTCGATGTCCGGCGCGACTGCGTCGTTCCGCGCGGGCCGGCTCTCCCAGGCCCGGTACATGGCGCAGGCCGATCGGTTCTGGCGTCAGCTCGGGGTGAACCCCGCGGGCCAGCAGTTCCCGGCTCCGGCCAGCCCCGGTGCTCCCGTGCCTGTCCAGCCAGCCACGTCCCTCAGATCAGCCGCCCCTGCCCCGCCTGCGCCCGCGGATGACCGGACATCGTGGATATCGCACTTGCACCAGCTCGCGCAGCTGCACAACCAGGGCGTGCTTTCCGACGCTGCCTACGCGGCCGCCAAGCGGCGCATCCTGGAACAGGACAAGCAACCACAGCCGCCGGGACCGGCATCATCGCCGACCCGGCCAGCTGACGCTTCATGACCTGATTCGTGTGGGGGATCGGGCGCCGTGTCGCGGAGTTGCGGGTTTCTGGAGGGCTCGCAGGAGGCCCCTTGACTTGCCTGGCCAGCCGGCACGGCCACTCATGTCCTCCAACCTCTGGGTGCCGGTGACCACTCTCCGGAGCGTTATACGGCCTGAAGAGCTCGGTGATCTTCGATCACCCGTATGCCGAATAGGTTCGGCCGACTGACACGCCAAATGATGACGGGCTAGGCACGCAGATGATCTAGTTCGGAACCCGAGGCAGTCGCCTGCATACGGCCTCATCGGGGGTATGAGCGCGCCTTTTGCAACGTGTGCTGAGCTTAAGTTTTAACCTTTTGCCTGGTCAGTGTCGTGTTCGTGGTGCGTGGCATGCCGGCTTCGCCTGGGAGCAGGTAGCGGGGTGCTGGGCCTTTGCTGCTGCCTTTGGGGCGGCCGGGCCCGGGGCAGGAGGGTTTCGCGACACGGGCGGGTGTCCCCAGCTCGCGGCGGATGTTGCGAAACCCCCGGCGGACCCGGCCTGGTGCCAGCGGCCGGGCGGGGTCGGGGTGCTTCTCCCAGGGGCGGCGCAGGTCGGCGGCCAGCGGCCGGGCGAGCAGGAGCTGGGCGTGCGCGGCCATGAGGATCCGGGCCCAGCGGTCGGCCTGGCCGGGGTCGCGGACCTTCGCGGCGGTCAGGCCGAGGGTGCCCTTGAGGAGCTTGAAGGCGTGCTCGATGTCGAAGCGTGCGAGGTAGGCGCGCCACAGCTCGTCCAGGGACAGGGGGCCCGGGCCGGCATGCCACAGCCACATGGCCCGGTGCGGGTCCCGGCCGTCGGGCAGGCGCTCGACGGTGACGTGGACGAGGGCGCCGCGCAGGACCGGCAGTTCCTTCCTTCCGGCGAACCAGCCGCGGTCGCCGTGGATGAGGGGGTGCACGCCATGCCAGGCTTCGGCGCGGACGGTGCCGTAGAGCGGGGTGCCCGGCAGGATGAGTTCCTCGTCCGGTTCCGGGTTCGGGGGCAGGGGCTTCTTCCGGCCCCGCGGCCCGGCGCCCGTGGCGGCTGTCTCGAAGTCCTCTGGTTCCAGGCAGTGGACCTGCGGGCCGCGGCGAGCGGGACGGCCGTGCTTTCCTTCCCAGGTGACGGGCTCGGCATAGAACACCGAGCCGGCGGCGAGCCGGACCAGGACGTGGACCGGGCAGCCGGCCAGCCCGTCGGTGAGGGCGGCGGCGCTGTAGCCGGCGTCGAAGACGAACAGCGGCGCGGACTCCCGGCCGGGCCTGGCGGCGCGCAGGCGGCGCAGCACGTTCCTGACCTGCGCGATCGTCTGGGCACTGCGGGTCGCGGGCGTGGTGCGGGCTACGTCGAGCAGGGCGGCCCACGCGGTGCGCAGGTGCCCGACCGCCGCAGTGAACTGGTACTCCCAGCCGGGCGCGGTCTTGCTGGAGCCCCTGCAGTGGCAGGCGCCGTTGTGCACATGCTCCCGGCCCGGCGAGCACCACGCGTCCGGCCGCGGGTAAGCGGTCGCATCGACGGCGAACCGCAGCCGGCTCCACCGGGCGCACGCGTCCCGCACCTGCCCGGCATCGTCCGGGGACAGGCCGGCCAGCGCTTTGCCCAGCAGCCCGTGATCGATCACATCGCGCTCCGCGATCCACGCGAGTGCCTCCGGCCCGTCCACGGCCTGCGGCAGCTCCGACGCCAGCAGAGAGAACAGCCTCTCGTCATCGATCCGCCCGGCGGACAGCGCGTCATACAGGGCGCCATGGCCCCGGGTGAACTCCGGCTCCAGGCACAGCCGCACCAGCGACGTCACCGCGTGATCCGCGCACAGCACGGCGTCGGCGAGCTCGAACAGGGCATCGGGCCGCCGCGCCAGGCAGTCATACAGCCGGGACCGGAACTCCCGCAGCCGCTCCATCGCCCGGTAACGGGCGACCGCGGCCGTGAACACGCCCGGATCCGGGGCCTGGACGGCCGGGCACGCCGGAAGCGGGACGTGCCCGGTTCCGGGAAGCGTTTGCAGCCCGGAACCAGGCCGTGGCAGGGTATGAAGCACGGCCGTTTCCTTTCGTGACGGGATGTGTCGCAACACCCAGCATGAAGGGAACGGCCGTTCCTTACCCCACAATCAGATATATGAGCGAATAGACCATATAACCACCACTATGAGTAGAAATCAGGTTAAAACTTAAGCTTAGTGAGTGTTTGATAAATGGGCGGGCTGGGTCAGGCGGCAGGCCATGAGGGCGGTCATGGCCCACAAGATCATGGCTTCGTGGCTGGCCGGGAGGCGTTCGTAGTCGCGGACGGTGCGGCGGTGCTTGCTGATCCAGGCGAAGGTGCGCTCGACGACCCACCGGCGGGGCAGGACCTCGAACGCGTGCGGGTTGCGCCGGGGCACGATCTGCAGGGTCATCTCCATGCTGGCGGCCCAGGCGCTCAGCTTGCCGGTGTAGACGGCATCGGCCCAGATCAGCCGGATGCGGCGGGAGGTGCGGTGCAGGTTCCACAGCAGCGGCCGGGCGGCGTCGCGGTCCTGGACGGACGCGGCGGTGATCACCACGGCCAGCAGCAGGCCCATCGCATCCACCGCGATGTGCCGTTTCCTGCCGTTCACTTTCTTGGCGTTATCCCACCCCCGGGTGGACCTGGGCACGGTGTCGGCGGCGCGGACCGACTGGGAGTCGATCACCGCCGCG
>Ga0307305_10001048_pt1 | contig 10717 bp, 10 predicted proteins | sample ER_DNA_186_FD_194512 | JGI IMG/M metagenome (GOLD analysis project Ga0307305, IMG submission 194512) | Bulk soil microbial communities from the East River watershed near Crested Butte, Colorado, United States - ER_DNA_186 | ecosystem: Environmental > Terrestrial > Soil > Floodplain | place... | reverse complement strand
ACCCGGGCGCTAGCGCGTCTGGTGCTGCGCCGCTTGCGCTCTACCGGCGCTATCGTCCCGACACATTCGCCGAGGTTATCGGCCAAGATCACGTCACTGAGCCGCTGCAACGCGCCCTGACCAATAACCGGGTCAACCACGCTTACCTCTTCTCAGGACCTCGGGGATGCGGCAAGACCACTTCGGCCCGGATCCTCGCCCGCGCTCTGAACTGTGAGAAAGGTCCGCGCGCCGTGCCCTGCGGGGAATGTCAGTCGTGCCGCGACTTGGCGCGTAACGGCCCCGGCAGCATCGACGTTATCGAGATCGACGCGGCCAGCCATGGCGGCGTGGACGATGCCCGGGATCTGCGGGAGCGGGCGTTCTTTGCACCGGTCAGCAGCCGTTTCAAGATCTACATCGTTGACGAGGCGCACATGGTGACGACGGCAGGCTTCAACGCGCTGTTGAAGGTCGTCGAGGAGCCGCCGCCGCACGTCAAGTTCGTATTCGCCACCACCGAGCCGGACAAGGTCATCTCGACGATCCGGTCGCGCACCCATCACTATCCGTTCCGGCTGGTGCCGCCACGTTTGCTGACCGAATACCTGGCCAAACTGTGTGACGCCGAAGGCATTGCGGTGGAGGCGGCTGTGCTGCCACTGGTGGTACGTGCTGGGGGAGGCTCAGTACGCGACTCGCTCTCGGTGCTTGATCAGCTGCTCGGCGGTGCCAACGAAGCTGGCGTGTCTTATCGGCAGGCCGCGGCGTTGCTGGGCTATACGCCGGACTCATTGCTCGATGAGTTCGTGGATGCCTTCGCTGCCGGTGATGCTGGCGGTGTCTTTGCCTGCGTCGACAAGGTGATTGAGGTCGGTCAGGATCCGCGCCGCTTCGCCGAGGATCTGCTGCGCAGGCTCCGTGACCTGCTGATTGTCGCCGCGGTCCCGGATGCGCTGACGTCCGGGCTCGTTGATGTGGCATCTGATCAGGCAGAACGCCTCAGCTCGCAAGCCGCGTCTCTTGGCGCCGGCGAATTGACTCGGGCGGCCGAGGTCATTGCCACCGGACTCACCGAGATGCGCGGTACTACCGCCCCCAGGCTGCATCTGGAACTGATGTGCGCGCGGGTGCTCTTGCCTGGTGCCGACGTCGATGATCGCGGCCTGCACGCGCGACTCGATCGCTTGGAGCGGCGCATCGGTGTCACCGAAGGGGCACCCGCGCGGGCTTCGACAAGCGCCATCCTGAGCTCGTCGAAGGGCTCACCCCCCGTTGCCGTGCCCGCTGAGCCTATTGAAGAGCCACCAGCTAAGCCAGTTTCGCTCGCGAGCCCTGAGCCCGGTGATCTGCGTCCTGAGCCCTTCGACAAGCTCAGGACGGCGCCTGTCGAAGAGCCGGCCGAGCGAGTTGCGGCAAGCTCAGCACCCTCGCCAACCAGCCCTGCGGAGATCACCCAGCTCACTGTCGGCGACGTACGCCGACTCTGGCCGGAGGTGCTCGAAGAGGTCAAGGGCAAGCGCCGCTTCACCTGGATCCTGCTCAGCCAGAATGCGCAGGTTGCCGAGATCCGCAACGGTACTTTGCTGTTGGCGATGTCCAACGCGGGTGCGCGTGACAGCTTCGCACGTGGTGGCAGTGAAGATGTGCTGCGCGAGGCCATGGTCGTGGTGATGGGCGCGGATTTCGCCGTTGAGACGATGGTGGATCCGAGTGCCGCACCGGCAACCGGGGCACCGCGTACGCCCGCACTCGGCGAGCCGCCTGACGCCGCAACAGCAGCACCCCATGCTTCGAGAGCCCGCGCCGCCAATGGCGTCGGTATCGCCGCGACGGAGGATCCCGATACGGTCGCGAGCCGCGACGACAGTGACCTCGAGGAGGATCCGGAGTCGCAAACCGAACTGCTCGCGCGTCATCTCGGCGCGGAGATCATCGCTGAGGAGGATCACGGCGCATAGGCTGGGGCGCGCGAGAACCTCCACCCGAAAGGCCCGCGATGATTCCCGAAGGTGATATGTCTGGACTGCTGGCCCAGGCTCAGGCGATGCAGGAGCAGTTGATCAACGCCCAGCAGGAGCTAGCCGACATGCAGATCGAGGGCTCTGCAGGCGGCGGCTTGGTCACCGCGACAGTCTCCGGCGCCAACGAGCTGCTGGGTTTGGTGATCAAGCCCGAAGCGGTCGATCCGAGCGACACCGAGACCTTGGCAGACCTCATCGTGGCTGCGATACGAGACGCCACGAACAAGGCCCAAGCCGTCGCCGCCAGCAAGCTTGGCCCCTTGGCTGGTGGGCTGGGCTTGGGCGGCGGATTACCGTTCTGACGGGTTCATCATGTACGAGGGCCCGGTCCAGGATCTGATCGACGAGCTTGGGCGACTGCCCGGGATCGGGCCCAAGAGTGCCCAGCGGTTGGCCTTCCATATCCTTGCTGCCGATCCGGATGACGTGATGCGGCTCGCCGCCATACTCAAGAAGGTCAAGGACACCGTCAAGTTCTGCGAGATCTGTTTCAACGTCTCCGAGGACACCCAATGCCGAATCTGTCGCGACCCGCGGCGGGACGAGACCACCATCTGTGTGGTCGAGGAGGCGAAGGATGTGGTGGCTGTGGAGCGTACGAGGGAGTTCCGCGGTCGCTACCACGTCTTAGGTGGTGCGATCAGCCCGATTGACGGGATTGGCCCGGCCGACCTGAAGATTCGTGAGCTGTGCCTGCGGCTCGCCGACGGCACAGTGACCGAGGTGATCTTGGCCACGGATCCAAATCTTGAAGGGGAGGCGACGGCCACCTATCTGAGCCGTCTGCTGCTGCCGATGGGTGTCAAGGTCAGCCGGCTCGCGAGCGGGTTGCCGGTTGGTGGTGATCTTGAGTACGCCGACGAGGTCACCCTCGGACGGGCGTTCGAGGGTCGCCGCTACGTCGACGCCTAGATCGCTCGCCGGCTCTCCGTCGGAAACCTATGTTCACGTAGATTTCCTACGCCCTACACGGGTTGCAACCTATGCAAACCGCCAGCAACCCACGTGCACGTAGGTTTCAGCCAATCACGAGTGTGCGTATCAGACCGCGGTGTAGCTGTCCTCAGTGTGAAAGACGCCGAGTCTCTCGCAGGCCTCGTTCAAGATGCGTTGCACGGCGAGGGTGTCCGAGAGCGGCATGATCGCGCTCTCAGTCCGGACCGCGCGTAACGCCTCGGTCACCTCAATCAGCTCGTGGGAGTAGCCGGTGCCCAGCGGTGGCCGAACGATCGTCTCCGGCTCGTGGCCATTACGCTGCAACACGATGCGATGCGGGTGGTGAAACCTCGGCGGCAGATCAATCCAGCCTCTGGTTCCATGGATCCGCGCAGCCCCCGGCGTCCGGTGATTCAACGAGATCAGCAGCGTCGCGACCCGGCCATCGTCATAGCCCAGCAGCAGTCCAGCCTCGGCATCGACACCCGTCGGTGTCAACGACCCGTTGACGGCCAATCGATCCGGTGTGCCGAGAAAATACTGCGCGAACGATACGACATAGACACCGAGGTCGAGCATCCCGCCGCCACCCTGCGCGGGGTCGAACAGCCGGTCCGTCGGATCGTACGGCCGGTCCACGCCAAGATCAGCTTGTACCTGCCGGACCTTACCAATCGCGCCGTCGTCGACCAGTGCCCGAGCAGCGACAATGGCCGGCTGGAACCGCGTCCACATTGCCTCCATGGCAAACACCTCGTGACGATGAGCAGCCGCGATGATCTGCTCAGCACCCGCCACCGTTGCCGTAAAGGTCTTCTCCACGAGCACGGCCTTACCTGCCGCAATAGCGGCGAGTGCAATGGCGTGATGTTGCGGATGCGGCGTGGAGATATAGACCGCATCGACGTCCGGGTCGTTCATGATCTCCTGATATGAGCCGTACGCGCGTGCCAGACCGTGCTCGCTGGCGAAGGCCTGGGCTCGTGCGAGGGACCGGCTGGCAACTGCCAGCGCTTGGCCTCCAGGGACGTACGGGAAGTCCTTGATCACTTGGGACGCGATGCGACCCGGTCCGACGATGCCCCACTGAATCAGCTGCGAATCGATCATCCGCGGCGACCTTGCCGCTGCTGGCGCATGCTGCCGACGACCGAAGAGACGATGATTGGGATGAAGATCAACCACCAGTGGCTCCAGCTGGTGGCGAAACAGAACAGGATTACTGCGGGCCAGGATGCGGCGGCCACGACGGAGAGTACGGTGTCGGTCTTGCTGCGCTCGGGCGGGGCCGGCGGCGCGTGGTGGGCGATCTCAGGGCTGGCGGCAGGCGTGCGCTGCCACGGCGGGATTTCGAAGGAATGCTGCTGCTGGCGCTGCTGCCAGGGTGGCTGTTGAAACGCTGCGGGATTGCTGGTCGATGGCGGCCGGGGCTCCGGTAGATCGTCGAACAAGACTGCGAGCTCTGAGGCTGTCCGGGACTTCAGCGCTCGGCTCATCCTGTCGTCGAACTCCGCTGCATCGATGCGTCCCTGCGCCATGTGCTCCTGCAAAAAAGCGACCGCCTGGTCACGATCGGCATCGCCGATGCGAGGTTCCAAGGGTCGCTTTTCCTGCTCAGCAGGCTGGTGCTGAGGCGCCTCGGCGGGCTCTGGCTCGGGCGTGGACGGCTCATTCACAATCCCCAGTATCCTCGGCCGAGCGTCGGAGCCCAGCGAGCGCCGAGCTCCCTCCGGCGAGCCTCCGAGACCCACCCCAGAGATCGAGCACGTTAAGACAAAGATCAATCGCCCAGCTTCGGCGGCACTAGACTCTCGGCGTGGAAGTGGAGCCGCTGTGGGCCGCGTAGTGCAAAAGTACGGCGGCTCATCTGTTGCCGATGCTGACAGCATCAAGCGGGTCGCCAAGCGGATTGTCGCCACCAAGCGCCAGGGCCTCGACGTCGTTGTGGTGATCTCGGCAATGGGTGACACCACCGACGAACTCATGGGACTGGCCCTCCAAGTCTCACCACTGCCGCCTCCTCGCGAACTCGACATGCTGCTGACTGCTGGAGAGCGGATGAGTGCTGCGCTGCTCGCTATGGCGATCCATGACCAGGGCATGCACGCCCGCTCCCTGACCGGCTCGCAAGCCGGCATTATCACCACCGGAACGCACGGAAACGCCCGGATCATCGACATCACGCCGGGTCGTATTACCACGGCCCTGGACCGCAACGACATTGTGATCGTGGCTGGTTTCCAAGGCGTTGCCCAGGACACCAAGGACGTCACGACGCTAGGCCGCGGAGCATCGGACACGACGGCCGTGGCGCTGGCGGCCGCGCTGGGCGCCGACCACTGTGAGATCTATACCGATGTCGACGGGGTCTATACCGCTGATCCGCGGATCGTGTCGTGTGCTCGTCTCATTCCCGAGATCAGCTACGAGGAAATGATGGAGATGGCGGCCTGTGGCGCCAAGATCTTGCATCTGCGCTGCGTTGAGTACGCACGGCGGGAGAACGTCCGGGTGCACGTCCGGTCCTCGTTCTCTGACAAGGACGGAACCTGGGTGCAGGAGCCGAAGGAGGGAAGCCCCATGGAGCAGGCGATCATCTCCGGAGTCGTCCATGATCGCAGCGAGGCGAAGATCACCATCGTGGGTGTGCCGGATCGGGTCGGTGAAGCTGCGCGAATCTTTACTGCGGTCGCCGCAACCGAGATCAATATCGACATGATCGTGCAGAACGTGTCCGCAATCGAAACCTCGCGCACCGATATCTCTTTCACCCTGACCAAGACCGACGGCCCGACGGCCATGGCTACGCTCGATGCGCTGAAGAGCGAGGTCGGCTTCGAAGACGTGCTCTACGACGACCGGATCGGCAAGGTCTCGGTCATCGGAGTAGGCATGCGATCACATCCCGGCGTCACCGCAAAGTTCTTTTCAGCACTGGCCAATGTTGGCGTAAACATTGAAATGATCTCTACGTCGGAGATCAGGATCTCCGTGGTTGTTGATCAAGATGATGTTGATCGTGCGGTCGTTGCTGCCCATACCGCGCTGGGTTTGGACACCGGTGAAGAGGCTGTGGTGTACGCCGGGACCGGTCGTTGAGGCTCAGCGACGAGCTTCGAGGTCAGTTGCAGCCGACTGATGTGACCTTGACGGTGACCCTGCTCATTCCGTTGTACGGAGCATAGGTGCCCGAGGCCGAGACACATCGGTTGTAGGTGTCGTCCAGATAGACGCCGCTGACCTTGGTCGCGTGCGGTTGGATGGTGCGCTCCGCAGACTCCGGCCAGGCCGTGCCGCCGTAGTCGCTGAACCATATCCGCGCTGTCATCCGACCTTGCAATTTCGGGGGCCAGCCTCGTCGAGTGACCGTGACGCAGTTCCGATCACCGTCCACCGGGCTGAAGTAGATCTTGATGTTCAGGCTGCCGTCACTCGCGGTCGCGGTCTTGTTGGCGACCACCTTGCCCGAGCAGGAGGAGAGCGGCCCGCCTGGGATGTTGCTGCGATCGGTTTGATTCGGCTGGTTGGGCACCGGCGTGGTGGTATACGTCGGCGAGGTTGTTCTGGTGGTGGACCCTGAGGTCGTGCCGGTAGTCCCGACCGCGTACGCGATCAGGCCTAAGAAGAGTAGGAACATGACAAGGCCGAATGCAGAGTCTGTCGCGTCGTCAGCCATGCTTTGCCTCGATTAGAATCCGTCCAAAACACTATTAACCATCGCTCGGCTACATCAAACCTTCGGGCAAACTGTTGTTAACCGTGCATTGGCTCGATCAATACGTCGTGCAAAACACTTTGATCATGGATCGTGATCATGCATGATGTCAAGTCCAGCGGCGCTGATCAGCCGCTGCCGATACCGTGACGTTACTCCCGGAGGGCCGCTGCAGCTGATCATGAATCTTAACGCGAGCCGCACCCCGTGGCGGTGGTCCGCGCCGGTCCTGCGACAGCCTGCTGGCCGAGGCGACGAGCACACCCGCAGTGGTTGACGCGCTTGTTGATCACCATCTTCTCGAATGAGGTGCCGTGACAACCAGGCCGCTCTTGCTTTGTGGAACCAGCAGAGGCTGCCCCCGAGCATGCCGAAGGGCGCTTCGACAAGCTCAGCGCAGTCAATTCCAAGATCATTATGGATGACGTGTAAGTCAATCCGCGTCTTGGTCGTCTCGATGGCCACCGGAACGGCTTTGGTAGTTTCGAGTGGTGGTGCATCCATGAGGCCCGCGCGGGTCGCTTCGCTGCCTACCGGCGAGAGCCTGGGAAGCCGGGCCGACTCGGCGTACCCGCCAGGCACCGACGTATTCTTCCGCCGCTGGATCGCCTGCACGATCGCCGGTGAGGCGGCCGGCTTTACCGTCGCTGCTGCGCTGGCCGCGACTCAGGACCTCTCGCATATGCCCGAGTTCGCGGTCTTGCTCGGTGCTGGTGCCCTGGAAGGTGCACTGCTCGGTAGGGGCCAGGCGATGGCCATGTCCCGACTACAGCTGCCCGCCGTCATTCTTCGTCTCTGGCCGGTGGCCACGAGCGTCGCCGCTGTGGTGGCATGGTCGATCGGCCTGATTCCGGGCTCCATGCAGCGGATCGGCTGGTCGTCCTGGTCGTCGTGGTTATTGGCTGCCGTTCTGGTGCTCGCACTGCTGGCTTCCATACCTACGGCGCAGTTCATGCTCCTACGGACCGCCGTGCCGACCGCCGGACGGTGGGTCAGGTTCAATGCAGTCGCCTGGACGCTTGGGCTCAGTTGGACGTTTGCACCCCCAGCGCTGGTCAAACCCAATACGCCGGTCATCTCAGAGATTGGCGTATACGCCATCGCCGGCGTCCTCATGGCGACCACGGTGGCGATCATTACGGGCCTGTGCTGGCTCAGCTGGTTGAAACGCGGCAATCTGCGGACCGCATTCTCGGAAGCTTTTGACTAAGAGTTCGGCAACGGGTCTGCCGGCCGATGTCACTGCCGGCCAAGTTGGTCATTTATCAAGGGCCAGGCGCGGTGCAGTTCGCGTTTCCAGTAAATCCAGTTGTGGGTGCCTGGCCCGTAAAGGTCAATCTGTGCATTCAGACCAAGTTCTTGTACGCGATCGGCGAAGGCCCGGTTCTCCGCCCCTAACGCTGTTTCGGTTGAGTCATGGCCGGTGCCTTTCCGGTCGAGTGGGCCGGGATCGCCGTTGCCGGCGGAGATGAACAACCGGACATCGCTGAGTTGTGATGCGAGGTCGTACGGGTTGTGTTGCTTCCAGGTGTCGACATCTGCGTCGGGATCTCCCCACAACGCCTGTGGATCCTCGCCTTGGGAGGAGACCAAGCCGAGATACCCCTGCGATTCGTCAGGGGACAGCCGGGTATGGACAATGCCGCTGAATGACGCTGCGACGATGTACATGCCAGGGTGGCGGGCCGCGTAGTTCAGGGCGCCCAGACCTCCCATCGAGACTCCTGCGATCGCCGCGACCGGACCGGCCCGGTACTGCCGGGCCAGCAGGTTGGGCAATTCGGCGGTATGGAAGGTTTCCCAGCCCGGCCCAGACCGCCAGTCGGAGTAGAACCCGACCTTGCCGCCCTCAGGCATGGCCACGATGACGTCTGAGTGAGCGGTGAGCTTGCTGACGTCGGTCGACCGGGTCCAGCTGAGATAGCTGTCGCAACAGCCGTGCAGCAGGTAGAGCACCGGCCAGCGCCGGGATTTTTCTGTCTGGTAGCTCGCCGGCAGCAGCAGCAGGACTTTAACCTGCTCACCGACGGCCGGTGACTCGACAGTGAGGTCTACTTTCCGATCGTTGAGGCGCTTGGTGGCGACCAGGCGGGCAGGTGCCACGGACGCTTGCGAGCTGACTGATGCGCCACCTGCTGGCGGCGCAGTCGAGGTCGTTGTCGAGGGAGTCGAGATGTCGCAAGCGCACAGCAAAACTACGGCGGCCAGGGTGAGACGCCGCAGATCCAGCGCGCAGGCGTACAAGAATCGAGATAGTCGTGCGTTCGGTGGGTGGATCACAGGACGTTCAGACTTTCCCTCGGGCCGTATGCATGGTAAGCAGTTTGCTACTGTTCGCTTTTGCGGGAAGGACGAGCATGCCATGACTGATCAGACGATTGGCGGGGCCGTGAGCGACTACGAGGCAGTTGGCGGCGGGCCTGCCGTCAGTGCTGTCGTAAATGACTTTTACGAGCGGGTTCTCGGCGACTCGCAGCTTGCGCCGTACTTCGATGGGGTCGACATGACGCGACTCAAGCGCCACCAGGCTCTGTTGGTGACCCAAGTCCTCGGCGGCCCGGCAAACTACGACGGTCGCCGGCTCAGTGAGGCTCACGCTGGCCTTGGAATTGACCAGGACGACTTCAATGCAGTCGTCGGTCATCTGGGTGCCGCTATGAAGGACGCCGGAGTTCCCGACGACATCATCGGCCGGGCCGCTGCAGTGGTCGTGGCCACGGAGCCTGACATCGTCGAAGCGGGGTCGTCCTGACCTGATGGACACCGCCGCCTTAAAGGCCAGTTGGGGGAAGGTCGCGGCCAACGGCGACGATGTCCCGCTGTACTTCTACTCTCATTTGTTCTTGAGCCACCCCGAGGTGCGCTCGATGTTCCCGATTCAGATGACTGCGCAGCGGGAGAAGCTGGTTACGGCCCTGGGCGCTGTGGTCTCCAACGTCGAGAGCCTCGACGACGTGGTGCCCATCCTTGAGCAGTTGGGTCGTGACCACCGTCGCTTCTCGGTGGTTACCGAGCACTACTCAGCGGTAGGCGCGAGCCTGCTGGCCACGTTGAAGCGCTTCCTCGGCGCATCGTGGACACCTGAGCTGGCCGACACGTGGGCGCAGGCCTACGGAGTGGTCGCCAAGGTGATGGTCGCTGCCGCCGAGCAGCACGAGGAGATCGCGCCGGCATGGTGGGAGGCCGACGTCGTGCGTGTCGAACGACGTTCGGTCGAGGTCGCCGTCATAGAAGTGGCGCCGCGGGAACCGTTCCCCTACCGCGCCGGGCAGTCCGTGGCGGTGGAGATCCCGCAGCGGCCCCGGCTGTGGCGGTACTTCAGTCCCGCCAATGCTCCGGATCCCTCGGGGCGGCTGCAGTTCCACGTCCAGCCGATTGCCGGTGGTCTCGTCTCCACTGCGGCGGTCCGTCGGCTGAGCCAGGGCGACACCATCAAGCTGGCAGCCCCGGTAGGCGAGCAGCTCACGCTACCCGAGAATGGCGCCCTTCCCGACCTGCTGATGGTCGCCGGCGGCACCGGCCTTGCTCCGTTGCGCGCCGTATTGGAGCAGATCGACCGAGGCTGGGAGTCGAGCGGATTCGCGCCCAGGGTGCACTTATTCCACGGCTCTCGGATGCCGTGGAACCTCTACGATCATGAGCACCTCAGCCGGCTGGCGCGCAAGCCCTGGTTCGACTACACGCCAGTGGTCTCTGAGGATCACACCTACTTCGGGGCTCAAGGGCTTGTCGCCAGCGTGGCAGCGAAGGCTGACAACTGGTCGCAGCGGACCGCCATGGTGTGCGGCTCACCGGCGATGGTCCGACATGCAGTGACAGAGCTCGAGGCCGTGGGTGTTCCTGCCACCTCGATCCGACGTGAGCAGTTCGATTTCCGTGGCGACGCGTCGCCGACCCGGGAGCTACAGGACGCTTGGGAGACCAGATAGCAGTGGAGGGGTACATAACCATGAGCATGAATAGCTCACCTCGTCCCCGGACCAGTCCACAGGACGTACGCCGCAAGACCTTCAACGTCCGGCTTCGTGGCCTGGACCACAATGAGGTCCGCGCCTTCCTCCGC
>Ga0307305_10001045_pt1 | contig 10722 bp, 8 predicted proteins | sample ER_DNA_186_FD_194512 | JGI IMG/M metagenome (GOLD analysis project Ga0307305, IMG submission 194512) | Bulk soil microbial communities from the East River watershed near Crested Butte, Colorado, United States - ER_DNA_186 | ecosystem: Environmental > Terrestrial > Soil > Floodplain | place: USA... | reverse complement strand
GCTCGAACGCCTCCGCGAGCGCCTCCAGCGCCAGGAACGTGAGCAGGCCCGCGGTCAAAGCCATGAACGCGGCCAACCAGTTCGGGCTCGCGCGGCGCAGGGACGGGAGCCAGGCCAGTCCGAGCGCGATCGGAAGCACTCCCACGAGCAGGCCGATCAACGTGTAGCCGAGGAAGCCTCGCGCCGAGGCCTGCGGCGTCTCGAACGCGGCCGGGACGTCCTCGGTCGTCTGGACTCCGGTCGAGCTGGTGACGCCGACGCTCAGCGGCTCGCCGTCGACCCAGTCGTACGGGACGACGAGCGTCGCGGAACGCAGCCGGCCCAGCGTGCGGTCGCCGTCGACCGAGAACGGGACGATCGCATCGTCGACGGTCACCGAGGCGATCGTGATTGTCTCGCGCTGCGGGTTCGTCACCCTGACCCTGATCTCGCCCGGCCGGAACTCGACCCGGCGGACGTCGAGCTCGTCGCGTGGCGGCGGGCTCTGGCCGACGAGCTCGAGCAGCGAGCCTCCGGTCGAGACGAAGAGCGCGACCGCGCCGACGAGCGCTGCGATCGGCACGAGCGCCCACAGTCGCCAGTGCGCGCCGCCGAACCTCGCTGCGAATGAGCCCGACTCCACTAATCACTCACGGCGAAATAGCCCATCCAGCCGAGCTCGGCGAACTCGCTCTGGTGCGCGTGGAACATGAACGTGCCCGCGTTGCGGAACTCGAGCTCGATGATCCCGCGCTCGCCCTGGCAGAGCATCACCGTGTCCGTGTACTCGAAGTGGTCGGTCGACCCGGTCGGGTAGTAGCGGAAGAACTCGCCGTGCAGGTGGAGCGAGTTGATCAGGTCGAACTCGGTCAGGTTCGCGAGGTAGATCCGGACGAGCTCGCCCCGCTTCACGGGAATCGGATACTTCGCGTAGTAGAAGGCGCGGACGTTGACCGTGTAGAAGTTGTTCTCCCCGTCGCCGTCCGTGTCGTAGCCGTTCATGACCATGACGAGCTCGCGCGCGGGCTGCCGAGGCTCCTTCGGGTCGATGATGAACGCGCCATAGAGGCCCTTGTGGATGTGCTTCTTGAGCGGCGTCGCGTGGCAGTGGTAGAGCTGCATGCCGTACGGGCGCGCCCGGAACTCGTATGTGAACGTGTCGCCGGGGAGGACGGTCTCGAAGACGCCGTCCATGCCGCTCGGGTGGATCCCATGGAAGTGGATCGTGTGCGGGTGGACCCCCTGGTTCGAGAAGTTGACGCGCAGCAGGTCGTCCTCGGTCGCGCGGATGATCGGGCCCGGAACCGTGCCGTTGTACGTCCAGGCGTCGAAGAAGACGCCGGGCGCGACTTCGATCTTCTGGTCGACCGCGGTCAGGTGGTACTCGCGGACGCGGCCGGGCTGATGGGGGAGGGCCGGCGGTGGGAACAGCGCCGCGTCCTGGGCGTGTGGCCCGCCCGGTGCGGGCGCCTCGGGGCCGATCATCGCCGCGTGACCGGTGTTGGGGCGGTCGTTGCCGAGATGCGTCGCGGAGCTCTCTCCATGCGCGCTGCTAGGCCAAGCGAGCTTCGCCAGCGGCACGGCTGCGACCAGGGGGAGCGAGCCGGCCAGAATCTGCTTCCGCGTCAGATTTTTAGCCACGTCGAACTTCTGAGTTAGAGTATAGGTCATGTTTCGCGATCTAACAGACGCGATGCAGGACTACGTCAAGGAGATCTACAAGCTCCGGCTCGAGGGCAAGCGCGCCACGACGTCGGCGATCGCGGAGCGCCTGGGCGTGCGCCCGCCCTCGGTGACCGCGATGGTGAAACGCCTGTCCGCGTTGGGGCTGGCCGAGCACGCGCCGTACCGCGGCGTGGAGCTGACACCGGCCGGGGAGCGCGTGGCGCTCGAGGTCATCCGTCACCACCGGCTGCTCGAGCTCTACCTCGCCCAGGCGCTCGGGCTCAGCCTCGACGAGGTGCATTCCGAGGCCGACCGGCTGGAGCATGCGTTGTCCGAGGAGCTCGAGGCGCGGATCGACCGCTCGCTCGGCTATCCGACGCACGACCCGCACGGCGACCCGATTCCCGATGCGGCGCTCCGCCTCGACCGCAAGCGGCTGCGCACGCTCGCCAGCCTCGAGCCCGGCGACGAGGCCACGATCAAACGCGTCCCGGACGGCGATGACGAGCTGCTGCGCTATCTGGCCAAGCTCGCGCTCGTACCGGGCAAGAAGGTCAAGCTCCGGTCCGCGGAGCCGTTCGGCGGCCCGCTCACGGTGCGCGTCGGGAAGGCGGAGCACGCCATCTCGCGCGAGCTGGCCGGCGGCATCGGCGTGACGTGACCCAGGAGCGTCCCGCGGAGACTGCCCCCGCGGGCCGCGTCGTCCGAGTCGAGGACGCGCTTCCAGGAGAGGCCCGCGTACTCGAGGCGGCCGAGCGCTCGCTCACCGGGCGGCGGCGCGGGGTGGCGGCGCTGACGCCGTTCCTCGGGCCGGCGTTCATCGCGGCGGTCGCCTACGTCGACCCGGGCAACTTTGCGACGAACATTGCGGCGGGGGCGAAATTCGGCTACGCGCTCCTGTGGGTCGTGCTCGCCGCGAACCTGATGGCGATGATCGTGCAGTCGCTGTCCGCGAAGCTCGGGATCGCGACGGGCAAGAACCTGGCGGAGGTCTGCCGCGACCGCTTCTCGCCGCGGATGACGTACTTCCTCTGGATCCAAGCCGAGGCGATCGCGATGGCGACCGACCTCGCCGAGTTCACGGGCGCCGCGCTGGGCCTCGCGATCCTCTTCTCATTGCCGCTCTTCCTGTCGGGGCTCATCACCGCGGTCGTCGCGTTCGGAGTGCTCGCTCTCCAGGAACGCGGCTGGAGACGGGGGGAGGCGGTGATCACCGCGCTCGTGGGAGCGATCGTCGCCGGATTCGCGATCGAGGTCCTCCTCTCGCCGGTCTCCGGGTCGGGCGTCGCCCGCGGGGTGTTCGTGCCGACGCTTCCGAACTCGGAGGCGACGCTCCTGGCCGTGGGGATCATCGGCGCGACCGTCATGCCGCACGTGATCTACCTCCATTCGGCGCTGACGCAGCGGCGAATCGTCGGGGTCGACGAGGAGGCACGCCGCCGGATCTTCCGCTTCGAGCTGATCGACGTCGTGATCGCGATGGGCATCGCCGGCGCGATCAACATGGCGATGCTCGCGACGTCGGCTGCCGTCTTCCACACGAGCGGATTGCAGGATGTCGGCGACGACCTGTTGGTGGTGGCCGACCAGCTCGGAGCGCACCTGCACGCGCATGCGGGCACGATCTTCGGAATCGCGCTGCTCGCGTCGGGCATCTCTTCATCCTCGGTGGGGACGATGGCCGGGCAGGTCGTGATGCAGGGGTTCATCCGGCGGCGGATCCCGATCTTCGTCCGGCGGACGGTGACGATGCTCCCGGCGCTGACCTTGCTTGCGATCGGGGCGAGCCCGTCCCGCGCGCTCGTCCTCAGCCAGGTGTTCCTGTCCTTCGGGATCCCGTTCGCGCTCGTGCCGCTCGTGCTCTTCACGCGAGACCGCGGGCTGATGGGCGGGCTCGTCAACCGACGCGTGACGACCGTGGCCGCGAGCGTCGTCGCGACCGTGATCATCTGCCTCAACGTCTACCTGCTCCAGCAGACTTTCTTCGGCTAACCGGACCTAAACCAGTCGTGCTCCTGTGCCGATGAGAGCTTTCGTGACTTCTGACAGGCCCATCCGAAGCCGCTCGATCCTGGCCGTGCTCGTGCTCGCCGGAGCAGTCGCGGCCATCGCAGGCGGATCGGCCAACGCCGGCTCTCAGGCGGCCAACGGACGGATCGCGTACGTCAGCGATGCCGCCTGCCGCTTCGATCCGACCCTGAAGAACGAGGACATCTTCTCGATGGCGCCCGACGGGTCGGGCAAGGCCGATCTCACGAGGAGCGCCAACCCAGACAGCAGCCCCGCCTGGTCGGCCGACGGCACGAAGCTCGCGTTCACGCGTCCCGGCAAGGCCGACAACGACGACGTGTTCGTCATGAGCTCGAACGGCAAGGCGCAGCGGAACGTGACCAAGACGTCGCCCGACGACGCGAACCCCGACTGGACTCCGGACGGGTCGAAGATCACGTACGACGTCAGCGGGACGACGGTGTTCTCCGCCAATTCGGACGGGACCGGCATCGCGCCGCTCATCCCTGGTGGCTACGAGGCCTCCTGGTCGTCGACCGGCAAGATCGCCTACACGGGGACCGTCGAGCCTTCCAACGCGGAGATCTTCGTCGCCAATGCCGACGGCAGCGGCGCGCAGAGCGTAACGAACGCGCCCGGCTACGACGACGACTCGGCCGTGTGGTCCCCCGACGGGACGAAGATTGCGTTCGTGCGCTTCTACGGCGGCGCCGGCGAGATCTTCGTCATGAACGCCGACGGCAGCGGCCAGACCAACCTGACGAACAACCCCGCGAACGACGCCGATCCGACCTGGTCGCCCGACGGCTCGACGATCGCGTTCACCACGAACCGCGGCCCGACCGGGGACAACGAGATCTACCTGATGAACGCCAACGGCAGCAATCCGGTCGACCTCACGAACAGCCCGGCCAACGAGTCCGACCCCGACTGGCAGCCCGTCACGGGCACGCCGCCGGCCGTCCCGGGCCCCGACCGCTTCTGCAAGGTGCCGAACCTGCTCGGACAGAAGCTCCGTCAGGCGCGCACGAAGTCCCGCAAGTCGGGCTGCGTCTCCGGCACCGTCAAGTACGCGAGGTCGAAGCGTCCACGTGGCCGCGTCGTCCGCCAGACCCCGCGCAAGGGCCTGCGCCTCTGTTTCGGCGTCCGCGTGAACGTGGTCGTCAGCCGCGGCCTTCACTAGGGACGTCAGCGCCTTCGCCTAGCATTCCTCCTCGTGCGGAGGACCTGGCTCGCGGTTGCGCTCGTCCTCCTGCTCTCCGGTAGTGGCGCCTCGGCACAGTCGTCGAGCGGCTGGCTCGTCTACGGCAACGACCTGGCCCGGAGCTCGTCGACGGACACCTCGCTGTCGCCGCCCTCGGTGCGTCCTGCGTGGTTCACGCCGATCTCGGGGCGGGTCAGCGCGCAGGCGCTCGTCGCGCAGGACGTGCCCGGCCCGGGGCAGCGCACGGTTTACGTGGCCACGTCGAAGGGCGTGCTCTACGCGCTCGCCGAGAACGGCTACGTGCGCTGGCGGGCCGAGCTCGGGCAGCTCGAGCGCGTCTGCCAGCAGATCGACGGCTACGGCGTGACCGGCACGCCGGCGATCGACCTCGGCACGCACGCGATCTACGCCGCCGACGCGTTCGGGCGGATCCATGCGCTCGACCTCGCGACGGGGGCCGAGCGGCCCGGCTGGCCGGTCACCGTCTACACGGACTTCCGGCGGGAGCTCGTCTGGGGCGCGTTGACCGCCGTGGACGGCTCGCTCTACTTCGGAACCGGCTCGTACTGCGATCGCAAGATGATCGCCAAGGTCTTCCGCGTCGACATCGCGACGGGCGGCGTCTCGCAGTGGGAGGTCGTGCCGAAGCGCCTCGGGGGCGGCGGGGGCGTGTGGGGGTGGGGCGGGCTCGCCTACAGCGCGGCGCGCGACTCGCTGTACGCCGTCACCGGGAACGCGTTCGAGGGCGGTTCGAACCGCGGCAAGCGCTTCCGGGAGTACGCGGGCTACGGCGAGCGGATCGTCGAGCTCGGCCCCGACCTGCGCGTGCGCGGCTCGAGCCATCCGCGCGACATCCATCAGGTCAACGATCTCGACTTCGTGGGCTCGCCCGTGGTGTTCCAGCACGGCTCGTGCGGCGAGCTTGCGGCCGCGCTGAACAAGAACGGCTCCCTCTACCTGTGGCGCACGCGGCGCCTGGCCGCCGGGCCGATCTCGTCGCTGCGGCTGTCCAACCCGACGCTCGCCGCGCCCCTACTCTCGCAGGCCGCCTACTCGCCGCGCACGCGGGCGCTGTATATCGCGACTCCGGGCCGGCTCGTCCGCGTGAACGTCAACGGGAAGTGCCGTGCGCGCGTCGGCTGGAGCCGGAAGGTCGGGAGCGGGCTCTTCAACGGCTCGCCGACGGTCGCCGGGGACACCGTCTGGCTCGTCGAGAACGCCAACGCCGGCTCGGCGCTGGTCGCGTTCCGGGCGACGACCGGTCAGCTCCGGTACCAGGCGCGCCTTGCCGGGCCCGGGTACGTCGCGCCGACGGTCTCCGGCGACCGCATCTACGTCCCGCTGTACACGGGAGCCGTCCAGGGGTTCGCGCTCGGGTCCGTTCTCGCCCGGCAGACCGGAGGGAGCGGAAGCGGCCTGGACGAGTACCGAAGCTTCGCGGACGGGATGCACGGCTGGACGAGCCGCGAGGACGGCGTCTACGCGACGGATGACGGCGGCGCGACGTGGCGCCTGGTGTACCCGCGCAGCGCGGTGCGGGTGGCGCGCGTCTCGCCGTCGAGCGGGATGATCGCCGTGGGAGATCGCAGCTCGAAATGCGGCTGTCGCCAGGTGCGGCTCTGGACTGCGAACGGCGGGGCGACGTGGGCCCGAACCCCGCAGGCGGACGGCTCCGGGTTCGCGGCCGCGGGCGGGACGCTCTGGTGGTGGCGCGGCGCAAACCTCTACCGGGCCGCGGCGTGGCCGCCCGGGCCGAAGGGGCTCAAAGGGGTGCGCGTCGCCTCGGGGAAGGGCGCGATCGTCGACGTAGAGCCCGTTCCCGGCGGAGCTGCCGCCCTCGTCAGTCGCCGCGTAGGTGGGTTCGGCTTCGACCGGGCGCCCCTGCTCCGCTTCGTCCAGAACGGACCGCTGCGCGACCGCGTCCTGCCGCGGGTCGGCGGCGACGTCCTCGTGGAGTCGTTCGACGTCAACTGGCCGCAGATCACAGTGCGCGGCGCCGACGTAACCGCTTTCACCCGACACGAAGAAGGCTCGGTGCTCTGGCGGTCTCTCGACGGCGGGGCGTCCTGGACGGTGTCCAGGAACTAGTCGTCTGGCGGGCCTGCTCGGTCTCGCTAGGAGCGGCCGGCTAGCGTTCTTGCTGTTTCTGCTCGAGCTTGATGAACTCGAGGTCGTCTTTCGTGACGACGAGGCTCGGGCCGACGGTGCCGATGCCGTTCGACTTGAGCTGGTTCATCGCGTCCTCGAGCGCCTTGCGCGCGTCGTCCTCGTTCTCGGCAACGTCGGCGCGGGTGGTCGAGCCGGAGCGGAATCTCACGTAGGCCTGCCACATGGTCGCGGGATCGTACCGGAGATCCCGCGACGTGTCCTGGAAGGGTTTGGCCCAAGTGCCTGGCACTGGGACGCGTCTCGAGGGGACCCGCTTGCCTCGGACAGGTCCCAGTGCCTGGCACTTGGACGTGTCCCGCAGAGAGCCGTGGTCAGGCGACCTCGGCGTCGAAATCGTCGTCGCTGCCGATCTGCTTGTTCCACCACTCGGACTCGCGGCGCTGGAGTGCGCCCTGAGCCTGTGCGACGTACGTGGCGAGCTGGTCCTCCTTCACGCCGAGCTTCTCCTCGAGCTCGGCCACTGCCTGCTCGCGCGCCTCGAGCTTGTCGAGCCGGATCTCGAAGTCGGTCTCGTATCGAGCCTCGCGCTGGTCGAGCACCTCCTCGCGCTCGTCGAGCTCGCGGGTGCGATCGCGCAGGCTCCCTTCGGTGTCGGCCAGCCGCTTCTCGCGCTTGCCGACCCGGGCGAGGGCCGTCTGGGAGATCTCGGCCTCCTCCATGAACGCGGCCTCGCGATCGTTGAGCTGCTGCTCGCGGGCCTCGAGCGTCTGTCGCAGAGCCTCGCGGGCCACGAGCTCCTGCTCGCGGGCCTCCAGCTGCTTTCGCAACCGGTCCAGCTCGTTGCTCTGCGTCGTCTCGAGATCCGCCTCGCGCTTGGCGACCTCGGCCTCCTTGGCGGCGAGCTCGTTCTCGCGCGCCTCGATCTCTCCGAGGCGCTGCTCGAACTCTTCGACCTCGGCGCCGGACGCCGCAAGCTTCTTCTCGAGCTCGGCGGTCTCCGCGCGGATTCTTTCCTGCCGGTCGTGGACATCCGCCTCGCGCCGCCTGAGCGCGCCGTCCTCCGCGGCCGTCCTGGCGCTCTCCTTGGCGAGGCGCTTCTCGCCTTCGACGAGCCGCGTCTCGCGTCCGGCGAGATCCTTGTCGCGCCGCTTCAACTCGTTGTCGCGACCCTTCAGGCCGCGGTCTCGCGTCGTGAAGTCCTGCTCGGTCCTCGCGAGCTTCGCTTCACGCGCCGAGAGCTCCTGCTGCCCCTTGGCGAGCTTCTCCTCCCGCGTTGCGAGCTCGGTCGAGCGCTGGGCAAGCTCTGAGGAGCTCCGACCCGCGAGTCGCTCGGCCTCCGTCAGCTCGGCGTCGCGTGCCTGGAGCTCCTCCTCGAGCTCGGCGGCAGCAGACTGGGCTGCTGCGACCTCTTCCTGGAGCGTTGAGAGCCGCTTGCGCTCGGCGAGGAGCTCCTGGCGCTCCTTTTCGAGGCGCTGCTCACGCTCCCGGATCTGGGATTCCGTGCCGGAGAGCCGCGCGCTGCGCTCGTCGAGCTTCGTCTGCTCGTGCGCGACCTCGTACTCCTCGCTCAACCTTCGCTCGTACGCCTCCACCTGCTCGGCGAATGCACCGCGGAGCTCGACCTCGCGCTTCTGGGCAGCCTCGAGCTGTGACCGGAGATCCTCGACCTCCGGGTTGCTGCCGTTCAGCTCGACCGGGGCCGGCTGCTCGAAGTCGTAGCTCACGAACTCCGGCTCGGGCTCCTCAACGGGCTCGGGCGGGGTTTCTTCGACCAACTCCGGGTGCAGCCGCTTGCGCAGCTGTGCGCGGAGGCCGGTTCCGAAGCCGCCTTCGACGGTTTCGGGCTCGCCCTGCTTGGTGTCGTCGTCGGGGTTTTCGTTTTGACGGAGGGTCATCGAGGTTGGCTCCTAGCCGAGGATCTTCTTCCTAGCCGAAGATCTTCTGGACGTTGAGGATGGCCGGTCCGAGGATGACGAGGAACATCGCCGGGAAAATGAAGAGCACCGTCGGGAACAGCATCTTGATCGGCGCCTTCATCGCCCGCTCCTCGGCCGCCGCCTGCCTGCGTAGACGGGCGTCGGCGGCCTGGACGCGGAGAATCCGGCCCAGGGTCGTACCGAGCTGGTCGGCCTGGATGATCGCGCGCGTGAACGCGGACAGCTCCGGAGCGTCGACGCGGTCGGACATGCGCTTGAGCGCTTCGGAGCGGCTCTCGCCGATCTTCATCTCGGAGAGAGTCAACCCGAACTCGTCGGCCAGCGGGCCCTCCATGTGCTCGTTCAGCTTGGCGATCGAGGCGTCGAAGCCGAGGCCGGCTTCCACGCTGACGGCGAGGAGGTCGAGCGCGTCGGGCAGGTCTGCGCGCACCTTCTCCTTGCGGCCACGGGCCTTGAGTGTCAGGGCGTAGTCCGGGCCGAGGAAGCCCAGCGCACCGGCCATCAACGCTCCCAGAACGATGCCGCTGAACCCGCGGCTGGCTCCAAGCATCGAGCCGACGAAGACGCCGATCAGCGCGAGCAGCGCCTTCAGGGCGAGGTAGCCGGTTGGCGAGATCTTGTAGCCAACGCCGGCCGCCATCAGCCGGCGGCCCACGGCATCCTTGCTCGTACGCGGGTTGAGCTTGAGCGCCCACCTCGCGAGGACGTCGCTCAGCGGTGCGACCAGACGCTCGCGCATGCCCTCGTTCGGCGTGCCGGACGGTAGCTCCATCTTTCCGTAGGTGGCGGCACGACGCACGGACACGTACCGCTGGCGTGAAGGAGCGGTGACGATCTCGCCGATCAGGAAGGCCGCGCCGGCGAGGCAGAAGATAGCGAGGACGAGTAGAAGAGTCATGTGGTCGTTACCCCTTGAACGAGACGATCTTTTTGAGGACCAGGGAACCGAAGGCCATCATTCCGAGGCCCGTGTAGATGAGCATGTGGCCTGTCTGCGTGTGGTACAGGGGCTCCATGTACGTCGGGTTGATGAGCGTGATGATCGCCGCGATGAAGAACGGGAGCGCGACGAGCACGTAGGCGCCCGCGCGACCCATCGCCGTCAGGCCCTTCACCTTGCGAATGAACTGCTGCCGCTGGCGGACCGTGTCGGCGACCATGTCGACGAGCCCGGCGAGGCTACCGCCGACCTGCTGCTGGATCTTGACGGCCGTGATCACGAAGTCGAAATTCTTCGAGCCGAGCCGCTCGGACATGTCCCAAAGAGCTGCCTCCAGCGGCTTCCCGAGGCGTGCCTCGGTAAGAACCCGGTGGAACTCCTTGCTCGCGGGCGCGCTGCCCTCGTCGACGATCGTCTGCAGGCCGGCCTTGAAGCTGTGGCCTGCCTTGAGCGCCGCGGCGAGCGTGATCAAGACGTCCGGCAGTTGGTTCTCGAAGGCGCTCAGCCGCCGGGTCGCCTTGAACCAGACGAACCCGACCGGCGCCATGAAGCCGGCGCCGAACGCGGCGAGCGTGATCAGCATCGACGGCGTGAACATCGTGGCCAGGAGGCCGCCCATCAGCGCGCCGCCGCACATGACGTAAAAGATCTCGACCGTGCGCACGGGCAGGTCGCTGCGCTCCACGAGCCGGTCGAGGCGCTTCCAGAGCTTCCAGCCCTCGAAGGCGTTCTCCGTCGCGTTGAACAGCCCGGCCGCGGCTGCGAGCCGCTCCCGCTCCTGCTTGCGTTTCTTCGCGACGTCCGGCGCGAGGTGGGGCCCGATCCGCTTCTTCAGGCGTGCGCCCTTCACCGTCGTCATCGCGAGCGACGCGGCGAGG
>Ga0307305_10001044_pt1 | contig 10724 bp, 10 predicted proteins | sample ER_DNA_186_FD_194512 | JGI IMG/M metagenome (GOLD analysis project Ga0307305, IMG submission 194512) | Bulk soil microbial communities from the East River watershed near Crested Butte, Colorado, United States - ER_DNA_186 | ecosystem: Environmental > Terrestrial > Soil > Floodplain | place... | reverse complement strand
ACGTCTCGGCGTAAAGACGGGTGATCGGGTAGCGCTGGTCCTGCCGAACTCGCCGCAATTCGTGATCGCGTTTTACGGAGCGCTTCGCGCGGGCGCGATCGTCGTTCCCTGCAACCCGCTTTACACGCCGCCCGAGCTGCAGCATCAGCTCGCCGACTCGGGCGCGACCGTCGTGGTCGTCCTCTCGCGCCTCTACCCGGTCGTCAAAGCCGCGCGCGCGAACACCGCCGTCGAACACGTGATCGTGACGAACATCAAGGAGGAGATGCCGCCGGTCGTACGGCTTCTCTTCACGCTCGCCAAAGAGAAGAAGGACGGCCACCGTCAGCAGTTCGCAGGCGATCCCGGCGCGATCTCCATGAACCAGGTGCTTTCGGCGCCGTCCGATCCGTTCGACGCCGGCACCGGCCCGGATGACATCGCGGTCCTTCAGTACACCGGCGGCACGACCGGCGTGTCGAAGGGTGCGATGCTCTCGCACCGCGCACTCGTCGCGAACACCCTGCAATGCCGGGCGTGGTTCACGAATCTCCGGGACGGCCAGGACGTTGCGATGGCGGTCATGCCCTTCTTCCATGTCTACGGGCTGACCGTGGTGATGAGCCTGGCGGTGCAGGGTGCTGTGGCGATGATCCTCGAGCCGCAGTTCGAGCTGGAGCGAGTCCTCAAGGACATCCAGCGGCATCGGCCGAAGCTGTTCTGCGGCGCGCCTCGCATCTACAACGCCATCAACAACTCCCCGCTCGCCACGAAATACGACCTCACCTCGATCGAGGCGTGCATCTCAGGCTCCGCACCGCTTCTCATCGAGACGCATCGGAGGTTCGTCGAGTTGACCGGCTCCCGCCTCGTCGAGGGCTACGGCCTCACCGAGGCCGCCCCGGTCACGCACTGCAACCCGCTCTTCGGCGAGGGAAAGCAGAAGGTCGGCTCGATCGGCGTCCCGTACCCGGATGTCGAGTCAAAGATCGTCGACGTCGAGACCGGCGAGCAGGAGATGCCCCCGGGCGAGCCGGGCGAGCTCATCCTCCGCGGGCCGCAGCTCATGGACGGCTACTACAAGCGGCCCGACGAAACCGCGCAGACGCTGCGCAACGGGTGGCTCTACACCGGCGATATCGCGACGGTCGACCCCGACGGCTACGTCTCGATCGTCGATCGTAAGAAGGAGATGATCATCGTCTCCGGCTTCAACGTCTACCCGCGCGAGGTCGAGGAAGCGCTCGCCATGCATCCTGCGGTGATGGACGCGGCCGCCATCGGCGTCCCGCATCCAATCAAGGGCGAGGAGGTCAAGGCGTTCGTCGTCCTGAAGCCGGGAGCGACCGCGACGGCCGATGAGATCCGCGCATTCTGCGAGAAGCACCTCGCGCCGTTCAAGCGCCCGAAGGAGATCGAGTTCCGCGACTCGCTGCCAAAGACGCTCATCGGTAAGACCCTTCGTCGACAGCTGGCGCAGGAGGACCGAGCGAAGCGGAAACTGATGGTCCCGGCGTGAGCCGGGAGGTCGTTAGCGCTTCGCGACGCTCGCGGTGATCACGAAGTAGTCGTTGATGATCCCGTCGAGGGTGTTGTAGACCACGCGCACCATCACGTTCACCGGCTCGATGGCCGCCACCTGCATCTGCGTCAACGAGATGAGCTTTGCGCTCCAGACCGCTGCATAACCGTGGTTGTTCATGGCCATAAGCTCGCAGAGCGGCGCGATGGCAACATCGGCCGCAGAGGTGAGTTATCTCTCCCGCTCCCGTACTCCCCCGCGCGCGTACTCCCCCGCGTGGGTTAGTAGGGTTAGCCCCGATGATCGAGCCGGACGTCGTCATTGTTCCCGCGGGAGACGCATTGCTCGGCGATCCACCGCGGACCGAGCACGTAAATATTTTTGCTATTGCCCGCAGGCCTGTGACGGTCGCTGAGTACGCGATGTTCGTCGCCGAAACGCGACATTCTCCCCAAGGGGGAGGGGCCCCTGATGGGGTAGGGGCCCCAGCGGAGTGGCAACAGAAACAGCACGCGCCTGATCTCGCGGTCGATGGCGTGTCCTGGGCGGACGCGGTCGCGTACTGCCGCTGGCTCACAGTCGGGACCGGCCGCATCTATCGCCTTCCCGACGAGCGCGAGTGGGAGAAGGCCGCGCGCATGCCCGGCACCCTCGAGGATCTCGGAGCGCTGCGTGAGTGGACGAACAGCTGGCAGAACGGCGGTCGCGTTCTCCGGACCGGCGCGGACCCGGCCGCGCGTCTGTTCGCGGGCGAGGACCTCGCGCAGGTCGGATTTCGGATCGTCCGCGGGATGACCGGCCGCTAGGTGGCGCGCGTGACAGGAGTCATCGTCGGAAGCGGCAACGGCGCGTCCGCGCTCGCGGCCGGCGTGCGCGTCCTCGCGCGCGGCGGATCGGCACTCGATGCAGTCGAAGCGTGCGCGAAGATCATCGAGGCCGACACGACCGACACGAGCGTCGGCCGCGGCGGAAAGCCAAATGTGCTCGGCGAGGTCGAGCTCGACGCCTCGATCGTCGATGGCACGACGCATCGCACCGGCGCGGTGGCCGCCCTCAAGGGCTACCTCCATCCGATCTCGGTGGCGCGCGCGGTGATGGAGCGCACGCCGCACGTCTTCATCGTCGGCGACGGCGCCGCGCGTTTCGCAAAGGAGATCGGCGCCAAGACGACGCAGAACCTCACGCCGTCGACTCGCAAGCTCTGGGTGGAGCGCCTCCGTTCGGTCGGCGAGACGCCGTCGAGCATCCGGCGCCGCGTGAAGCTCCTCCCGGTCGTGCGTAAGACCGTCCTCGAGGAGCGGGGCACCGTCAACTTCCTCGCGCTGGACCGCCGTGGCGACATCGCGTCGGCGGTGACGACGAGTGGCTGGGCGTACAAGTACCCCGGCCGCGTCGGCGATTCGCCGATCGTCGGCGCAGGCAACTACTGCGACTCGCGGTACGGCGCGGCAGCGTGCACCGGCTACGGCGAGCTCGCCATCCGGAACGTCACGGCGAAAACGGCCGTGGACCGGCTCGCCGCCGGCATGCCGCCGGACCTGGTCGCGCGCGCCGCGATCGCCGACGCCAACGCGCTCGAGGACGCGGCCTTCAACATCGTGGTGCTGAGCCCGAAGGGCGTGCACGCCTCTGCGACGAATCGCGAGGGCCGCCGCTACGTCTGGATGACAGCCCGTATGAAGGAGCCAGTGCTGGCGGCGCGAATGCTCGTCAAGCGAACGACTCGGCGCTCACGATCGAGTGGAACGAGCAGCCGCGGGAAGCTGTAAGGAAGACGTGGTCCGATCACGTGCTTTCGCCTTAATCATCGCGCTCGCGATGGTGGGGTGCGACCTGCTCCCGTCATCGAACGTCGCGCCGACCGAGGCGCCGTGTGGAGCGCCGACCGGGCTCACGATGATTCCCGGATTCGGTCTTGTCGCGAAGGCCGGTCCTCTAGCGATGCGGGACTGGCCCGATGGTCCCGACGCGACGATCCGCAACTGGACGCCGGGCACGCTTGAAAAGGTCCTCCTGATCCAGGTCGAATCAGCGCCGTCCTTCAGCCTTCGCGGAAGTCGCTGCGGCGACGGTCACACACTCCGCTTCTGGTACCGCACGACCGGTCCTGCGCCGGTCGGCTCGAACGCGACCCCGATCCCCGATGCGGTGCTCGCGACGATGGGTGACGACGTCGTGGTGTTCGACGGAGGGACGGCCTCTCCTCCCGACCGGATGACGTTCCTCCCCGGCTACATGCTCTTCACGTCCGAAGGCGATTGGCGGATCGAGGTGCGGTCCGGGGCGAGTCTTCTCGGCTCGGCGATCCTGCGCGTCCAACGAGGCTAGGCACTCGACCTCGCGACCGCGGCGAGGAGCGCTTTCGTCTCGGGCCAGTGCGCGATCGCGATCGCTTCGGAGGCTGTGAGCCAGCGGTAGTCGTCGTGCTCCTCGTTCAGCACGGGCTCCCAACCGGGCGGGACCGCCACAGCGAAATTCTCGATCGCAACTTCGTCGACTCCGGCCAGATACTCGCTGCGCATCTCGTCAGGTACCCGGTAGCTCTGCGCGATCCGGACGTCGATGACAACTGCGTCGAGGCCGGTCTCCTCGCGCAGCTCGCGCGCCGCGGCCTCCGCGAACGTCTCGCCCTTCTCGACGACGCCGGCGACGACGTGCCAGTAATCGTCGACGGCCCGATGAAACATCAGGTACTGCTCACCGCGCCGGATGATGACCGAGGTCTCGCGGGCCGTTCTCAGAGCGCCGCCACCGCCGCCTGCAGCTTCGCGGTCGCCTCGCCCGCGGGAGTGCCCGCGGGAAAGAAGATCGGGTCACCGAACACCACCTCGACATCGCCTCGCCATCCGTTCGAGCGGGCGGCCTCCCACTTTCGGTCCATGTGATCGAGCACCGAGACCTTGCCGATCTTCAGCTTCATCGGCACGACCGGCGTCGCGCCCTCGACCGCGATGAGGCCCGTCCCTGACTTGAACGGCTGCATCGGTCCGCCGATGGTCAGCTTGCCCTCGGGATAGATGAGCACCGAGAAGTGACGATCGAGCCGCGCGCCGAGAAGCTCCAGGCTGCGGCGGATCGCGCCTTCGCGCGCGAGAGGGAATGCGTTCGCGAGCACCGACGACGCGAACCCGTTGAGCTTGTTCCCGAAGACGTCGTCGGCGGCCGCGGCGACGGCGAGCTTCCAGCGCCACGCGAGCGGGATGGCCATGAGGATGATCCCGTTGTCCCAGTGGAGGCAGTGGTTCGGCGCGAACATCACCGGGCCGCGCAGGCCGACGAGCTTCTCCTGGCCGGTGACCTTGACCTTGTAGAAGACATGCACCAGCGGGTAGACGAGGGTCTGCTGCAACAGCAGACCGAACGAACGCACGAGCGGACTGAGGGGCCAGCCGTAGATGCCGGTATCTCGTTTGACGTCACGCGCCGCGGCGACCATCTGCTCGAGCTCGGCGACCGTGGCGTTCGGCTCGAGAGCGGCTTCGTCCACATACGCGCCGAGCTCCTCCTCGATCGCCCCGAGTAGATCGACGCGGCCGAGCGAATCGAGACCCAGGTCTGCCGAGAGCGTCGCGCCGGGATGGACCGCGGCCGGCGGCAGATTCGTCACCTGCGTGATGACGCGCTCAACCTCGGTCAGCGTCCGCGTCGCGGCCTGATCGCCGATGATGGCGCGCGCCTGATCGACGCGCCCCATCGTGAGGAGGTGCTCGACCACGAAACGCTTCTTCACCTTCTGTGTTGGTGTGGTGGGGAACTCGTCCTCGGGCCAGATCGTCCAACCACGGATCTGTTGGCTGCCCGACAGCTTGACGTTGGTGTCCCGGACGATCGACGCGACCTGGTCCTTGTCCTTCACGAGGAAGACCGCGTGCACCTGGATGTCCTCCCCGGGGCGTTGCAGCCCGACCACCGTGGCGATCGCGGGGCGCAGCGGAGTGGCGAGCGCCTCGATTCGCGGATCGGCCGCGAGGGCGTTCTCGATGTCCTCTGGGTAGACGTTCGTTCCGTCGGCGAGAACGATCATGTCCTTCTTGCGGCCACGCAGCCAGAGGAAGCCGTCCTTGTCGATCTCGCCGAGATCGCCGGTGTGGTACCAGCCATCGTTATCGAGGACGGCGCGTGTGGCCTCCTCGTTCTCCCAGTAGCCCTTGAACACGTTGGGCCCGCGCGCGAGGACTTCGCCGTCCGCACCGATCTTCACCTCGACCCCGGGCAGCGGCGTGCCGACCGAGCCGAGCCGATTGAGATCGACGCGGTTGAAGGTCAGCCCCGGCGAGCACTCGGTCGTCCCGTATCCCTGGATGACGTCGATCCCGAGCTCGCGCCACGACTCGCCGAGAGCGGGATCGAGCGCCGCCCCGCCCGAGATGATGTAGCGGAAGCGGCCGCCGAACTGGCGGTGGACGCTGAAGAAGACCAGCCGGCGCAGCGCCATCGGAAGGTGCCGCGCGACGCGTCGGAGCTTTTCAAAGAGCTCCTTCTTGCCCTGCGCCTCGGCGGTCCGCTCGATCGCGAGCATCAAAGACTTCACGACCGCCGGCGTGATGAGCACCATCGAGACCTTGCGCTCCTTGAAGGTGCGTCTGACCACGGCGGGCTGGCGGCTCGTCGGATAGATGACGGACGCACCGGCGAGCAGCACGGTGAAGAAGCCACCGAGCTGCTCGAACATGTGCGAGAGCGGGAGGAACGACAGCAGGCGCTGCTTCGGGCCGATCGGGAAGATCTGCGACGCGGCGATCGCGTTCGAGAGGATGTTGCGATGGCTGAGCATCGCGCCCTTGGGATCGCCGGTCGTTCCTGACGTGAACACGACCTCGGCGAGGTCGTCGCCGGTGAGCGCGGCTTTTTCGAGCGGGGCGCACTGGCGCGCGAGATCGGGCAGGACCTCCATTTGATAGAGCGGCAGGCCGAGGGTCTTCGCGCGCGCGAGCGTCTGTGACGAGACGATGGCGCCGCTGGCGCGCGTGCGTTCCGCGATCTTCTGCGCGAACTCGGCCGCGTAGTTCGCTTCGAGGGGCACCAGGATCGCCCCGAGTCGAAGCGCGGCGAGGAAGGCGATGCCGTACTCCGGACGATTCACGCCCCAGATGAGGACGCGGTCGCCCTGATTGAGCCCGCTCTCCTTCAGATAACGCGCAACGCGCGGCACGACCTCATTCAGATCGCGGTACGTCCACTCGCGCGTCCGGAACCCGGGCCGGATCGTCAGCGCGTCCTTGGTGCCGAACCTCCGAGCCGACTCCTCAAGAATGTCGTTGAGTGTCTCCACCCTTCCCCCCTAGCGCGCGAGAGCGCGAAGCGCCTCCCGGGCACCCTCCCGGTACGGTGCGTAGTGCGAGAACAGGATGGTCTCCACGTCAAGTTCCGCCAGTCGGCCGATCGATTTGCGGGCCAGCGCCATGTCGTCCGTGAAGAACGCGTTCGGGAGCGTGACCTTCCCCTTCACGCGCTGCAGGAGGTCGCCGACGATGACGAAGCGATCGCGGGGCGAGTAGAGGCAGACGCTCCCGGGGGTGTGACCCGGCGTGTGGAGCACGCGAAGCCCGCCCAGGACGGGGAGCTCCTCGCCTTCCTCGATCGGCTGCGCGTGCGACGGCGCGCGCGTCAGGAGCGCGACGATCGGTCCTGGTGAGAAGTTCGCGATCACTTCGCGGAACCGGATGCGCAGCCGCTCGGCGTCGGCCGGATGAAGCAGGACCTGGGCGCCAGACAAAGCGCCGATCTCGTGGACGCCGCCGATGTGATCGGGATGGCCGTGCGTGCAGACGATGCGCGTGATGTGCTCCATTGAGCGCCCGATGCGCGCGAGGTACGGCCGCAGGAGCCGCGCCGAGCCGGCGTGCCCTGCGTCGACGAGCGTGATCTCGTCGCCGTCCACGAGCAGATACGCCTGCGCGCCAATGAGCCGAACGACATGCACGTTTGGTAGGACTTCCATCACGCTTGATGCTAGGTGTCGGTGACGTGAAATACGTGTCCTAGCCGACGAAGGTCCGCCAGAGCAGGTTCGCGGCGCTCGCGACGAGGAGAACGACGATCACCTGCCGAAAGCGGACCTGATCGAGATGGCCGCGGATCGCGATGCCGGCCATAAGCGCGACGAGCATCGGGATACACGCGACCACGCCGAGCGTCACGAGATCGGGTGTGAACAGGCCGAGGGCCGCGTAGGAAACGAGCTGCACCGCGGACGAGAGCTGGAAGACCGCCGCAAGTGTGATCACGTACTCGCGTGGCGGGAGCTTCATCGCATGAAAGAACGAGCCGATCACCGGGCTCGAGATCGAGGTCGTTCCCTGCATCACGCCGCCGACGAATCCCACGACGGGCGTGAGGATCCGCGCGCGACGCGCCCCTGGCTCGCCGACGATGCGATCACCTCGCGCGAGGAACAGCACGACCATCGCCGTGATCAGGATCGCGAACGTCTTTTGGTCCAGCTGGGCGAGGAGCAGCGCGCCGAGGACCGTGCCGGCCGCGTTCGCGACGATGAGCGGCACGAGCGTTCGGAGGTAGCCGAGCACGCGCCACGACTGCAGCACGAGCAGGGTGTTCGCGACGAAGATCGGGATCGTGATGATGACGACGGCCTGCTTCGGCCCGAACACCGACGCGAGGATCGGCGTGGCAATGAGAGGAAGTCCCATCGCGGTCGCGCCCTTGGCGAGGCCGGCGACGCTGAGGCCGACGACGAGGGTTAGGAGCTGGAGCGCGCCCAATCCGGCTCGGCGATGAGCGATGACCAGTCGACGGAATGGAGCCGGTCGCTCTCGATGTAGCGACGTCCCGTTTTCGCGAGCGGACGCCCCTCGACCCGGACGATGTCGGCGGTGTGGTCAAATCCCGCGCCGTGGACGAGCGCCGAGCCGACGCCGTAGACGTCCACCGGCACCCCGAGCTCCTCGAACCGGCGGATCTTCTCGGCATCGAACCCGCCTGACGCGACGATCCGAACGTGCTTGTAGCCGCTCTGGTCGAGCGCCTCGCGAAGGAGCTCGATGAGACGCGGCGTGACCCCGCGAAGGTCGCCGTTCGCGACGCCGTCCTTCTCTTCGAGCTCGCGCAGGATCGCCCGATCGACGAGCGACTCGCTCGTGTCGACGCGAACGCCCCAGAGGCGAGTGCCCAGCGCGTGCGCGACGCCAAGCGACGTGTTCACGACGTCGTTATTGAAGTCGACGAGGCTCGTGACGTTCACGTGTCCTTCCGCTGTTCCTTTCGCGGTGAGGTGGCCGATCGCGTCGGGCGCGCGGTTGATGTACTCGTCGAACTTCAGCGTCGCGACGGTCGTGTCGCCCCCGTACGCGGCGATGAGCGCGTGGGGGACCGTCCCGAGACCCGTCGAGCCCCACCATTCGCCCTGCTCGTCGGTCGATACGGCGCTCGCCCCTCCGACATACGCCGCGTAGCCCGAGCCGGCCTGCGCCTCATGCCCCTGGTGGCGCGCGCCGAACATGATCACGGGCTTGCCCCGCGCGGCCGCCACGACGTCGCGCGTGTTCGTCGCGACGCGCGTTCCCTCGGACAGAGCGCCGAGATAGAGCGTCTCGAGGTGCGCGAACTCCGCGTAGTCCCCTTCGATGTGCATCACCGGCTCGTGCGGCTTGGCGACCTCGCCGTCGTACAGCGACGACACCCCGAGCTCCGCCCACGCCGGCTCCCACATCGCGGCGAGCTCCCGCGAGATCTCGAAGACCTCACGCGCCACCGGTTCGTACGCGGACCAGTCGATCGCGGGGAGCAGGGTCCACGCCATGTAGAGCCGCCGTTCCGCGCTGAGGTAGCGGTCGAAGAGCGCGTCGGCGCGGGTGCGGTCGCGGTAATGACCGGTGCCGACGTGCAGGATCGCGAGCGTCTGGTCCGTACCGACGACGACCGCGTCGGGGTGTTTCTGGAAGACCTGCATGGTGACCCGCTCGTGCCGCTTGTCTCGTTCGAGGACGAGCTTCGTGCGCGCGAAGTAGATGTCGCTCTTGTAGCCGGCACGGATCTTCTCGATCGGAAGGCGGAACACGTGGGGCCGCAGGCGCTCGTTGACGATCACGGGTCGGTCTGCCGAGCCAGGTCACGTATGCCCGGTCCGGTTTGTACACGCAGAGCGACCGGATCCCCAGCCGCCGCATCGCGAATCCGCTGCACCTGTTTCGGAGCGGTGTTCGCGGGCAGCTCGTCGAGCGCGAAGTACCGGACCGCATCCGCCTCGTCGCTCGTACCGGGCGTTCCGGAAACGATGCGGCACTCGAAGTTGAAGACGAGCTCTGCCGTCTCTGGCTTCCAGTAGAGACCGGAGAGGCGCGTGACTTCGACTTCGAGCCGGACCTCTTCGCGCGTCTCGCGGATCGCCGCATCCCATGGCGACTCGCCGTCCTCGACGCGGCCGCCGGGCAGATTCCATGCGTCTATGTCGCGGCGGTGGCACAGCAGGACGTGGCGCTTGTCGTCGAAGATCGCCGCAAAGGCGCCCGTCTGCATCAGAACATGCTCATGAGCATGCCGCCGTCGATCTGGAGCGACGTTCCGGTGATGTACGACGCCTTCGGCGAAGCGATGAAGACGACCGCCGCCGCGAATTCCTCGGGCTTTCCGTAGCGCCCCATCGGGATGACGTTCTTCTCGTAGTGCTCGCGGATCGCCTCGGGTGTCGTGTTCTGCCGCTTCGCCGTATCGGAGTCGAGCTGCTCGATGCGCTCGGTCGAGATTCGTCCGGGCTGAATGCAGTTGACGCGGACGCCGTCCTTCGCGAGATCGCTCGACAGTGTCTTGGCCATGCCTTGCACCGCCGCGCGGATCGCGTTGGAGAGGATGAGGTTCAGGTATTGCGTCGGCTGCTTCACGGTCGTCGATGTCATGTACACGATCGAGCCGCCGCCGCCTCTGCGCATGTGCGGAAGCACCAGGCGCGTGAGGCGGACCGCGGAGAAGAGCGTCACCCCGACCGCCTTCTGCCACGCCGCGTCGTCGAGATCGTCGAAGCGGCCGGGTGGGGGACCGCCCGCGTTGGACACGAGGATGTCGATCGTCCCGAATTTGTCGACGGCGGTCTTGATCAGCTTCTGGCAGCCCTCGGCCGTGCCGACATCGGCGACCGTCCACTGCACGTCGGCCCCCGTCTTCCGCTGCACATCTTCGGCGGCGGCGCGGATGGCCGCCTCGTCGCGGCTGCACATCACGACGCGTGCGCCCTCGCGCGCGAATTCCTCAGCAACCGCGCGGCCGAGCC